>ERZ1034678.40-NODE-40-length-67778-cov-34.586020_pt1 | contig 67778 bp, 76 predicted proteins | sample MGYA00520640_ERZ1034678 | MGnify/ENA primary metagenome ERZ1034678 (study PRJEB33766, sample SAMN09781767) | gut metagenome | biome: gut microbiome | host: Homo sapiens | place: Madagascar | study: EMG produced TPA metagenomics assembly of the PRJNA485056 data set...
GTGGTAAAGTTGCGGTTTCCGGTACACAAGCACAAGAAGTTTGGCTCCATCGAGATCCTTCTTGATTACAAGGTGGCCATGGAGTAATATCTTTCCAATTGCATATTTCAGAACTCCATTCTTTACCTTGACAATATTGTGCGTCTTTTGTGGCTTGTGATGGTTCGGTACAAGTTTCTGGTTCTGGTTCGGGAGCGTCATCTTTTGGAACAATTTCAGTAGATGTTACAAGCACCATCGCATTATTCTCACACTTTTGCGACATATCAGTATCGTGACATACAACACCATTCCCTGTAGGCGATTCTCCATTCCATGAGTTCAAACAAGTTGGAGGATTACTCCAAGCAGTCCAATAATAACCGCTCAACTTTCCCTCTTCAATTAACTTATGAAACACATCATATACCATCTCAATATTATCTCCATAGCTACTTTTCCCTTGAGTAAGCCAAAGCCCATAAGGTACAGACTGTCCATTATCACATAAAGAGGCTGTTATACCGTATTCTCCAATATGACTTTTACAATCCCAATTTTTTACAGTACAAGCACTAACAAGTTCGTAATTTGTACACTTTTTTTCTGTATCATTATAACTACTTTCAACATAACAACTCTTTGCAAAAACTGGTAAAGCAGATAATCTCACAATAGAATTTATTTTTTTTAAAAAAGCAGTTTGCATATATTCATCGTCAGTGGATTTGAAATCCCCTAACATTTGCCCTGTAACATTTCTAAGGGTCGAATATCCCATGTAATAAGTATATGAAATTATATTATCTAATTTTGCTTTTGTAATTTTTATACTTACACCGGCAACAACTGCAATTACAAGCATTACAATTACCACTTCTGCCAATGTATAAGCCAAACTAAAAGTACCACGTTTTTTAATTAGGTTACAGATCCTCTGCATAACTCAATACCTCTTTAAGTACGTATTATTATTTTAACATATTTTTCATGGAATTTCAAGATTAGTTTTTTAATTATTGCGTCGCTTTGCTCCTCGTAATGACAGTTAAAATTTCCACCCTCATGAGGAAATGGAACAATTTTAATACAAAATTGCCTTCAATGCTAAGAAAATTAAGATTATACCACCAAATATTTCAAGATATTTTGACGGAAGTTTTTTGAAGAAATTTCCTGACCAAAAACCTATAAGCGACATTATAAAAGACACAAAACCAATCAAAGCAACAGAAAGCAGCAATGAAGTATTGGTTAATCGCAAACTTACACCTGCCGCCATTGCATCAATACTTGTTGCAATTCCCATGCTTATCAAACACTTCAACCCGATACAGCAAATCGTATCTTCTTTTTCTTGAAACGCCTCGTATATAAATTTAATTCCTAATGCCATAAATATAGCAAAAACCAACCATTCACTATAAGCCTCAATATATTTACTCAACAAACCAACACCAACATACCCCAACAATGGCATAATACTTTGCGCAATTCCCATCGTAAAAGCAAGTGCAAGAGAGTTTTTTGTTCTATTGCTAGTAAATATCAATCCTTGCGAAAAAGAAACTACAAGACAATCTACCCCTAATGCGATACTCAAGATTATTAATTCGGCAAGATGCAAATTTCCACCTCAAACAATCTATTCCAAGTAAATTTGTAGCTTATATTATAAGCCACTCCCAACAATCCAAAAACCATTTTTTCATAAGGTTTCATTTTTTCTTTAACCAATTTTTCATCAGGAGAGTTTAATTCTTGTCTAACATTTGCTTGATAAGCCCAATCATCAAGAAAACGAATAGTTTGAAGTTTGAGAAAATTTTCATTTTTATTGTCAGGATAGTAATCCCGATCTACTGTTTTTGAATTGTCATCTTGACATCTTTGCAACTTGAAACCATAATACTTAACCACCGCTCCACAAATTAAGCTTCCAAGAGAGTTTGCAGAAGTATTCCACGCAGAATATCCATAAAAATTGTCACCTAATCCGACTTCAAATAACTGCTTTACAAACTCATTATCAGCTCCATTTGCATATCTGACATCTGCAATCATATAAGGTTTTTCGGGTCTTTGCCATTTTTTTGAAAACGGTTTTGTTGGAACTTTCATAACAATTTCCCCCTGATGGTCTTCAAAATTGTTCACATACAACAAAATATCCGCCTCATCAGGTTCACAAACCTTGCATCCAGCCAATTCTAATTGTCCTTTTACAGATTTTTCAATCGAAACATCTTCGTAATTAGAAATTAAATCTTTGTATTCGGGAGCTAAAAATATTGGAAAAATTTTTAGTGAAGTTTCGTCGTCAAGACAGTAATCTCGACCTAATACTTTTGAATTAACTGAATTGCTTCGTTCACACTCACAATGACGACTTTGTGCAACAGGTTCTGTAAAAGACTTTGCATCCTTACATCTTTGCATCTTTGCATCAAAAAACTTCACTACCGCTCTTGCAAGTAAAGTCAAAGGAATTTCGTCTGCGCCTGTTTTTATAAAACCACCCAATTTTTCGAGTACTTGCGCCTCTTGAACATTAAAACCATATTCTGCACAATCATCTTTTGAAAAAACTAAAGTGTCAAAAAGCCCTTGCTTTTGGTATTCAAGGTAGAGTTTGTTTATTTCAAAATTTCGTTTTCTTGTTGCTAAATAATCATCCAAAATTTCTGACGGAATGATATTCGAAATACAACTTTCTGTCCCTAATTTATGGGTCTGGTAAGAATAATCAAAGATTTTTTTGCCCCATTTATCCCAATATTCTTTTTCTTCTTCATTAACATTGTTGTTAGAAATTCGCATTATACTAGAAAAAGCGTAAATTTTTGCATTCTTTTTCTCCAAAATAGATTTCAAGTTCTCAACTCTGTTTTTAATTTCATCAAATGCGTCGGGGCATCTTCTTGACGAAATCAAACCTCCATAAGCAACTGTATCAAGGCACATTACAATCGCATCAACTTGAGGAATTTTTTCAAGCCATTCAAAAATTTTATCAACATCGGCGTATTTTGTAAGTGAACCCAAATATTTTCGCTCAGGCATAAAAAGATTTATACTGCTATTTATTGCACAAACTTGCTCCGGCAAGGTATAGCATACAGGTCTATTATCTATTGGTATAAAAGCTATGTTCATAACTTTATTATATGTTAATATAGAATTTAAGCAAAAAGGTAACAATTTATGACGCTAGACAAAACACCCGAAACTATCCATACAATGTTCAATATGATTGCAAAAAAGTATGACTTAGCAAACAATATAATGTCATTTGGCATGCAAAAATATTGTAAAAATTCCGCCATAAAAATGCTTGATATCAAATCTAATTCAAACGTCATAGACCTTTGTTGCGGAACAGGTGATTTGTCAGCAATTATAAAAAAGTTCAACCCAGATTGTCAAATTACTGGAATTGACTTTTCAGAAAACATGTTAAAAATCGCTAAATCCAAACACAAAAATATTCAGTTTTGGCAAGGCGATGTCACAAATCTACCTTATGAAGATAATTTTTTTGATATCGCAGTTATGGGTTTTGGGCTAAGAAACATTCTTAACGCTGAAAAATCGGTTGAAGAAGTCTACAGGGTACTAAAACCGAACGGACAATTTTTACACCTTGATTTTGGTAGAAAAAATCTGCCAAGTAAAATATACGAAATCATAACCCCGATACTTACAAAAATTTTTACAGATAACCCAAAAGCCTATTCATATTTAATAAAATCAAAACGAGAATTTCCTGAGCCGCAAGATTTAATAAAAGACTTTGAAAGCAAAGGATTTAAACTCAAAAAACGAAAAGACTTTATATTCGGAGTAATTTCTGCACAATTAATGCAAAAATAATTATTCTTGTTCTTCGTCTTTTTTATCCAACTTTTTTACTGCAGGAATAAATTTCTGCCATAGTGAAAGTTTTGCAAAATCATCTCGAATTTCTTGCGCTTTACGCTCTAGTTGGTTATATACCTGCGAATTTATTTCTCCACCAATTAAAATTAGAACTGATGTATAATACAACCAAATCATTAAAACAGCAAAAGCACCAATTGTTCCGTAAACCATGTTGTATGTTCTCAAATTGTTTACATAAATCGAAAATCCCCACGAACCGATTAACCAGAAAACAGTAAAAAACCAAGTTCCCGGAATAGCGCTTTTTCGTTTAAATCTTTCATTACCTTTCAAATCCGGTAAAATGTAGTAACTTAAAAATGCCATGAAATAAAGTGCCGCAAATGCTACAGGCCAACGCAAAGTCAATAACGTAAACGCAATTCCTGGTGACATATGAAAATGGTTCACAAACAGATTTATAATCGCCTTACCAAAGACGATAAGGTTTATACTCAAAAACATTACCATAGTGTCAACAAACACCATCAGCAACGACAACGCACGTGTGTAAATAAGATTTCTTGTTTCATGAACTTTATAAGCTCTGTTCAAACCCTTCAAAACAACCGCAATGCCATTCATTGACAAAAACATGGTTACGCAAAAACCCATAATTGCCATTAATTTTCCATGAGAAAAAATCATCGCTTCAGAAAGAACAGTTAAAATTAAATCCATCGCCTGCTCTGGCATAAATGTTGCCAAGAACTTTAAAATTGGCTCCATCAAAGCTTTGTTTCCCATCCAACCAAAAACAGCCGTCAAAAACAACATAAAAGGGAAAATCCCGATAACCATCATAAAGCCCATTTCCGCAGCCATTCCGTAGAAATCGTTCTTTATAACAGATATTATTAATCTTTTTACACCTCTTACAAAAACCTTAAAGTTCATATCTCGCTCATCTATAGTTGTTTAACTTTTTTAATTTCTGCCAAAATCTTTTTTACAGCTTCCTCTACAGGAGCTTTAATAGTACAACCTGCAGCAAACTTATGTCCACCACCATTAAACACTTCACAAATCTGCGCAACATCCGCAAATTTGCTTCGCATAGAAATCTTTGTTCCACCTGATTTCATCTCTTTTGCAACAAAAGCTACTCTTGTTGTAACAATCGCTCTTAATTTTTCTGTCAAACCTTCCATACAATCGTCGCCGGCAGAAAATTGTTCCATATCTTTTTTATAAACCGTTGTATAAGCGATTTTGTCATCATTCAAAAATTTCGCTTTGCTTACACAATGTGCCTGAAACATAACAAGCGTTTTTGAATCAGATTCATAAACTTTTTTATAAATATCAGAAGGATTAACTCCAATTTCAACCAACTTTGCAGCAGTTTCAAACGTTGAAGGCTTTGTATTATCAAACCTAAACGAACCTGTATCAGTCAAAATTGCCGTGTACAAACAAATTGCAATATTAAGATTAAGTTTCCAATTCATGTTAGAAAAACAATTAAACAAAACTTCGCCAGTTGAACTTGCATCAGGATTAATAAAATTCAAATCTGCATAAGCGATATTTGTTTTATGGTGATCAATATTTACTGTGTATTTTGCTTTATCAAAAAGAATTTTGGCATCACAAATTCTATCTATTGCAGCAACATCAACATTTATAACCAAATCATACTCTCTTGATTTGTCATAATAATCAATATTTTTAACCTCGTTCAAATGCGGAATATAACTATAAACATCAGGAACTTTAGAAATCGCCATCATATCACATTTCTTTTTATAGTTTTCTAAAATTGCCGAATACAGCCCGCACATTGACCCTAAAGTATCCCCATCGGGGTTTACATGGGAAATAATCAATATATTTTTGGATGATTTTATGATATCATTTAACTTAGAATAATCCATTCTTTGATGTTAGCACAAAAAAGTTCAAGTGCAAAACAAGAACGTTAGGGAAAAAATTTTGGAAAAAGTTTTATACACAGATTTTGTAACAACCGAATCATTAGTTGGGGTTTTGCTTGAAAAAAAAGAGATAAAAAAAGCAATTACCCGCAATAATTTGTACAAATTTTGGAGAAAAATCGCAGGAGAAAAATTTGCCAAACGCTCAAAACCATACTCAATGATGAGCGGTGGAGTAATGGTTGTAGCATGCGAAAACGCAATAGTTGCACAAGAATTAACGCTAAGAAAAAACCAATTACTAGCGAAATTTGAACCCTACCTAAAATCTTTAAAATTGAATGTTAAAGACCTCAGATTTGACCCAAAAAAATGGATTGCTGAAAGCGAATAATTTTTTGAAATAGGTGTGAAATCTTGTGAGTAGATAAGCAAGGTCTGTATCAATAAATGGCTTAACTAATAACGATAACCTAACATTGTAAACTATTTTTTACGAACAATTACGTCATACCCCAAAATATCAAAAATCTCTAAAACCTCTGTAGCTTTAACCGTACCATTTCGGAGCTTATTTGTAAGATTTTCCAATGAATCAGTTTTATTATATTTGTGATTTATATCAACTTTCAAGCGAGTTAGCGTTTTACCCTCAAATGTAGTCAATAACTTTATAAGATTTCTAATATTGCTTTTTTCTAATATATATTCATTTGTCATTTAATAACTATATATTGATATAAGTTTGACAATCTAATTATATAATGATAATATCTAATTATATAATTAGGTAACTAACTATGGAGTTAATATGAATAAGGAAAATTTTACCGATACAGACTTTGCACGTTTCACTTCTCAATTTTTACTAAAACGACCAGCCTTCACTCTTGCCGAAGGTGCTACGCACGTAGCCCATTGGAACAATTCTCGTAAAATAGCCTTTACATTGGCGGAGGTTTTAATCACTCTCGGTATTATTGGAGTTGTTGCGGCTTTGACTATTCCAACACTTATGGCAAACCACAGAAGACAAGTGGTTGAAACAAGATTAGCTAAATTTTATTCTACAATAAATCAAGCAATAAAAATGGCTGAAGTAGATTACGGAGATGTTAGGCAGTGGGATGAATTTGAATACGGATTTAATGAAGATGAAGATGGAAATCCTACAACTTCAAAAGCATTAGCGTGGTTTGAAAAATACCTGAAACCATACCTTAAATATACAAAATACGAAGTCGACAAAAATTTAGAAGGAAAGGTTTCTGTTTATTTTCCTGATGGAAGTTTAGCACTTATTTCGGCAAGCAGTATAATTTTTTATCCTAACGCTAAAGATTATGAATTATTAAAACAAGAAGACGAAAGCTCTGACAGAAACAGAAATGTCAGCGGAACAAAGTATTTTACTTTTTTGTTTAGACAAAATAAGAACCTGAAATATCATTACGGAAAAGGGGTTGAGCCATTCAAAGCAGACGGCTGGGATGGAACAAAGGAAATGCTATTAACAAATAACAATGTTGGGTGTAAAAAAGAAGTAAGTAACGAAAGAGCTTATTGCACTGCCCTAATCCAAATGAATGGCTGGAAAATTCCAAAAGATTATCCGTTGAGATTTTAGGTGCTACATACATAGACTTAAATTGTCTTTACGAGCAAACTTTAGTTTGCGTAGTAATCTCATTATTTTCAATATGAATGGGATTACTACGTCGCTTCGCTCCTAGTAATGACAGTAAATAAGTTAATTGATTGCGCAACAAGTGCGCAATGACATGTGTTGAATATATTAACCAAAACAACTTTTCTGATAAGGTCTATTCACTATTCACCACTCACCATTCACTTATTAATAACGATAAGGTCTTTTCACGTTTCACTTAAATTTCAGCCACAAAAGGAATTTATTTAACTTCCACAATTCCAACATCTGTAGTGTGCAAATCATTTGCAACCCAAAAACCATCTTGTGTCAAAAATTCTATATCTACCCCAAAATAAGTTGACCCAGAACCGGACATAATTGACTTTGGATAAGATTTTTTTATCGCTTTTAATTCATCGTAATCGTCGATTAATGCCCATTCTAAATCGTTTTCAAAACTTGCTCTATCTCCAAATTCTGATTTAAAATTATTTGATTTTTTATCAGAAAATTTTGTATAAGCCTCTTTTGCACTAATTCCAAGATTTTGTGGTTTGATTAATGAAATATTCATTTTTTCAAACGGAAGTTTTTCTAAAATCTCACCCCTGCCACTTGTCATTTGACGACTGCCTTCAAGACAGAAATTCAAATCAGAACCAAGTTTTGAACATAACTCATGCAACTCTTTTCTTGACAAAGGTTTGTTAAAAATTTCATTTAATCCCCAAAGCGTTCCTGCAGCATCAGTACTTCCACCTGCCAAACCAGCTGCGACCGGAATTTTTTTGTCTATATAAATATCAATTTTGTATGGAGAAAGATTTGTCTTTTCAATAAACAACATTACAGCCTTATAAACGAGATTTTTTTCATTATAAGGAATTTCAGTACTATTACCTGACAAATTTATCTCAAAATTTTCAGATTTTTCAACATCAATTGTCAAATAATCATACAAACTAATTGTTTGCATAATGCTTTCAATATTATGAAAACCGTCTGGGCGTTTACCCGTAACCTTTAAGGTTAAATTGATTTTTGCAGGACATTGAACTTTCATTTTAAAAGCTCCTCAGAAAGTTTTCCAAATGTTTCAATTGAAAGCTTTTCTCCTCTTATATTTTCATCAAGTCCTAAATTTTTCAATGCTATTTGAATTTTTTCTTTAGAAAAACCAACAGACATCAAGCAATTTTTGATATTTTTTCTACGTTGAGAAAATCCAGCCTTAATTACCTTTCTAAAATGTTTGTAATCAGTTAAATCAAGTAAAGGGTTTTCTCTCACAACCAATTTTACTAACGCAGAATTAACTTTTGGCGCAGGATAAAAAGAGCGTCTGCCAACGAGTTTCATAATCTCAACATCAGCCCAAAACTGTGACAAAATCGTTAAAAGTCCATACTGTTTGCCTGACGAATTTTCATCTGCAACCATTCTACGTGCAACTTCTTCCTGAACCATCAACAAAATATCCGTAATTTTGTTTCGGTTCTTATTATTCAAATCGTCGATTTCGCCCAAAAGATGTGCAATAATCGGACTTGTAATATAATACGGAATATTTGCGACAACTTTAATTTTGCCCTCGCAAAGTTCTGACAAATCTTGTTTCAAAATATCGTTATGAATAATTCTCAGATTGGGTGCATCCAATTTTTCCAACTCTTTTATTGCTTCTTCATCAAGTTCAATTGCAATAACTTGTTTGGCATGCTTTACTAATTGTTCAGTTACAAAACCAACACCCGGTCCGATTTCAATAACGGTATCATCAGGATTAATGTCAGCAAAATCAATAATATCAGCAATTGTTTGTCCATCAATCAAAAAGTTTTGCCCTAGTCTTTTTTTAGTTCTAAAATATTTTGCCCGTTCGTAGTAGTTCATCTTACCTATAATAATACCACACACAGGTAAATGTTTTAATAAATATTTTTTGTTATTTTGTGGATGTTATAATTTAAATGGAGTTGAACATATGCAAACACAAACTAAATTGAGCAAAAAAGATATCATAGAACTGTTTAAAAAAGGTTGTAAACCAAAGTCAGAACACAATATCGGGATTGAATATGAAAGATTGCCAATTTTTTCTGTGACTTCAAAAACTGCTGATTATGGTTCAGAATTTGGAATTTGTAATTTTTTAAGAAATTTTGCGAAAGAGGAAAACTGGGATTATATAACTGATGATTATAATATTATTGGCTTAAAACAAGTCCATGACACAGTTACTTTAGAACCCGGTTGTCAAATAGAATTAAGTATCAAACCCGAAAAAACAATTGATGAATTAAAATCCAAAATTGACAAACTCAACAAACAAATGTATCCAATTCTCAATCGTTTTGGTATAAGCCTATTAAACTATGGAGTTTCACCACTTTCTACTCACAAATCAATAAATTTAATTCCAAAACGTAGATATCACATCATGGCAAAATATTTATGGGGAATTTTGTCTGATGTTATGATGCGAGAAACTGCCGGAGTGCAATGTTGTATAGATTTTGAAAACGAAGATGATGCTATGGAAAAATTCCGTGTTGCAAACAAATTAACCCCTTTTATGACCGCAATGTTTGCAAATTCTCCTATCAGGGGTGGAGTTGAAACGGGTTACAAAAGTTTTCGTGCATTGAGTTGGCTAAATACAGATAATGACAGATGCGGTTTTGTCGGTCAAATCGACGAAAAATTTTCGTTTGAAGAATATGTGGATTACGTACTGCAAACTCCAATGATTTTTATAAACCGTGATAATAGCGCAATTCCACTAGATGGAAAAATTTGTTTTGACGAGTTTATGGAAAACGGTTACAAAAATTTTGATGCTGATATTGAAGATTTTAACCTCCACGCAAATCTTTATTTTCCAGAAGTAAGACTTCGCAATTTTATAGAGATAAGAAATCACGACTGTGTCGGAAAAGATTTGCAATATTCAATTTTAGCAATTTACAAAGGAATTTTGTATAACAAATCAGCAATTGAAGAAATTGAAGATTTGTTCAAAAACTATGATTATAGAGATTTTTCAGAACTAAGATATAATGTGCCAAAAAATGCTATGAATACCAAAATTGGAAACAATTACATTAAAGAAATAGCAAAAGATATTTTATACATAGCAGAAAAATCTTTAATCGAAATGGATACCGGCGAAGAAAAATTCTTAGAACCGATTAAAGAATACGTTGATGCTGGAATTTGTCCTGCAGATGTAATAATACGTAATTGGAACGGAATTTGGAACAAAGATATTAAAAAATTAATAAAATTTGTAAGTGAATTTTGATTTTATCAAGTATTATGCTATAATCCGTATGTTACCGAAAGATACTATAAGAGGAATATATGGATTTAAAGGAACTCCCCAAATGTCCTGTTGAAACGACATTACGCCTTATCGGTGAAAAATGGCGTATTTTAATAATCCGAGATTTACTCAGCGGAACTAAACGTTTTGGCGAATTAAAAAAGGCTTGTAGCGGAATTTCTCAAAAGGTTTTGACGCATAATCTTAGAAAAATGGAAGATGATGGACTTGTAAAACGTGAAGTTTTTTCGGAAGTTCCTCCAAGAGTAGAATACACCTTAACCGATGTCGGTTATAGTTTAGCTCCAGTGCTTGATGCTATGGCAAGCTGGGGAACTGATTACAAAACATTCTTGAAACTTCTAAAAAAAATGGGATAATGGTGTTATACCTGCATGGGCAATATTTTGAACCAATTAATTATGTATAATACTTTACATAAAATAGCAAAAAATATTTTATCATGTATTATATGATGTAGGAGAAATTTTATGACTTTACTAAATGCAATTCATAACGCATTTCCGGAACAAACAAATAGCTCTCATTTACAACTTTTAGACAATAACTCTCTAACACAAACTAAAGAAGAAATTGTTTATCGCAAAAACGGCAAGTCAATTGACAGAATTATGGAAGTCGATGCCGTTACAGGCTTAAGATTAAGAACAACTCATTTTGATTATTTTAACGATAAAAAAGTTCGTTCAATTGATGAGTATGACAAGTTTACGGGCAAAAAAATCCGTACTATAAATTATGTTTTGTACAAATCTGTTGATGAATATGATTTGGAAACAGGTAAAAAAATCCGTACAATCAATTTTAATATAAAAGACGAAAACAAAATTTCTTCAATTCAAGAATATGACCTTGAAACCGAAAAAATAGTGAAAATTTCAATATTCAAACGTGATGGCAAAACAATTAGTATAATAAAAAGCATTGATCCTGTAACAGAAAAGGTTACAAGCTGGATAAATAATCAATATACAGATTGTCAAAAACAAAAACATACAAAAGCCGTATCAAGGATTTACGAAAATATTAAAACATCATCTACACAAGCAAAAAAAGATGATGTTGCAAGACTAATAGATAACCTTTATTCAAACAAACTAAAATTTGATGTGCTACGCACGTAACCCCCTGTGACAATATTGGTCTAAAGTACTTCATATTTTGGTGTGGAGTTTTTACGCACGTAGCCCTCTGTAACAATATTGGTCTAAAGTACCTCATATTTTGGTGTGGAGTTTTTACGCACGTAGCCAGTCGCCCCCTCTACAAGATACTTTAACGCACGTACTTATAAATCTTTTGTTGGCAAGTATGACTGAGGATAGTTGTAGTCCTCTTTAAAGCCTAAATGTCTATACATTTTCAATGCTTGAAAATTATTGGTTTCTGTAGTTGTATTTACTTCCGTAATCGGTTTTATTCCGTTGTCAGTAATTTCAATCAATTTTTCTACAGATTTTTTAAGCATATGTTTTGACAACCCCTTGCCCTGATGTTCTTTTCTAATCGCAACAATTGGAATGTTTGCAATTCTGCCACCTGTAAGGTTCATGAAGCAAAAACCAACAGGAATATTATTACATAACAATATAGTTGTTGCCTCAGGCAAAAATTCTGCATATATATTTTTTACAATCTTTGTAATTATGTCACGAGTACCTTCAATTGTCTTAAATCTCGGATCAAACAAGGCATCTGCACTATCTTCAAAACCTTCTTGAACAACTTCCACCGCATCTTCAAAATATTTGTCATGCCAGTCAACAAGCTTGTATTCACTATCAAGTGGCGAAAGTTGAGTAATTTTTAAAATATCTCTTGAATTTGTTCCTGCCATCATAAATCTCAAAACAGCAATACCAACAAACTTAAACCCATAACGAGCAATATCACCGATTAAATCTTTTTGCGAACCTAACATCGGATAACAAACAATTTTATCCAATCTTTCGGCCTTTGTAAGTTCCAAAAACTTTTTAAGCAAGTACATAGCTCTTTCAACCATATTTTCCATTTTGAATGAATGAATTATATTAAGCTCTATTGCCTCTGAAATAGCAGTTGTATATACCAAAAACGCAACAGGAATTGTATTTTCAAACAACACAACACACTCAATCAATTTCTTTTCAACTGCATCAATAAATCCTTCAAAATCGAGCGGTTCAAGTTCAAAATTATACTCATTCACTGCCCTATTTACAAAATCATTATACACAGTTGCAAACGCTTTATAATCGTTTGGAGTTAATAATCTAGCCTCAAAGTTTTGATTTTCGTCAGTCATGTCCTTAATTCCTTGTTATCATGCAATGCAACTCATTATATCATGTGGTGCATTTTCTCTTTTTTGGTTTCCATATACCGCTTGTTATACTCATTTATGTATGGCGGTATTTTAACTATATCATGTACAGTTAATCCGTAACCCTTCAAACCGACGATTTTTTTCGGATTATTTGTAATTAAGTTGAAATTATTAAACCCAAGATCACGAATTATCTGCGCTCCCATGCCATAATCTCTCAAATCAGGTTTAAATCCTAAAGAAACATTCGCTTCAACAGTGTCTTGTCCTTTTTCTTGAAGGTGATAGGCTTTAATCTTGTTAATTATACCAATTCCTCTGCCTTCATGCCCTTTCATGTAAACGAGTGCGCCTTTCCCGTACTCGTTAATCATCTTTAATGCACTATGCAATTGGTAATTACAATCACACTTCAAGCTATGAAAAATATCACCGGTAAGGCATTCGCTATGCACTCTTACAAGCGGAATTTTATCTGAACCGTCATCTTTTACTAACGCAACGCTTTCTTGCCCAGTCATGTGGTTTAAATACCCATAGATTTCAAAATCGCCAAATTGTGTCGGAAGATGTGCCTCCGCCTCTCTTGTTACAATTTTTTCAGACTTCAATCTATATGCAATAAGCTCCGCAACAGAAATAAATTTGATACCATGCTTTTTAGCAAATTTATACAAGTCATCTCGTCTTGCCATGTGACCATCTTCTGCCATAATTTCGCACATAGGACCTGCCGGAACATGCCCGCAAAGCCTTGCCAAATCAACAACTGCTTCAGTATGTCCTGTCCTTGTTAAAACACCGCCTTTTCTTGCAACACATGGGAATAAGTGTCCCGGTCTGCGCAAATCTGACGGTTGGGCATCTGGAGCAAGACAAACTTCTATTGTTTTTGCCCTATCAAAAGCGGAAATTCCGGTGGTTACACCGTATTTTTCAGCCGCATCAATACTAACTGTAAAAGCGGTTTTCATAGATTCATTATTTTGCTCAACCATTTGCGGTAACTGCATTTTTTCAGCAATTTCTGGAGCAATTGCAAGACAAATCAAACCTTTAGCATTTTCTGCCATAAATTTTATGATTTCAGGGGTGACCATTTGCCCTGAACATATCAAATCACCTTCGTTTTCTCTATCTTCATCATCGGCAACAATCAACATTTTGCCGTTCTTAAAATCTTCTAATGCACTTTCTATTGAGTCAAATTTAAAATTTTCCATATTATATAAATCCGTTCTCTTTCAAAAAATCTTCTGTAATATTATTATTTTGCGTTGATAAAAATTTTTCAACATATCTACCTAAAATATCAGTTTCAATATTAACCAAATCACCAACACGCAAGTCTTTTAGATTAGTATTTTCAAGTGTATGGGGAATAATTGCAACACTAAAAATATTTTTTTCAGACTTTGAAACAGTTAAACTAACACCGTTTACAGTAATCGAACCTTTATAAACTATATATTTGTCAAGTTCAGGAGAAACTTCAAACCTCATATCACCCAAGTATTTTGCCACTCCATCAACATGCCCTTGAACAATATGCCCACCCATACGAGTTTGCGGAGTTAAAGCTCTTTCAAGATTAACTCTCTCTCCTGTTTTAAATCCTTTTGTAATCCTCAATGTTTCTGAACTTACATCGGCTGAAAAATAATTACTCATCAAATCAACAACAGTCTGACAACAACCATTTATTGCAATACTGTCGCCTAATTTTGTTCCATCCAAAACATTTGAACATTCTATGATGAGTTTTTTACCGTCAAATGACTTTATTTTTCCGATTTCTTCGACAATCCCTGTAAACATAAATTGATTTTAACATGAAAAACGGAAACCCGACAAGAGCATATAAATTTAATATTTAAAAGGCTTTACACGATTGAATTTTAATTCATACCCTAACAATTCACCAATAAGTTTTGCTTCTTCATATTTTAGGGTATTTCTTAAAAGTTTTTGAGAAATATTCGATTGCGAATAGTATTTTCCAGTTTTCTTAGTAAGCATTTCTGCCAATTTTGTAATGGAAACATCATTCTCAGCAAGTAACATTTTTATGTCTGTTCGTACGCTCATTATGATTATATTGACATATATAGGACAATATAGTAAACTTTATAATTATAGAGGAATGAATATTATTACATAATAATAGTGTTCGTAATATTTTTTAATATATGAGGTTTTACATGGTAAAATATAAAAGTTTTGCTTTTACTTTAGCAGAAGTATTAATTACACTTGCAATAATCGGTATAGTTGCATCAATGACATTACCAAGCTTAATTCAAAGACACCAAGAAAAAGAACTCGCAACAAGAACCAAAAAATTATATTCTGATATTGGAAACGCTCTTATATTAGCGCAAAAAGACTATGATGTAGTGGGAGATAATTCATTATTATTTAACACTACAGATTCTTCATATGAAGTCGCCCAAAATTTAGGACAATATTTTAATGGTGCTAAAGTTTGCAAAGACAAAAATGCAAAAGGATGTTCTCAATATTATTACGACATCAAATATGCAACTCTTCAATTAGATGCCAATAATAAAGGGAATGTATTTTATGCACCTTACTCACCTATAATTATTCTTACAAATGGAGCTATAATTAATCTTAACAATGCAAAAAGGGGAAATTGCTATGCCAATGTAACATCAAATAAGACAGACAACTATGGCAGACCTATATTAAATCCAGACGGGAGCAATCAAAAAGTGAATTGGACTTCTTATTCATGTGGGTATCTTTATGTAGATGTTAATGGGGTAAAAAAGCCAAACCAATATGGGCGTGATGCGTACCAATTTGCTGTTTATAAAGAAAAATTGATGTTACAAACATCTCCTTCATTGGGCGGAAAAAGTCTGCAAAATATTATTTATGGAAACGGCAAACTGGAATATGAAAACTATAGTAAAGGTCAAAATTATTCAGAATAATTTTTTGTGCTAAAATATTTGCATGGTAAAGATTTTGGACTGCACTCTGCGTGATGGCGGACATGTTAATAAGTGGAATTTTTCTGATGAATGTATTTTGGCAACTCTTAATGCTGCCGAAAAAACTCAAATTGATTATTTTGAAGTCGGTTATGATATGCCACAGTGTATAACCACATCCGACATCAAATTATGCGTAATGTTAGATGCAAAAAACATTCATTCAGTATCTGAAAAAGCGGATTGCATAAGAATTGCCTGCTATCCTCACGAAATTAAAACTGCAATTTTTGCTATAGAAGATTTTAAAAATCAGGGTTTTGAAGTTTTTTTACATCTAATGACAGCTGATAAATTTGAGGATTATGAACTCTTAAAAAACTGGAAAAACAAAGAAATTTTAAATTCGATTTATTTTGCAGATAGTTTCGGCTCCTTTATGCCAAAAGATGTTGAAAATATCTACAAAAAACTTACAGATTGTGGATTTGAAAGAATAAGTTTTCACGCACATAACAACCTCCAACTTGCTTTTACGAACACAATAAAAGCTATCGAACTCGGAGCATATAGTGTTGATGCAACAACTTTTGGAATGGGTAGAGGAGCAGGAAATTTACCAATTGAACTTCTTTTGAAGTATTTAGAAAAAGGAAATTCCGAATACTTAAAAATTATAAAAAAATATTATATTGAATTGCATTCACAAACCGCATGGGGATATGATTACAATGCACTAATCGGCGGGTTGAATAACATTCACCCGACGAAAATAGCGCAATTTATTGAACAAAATATGCAATAGTTTTTTTATTTTAAAACTTCTTCAACTTTGCATAAGCGGCATCCATAGCTTTCACACCTTGTCTGCCAAAATCAATTGTGTACATCATACTGTCACCAATTTGAGTAACTTCTTGAATATGCCCAATCCCCAACTTGTCATGAAAAACTCTTTCTCCGACATTAAAAACGTATTCGATTGGAGTTGTAGTTTCCATTCTGCGTTGACGTTCAGCATCTTCTGCCTGCTGCATACGCTCTTTTTGCTTTTTTTCTTCAAGCATTCTTTTTATCGCATTGTCTTTAAAAAATTCTTTAATTTTTTCATCATCACGTTGTTTATTGGCTTGAGATTTAACCAAAATCGTGCGAGATGGAGTTCTGTGCGGTTGTTGAGAATAACTTGAATTTTGCCTTTGTCTGTCATTATGAGATTTTCCTGTAGCCAAACCTCTTGTCGGAGCAACAAAACCTTTTCCAAAGCCAGATGATGGTTTTACATACCCAAAACTGTCAGATTGAGCTGCAGAATATGAATAATCAGATTTTCCTGTTCTTGCTCTTGAAACGGCATTTTGGAATGTAGAAGTTCCGCTTGTAGAACCTTCAAACCCAATTTTATTCAACAATTGAGGCGGAATTTCATCAATAAATCTTGATGGATTGTAATATTTGTATTCGCCCCACATTTGACGGCGTTTTGCCGATGTAAGATAAAGTTTTTCTTCCGCACGAGTAACTCCAACATACATCAAGCGACGTTCTTCTTCCATTTCTGATGGAATATTAAATGTTCTCTGATGCGGAAATACACCTTCATCACAACCGGCAAGAAATACTATTGGGAACTCCAAACCTTTTGCAGAGTGCAAAGTCATCAAGGTTACATTATTTGAGATATCTTCCATTCCGTCAAGGTCAGAAACCAAAGCAACTTGTTGCAAAAATTCACCTAAAGCATTGTCAGCTTCTTCAGGAACAAATTCCCCTGCGACGTTAACCAACTCTTGCAAGTTTTCAATATCAGCTTCACTTTCAGGAGTATTTTGAGATTGTAGTTCTGCCAAATATCCTGTCTTTTCAATAACAAGAGTTACAAAATCTTGCAATGAATATGAATCTTTAGCATTTACAAATTTCAAAATCAATTCTGAAAAATCTTTCAATTTTGAACGAGTTCTAGGCGGAATTTCAACTGCATCTTCAATTCGTTGACAAGCTGCAAACAGGCTGATATCTTCTTTATCAGCAAAATCAGAGAGATTTTTTACAGTAGTATCGCCAATTGCACGTTTCGGAACATTTACAATTCTTCTGAAACTTTGTGAATCATCCGTATTATAAATCAATTTCAAATATGCAATAATATCTTTAACTTCCTTACGATCATAGAATTTTAAACCGCCATAAATCTTGTACGGAAGTCCTGCCGCCATACAAGCTTCTTCCAATGCACGAGATTGCGAGTTTGTACGATAAAGAATTGCAAATCTATTGTAATCTCCGCCGGAATCCTGTTTAATTCGGCTTGCAATAAAGTTTGCTTCATCCGCCTCATCTTGCGCCTCAAAATAATCAATTAATTCACCATCACCTTTTTGTGAATAAAGAACCTTGTCTACACGCTCTGTATTGTTCTCAATGATTGCGTTTGCGACATTCAAAATGTTTGCGGTAGAACGATAATTTTGTTCAAGTTTAATTAATTTTGTTTTTTTGAAATCTTTTTGGAAATTCAAAATAATCGTATAATCCGCACCACGCCAACTATAAATTGACTGGTCAACATCACCTACAACACACAATGAACGTTCATCCGGAATATCAGGCTCGAGATTTGTATAAAGCATATTAATAAGCTTATATTGCGCCATATTGGTATCCTGAAACTCGTCAACCAAAATATGTTGAAATCTATCGTAATACTGTTGCCGAACCTCTTTGCACTGTTCAAGAAGTTTTACCGTAAGCATTAACATATCATCAAAGTCAATTGCATTGTTGTTATTCAAAGAATTTTCGTACTCTTCATAAATTTGAGCAATTTTTTGTGATTTAAAATCTCTGGCAAAAGTTGCAAAAGTATAAGCATCCTGCATCTTGTTTTTAGCATTAGAAATAACTGTTTTTACAAGTTTTGGTGCATAAACTTTATCATCAAGATTAAGCTTTTTAATTGCCTGTTTAATTACCGCATTAGAATCTGTTTCATCATAAATTGAGAAATTTTTATCCAATCTTTTTCCAGATTGAAAACTATAATTTTCAATATTCTCTCTCAAAATTCTTCCACAAATACCGTGAAAAGTGCCGACCCACATGTATTTTACAACGTTTTCGCCCAAAATATTACCAAGACGTTCTTTCATCTCTTTTGCTGCCTTGTTGGTAAATGTAACGGCAAGAATATTACGAGGTCTAACACCATTCTGAATTAAATACGCAATTCTTGAAGTAAGTAATTTCGTTTTTCCGCTGCCTGCGCCCGCCAGTACCAACAATGGTCCTCTTACAGTTTCTACAGCTTCTCTTTGTTCTTTGTTAAGATTATCCAGTATATTTTCCATATCCCTATTCCCAAAATCAAATTTTTGTGATATAATCAGCATAAACTAAAAATGTATAGATTGCAATGAGAAAGTAGGAAAAATGGTAGAAACTGACATGACAAAAGTATTTATGGGTTCAGAAGACGAAAACAAAGAAAAACAAGGTTCAATCGTAGTTCCGATTGATGAAGATATGGATACAGTTTCATCAGGTTCACCCGACACAGTTGATGAACTTGCTATGGAATTAGCAACAATTCAACAATCAGCGAAGCGTATTGCAATTATCGGAAGTCGTAATCTTCCTATTACTCACCAACAAATGATAGAAACATTGACAACAGCTCTTGTAATGCAAGGTAATACAATTATTACATCAGGTGGTTCATCAGGAACAAACGCTGCAGCAATCAGAGGCGCAATGAAGGCTAACCCTGACAAATTGAGAGTAATTTTACCTCAAACAATAGGTCAACAACCATCAGATGTACAAAACCAGCTTATCGGAGTTCCAAATATTATTGAACATCCGGATAGAGCAATGATGACTTTGGCTGACGCATCAAGAGTTTGTAACAGAGAAATTATTGATGAATGCAATCAGTTAATCTGCTTCCTATCTCATACAAGTAAAACTTTGCACAATGCAGTTCAATATGCAGAAGAAGGTCACAAGGTTATTACTGTATTCTATTTAGACTAATAAAGTGAAAAGTGAAAGGTGAGAAGTGAAAAGACCATTACAGTCATGATCTTTTTACTTTGTGCATAAATATGTCTGACAATTTTAAAAAACTTACCGGTAAAAACAGAAATGAATACGAAACAGTTGCAAAACATCTTGTGGATGATTGCGATGTTGAATTATTTAAAGAACTCGTTGATAACGACGATTTCCTTTTCGATTTTGTAAAAAACAATGTAACACAGAGAATTTCAAATGCTATTAACGAAACAAATTACCAAAATTTACTTGAGTTTTTAAAATACTATTCTCAATCTTATGAAGATACAATAGTTTCCGCTCTTGTCAAATATGCTGATGAAGATTTAACTGACATCATGCTAGACAAATTTGAAAATGGGAATGATAATGAAAAAACCTACGCCGCTAAATATTTTGCAAAAATTCAAGATCCATTGGCTTACGAGTTTTTGAAAAATTATTCCAATTCTGAAAATGAATTTCTTGCACAAAATTGCGCCTCAGCACTAGGCGCATGGCACGATGAAGATACATATAATTCTGCAATCGAAAGATTGAAGAATGAAGATGATTTTGAAAAACTTTCAGCAGTGAAATTTTTAGTTGCTTATGGAAACAAATCCGCAATTCCTTATATTATTAACGCAATGAAAAACTCCACAATGGCAGAAAATATTGCAGGCGAAATTCCTTATTTGGAAAACCTTTTTGATTTACTAAAAGATAACTATGAAGATGCGCTTTTAACAATAAATTATATTATTAATGCACTCGGAGAAATTTTGCCTCTCGCAACAATATTTGATTTTGAACTTTTTGAAATCTTTGAACAATTGATAAGCAATCATAGTGATAGTAAATCTGCAATCGTTTTGTTAAATGCAAAAGAAAAATTTGAAACATTAACAGAAAATGACGAATACCTTTTTGATGAAGACAAAAACACCAAAAATGAAATCTTCGATATCAAAAAGTTGCTAAATAATATTCGCAAAAAAGATTTGGAAATATATATTAATGAAGAATTGAGAGAGGATAGCCCTTTTGTCTACACTGCTCTTGATTTTGCGACAGATACACTTGCAATAAGAGAATTGTTAAAATCTAATAATCAAACAATAATCCTTAAAACTGCAGAAATTTTAAAATCTTTAGGAAACTTTGATGAAACAGCAAGAACTGTCGCACTTTTGAAAGTTACTGATATAAATATTAAAGCGATAATTCGAGCGTTATAATTTTACACTTGCACCACTATAGACTTAAATTTACATTGGTGCATTTTTTGTGTTCATTCGCATATAATAGTTTTGAAAAGGAGATTTTCGTGAAAGAAGAATTGTTATCTATAATAGAAAAAAATAGTCGCATTGATTTATCAGAACTTGCCGCAATGCTCGGAATGGAAGAAATTGATGTTGCAAATGATATTGCAGAACTTGAAAAAGAAGGTATAATCTGCGGATATCATACTCTCATAAACTGGGAAAAAACTAATATTGAAAAAGTTACCGCACTAATCGAAGTTAAGGTTACTCCTCAACGTGGGCAAGGGTTTGACAAAATCGCCGAAAGAATATACAAATATCCTGAAGTGAAATCTGTTTACTTGATTTCAGGCGGATATGACTTGCTCGTAACTCTTGAAGAAAAAACATTGAAAGAGATATCTAATTTCGTAACAGACAAACTTTCAACACTAGACAGAGTTTTGAGTACGGCAACACATTTTATCTTGAAAAAGTACAAAGATCACGGAACAATCGTCAACAAAGTTGTTGAAGAACAAGAAAGAGAAATTATTACACCATGAAATACCCAATTTGTAAAAAAGTTCAGAACATAAAACCGTCGGGAATACGAAAATTTTTCGACATAGTTAGTGAAATGAAAGACGCTATTTCATTAGGTGTTGGCGAACCTGATTTTGAAACCCCGTGGCATATCCGAGATGAAGGGATTTATGCCCTTGAAAAGGGTAAAACTTTTTATACCTCAAATGCAGGACTAAAAGACTTACGTAAAGAAATTACACATTACATCTCGAGAACGCAGAAAATTAATTACGACCCATTAAAAGAGATTATTGTAACTGTCGGTGGCTCAGAAGCTATTGATATTGGACTTCGTGCAATGATTAACCCTGGTGATGAAGTTATAATTCCGCAGCCATCTTATGTTTCGTACGAACCTTGCGCAGTTTTAGCAGGCGCAAAACCTGTTATCATCAATCTTAAAGCCGAAAACAATTTTAGACTAACTGCACAAGAATTAAGAAATGTAATTACAAATAAAACCAAAGTTTTAATTTTACCTTACCCAAACAACCCGACCGGCGCAATTATGAATAAATTAGATTTGGAAGAAATTGCAAAAGTCATAATAGAAAAAGATATTTTTGTAATGTCAGATGAGATATATAGCGAACTAACTTATAATGGTAAACACGTTTCTATTGCAAGTATTGACGGCATGCAAGAACGTACTCTTTTGATAAACGGTTTTTCAAAAGCTTATGCAATGACAGGGTGGAGATTAGGTTACGCTTGTGGACCGGAACCGATTATCAAACAGATGACAAAAATTCACCAGTTTGCGATTATGTGTGCGCCAACAACAAGCCAATATGCGGCAATTGAAGCGCTGAAAAATGGAGATAAAGACGTTGAAGAAATGCGCCAAGCGTATAACCAAAGACGACGCTACTTAATCAAACGTTTTAAAGATATCGGATTAGAATGTTTTGAACCTTTTGGAGCTTTTTACGTTTTTCCTTGTATAAAAGAATTTGGAATGACAAGTGAAGAATTTGCAACAAAATTTTTGATGGAAGAAAAAGTGGCAGCTGTTCCCGGAACTGCTTTTGGACAAAGTGGGGAAGGTTTTTTGAGAATATCTTATGCTTATTCAATGGAAAATTTAAAAGAAGCAATAGACAGACTAGAACAATTTGTTAAAAAGTTGAGAAAATAAAAAACTTACAAAAAATAGCCATAGCCTTAGAAGTAGAAATCGAAGATATCCTAAACTGTAAATTTTAACTACAATTAATTATTGGATTTCTTAAAAATACCAGCACTTATTTTGGTTAGCATTTTATCCACACCAACTTTTTGAAATAAATTTTCACATATTGTATCTGTTATTATAAATCCATTAGGTTTAACAATTCTCGGCATATTTTTAATCGTACTGTAATATTCGTCATCATCTTCAATATAACCCAAAACATTATTCATAGATAAAACATCAAAACTGTTGTCTGGATAATTTTTTATATCATCTTGAATCCTAGTTGCCCATTTTGATTTTGATTTATTATTATATGTTTTATATAAATAATCAAAAATTTCATCATTCACTCGAAAACCGGTTTGTAAAACAGTATCACCATACATTTGAGCATATTTGATAAAACTTGATTTTGCAAACATTGGTTCTTTTCCCCAAAAACCTCCATAATGAGTACAACTTAATAAAATATTTTTAGTTGGCTTTGCTTGTAAATCAACGGTTTGTAAATTTAATACATCTTTCAGTTTTTTATCTTTGATAAGTTCTTTTATTGAAGCCAAATAAGAAAAAGGTTCTTGAGATCGCCCTATTCCAACAATTAGTATAGACTTTTTATCATTAGTATTTTTATTAAATAAAGTTGAAAACACATCTATAACATCTTTAAAATAAGATGTTTCACCTAAAACAACTCCCCTGCGAAAAAACTTGAAGCCCTGAGAGAAAGGTTATATTGACTTATTTCATAAAAATCGGGATGAGCCTTTTTAGTTACTTCATTGTAGTTTTCAACAGTTAAAATATTTTTCTTAATACGAGTAATTTTTTCAAACTTATCAACATCAGGAAGCTTCGGTTTTAAAGCAATTTTACTCATAAAATCTAATAAATAACTGTCACTACTACCCTGAAAACTCTGATTATAATGATTATTAGTATTAAATTTAAATAATGCGTCGTTTTTTACAAACATAAAAATCCCTTCATTCAATAAAAACATTAAAATAAAAATTTTTGCTAGTTAAAATACAACTACAAAGAGAAGGATTGATTTATAAATAAGTAAAGGTAAATTATTTGGGAAAATGTTAGTATTATTGAGTTTTCTGTCGCTTTCAGGTCTAAAAAATGTAATAATGTAAAAAATTTCTTGACAAAAGTTAGACATCTAACTATAATATTATTATATGAGTGCTATATTATCTCTAATATCTAAAATCCATGAAAAAGGTAACCGTTTTATTATTGAAGAATTAAAAAATAACGGTGCAGAAGGACTCGTACCGAGCCACGGTGATATTCTTGTATGTCTTTACAAAAACGGTAAAATGACAATGAAAGATATTGCAAATTGCATTCATAGAACAAAACCAACAGTCACGGTCTTGGTTGATAAACTTGAGAAACTAGGATATTTAAAAAGAGAAGCTTCGGAAAAAGATAGTCGCTCTACAAATATAGTTTTAACGCAAAAAGGCGAGGATTTTAAAACAACTTTTGAAAAAATATCAAACGATTTAAACAAAATGTTAAACAAAAATTTATCAGAAAATGAAGTTAAACTTTTAGAAAAACTTTTGCGAAAAGTATAAGCAAAAATTTTTACAGCAATAGTTAGATGTCTAACGAAAGGAGAAAACATTATGACAAACTTTAAAAAAGAAGAAATTGGAAAAATCAGCGAAGTAGGCAAAAATTATGAAAACGGCAAAGCGTTTTTGCATGATTTGCTAGGACTAACAAGTTGTGAAATTTCAATTAGTGCAATGCCTGCTGGAGTAAAATTGCCATTCAATCACAAGCACAAACAGAATGAAGAAGTTTATATTTTTTTAAAGGGAGAAGGCTCAATGACTCTAGATAATGAAGTTGTTAATTTCAAAGAAGGAACTTGTATCAAAGTTCTTCCGAATGCCGTAAGAACAATGGAAGCAAAAACTGATTTGGAATATATTTGTATTCAAGCAAAATCAAACAGCTTGGAACAATTTGGACTTGGCGATGCTGAATTGTGCTAAAATTAAAAGGGACAAGATTGCCCCTTTTTAATCAGGAATAAAAGTATAAAATGATAATCAACACAGGTTCAAGAACAGATACTGTTCAATATTATTCAGATTGGCTTTTAAAAAGGTTTGAAGAAGGTTTTGTTTATTCAAGAAACCCAATGTTTCAAAACAAAGTAGCCAAAAATCATTTTTAGAAAATAATATTCAACAAAAATTGTTTTAACCCCTTTAGCAAATAAAAAGCTGTTTGCCAGATATATAGGTTTAGAACAACGAGAAATGTCCAACATTTAGTTTGAGAAATTTTCTTATAAAAAATGACAAAATTAAAATTTTTCGTTTTATGTGTCTTATTATACTAAAATTCAGTAAAATCAACATTTTCCTTTTTTAGCCCCCAAACAGCCCCCTAATTGGCAAAATTAAACAATTTTTACGACTTAATAATATGTTAAAACACACTAAAAAAGAGCCTTTTCAGGCTCTTTCTAAATGGAGGAGGAGGTGGGATTCGAACACGTATTTTTGCTTTTCGTAGTTTTAAATTTTATTCCATAACATCCAGTAATGCTTAATCTTGGAAGCTTGTTCTTTTGGTAATTTTTAATAATGTTTAGGGACTTTTTGTAAAATTAGTCCCCAAATAGTCCCTTTTTTCAAAGTTCATTCTTTATGACATAAACACATATTTTTTGTTTTATCAAATTAAATTTTGTAAACACATATTATTAAAATCTAAAAACTATTTTATGTTTTCTACTATTTTTAAAAGTTCATGTTTGTCATCCTTATTGAATTTTTTCAAACAATTTGTTATGTATTTAGCACAAATTTTAGAATATCCTGGTTCTATAGAATTTACAAAAGCAATATTGCCTATAATTTTGTCTTTTTTGATAAAATTGTCGTTTTTAATTCCATAATATATTAATGCTCTAACTAAACGTTTTATTTTTTTATTTACTTTTAATTCATTATTATTGACAGTTATTCCAGTTATTATTTTGTGGGAAGATGGTGAAAGTAATCGAGTTTTATTCTCATTAATACAAAATTGAGATTCTGCAAAAAATATTCTTATATATATTAGTGCATTAAGCAAAACTTTTTTATTATTTGAAGAAAAGGTCAAATCATCTGCATACCTGGAATAATTGATATTCTTATATAAACAATATTTACTAAGTTTTTTATCAATCCTTTTAAAAATTAAATTTGAGATATATGGAGATGTAACTCCACCTTGAGGTAATTTCCCATTAAAAGTACAAATTTTTGCTAGAAATAAAGAGAGTTCTTTATTAAAACCCAAATGATTAAAAAGGTTAACTACATTGGAAAATTTAATCGATGGATAAAAATCTTTTATATCAATTTCTAATATATATTTTTGATTTATATGTTTATTAGCATTTTCTTTTATTCCGTTTGAATTTTTACGAAAGGCTGTTGCTTCTACACTTACAGAAACTTTTTCTAGTATATTAAGTAAAATCCATTTTTGAATTACTTTTAATTTAAAATTTGGAGCATTTATCTCTCTTTGTTTGCCATTTCTTTTTTTTATTTTAAATGTTTTGTAATTTGTGTCATTACTAATTTCCTGTAAGCTTTCTACAGGTAAACCAATTTCTTTAGCAAGTTCTTCTATATTTTTAATCATAATTTTATTAAAAAAGATTATGTTTCTTACAAAACCTGATTTGAAAAATCAGTATATTTCTTAATTTAAATAAGATAACAAAAGTGTTATAAAGTATGTATATAGTTTATAACACTTTTGTTATGTGTGCTTCACGTGGCTCCAGCCACGTGCTCAACCATTTAACCAGCACTTTAAAGCTTGCTTTAAAGTGAAGCGTAATGTTCAACATAACACTGAGGGCATCAGCATATCATTGCCCGATTTATCATTAAAGTTTTGATAAATATTCTAAGAAACATAATCCCCTTTCTTTTTATTTTTTGTGTACAGCCTATTATAAATTGTAGTATATTTTAAATTTTCAAGTCTTTTTATATCTTTTGGGTTGGTAATTGTAGTTTTTAAATGTTTTTCTACGTAATTATTTCCCTTTTCTGTCAATATAAAATCAGAACTATTTTCATTTTCGTATTTAATGTATTCGCTATTAACAAGATATCTTATTGCTATTTTATGATAAAATGATAAATCTCTGTTATCTTTTTCATATCTCACTTTCATTTCATTTAAAAATTCTTCAGTATATCGTTCCAACTTCATTCCTGATATTGGTTTTAAAAAGTATATTAACATTAAATATAAAGAAGCTAAGCTAATAAACGATGTTAAAACAGAATTTTGTTTTATTATAATATCTTGTTTATGATTTCTTTTTATATTTTTGAACACATTTAATAAATCGTTGCAAAGTTTATTCTTATTTTCCTGTTTATTATCATATACGCAAGCATTATTTTTATTATTCTTTTTTATTCTATGTATAGGGCCATCATTAATAAAACTACTATCACCTTCAAAGTTACTGTAAATGACGGATACAACTTTGTTAATCAGGGCATTATCTAATCTATTAGTAAAAGCCCCAAGTTCAGATGCTGAGCCGTAACTTTCACAAATAATACATACAATATCAGAGTTATTTGCAAGAACAGTTTCTAACTCTAACAAATCTTTATCAGGGAAAAGTTTCTTCTCATTTTTTTCAAAAAAAACGTCTTCTGGATATAAAACACTTATATTTTCATTTTTCAATAACAAATCCCTAATATCATTTCTAATTTCTTTGGAATTTTCTTTGCAACTCCCACCACATAAAAATACATATATGAATTTATTCTCAAATTTTAAATATATATTTTCATAAATAGTTTTTAATATTTCTTGAATGCTATTTTTTACAAAAATACTGCTCACAATTCCAAGATTATATATGATTTTTTATATAAAGGCAAATTATTAAAAATTTTATTGATTAATATGCTTTATAATTTTTTGTTAATTATATCAATAGCTCGAACGGTTTTTCTATCGCCTTCTTTGTTAAAATATTTATATGTTCCACTTTCTGCAAAACATTCATTTCTTTTTATTTTAATAATTTGCTCATCTACATAATTGTTATTTTGAGTTAGATATATAAGCCTACCATCAAGTTTACAAGCCATTTTGTCACTACTATAGTTCCAATTAATACGTGGACATATAAATCCGAGTGCTCCTTCATCTAACACTTGCAATATCAAAATTTTTGAACCTGATGTGCAAGCAGGATTTTTTTCTGCATAACAAACATTAAATACACCTAAACCAATAACAATACTTAAAACACATATCATCTTTTTCATTTCATACCTCAATAATTGATGTGTTGATTATAACATAAATTAAATTTTGTAAATTATCTATATGATTATAGTTGAATTTTTTGTAAAATAGGGTATAATATAGTTAAGCGGTGTATTTGCCATTCGGCAATACACTGTTTTCATTTTTATATGTATTCAAAAACTTATACATATTCGGGTTATCTTTATCAAAGAACTCCTTTAATTTATATGTTATACCTGCATTGTTTAGGCTTCCCGTTTTCTGATTATAAGCAAATTTTGGTAATAATGCTTTAAAGAATGGATAATTAGGATTATCATCTTTAAACGCTCTGTTTACATTATATGCACATAAGTCAGTTAATTGAATAAAATTATTATACTGCGAATCAACAAACATAATATTTTCAATAATATTTTTAATTCCCTTCCAAGAATAACCCTCTTCAACCTGTAAGGTATGTGTTCTATTTAACATTTTTTCTATACTATCAGAACATTTATCCATAATAACAATCGCTTGTTCATCAGGATGATTATAAGCCATAAACAGAGAAATCCTTTCTAACAAATATTGAATTGCAAAAATATTGGGTTCAGGCTTATTTAATCCATAGTGCCTAAGCAAGGAATCCTTATTAATAACAGTTGATATTAAAGTGCAATTATTATTGATAATAATATCCATTAATCCGCAAGAAAGTTGTATTAATTCTTCTTTAGATAAATTTGCAAGATAGTCATGTTTTTCTCTTTCTTTTGGAAATCTTATCCAGTTAGATTTAACTTCTAAAATCGAAGCCGAATCAGTTTTAAATATTGCGGTTTTTAATTCATTAACTTTGTGATTAATAAGCTTCCAGTCATTAGCGTTAATACCTAAAGCATTAAACACAAAGTACTTTGAACCTGAATTATATGCAATCTCCCCTGATTCGTCGATATAAAATAAAAACATGCCACCTCTTTATGCTGATTTCATTGGTATTATAGCATAAAGAAAGGTAAAATAATAAGTTGCGTATGTTTTATGATTCTTAAAAGAATAAGTGTTTTATGAAAGCAAATATTGCAACAATAAAAATTCCTCCAAATAAAACAGTATAAGCAAGATTATGACAGAATACTTTTAATTTTAAAATATTTGCATTTATTAAAATTTGTTCCATTAGTTTAATTTCAAAATTTGTTAAATATGCAACTTGGTATTCCTTTTGCAAAACTTCTTTAAATAATTCTATTTCCATACCACACAAGTCTGTATAATAAAAGATGTTATGTTTAAACTCTAATTCTCTTTTGATAACTAAGTTTAAAATACTTGTACTCAATTTACTTGTTAAAGGTATTTGTGATAATGCTAATATAAATATTGTTATACCTAAAATCCAATTAATAGGAGTATTTAGGATTTGTTCTTTATTAATAACACCAAGCAGCACACTTAAAAAACCAATAAATATAAATGCCTTATTATCCATTTTATTTTGTTGGAACATAATATTATCAAATGATTTCATTATACCTTCATTAATTTTAGAAATTCGTTCTACTGCAATTTTATTTCTTATGTCTATTTCATTCATGTTGGCATTCCTTCATTAATCCACTTCTCAAAATTTACTTTAATTATACTTCCATGATAATATTTCCCAAATTGATTATGTTGTGCAACTGTAAACCAGGTTGGAGCTTTAGAATTATCCTCTGTTAATTTGTCAATAATATTGATATAGGTACAATTTGAAAATGCAATTGGTCCAATTTTATCTTTATTTGCTAAAGAAGATAATTTAGAGGCTTTAGTTACTGCATCACCAATCCAAACCTTACTATTGATGCCAACCCCCTTTCTGCCAGCCTTAATTATTAATTCTTCAGCTGTAGAAATTCCTATGCCTGCAGTTATAGTCGGATATCTTTTATCTTGAAATAATTTATTCAACATTGTAAATAAGGTATTTATCCAATAGGTTTTGTCGGCAATATCATAAGTATGGTCTTTTGTTGGAGAGGAATATACTGCATAAACACAGTCTCCTCTAATACCAATTTCTTCACATACATTACTATCTCTTAAAATTTCTATAATTTCGGAGGTAAATGTTTTTATAATTTTTGCAACAACAGATTTATTCTCGCTAGTAAATAATTCTGTTGAATTTCTTATATCAACAAATATAGCAGATATCCAAACATTGTAAGCATTATCAAAAGTAAAATCATTTTCATTTGGAACGTATGTTTTTTCAATAATTTCCAAACGATTATCTAAGATATTTTTTATTCTTTTTTTGCCTTCAATATAATCGTATACCATCTAAATTCCTTCAAGAAATAATAAAAATCAACATAGTCAATTATAGCATAGATTACTGAATAGATATTTTAATTATTACAAAGTTTTAATTTATTATAAAACTCATCCATTTTATTTGCAACCTGTGCTTCTTTTGATTTGATTATATGAGAGTAAGTATTCAGGGTTACATTTTTATCAGCGTGTCCGAGTCTACCGCTTACGGTTACAATATCTTCACCAGATGAAATTAGTAAACTTGCGTTTGTATGTCGGAGTTGGTGAAAAGTTATTTTTGGCAAATTATGACGTTTTAAAAAGTTTGTAAACCATTTGTAAGGTCGTTGGGTGCTTATTGGTTTGCCATCTTCATGTAAGAATACATATTCGCCATTTTGCCAAGCCGTTCCAAATTTTAATCGGTTTTCTGTTTGTTGCTTTTTGTATTCTTTCAACAAAGATATTACCGTCTTAGAAGCAGTTACAATTCTCATGCCTGCATCAGTTTTTGGTTTCCCCTCTACATCTCCAATTCCTGCGATATAATGTCTTTGCTTATTTATGCTTATTTCAAAGGTGCTGAAGTTAATATCTTCCCATTTTAAACCCGTGAGTTCGCCCTCTCTTAACCCGATATCTATCGCAAGATAAATCATTGTCATATACATCAAAGGTTCACTACTTAATGCATTTAGCATTTCTGCAACTTGTTCATCATTGTAATATTTCGCTTTTGGCTTTGTTACTTTTTGAGGTTTTGCACGTTCAGCAGGATTGTTCATCAAGATATTCCAATCAACTGCAGTTGACAATATTGAATGAATTACAATATGGTGATTACGAATAGTTTTTGTATTTAGCGTATTTATTGATTCACTTTTGAACATTCGGTAAAAATCAAGTTTATAAACTTCGCAAAGTTTTTGAGCTGTTGCATAATTCGTTGCTTGTCCTTTTTTAAGCCGTCTACAAGTTTTGGAAGAAATTCCTGTTGTTTTTACCATGTGAGCAATTGTTAGTGGTTCTAAATACTTTGTCAATTTGTTTGTCGGTGTAAATTTCCCATCTAGTCTAACACCTTCTTCCGTAAGGTTATTGTAGAATTGTATCAGGTGATGCGGTTGTATTTTCGCTAACTTTATATGACCAATTGCGGGTAATATTCTGTTAAGGATAATTTTGTAGGATTGTAATGTTGTTAGGGCAAGATTTTTTTCGGCATAATCTTCAAACCATTTTTGCGTAAATTCTGCAAAAGTTATTTTTTCACCATCTAAGTAAACTCCGTTTAATACTTCGTTTTCAAACATCACCATTTGACGATTAAGCTCTTTTTCTGCTTGTTTTGGAGTTAATGTTTCGTCTAGTTTGATTGTTTTTCTTTTGCGTAACTTTTTGCCCTTTGAGTCGTAACCTTGACAAACCGTTAATCTGTACGTATATTCTGATGTTTTTTCGTAAAAAGCCATTTTGTTTTCCTCTTTATCATTTTTTATTATCTCCCTTTTTCCTAACTTTCAGCATCTTTTTCTTAAAAATAAATACAGGGTAACTGTTTTCAGGAGCTACCCTGTATCTCTAAATTTAACTATTCTTGTATGAGTCGTTTAAACATTGGATATTTTGACAATATTTTACTGGATACTTTATCAGCTCTTTTGCTACCGCCAATGCTTAAATAGAATGTTTTGTATTTGTTTAAATCAATTTGTGACATCTGCTCTAACAAGGATTCAATATTATCGGGTGATAGCACAATATGATAGAATGCTCCTAGACCTTCTTTATTAAGAAATTGCCACAAATGAAATGCTTGAAAATAATTTTTAACAATTACAATTACAGATGTAAGCAACGAATATGAGTTAATCATAGCGAGTTGTGAAGTTGTTTGTGGTTCGTAATATTTAGAGCTATTATCATCTAAATAGATGTATTTAATGTTCATTACTTCGGGAAATTCATAGGTTGGATATTGAGCAGTAGAATAATTAAATACTGGTATACTCAACACTTCGTCATTCAATCCTAAGTTCATTTTCATAACAGTTTGTTTTTTAATTCCGTATTTATTGAATAGAAATTTTAACTGCTCATCCGATTTCAAGAGTTTTTCATTCAGTGGGTAATAGGCTAAAAAAAATTCATGTTGTTTTTTAGGATTTGATACCTCTTGATATCCTCGAGATAGAATATCGACAGGAATAATACTTTTAGAAACAGGTTTTTCAATTGGCATACTTGCATACATTACCTGATTAGTGCGAATCATTTTCTGTTCCTCAATATAACGTCCATCGTTCATTAGTACTTGATTTACCCAATTTATTGATTCTGCAAATGTTTTAGAATAAAATGTTTGTTCTATTGAAAAATTCTTGTAGTAATCAAGAAGTTCTTGCTCGGAGAAAAATCTTTCCTCATTTTCCCTAAATAGTTCTACTAAATAACTTTCAAAACTATCTATTAATTTAATTGCTTGTTTTGTCATAGTTGTTTCCTTTCTTTTTTTGATTTTTAATACATTTCATATAATGTTCGTTGAAATCCTTACAACCGCAATTTGCAACAATTCGCTTGAACATCGGATATTTTTCAATAATTTTTTCTGCAACTTTATTACCTTCTTCGTCATTATCAACATACAGATAAAATTGTTTATACTTTGAGAAGTCGACCTCTGTTATTTGTTTTAACAAAGATTGAATACCATTTGACGGTGTAACAATATGGTAGTGTTGAATTTGCCGTTGTTCTTTAAGGTACTGATACAGGGCGTAGCCGTCAAAGTAACCCTCTACTATCGCTAAAACTTGTGTTGTCGGCTTGTATGAGTTAATCATCGCAAGTCCTGTTGGCGTTCCTTTTTGTCGAGTTAAGCCATCTTTACTAAAATTGTATGGTCTAAATTCAAACCCTAGAATTGTATTGGCTTTTTCTGTCGAATATTGGAATGTTGGAATTACCCAACGTCTTTTATCAACATCTACTCCAAGTTTAACTTCTCTAGTTGTTGATAACCTTAACCCTCTTTTTCTAAGTAACAAACGAGGAAGCATATCAATTGTTTGCAGTCTTTCGTTGCATTCTTGCATATAGAACTTAAACTCCAATTGCTTTTGTTTTGTAAAAATGTGTTTGAAGCGGTCTGTGTTGTTACAATCCGAATTAAGTTTTAGATTTAATTTACCTTTGTTTTTTTGAAGAATTTCTCTCAATATCATTGGAGCGTGGCTATTATCAGCAAAACACCAAAGAACACCTTTTGTGGAATTAAATTTTAAGTTATCTCGACCTGAGTCTTTGCACATTGGACACTGCCAAAAGTATTCATCACCTGATTGTTTTTCAGGTTCGCCTAATACTTCGATAATTAAGTCGAGTGTTAAATTTTTTGTTTTCATTTTTATTCCTTTCAATTTTTGCGGTAAATCTGGTCAATCCCAGTATTAACTTGTATTTTGATAAAAATCAGGGTGGCAATTGCGGTAATTGCCTTTAAACGCAAGCATTACGGGGATTGACATCTTTACCTATGTTTATATTAAGTCCTCAAGTTCCGAAGCCCCATTGTCTAAATCCTCTGATTCTAAAGTTATAAGCGAGTATTTGAAACCAGAATTTCCTGCTATCGATTTGTTTAAAAAGTAGCCTCTTGATGTTGCGATTAAACTAACTCCTTCAATAATCGCTTCAAAACTTTTAGCAAATTCTCTTTTTGATAAATTTGCATCCTTAAAATGAGATTGTTTCAAATCTGTAGCAGTATATTCTTTGCCAATATTCTTTAAAAAGAAGTCAAACATACATTCACAATTTGCATCTAGAGTTGATTTTAACTTTAAGAATTTGCGAACATCAATACTTAAAAATTCAATAGTATCAATAGCTTGTTTAACATCTTTGGAATTAATAAAAAGTTCTTGAGGGTGGTTCAGGCATGCATAAATTGCTGCCAGCTTTATGACTTTTAGCTCTCTTGAATTAATTTCAAGAGAAAGTAAATAATTTTCTTCCTCATCTTCAAGTTCTTCTAATTTAATTAAATATGGGTAAAGAACCTCGTCATAAGCCTTGTCCGTTAATTCATACACAGAATTTAATTCAATGGGTTCAAATATTTGAAAGAATTGTTTTCCTAATTCTTTTAAGTTAGCACTATATTGTTTTTTTGCAATACGTGCCTCTTTAGCGTTTCTTTCTATTTCGCAAGATTCTTTGACAGTTTGATAGCCGATGATTAGTCTTCTCATAAGTCCTGTTTTCAAGTCTGTGTTAAAAGATTCTTTTAACAAATTCCCTTCAAAAAGGGTTGGGTCTGAGGACAGAAGTACATTTACTGGAACATCTTCAATATTGGCTTTTCTCGGTTTCCCTTGTGTACTCTTTGAAATAATTTTATTATCAAATCCATAGTACAATTGATTAAAAAGCTGTTTCTGGTCAAGCGTTGGATGAACTATAAAATTCCCAAATTCAGAATTTTCAAAAAGTATCGCTCCCAAACCAAATAGTAAGAGAACCTCGGCATCACTAAAAAGCCCCTCTTTTGTACCATCAGTTATTTCAAGAACCATTTCTCGAGGTACTTCCTGCTCATTTCCACCATTTGCCATTTGGGCATTAGCTAACATTTGTCTCTGTTTGAAAGTTTTAAATTCATTATAAACCCATTCTCTAAATTTCTTGAAAACAAGCTTTTTAAGGTCTTTTAAGATTCTATCTTTGCCAAATCCAGAAGGCATAAAAATTGCTGCATATATATTCGGAAATCCGACATTACCATCGACTTCTTTAAACCTTATACGCTTTGTGGTTAACGCTTGAACAATTTCTACGAGTATAAGTGGAAGTATAATACTTGCTGAAACCTTGGGATAACATTTTTTGACTTCAGTTACCAGAGTTTGAACAATTTTGGGACAATCAGGAAGTTTAAAATCTATATTGCTAGATGCTAAAAGAGCAGTAGCACATAGTAATTGCTTTCTCGACAATGGGGCATTTAACGCCACACTTTTCATCATTACTCACCTACCTTTCTAATTTTGTTTGAGTTTTCTATTTCTGTATTTGTTTGCGTTTCGCCATTGTTTAGGTATTCAATCAGGCTGTTAACATTTACAAGATATTTCGAGCCACTGCGAACATATTTTACTTTTCTTTGTTGAACTAATTTTCTGACATGATAGACAGCTAATCCTGTAAGTTTTGCCGTTTGTTTAATAGTTTCTAAATGAGGCATATTTAGTTGAGTTAACATCTTTTCTCCTTTCTTTTACTTATGTTATAACACTAAACACTTGACCTGTATTGATTTTTGGGGTATTTCTATAATAAAACACTAAAATTAATTATAAATTTAGTAATTTACAAAAAATATGGAGTAAAAATGGCAATTAAAAAGCGTTTTGGCTATTCTATAAAGGGTGAACGATTCAAATTATTAAGAGAAGAACGAGATTATGAGCTCGATAAGAACAAAAAATGCACTCAAGGAATGTTAGCAAAAGAGTTAGGAATTTCAACTGCTCAAATTAGCGATTTAGAACGTGGAATAAGAACACCATCATTTAATGAATTAGTTAGATATTGTGATTATTTTGATGTTCCAATGGAATATTTATTGGGAAAAATTGATAATAGGTATTATAAAAATGTAAGTATTGGTAGAAGATTAGGATTATCAGATGATGTAATAAATGCACTTGAAAAATATTCTGGCACAGGAGCTTCATTTGTTAATACCTTGAACGAAATTTATAGAATCGGCTACGGTTGGAAATTCTTATCTACGTTACATGATTACTTTGTTGGCGATTATAGTGATGGTGGAGATGAAAATGATACTTTAATTGTTGGAGATTTTAACGAAGACGGGACTGGAGGTGGAACAAGAGAGCCTATTGGTAAACTCAATCGTTTATATCAATTAGAACTCTATGACCTTTTACAAGAAATGAGAGAAGTCTTTAAAAAGAAAGGTTTTAACGACAAAGATTTGTTGGAAGACGAAACCGCTTATAATCCATATAAACTCTATAAATCTGTTAATTCAGAATTTTGATTTATTTTATCGATTTATAAAACTGATACATTAACTTAATATCAACCTTTTCAGTGTTTATGGCTTCAATTAGTTCTTTTTTCAAACTCTCTTTTTCTCCAAGATGTTTGAAATTAAAAAGTTCTGTTGGTTCAACTTCTAGGGCAGTTATAATTTTTGCAAGAGTATCAGCCGTAACAAATGTTTGACCACATTCAATCTTGCTCAGAGTTCTTTCTGCCACTTCAACCGCTTCAGCTAATTGAGCTTGTGTCAAATTTTTTCCTGTTCTTAATTCTTTAATTCTTTTGCCTAAAAGCTTTTTTATATCTAGGTTGTTTTCCATTTTTGCCCTCACCAATATAATAATTTATTTATTGTGTTAAGAAAACGAAATGTGAGGCTCTATTATGCTTGAAATAGTACACGACATGTTGTAAGATGGACTTGTAAGTTCTATTAAAGAATAAAACCTCACTTTTCAGGGTGGGGTAAAAATACTAGGAGCAATTAATGGAAGAAAATAAAAAGAATAAGTTAAATAAACTATCTAAAACAATTGAAGCCTGTACAAATTGTTCATTATGCCAAAACAAGATAAAATCAGTTGTTTCAAGAGGTAGTATTAATGCAAAAATTATGTTAATTGGTGAAGCTCCTGGAGAATTAGAAAATCAAGTTGGACAACCTTTTGTTGGGAAATCTGGTCAACAATTAAACAAATTGCTCTCTAAAGCAGGTTTTAATCCTGAACAAGATATTTATTTTTGTAACGTAATTAAATGTAGACCAGTAAAGAACAATAAAGATAGAAAACCTTACAAACAGGAAATAGAAGCTTGTATTAAATTCTTGAATGCTCAAATCGAAATTATTGCTCCTAAAATAATAATACTTTGTGGAAATACTGCAAAAAATATTTTTAGAATCAATAAACCTATGAAAACCGTACATGGAACTTGTATCAATAATGGCAATATCAGATTATTTCCTGTTTATCACCCAAGGGCAAGTATTACAGATGAAGTTAAATTAAATGATTTTAAGAAAATAAAAAACAGTGAGGTTAATGATGAAAAAGCTACTATCTAGCATTTTTTTGACAGTAAGTTTATGTTTGATAGCACCTTTGTGTTTTGCGATTGATTGGACAGCTCAAGCTCCTGCGAACTTTCCAAAACAGCATTCTACTCCAAAACGAATGTCCTCAAGTGCTAAAATACAGGCATTTTATGACAAATGGGCTGAATCTATCGGAGAAAATGCTCAAATAAAAACTCTTGATACAGAATTTACTGGAATTGGCTATAGAGAACCAATTACAAACGATGTATTTCCAAAAATAATTATCCCTAAAAACGCTAACAATAATTTTATTTCTTGTAACCTTTATGGTGGAATTCTTAATAAAACAGCTTATGACAAATTAAAAACTCCGTTGTTATATGATTCCGAACATAACATTTGTGTTGCCGCCATTGCAGTTCGAGATTATTCAAATACTAGTATGCCATATTTTGAAGAACCAACAGAGTTTAGAAGTGTCGTAAGCATATCAGGATATTTTCCAGATATTCCTCATGGAAGTATTAAATTAAGAGAAATTGCACTAATTCCAAACAATACAACTGACGAAAAAAAGATTGACAAATACATAAAAGAAACAATGAAATTATATAAAAACTTTTTAAGAGCAGAAGAATTAGGTGTTTCGGTGGACAAAGTACCGTCAAAATTTTCTCAATCATTACAAAAAGGTTTAATTGACATACTTGAATGTGCAGGAGGTTTATTATTAAATCCTTAAAAACAAATTTCCTAATACTAGTAATTACACTTTTAATAATACAAGGGGCTGTATTTGCATATACGAAAGTAAATGTAACATATAAAACCGTTGGTAATACAACGACATATTATGCAAATGGGAAAGTTATTGGAACATACAAAATAAAAATGATGTCTAATGGTTTTGTAGAAACAGAAGCTTGTTATGGAGATTTTTGCCATTATGATGTTATGACTTCTCTAATGGCTAAAAATTATATCTACACATTGAAAGACATAATAAAAGCTAGTTATGAAAACAAAATATGGTTTGCACAACAAGCCCAACAAGAAAAACAGAAAGAACAAATTAAACAAGCAAATAAATCAATAATAGTCAAACAAGTTGTCATTACTACCTCCAATGGTGAAAGAATATCTTTTCAGGAAGATAAAAATGGCGATGATTATTTAGTTATAAATGGACAAAGAGTAGAAGTCATCGGACGGAAATTGGCAACTGATAAAAATATGTATGATTATGACCCATATCCTGAAAATGCTCTACTGGAAAACGTAATTGCCAAAGCTGAACAGGAAGATGCTTATTTATCAAAGAAACGGAGTTATGAAGAAATTATTTATTCCTCACCTCTGCTTGGAGATTTATTTAAACTTGTCTATAAGTTACGTGTCGAGTATGGTGTAAGTTATGAAGACGCACAAAAATTAATGACGTTTGGAATAAACAATAAACATTACAAACCAAGTGATTTATTATTGCCTAGTGAAAAACAAGCTATAAAATATCAAAAACTTCACAAAGAAACAACAGATAAACTTAAAAATGTAACTTTCCCAAAACTTTAATACTATTGTCTAGGAAAAGAAATAGGACGTTGCCTATACAGATAAAATTTTTCTGTTCCTCTTTCTAAAATCAAGAACTTATTCAGCTTGTTAGAAGAATAAATTAATTTGAATTCCTTTTTATCATCTTCGACCTGTTCAAGTAGTGTTAAAAGATTTTTTACCGATTTTTTGCAGATTAGAATGCTTTGTACAAGTTGAGAGTTTTCGTATTCCCAATAAGGTATTCCTTCAATATCTGCAACACTCACCTTTTCTAAATCTGCTTTATTTACCAGTTCTACCCTATTAGTAACTCCGTATTTTTGACAAAGTGAATCAATTCTTGGGTCGCAAGTTCGTATCGGTTTAGCTAAATTTTTATTAATTTCTGTAAAAGTCTGATTATTTTTCAAACCTTGTAATATAATTAGTTCTTCTTTTGTTAAATACATTTTATCTCCAATTATTTCCTTTCTCAATTACATCTAATAATGTCATAACCCATATTTATAGCTTTTTGCTTAGCTTCGGCTCTGTTGTGAGCTTCTACAACTATTTCTTCCTGCCTTGCATATCTGCTACCTCTAACACGAACTAACATTTTATACTCATAAGTGTTTTTGTGGTGATATTCAGGCGGTTTGTCGTGAGAAATGAAACTTGTATCAAATTTTGGACTACTATAATTCACGTTATTTTGAGCAGGTGAAGAATTTTTCCACAAATCATCTTCATTATTGTAGTAATCTTCTTCATACCCATCGTTATAATCGTCATAATAATCGTTATCAGAGTTATAACTTCCTATCCGACCTCTGATTTCATTCATAAAGCCATTTACAAAAATGTAAATTACTAACGCAATTCCTAGCCATTTCATAAGTTTGTTCCTTTCTTTGTTTGTTCACAAACTTATTATAAATTGCTTTTCAAAAACCCGCCCCCAAATTCTTGACTTCAATTGGTATGAGCGGGTTTTAGAGTTTGATTTTAATATGCTTTAGAAAAAATATTGAAATATTATTTAGCTAATTCAACTTTTTGAATAATTATTGGAGAATCTTCCCTATCCAAATCCTTTTCTCCTGTAATAATAACTTGATGATTAGTTTGCAATAATTTATCAAATTTTTTAATTTGTTTATCAAAACAAACACAATCTATTGTTCCTGTTTCATCTTCAACTGTTATAAAGCGTATGAATTTATTTGGATTTGATTTTGTTGGTATTTGATTTGTTTCAATAATCGTCCCACAAATTGATATCTCTATGGAATGTTCATCATTTGACAATTCTTTCACTTGATTGCACTTTACTAATTTCATAAGTTTGTTCCTTTCTTTGCTTGTTTACACATTTATTATAAATAGCTTTTCAAAAACCTGCTCCCAAATTCATCGTTTTGGTATCTATCAGAGAGTTTAAGACCTGTAACCTACCCAAAAACTAACAAATAGCTTAGATTTACCACAATTACCATTGATAATATCTCTAAAATCTATGTCTTACTTGGGATTGACCAGATTTACCGCAGAAACAGATATAAAATGTTGCATTCAGGTCAAATGCTAAAATGCTCTAAAATCAACAAAATTTTTCAGCAGTCCCTTTTTGGTCCCTTTTTTGCAAAATTTGCTCATTTTTTGAGTTCGAGGACAAGTTAGAAACGCACTAAAAAAGAGCCTTTTCAGGCTCTTTCTAAATGGAGGAGGAGGTGGGATTCGAACCCACGGTACGCGTGAACGTACGACAGTTTTCAAGACTGCTCCAATCAACCGCTCTGGCACTCCTCCATACGATTGTTCGGATGTAATTCTATTGTATTAAATAATTTTTCTTTGTCAAGTGGCTTTTCCGAATTTATTTAATTTAACTTTTTACAAAAAAATATTTCAACATATAAAATCCCGAATTCAAAAATTCCTCCTTCTCTCCAGTATATTTAAACCCCATCTTCACATAAAACCTAATTGCTCTCTCATTTTTATCCAAAACGTACAAAAAGACTTCTTTCGATTTCTCAATAACATTATTTAAAATCTTTGTACCAATCCCTTCTCCTTGAAAAAACGGATCTACAAAAAATTCACTAACTTTTGTTTTTTCACCAATATCCTCAATTTTCACCGTTGCTTTAACTATTCCATCATCATATACGTAAATATTATCCAATGCGCTAGGCTGACTAAGTTTTTCTATCTCTTTCAAAACTTGCATCTCATTAAATGAAACATTGTCATTTTTAAAAATCGGTCTATATGTTGTTCTTTTTGTAAAAATTAATATCTCAGCAATCCTTGAAATATCCATATTACCAGCTTTTCGTAACATTTAATTTCCTCTTACCTATACTGCAACTTTATCAAATAAACCACATTCGTCAATTTTTTATGTAAATTTATCTTCACCCACATAGCAAAAAATATTTTTACAAAACTTATATGAACAAACATAGGAGAAATCAAATGAGCAAAATTAGTCCTATAATAGGCTCTACCAAACAACTTACAGGTGAAACAAGATTTATAAATGACACATTACGAAAACATAAACTCACAAGACACAATTTAAAAACACTCAAACAATTTCAACCACTAAATGATGACATTGCAGAATTTAGTAGCAATTTTCAAAAAAATTACAACGACTATAAAAACATTGAAGAAACAAATTCTCTTATGTCTTTTGAGAGAAGAAAATTAGCTCAAATTGAAGATACCGTTTCACAAGGCTATTTTAGAGATGAAGAAATTTTTGATGAAATGAGCGATTATGCAAGCAGAAGCTATAGCTCTGACGACATTCCAATTGCTGAAAAGCCTAGTATTCTAAGTCAAATTTCTACAGTATTTTCTCTGGATAAAGACCTTGACAAATCTATTCAACGCAAATTAAAACGTATATCTATGGGGGATAAATTAGAAAAAGAAGCCGCTAAATTCGGTCGATATCTAACATTCAAAGAAACTCCTATTATTGCAGAAGAAGCTCTTGTCCAAAAAGAAGCAGGAATTTCAGAAAAAAGAATTATACAAAACTTTAAACGTTCATTTTTGAACAAACGAAATCCACAAGACAAGAATTTTTCTGTAGAATTATTCCGCTTTTTATCTCAAAAACCGGAAAACAGGAAAGATGTAATTTTAAAAGCCATAGATGGCGATGAAATCGTAGATACAGCATTAATTGAATTTTTCCCGAAAATCAATAGTATTTTGTCAAACGAAAAATTGACCCAAGAAGTTATGGAAGATTGCAGAGTGGATGGAATTACTGATCCTACTCAATGCAATTTTGCAAAGCAGTTATGCCAAATTTATGGCAAATGGGATGATACAACAAAAGATTTTCTTCACAGAACAGTTTTTGACACAATAAAAGGTCCAAAATCTTGTGAAGAAGCAGTTAATATATCTTTAAAATGTTTAAGAGAAAATAATTATTCGATAACTAAAACTCTTATGGATAGAAATTACATTTATAAAATGAAACACCTTGATAAAGATATGCGCAAAAAAGTAGCTGAACTCAGCAAAAACTAATCAATTTTTCTCGCAAACTTTTTGTTATAAAAATGTATCACTAGCGGATAAAGAACCGTTATATATAATCCAATCAAAAAGCAACTGCTAAATCTTCCGATTGGAGCAGACATGTATTGCAAAAAGATCGGAGTTAAATATTCCTGTAAATACACTAATATTAAACCGCCAAAAAGAAAAAATAAAGCTTTTCCCCAAAAACCGCATTGAGGTACATCAAAATTTACAAATCTTCTTTCTAACAACCACCCGGTAAAAGCGCCTAACGCAAATCCAGCTTTTGGAAAAGATTCAAATCTCATTTTTTCAGGATCAACAAGAATTACACCATTCAAATAATCAACCGGATAATGTTTAAACTCTGTATAAATTATCAATAAAATACACAAGATTAAAATAATTCCAAACGCAATTAAATCACGATTTTTGCCGTTTTCAATCCATTTTAGCACTTTAGATGTCACATATAAAAGTCCAACACCCACAATCATTGAAACAACAACATCTTGAGGCGTATGAACACACAAGTAATTTCTTGAAAATGCGATTAAGAAAACCATTGTAATAAGGGAATATCTAAGAATTTTGTTTGACCAAAACTTAACTGCCAAAGCTCCAAATGTTCCCGTTGCAATCGCTGTATGACCGCTTGGAAAAGAGTAGCCAGTTGCGTGTTTCATAGCTTTTTCAAGAGGATGTATTCTATTATCCAAAATCCATGGGCGATAAATACATGCCGTAACTTTCAAAAATTGGTTAACAACAAGCGCTCCAAAAAAGTTCCAAATCAAATAAATCCCACATTTTTTGTTTAAAACCCAATAAAACAATGCAACCAAAAGCATTGCAAAACAATATTCCCCGAGAAGTGTTATACGATATAAAATCCAGTCAAACGCTCCATGCGTAACTTCTCTAAAATTTTGCAACATCAATAAATATTCTAGCTGTAATCCCAAAAATTTTTCCATAAAACAATTTTATTAAGAAAAATTTTCAAAATCAAATATCTTAAAAATTTTTCATGTATATAATTTGCAATATTTGTTAATATTTAACTGATTTTATTAAAGTTTTGAATATATTTTTCCGTTAATAGCGTATGTAGTGGAGATTAACTATGTTCGACGATATTAATATCAACAGTTTAGACGGAATTAAAAAGATTATAGCCAAAAAGTGTGACCAGAATAACGATGGAATTTTACAAGATACTAATAAATTGCAAGAGGTTAGTATTTTCAACAAAACTTGTGAAACCATTAAGGGGACAACTTTTATTTACAATGGACAAGCATATAATGCCGACGGTACTGAAAACTATACAAGAGAAGTTCCTCGAGAAATAAAAATGCCGGAATTTAAAATGTTTGAAAAACCGAAAAATCTTACCGCAAAAGATAGCATAAGTACATCTTATGACTGGTCGCCGGAATGGTTGAATAACTCTATTGAACAAATGACAACTGCACCAAGATATAAAGGTAAATATAAAAAAAGTATTTTGCGTGGAAAAGCTCAAGCATTTATTAACAGTGGCAAAAAATGGAATATAGACCCACGGATTCTTCTTGCTGTTGCAATGCAAGAATCCGCAAGGGGTACTAAAACAAGAGGCAAAAACAGTGTTGGAGGTCCTAAACAAAATTTTAATTCAATAGAAGAGAGTATTGATCATATTGCACAGAGAATTGATACAATAAGGACTAAGCAACATAGAAAAAAAACTACAGTAGATTCAATTGCCTTTGGATACACAAATGTAAAAGCTTCCGCTCCAACATGGAGTAAAAATGTCAACATTTACATAAATCAAGCGACAAAATACTACGAACCGCCTAAATAAGGTTAAACATTATAATCTATTCCATGTTTTTTAAAAAGTTGGTTGAAAAATTCTTTATTTTTCAAAATATTTTCATCTGTCAAAGTCATTGGCATAGTATAATTTATAGGATGTTGTTTTTGACTTTTTTCAGCAATAACTTTATCCAAATATTCGCCTAAAACCTCATTTGTTTCGGCACAAATCTTTCTTTGTTGCGGTATATCAGCGTTTTCTTTGGCAATTTTTAACTTATCCGCCAAATCTTGCGCCTTTTGAGAAAATTTTTCATAACCATTTGATTTATCACCCGAAAGCGTTTTTAAGAACTTATCTCTATCAGAAAAAGCTAAATTTGGTGTAAATTTATATTTTGCATGGAAATAAATCGCAGTATCCTTTGAAATTATTTCAAAATTTTTAACCTTGTTTTCCATAATTTCTATAATGCTTGAAAGCCTCAAAATTTCCCCAAAATTAAACCCTTTTTGTTTATATTCGTCATTAACTCGAATAAAAAGTCCCGACATATTTGGAGAGCCTTCAAAATACGCAAATTCTTCATACCCCAGCAATTTATCAAACCTATTTCTTAATTCGGTTATAAAATTATGTCCGTAACCAGCTTTTGGCATTTTCACATCAAGGTACAATTTTCCAAACTTATTTTCAGGCACAACAAAAGAACAAAGTTTTCTTGTATCACCTTGTGCAACATTAGTTATGATAGGTTTTGTGTTTTTTATAAATCTAGCTGGATTAATTGGGTTAATAATTTTCATAATACGTATGCTAATCTAAAACCTGTAAATAAAAATTTTTGCGTAATTTTTAGATTTTATAATATAATTCACCTATGACAACAATTGATTTTTCAAATGTAATAAAAATTAAAAACGCCGTTAATGAAAAATTCGGTGAATACGTACACTTTCATGATGCTTGTGGCGGACAATATTTTAACCTTGAACACACATCCCCGCAAATTATTGAATTTATAAAAGAATTTGTCAAAACTCTAGGCTATACCGCAGAATTTGAAGAAAATGGATTGTTTTTTACATTAAATTGATTAATCTTTTTTGATTTATAATATTTGTATGGAATATTGTAATAAATGCGGGAACAAATTAACCGAAAAAGAGTGTATAAATTGTGGGATAAGTGAAGGGATGGTTGCTTATTGCGAAAATTGTGACGAGTTCAAATTTCCAATGTACAATGTCGCAGTTAGTGCAGTCATCTGCAATCCTGATTTTTCCAAGATTTTATTAATCCAACAATACGGTAGACCAAAAAATATTCTCGTTGCCGGCTATGTAAATAAAGGCGAAAACCTTGAACATACTCTTATTAGAGAAATTAAGGAAGAAGTCGGATTGGATGTAATAGATTTTAAGTTCAACGCATCAAGTTATTATGAAAAATCAAATACGCTGATTTGCAATTTTATTGTCAGAGCAAAAAACGAAAACTATTCACTCACAACCGAAGTTGATGCAGCAGACTGGTTTACAATCGAAAAATCTAAAGAGGCAATTTATAAAGGCAGTTTGGCAGAAAAATTTTATAATTTGGCAATTGAAAAAATTCAATCATGCTATAATTAAACTATTCTGAAAGGATTTTAAACATGAAAACAATTAAACTAACAAAAATGCAAGGCTGTGGAAACGACTTTGTAATAATTGATTACCCCGAATACGAAAAAACCGGATTAAAAATGAGCGAACTTGCCAAAAAAGTTTGCAATAGAAATTTTGGAGTCGGTGCAGATGGAATGATTATCCCAAAACTTAACCCTGAAAACAAAGAGGCAGATATCAGTTGGTATTTCTATAATTCAGACGGTTCTACCGCTCAAATGTGTGGAAACGGAATGAGGTGTTTTGCAAAATATTGTATTGACAACAAACTAGTTGACAAAAAATCATTTAGTGTTGAAACACTTGCAGGAATTATCAAACCTGAACTTCTTGATAACGGATTAATTAAGGTAAATATGGGAAAACCGATTTTAGAAAACAAAAAAATCCCGTTTTGGAGCGAAAATGGAGAAAAGAAACTTACTGCCCTTGACAGAGAATTTGAAATTACCCCTGTTTCTATGGGAAATCCGCACTGTGTAATTATTACAGACGAAGATCCGATGAAACTTGCCCAAACTTACGGCCCTGTTATTGAAAAACACGAATTTTTCCCAGAAAAAACAAATACAGAGTTTGTAAGAGTAAAATCTCGCATGGAAATTGATATGCGTGTATTTGAACGTGGTTGCGGAATTACATTAGCATGTGGGACAGGAGCTTGTGCAAGCGTTGTTGCATGTGTTTTAAATAACTTAACAGAAAACAAAGTTAAAGTTAACCTTCTTGGAGGCCCTGTATTCATTGAATGGCAAGGTTCTGCGGATGATAAAGAACAAGATATTTTCTTAATCGGCTCGGCTAACTATAGCTTTTTTGCAGATTATATCTTGTAAAATCCCGTATTTCCATGATATTATAAACTTATACACTAGAATAGGAGAAAATTAAACATGAAAACTTACGAATTATTAACTATATTCAAACCAAATTTGGATGCAGAAGAAGTTGAAAAAGCAGTTGAAACTTTGAATAAAGTTGTTGTTGATTTCGGCGGAAAAATTGAATCTACAGACAAAACTGGCAGAAAAAAATTAGCTTATGAAATCGAAAACTTCAGAGATGGATTTTTTGTTACTACAGAATTAAGCTTGCCTGCTGAAAAAGTAGCTGAATTTAGAAGACAATTGAAATTGAACGACAATGTTTTAAGAACTATGTTCTTAGAATCTTCAAAAGTTAGTGCATAAGCGTAGGTTGGGGATATTTTCCCCAACAATTTTAAAAAGAAAGAAAGAAAAATGGCATTTTCAAAAGCAGTAGTAACAGGAACAGTTTACAGAGCGCCGGAAAAACGTTTTACCCAAAACAATATTGCGGTATCTGCATTTGTTCTTAATATTGGCGAAAGAGAAGAAACTCTTGTAAGAGTTCTTTCAAGAAGGCAAGCGTTGGATGAAACTGTATCATCTTTGACTAAAGGCGATAGAGTTCTTGTTGAAGGCAGACTTCAAGTTGCAGTATCAAAAACTGATGATGGTGCAGAAAGAAGAATTTACGAGATTGATGCCAATACGGTTGAGAGAATGGGCGAAGGCGGTGGCTCTTCTGCTCCTTCAAACCAAAAATTCGGAACAGAAGAAATCGTTAAATTTGAATCAGATGATATGTCTAATGAATTGATTAACGAAGACGAAATTCCGTTCTAAAGAACATTTTGTCATTCTGAGGACAATAGCTATTTGAGTCCGAAGATGACGAAATAAAAAAGTGTAGTATAAAATAAAAAAGGCTAGAAAGGCTAATTCGAGAAATGGCAAGACAAAATAACGATGACAAGAAAAAACGTAAAAATTGTTCACTTTGTGCAGACAAAGTTGAAGCAATTGATTACAAAGATGCAGCAAAATTAAGAAGATACTTGACAGAAGCAGGAAAAATTATTCCTCGCCGTATCACAGGTAACTGCGCTAAGCACCAAAGAATGATTGCAACTGCAATTAAACGTGCTAGAGAAGCTGCTATCATTGATTACGTTTTTGACTAATCAATATTGCAAGATATTACAAAAACTGTCCAATTCTATAGTTTATGAATTGGGCAGTTTTGTTTTTATAAAAACTTTGCAGTTTTGGATGTTTTGCAGTTTTTTAAATCTTTAGGAGTTCCGGTAAATATAATTTCACCTCCGGCCTCTCCTCCTTCTGGTCCCATATCCACAATATAATCTGCATTTTTTATTACATCCAAATCATGTTCAATTACAATAACAGTCGCCCCATTATCCATCAAAGTTTGAAAAACCTTCAAAAGTGTCTGTACATCCAACGGATGTAAGCCTATTGTCGGTTCATCAAAAACAAATACAGAATTTGACTGTGATTTTCTCATCTCACTTGCCAGTTTCAATCTCTGTGCCTCACCACCTGACAAACTCGGTGTTGCTTCCCCAAGAGTTAAATAACCTAAACCTAAATCCTGCAAAACTTGCAATCTTTGCTGAACCACTTTCAAATTATGACATGCCTCAAGTGCCGTATTTACATCCATTTCCATCAATTTCGGTAACGAATAATTTTCATACTTAATACTTTCTGCAACTTTAGAATATCTTGAACCGCCACATTCCGGACAAGGGATTTCTACATCAGGCAAAAATTGGACATCTAAATTTATTACACCGGTTCCATCGCAAGTTTCACAACGCAATTTTCCTGTATTATACGAGAAATCTCCCGCTTTATAGCCCAATTCTTTTGCTTTTTCAGATTTTGCAAAAACTTTTCTCAACTCATCATGAATATTTGCATATGTCGCAACAGTCGAACGAACATTAATCCCAATTGGTGTCGCATCAATTAACTTAACCTGTTTAATTTTTTCAGCCTTAATCTCTGTAACATGTTCTGGTAATTTTTCTCCATTTATAAATTTTTCCAACGCCGGAACAAGGCTTTCCAAAACCATTGTAGTTTTTCCGGAACCGGAAACACCTGTTATAACAGTTAATTTACCTTTAGGAATTTCAACTTTCAAAGGTTTTACAGTGTGAATTTTTTCTGTTTCCATATAAATTTTGCCAAATTCAAACAACTGTTCTTTGGGGCTTTGATTTCTTGTGACTGTGTTTTCTTCACCTGATAAAAATTTACCAATTACAGATTTTTCATTATTTTCAATATCCTTCACACTACCTTCTGCAATAACATATCCGCCATTAGCTCCGGCTTGAGGCCCCATTTCAACAATCCAATCAGATGTTTTCAAAATTTGAGTATCATGATCTACCAAGATTACAGAATTTCCATCCGCAATCAAATCCTGAATTACACCTTGCAAACCAATAATATTTGCAGGATGTAAACCGATTGACGGCTCGTCAAGGACATACAAAACCCCTGTTGTACGGTTGCGCACCGCTCTTGCCAATTGCATTCTTTGTCTTTCCCCAGTCGAAAGAGTTGATGCCGCTCTATCAAGTGTCAAATAGCCCAATCCTAAATCCATCAAACGTTTCGCAACAGTTTGAAAAGAAGCACAAATACTTTCTGCCATAGGTCGCATTTCTTTAGGTAACGAACTAGGAACTTTCGCAACCCAATCTACAAGCTCTGACAATGTCATCTGACAAGCCTTATCCAAAGTTATCCCCATAATCATTGGCTCTCTTGCTTTTTGTGACAAACGAGTCCCTTTGCAATCAGGGCAAACACCTTGTTTAAGAAATTTTTCAACACGCTTCATACTTTTTTCATCTTTTACTTTTGAAAGCGCATTTTCTACTGTATAAACTGCATTATAATATGTAAAATCAAGTTCTCCGGCTTGATTTGTATTTTTCGCTTTATAAAAAATATGTTTCTTTTCTGCAGGGCCGTTATAAACAATATCTTTTTCTTTTTCACTCAAATCCTTGAACGGAACATTAGTTCGTACGCCCATTTCACGACAAACGTCAGTCATAAGCGACCACATCAAAGTTCCCCACGGAGCAACTGCCCCATCGTCAATCGTAAGATTTTCGTCAGGAACAAGAGTTGATTTATCAACTGTTCTGACAATTCCTGTCCCACTACAAGTTTTACAAGCACCTTGACTATTAAAAGCTAATTCTTCTGCTGATGGAGCTAAAAAATGCGTTCCGCAAACAGGACAAACAATTTCCTGTTCAGCGGCAACCGCAAGTGTCGGTTCCACATAATGTCCATTTGGACATTTGTGGTTTGCAAGCCTAGAAAACATAAGCCTTAAACTATTTAAAAGTTCCGTTCCGGTTCCAAATGTACTTCTAACTCCCGGGACAGACGGTCTTTGGTGTAATGCAAGAGCGGCAGGAACATATAAAACCTCATCAACAAGAGCTTTTTCTGCCTGTGTCATTCTTCGTCTTGTGTAGGTTGAAAGAGCTTCCAAATATCTCCTTGAACCTTCCGAATATAAAACTCCAAGCGCAAGAGACGACTTGCCGGAACCTGAAACCCCAGCAATACCAACAATTTTATTTAAAGGTATATCAACATTTATATTTTTTAGGTTATGAACTCTTGCTCCACGAACTTTAATTTTATCAACCATAAACCACCTGCGATTTTCTCTGTTTTAATTATAAACTAAAAATTTACAATTTTATTCATGATACAATACCCATATAATATTTGATATTGTTAGTTTCTACAAAAGGAATAATGAATGAGTTTAAGCAAAATTCTTGATAAAATAATCACCAAAATTTGTCATAAAGAAAATACGACAAAAAACACGTATAATTTGCAAGAACTATTTAGCTATAAAGCCGCTATTAATTTAGAAAATAAAGTTGATATTATTATTCCAATTTATAACGGTTATGATTATTTAACAAACCTTTTTGACGGAATTAAAAGTAACACAGATTTGAATTATAGACTTATTGTAATAAATGACAAATCTTCCGATTTAAGAGTTTTGCCTCTATTAAATAGTTATCAAGAAATATTTGGCTCCAAAATGTTATTGGTTAATAATGAAGAAAATTTAGGTTTTGTAAAAACAATAAATAAAGGGCTGAGTTTGGCAAAAGAAAATGTTATAATTTTAAATTCAGATGTTATTGTGCCTAAAAATTGGACAAGCAGACTTTTAGAACCAATTATTAAAAATGACAAAGTTGCAAGTGTAACTCCTTTTAGCAACGCTGCAACTATATTTTCATTACCACAAAACAATTTTGATAATGACTTTAATGAAGATTTAGAGCAAGTTAACAATAAAATTCAAAATATAAATTTACCTGCAGGAAGCCTAAAATTTCCAACAGGTGTAGGCTTTTGTATGGCAATGAATAAAAAGACTATTAAAGAAATTGGAGGGTTGGATGAAATTTTTGAAAAAGGTTATGCAGAAGAAAATGATTGGTGTCAAAGGGCAATAAAAAGAGGTTATATCAATACAATTGCTCCAAATTTATTTGTATGGCACAAACATGGTGGAAGCTTCAATAATAAAGAAAAACAAGATTTATTAAAAAGTCATTTGAAAATTTTGAAAAAAAGATATCCTAATTATTCAAAAAGTATAAAAAATTTGTTGAAAGATGGAAAATACTTATCTATTCGTTTTTGGGCAGAATTGTTATACATAAATGCAGTTGCAAAAACTACAGAAATCTGGTTCGATCACATATGTGGCGGTGGTACAGAAACGTACACTTTTAACAAAATTAATGAATTAAAAAATGAAACTTTGATTATCAGAATACAAAATGGTTGGAATAATAATTTTACAATATCATATTATTATAAAGAGTATAAAAACAAAATTATTATAAATAGCTTATTTGATATTGAAGTTATGCTTAAACAACTAATCCCAGATTTGATTGTTGTTAATAATCTCGCAACTTACAAAAATATTTATGAAACATTAAATTTTATTAAAAAAATTAAATCTGATATAGGTACAAAGATTTCTTTCAGAGCGCACGATTTACAATTCATCTGCCCTTCTATAAGAATGATTAATTCTGAACATAAATATTGTTACTGCACTGATACAAAAATTTGTCAAAATTGTTTTAAACAATTCAAAAAACTTCCTATTTCAATTGACAATATTGAAGAATGGCAAAAAAATTGGTTCAATTTTCTTAATGATATTGTTGACGAAATTATTGTTTTTTCAAATTCGACAAAAAAAATTCTATTGACTTTTTGTCCTAACACAGAAAACAAAATTTCTGTTATTCCACATTCTGTAACTCCATTAAGAAAAGTTACTATAGAAAAACATGACAAAATTAACATCTGCATACTAGGAAAAATAACTATTGATAAGGGAGCATTGATAATAAAAGAAATTGACAAATTACTTCCGCAATATCCAAAATTAAATATAAAAGTTTTAGGAAATGTTAAAGGTTCTATCCGCAGACATCTAAAAAATGTAAAAGTTTTGGGTAAATACAAAGTTGCAGATTTATCTAATTTAATTGAAAAAGAGCAAATAGATATTGTTTTTATTCCTTCGGTTTGGCCCGAAACTTTTTCATACACAACTGCTGAGGCTATGAGTATGGGGTTGCCTGTTGCTTGTTTTGATATTGGTGCGCCGGCGGAAAGAGTTAAAGAAAATAATTCCGGATGTGTAATAAACAATATTGATGCAAAAGATGCACTTGATACTATTTTGCAATATTTTGAACAAAACTTATAAAAAAAATGACTTCTTTTTGAAGTCATTTCCTTTCCAAATGTATTGTTACTAAGTTTATTAAAAATTTCTAAGATGAAGTTTTATTTGATTTGTATTTATAACTCAACAAGCTATATGTGTCGGTTGAAGCAGAACTATCACCATAAAACACTGACATGTCAGTTGCTTTACGGTTATTAAAGTCATCTTCAACTTCCATTCTTGCACAATTTACGTCATAAGCTGAAATTTCAGCACTTGTAATTCTTCCATCATGATTTGTATCCATTTCATCAAAATGTTCCAAAATTTTTGTCATAGTGCTATCAGATAATCCGCTTGAACCAGATGCGTATAATTGAGTTAATTCCTCTTTTGTCAAACCTTGTGTTGAAAGGGTATTCGACAAATTATTCATTTCTTCTGACGTAATTATCCCATCACCATTTTTATCAATACTGGAAAAATTAGTTTGCAAGTATGAAGCAAATGATTGGTTTAAAACATTTGTGTTAGAAGTCTTAGTTCTTGCCTCACTAATGTTTTCCAGCGTCAAACCGTTTGGATACTGCGATGCCAACAAAGAATATGTTGAGCTTAATCCTGAATATATTCCGGATAAAATTCCGTTATTATTATTAGCCATATATTTACCTCTATTCTACCTGAATACATGTTAATGATTTTTTTAGCATTGTCAAACCTTCAAATAGATGATTTGTAAATATATGTAACAAACTGCTTTAAAACATTAAAGTTTTTTCCAAAATTGTCCGATACATAATTTGTTACTAGAGTTATAAGGAGTGTGTACTCATGGATGAAAAAAATTTACAGGATATGGAAGATTTGATGCTTGATTACGGCGAAATGACAAGCTTCAATTTTAATTCAATGGATTATAAACAAGTTCAGGAATTGCAAAAAATTGCTGATAGTGAATATGCTAACCAACCATATACTTTCAAATATGGAAACTTTGATTTAGTAGATATGATTCATTCATTTATTGTTCAAAATCAAAGAGAAAAAGCATAAAAACAAGATTTTTAGATTTGTTCGGTGAGAGTTATTTTTGAGATAAATAACTCTTGCCGAAAGTGAAGGAGTGTATCTTATGAATAATAAAGAGCTTTTTGAAAACAACTGTTTTCCTCTATTTTGGTGCGAAGATGAAGAACATTTCGCCCAACCACAACAGCCACAACGCAAGGACTTGACGACATTGTTGGCTGAACTTGAAGATATTCAAAACAAAATAGATGACATCAGTGCAAGAGAATGGCATCTTGCAAAACTTGTGAAATTTCACAAAGAAGGACTTGCTCGATAACAGAGTAAAAAAGTCCGCCCCGCAGTTAAGAATAGGCTGCCGAGATTTGGGATAGCAGATATTTTAAATATTAACAATACATAATCGTTGAGAAAGTTCCCAACGATTTTTTCTTATTCTGAATAATTCTGTTGTCGGATTAGTAAATCCGACCTACTTTTTCTTTTACTTATCGCCCTATAGTCCTATCGCCTTATTGTCTTTCTGATACAGACTTTGCCTCTATGCCTCTTAGCATCTTTTATACGATTTTATAAATCAAATAATAAATAATTGATGAAATAATCATACATGCCGGAATTGTTACAACCCAAGCGATTACAATGTTTCCAACAATTCTCCATTTAACGGCATGCGCATGGAATGTTGAACCAACACCCATAATAGCAGTTGAAATTACGTGAGTTGTACTCAATGGAATACCAAAATGTGACGCTGTCAAAATCAAACCTGCAGCGGATGTTTCAGCAGCAAAACCGTGAATTGGTTTAAGTTTAATAATCTTATGCCCCATTGTTTTGATAATCTTCCAACCGCCATTCATTGTTCCGGCAGCCATTGTCATCGCACAAGCAATAATTACGTATAGAGGAATTTCAAACCCACCTGTCGGATCTGGCTTCAAAACTCCGCCTGCTAGTAATGCCAAAGTAATTATACCCATTGTTTTTTGAGCATCATTTGAACCGTGACTTAATGCCATCAAACCTGATGATAAAAGTTGTAATTTTCTAAACTGTTTGTTTACTGTATTTGGAGTTTCTCTCAAAACAATTACAACCCAAGCGATTAATAGCATTAACGTAAATCCCACACAGAAACCTAACATTGGCGATGTAAACATTGGAATAATAACTTTATCCATCAATGTATGAACATGTACAACGTTAATTCCGGCTTTTACAATCGCAGCTCCTAAAAGTCCTCCAATTAGTGCGTGAGAAGAACTTGATGGTAAACCTAGCCACCAAGTAAACAAGTTCCAAATAACCGCAGCAAGTAAGGCACAAAAGATTACTGTCAACGTAATCATATCGGAATTAACAATTCCAGAACCTATTGTTTTAGCAACGTGAGTTCCGGTCAATGCTCCGAGAAATTCAAGGCTTGCGCCAAATAATACAGCTTGTTTTGGTGATAGAACTTTTGTTGATACAACCGTTGCAATTGCGTTTGCACAATCGTGAAATCCGTTAATAAATTCAAATGCAAGAGCTACTACTATTACGGCTATTAATATTAAAATTGTTATCATTGATTTTTATTTTATCCTTAATTCTTTTAATTTACAGTGCTTATCGTCATCCTGAGCGATTAGCGAAGGATTTTATTGGTACTTTAACTATGATTGTTTCAAAACAACATTCAAAATCGTATCTGTAACATAGAAACAAGCATCAAAAGCGTTTTCAATCTCTTTATACATATCTCTAAGTTTGATAACTTCAAGAGCTTCATATTTGCCAGAGAATAAATTTCCCATAGCACGACGGTGTATTTCATCACCGTGAGCTTCGATTTCTTTCATTTCAATGTTCAATTTTGTAATTTTTTCAACATCAGAAACCTTTTTGAAAAGCTTAACAATTTCGGCAAGTTTGTCAGTTGCTTGAACTAAAGTTAAAGCCTGTTCTTTCATTTCGTCAGTGTAATCATTTAATCTGTACACTTCTAAATTCAAGCAGGCTTTTACGATTTTTTTAGTAATTTTATTTAATTGTACCGCAATTGTTTGAATATCTTCTCTTTCAATCGGGGTTATAAAACTTTTGTTCAACTGTTTCAAAACAGCTTTATACGAAAGTTTACCTTTCTTTTTATATTTCAAAGCTTTTTCTTTGTATTCGTCAGTCAATTTATCGTGCATAATTTTGTCATAAAGACGGGCTGTTTTTTGGCAAATCTCTGCGCTATCCTGAAAATATGTAAAGAACATTTTATCTTCAGGCGGCATAATATATGACATTAAGTTAAATTTTGGCATATTTTTCACACCTTCCTTTGTTAATAATGTGTTTGTACACACACGCTCAGCATACTTTAAACATGAAACTTTTAAAAGAGTATCGTAACAATTTGTAATTTTTATTTAATCACTAAGGCAACAAGTCACCAAGCTACTTTCGAGAAATATTTTTGTTCTTTTCCGGTTCGGCATGGATAATTGTATTACAATTTCCAAGATTTTTTTTCAAAAGATTTTCAATATCATCACAAATTTTGTGGCAATCAGAAATTGTCATGTTTTCAGGAAAAAGCATTGTTATTTCTATATCCTTAGAAGGTCCGGAACGCCTTGCTTTTAAATCTTTATATCCTCTCAAACACTCATTATTATAAGAATTTATAATGTTTTTAATTGTTTCAATATCTTCTGTTGGCAAAGTACCGTCAAGTAGGTTGTTCAATGTCTTTTTTGATATCTCAAATCCAGCCTTTAGAACGAATATCGCAACCAAAATTGCAATAATCGGATCTAAAACAGGAATTCCTGTAACCTTAATTAAAACCAATCCCAAAAGGACACCTAATGATGAAAAAACATCTGTTCTCAAATGTTCTCCATCGGCATGCAAAGAGACAGAGTCTGATTTTTCCGCAACTTTAAACAAATATGAACTTACAAAAATATTCGCAACAACGGCAAAAAGCATTACGCAAATACCTAGCGTTGTATCAACTTCTACAGTCTGATGGAAAATAATTTTTTTAAGAGCTTCCCAAATAATATAGAACCCTGCAAAAATAATCAAACCACCTTCAATAAATCCTGACATATCTTCATATTTTCCATGCCCGAACGGATGGGTTTTATCTGCAGGTTCAGAAGATTTAATTACGGCAAAAAATGTTAAAACCGATGCCAAAAAGTCACTAAGAGAATGGATTGCTTCTGAAATTATACTTATACTGCCCGAAATTGAGCCGGCAATAAATTTTAAAATAATGATAAAAGCGTTTGAGGATATTGACAACCCTGCTGCTAATTTTTTTTCTTTAATTAGGTTCATAACTACCTTCTTTTTAAACATTTTAGCATGGTTTTGGCACTTTTATCAACCCTCAATGATTCACAAATTTTCTGTATTCCTTTATTAAAAGTCCAATTATCTAACTTCGATTTTTTCAAATATTTTAAAGTTTTTTCAGGAAACTTAATATAACATATCGACAAAGCCCACGCACAAGCCATTTGCGCATAATATCTGTCATCTTTAAATTCGTCAATACATTTTAAACATTCATCAATATAATTTTCATCAACAAAATATTCCAACAACATAACATACGCTAACCGAATATTATATTCCTCACAAGATTTAAAATATGGTTGAATAAAATCCCAAACAAGTTTTTTATTTTTTTGTGCAAATTTTAACCCTGTACAAAAGCAATCGCACACTGACCAATTATTGATTTTTGGCACAAAATCTTTTACCATCACAAGAATATTTTCAGGGCTATCTTTTACAAGCCCAATAACCATTGCCTGCAACATTGCTTCTTCCATATATTCAAAATCATTTTGTTTAAGAAAATCTTTCCAATTATCAGATTTGTAAATTTCTTTTGCAATCTTACGCAAAACAGGCAATCTTACCCCTAGAACATTATCAATATTAGGAATTAATGATTGAGAGAATTTTCTATATTTTTCTTCTGCTTTTTCTAATAATTTTTGTTTTACGTTCATCGAACAAATCCTTTTTTATATTGGAATAAATTAAACTGGATTGCCACGCCAAAACTTCGTTTTGCCTCGCAATGACGATTTATAGTAACTTATCTCGTAACCGACTATGCCTCAATGCCTCTTTGCATCTAGGCATCTAATTTTCTTACACTCTTTTCATCAAAACAACTGCCTGTGCTTCAATAGCAAGTTCTTGCCCTACTGCATCCATTTTTTCATTAGTTTTAGCTTTTATTGAAAGTCTATCAGTTTCAATTTCCAAAATCTTGCACAAAACCTCTTTCATCTTAGGAATATATGGCATCATTTTCGGTTGTTGCGCAATAATATTACTATCAATATTTTCTATTACATATTTTTTCTCTTTAATTAATTTATAAACATCTCTCAATAATACTGTACTATCAGCATCTTTATATAATTCACTCGTATCAGGAAAAATTGTTCCAATGTCAGAAAGAGCCAACGCTCCTAGCATCGCATCAATAATCGCATGAATTAAAACATCTGCATCAGAATGACCTAACAACCCCTTTTCATGAGTAATTTTTACCCCTCCAATTATCAAATCCCTGCCTGTCGTAAGCTTATGAATATCATACCCTATACCAATTCTATACATATTTTATTTTTCTCCTGTTAATTAATTATCAATCTATCCGTTCAACAATTTTTCAACCCATTTAATCAAATTTGAGATTTCATAAGGTTTTGGAATATATAAATCCGCTCCGGCAGTCAATATCAATTCTTTGTCATGTAAAATTGAAGTTACAATCAATTTTGTCTTGTCAAAATCAGGATTTTGCCTAATCTTTTGACAAAGCTCAATTCCTTTCAACGCATCAATACTGCCTGCATCCAAAATTATCAATGCCGGAATATTTTTCAAAATTTCATCATAACTTTTTACAACACTTACTTCATACCCTTGCAAATCAAGAATAGTCGTCAAAAGTATCGTCATCGCCTCGTCATCTTCTACAATAAAAATTCTTTTGTTAACCTCATTACTTACAGAATTTTCTGCACTAATTCTTGGTCTCTCTGCTAAATAATTTGATTTAGTCGGCATATCCGCAAGTTTATGTATTTGCATTAACGCTCCCAATAATTGTGAAGAATCCTGATATTTCAAAAACTCATTTGTCACAATTCCAATCGTTGTATGCACAAAATTGGATCTTCTCCCCGCAAATTCATCCCCGTGCATAAGCATAAAACCTCTACGAATATCTTGTGGAGAATAAAATTTATTCGCAACTGAATCAAACGCAAAAGTTAAATAATTTGCAATTTTTTCAGCCTTAATACTATCGGTAATAATCAAAAACTTATTTTCAGACAATGCACCCAAATAATCGCTTTCAGACAACGCTGAATTTATAATTGCACAATATGTCTGAACCAACTTATCAGAAGCAAGCTCCGTATATGTTTCCTTATAATTTTCGAAATTTTCAATACTTACAAGCATTGCAGCCCAAGATTTATCCTCACTGACAATTCTTTTCAATGCTCTCAAAGAATAATTTTTCCCTGCAAGAATATGCTTTGCATCCATATTAGATTCAAGCTCTCGACGCAAATGAGCCTTTATCCTCATCAAAAATTCATCAGAATTAACCGGTTCAGAAATAAAATCGTCAGCCCCGTTCTCCAAAACTTCTAATCTATCCTGCAACTCTGCAGATTTAGAAGTCGCAATGATTATAGGGCGCATGTTATAAGTCAAAGCCCTGATTTTTTTACAATAATCCGACAAATCACCTTCTACGCTATCCGAAATTATTATTAAATCAGGTTCTTTATCCTGAATAATTTTCATTGCACCAATCAAATTCTTGCTAATCAAAACCTTATTGTTTTTGTTCTCAAGAATTTTTTTATACTTAATAGAAAGTTCACGTCTTTTGTCGATAATCAATGTTACTGCTTGCATTTTTCCCTCGCTTGACGCTCTATATTTCCAGCCGGCATACTAACACTAAATTTAGTAATCCCATCTCCAGACGTAACAAAAATCTTTCCACCCATCTTTTCAACAAGGCTTTTGGTTATATAAAGCCCTAGCCCACTTCCCTGAACTTTTCTGGTCAGCGGGTTATCAATCCTTGAAAATTTAGTGAAAATCTTTTCGTAATCCTCTTTTGGAATTTCTATTCCACTATTAATCACTTCTATACATACATTTTCAGGGACATAAGCTGCCCGAACTTCAATAACACTTCCTTCATCTCCATACTTGGCCGCATTTTCCATCAAATTAGTCATAATCTGCTGAAACTTATCCTTATCGACCAAAATATTAGGAACTTTAGAGCTGATATCAATCTTAAAACTCTTATCCTTATATTGGTTTTTCACAATAGATGCAATCATCTCAACAACAGGTTTAATAGAAACTTCTTTATAAATCAAATTTTCTTTAGCTCCTTGCAACTTCGTTACACTAAGCATGTTCTCAACAAGATTAATAAGTCTATTAGATTGCTCTACAATTATTTTCAAAAACTTTTTTTTGCTTTCATCATCCAATTTGTCCCATGATGCCAACATAGTCTGAGAAAACCCCCTAATTGATGTCAAAGGCGTTCTCAACTCGTGACTTACTGTAGAAATAAAATCTTCATACTCGTTCATAAATTTATTATATCAAATTTTTCTAATTTTACCAGAAAATTAATAATGTATTTATTATTCCAAACTTTCTACATCAAATAGATGAGATTTTTATAAAAAACAAAAGTTTTAATTCCCCATCGCCGTATATAAAAGTATTAGATATGAAAAACATTAGTTTTTCATACCTCCTCCCCAAGTCTGGTAGCCGTTCTTACTAAAGAATGGCTTTTTTTTGCAGGCAAAGCCTGTTGCCCTCTGTGCCAATATTTGTCTAAAGTACTTCATACTTTGGTATATAGCATGTGCCGCTCGACCCACTATTTGTAACAATATTCATCCATACATCATATATTGGTAAAAAGTCTTGCGCACGTAGCCTTAAATTGTCATTACGAGCAAACTTTAGTTTGCGTAGTAATCTCATTATTTTCAATATGAATGGGATTACTACGTCGCTTCACTCCTCGTAATGATATATAAATTAACCTTCCTTGAAAAGGAAGGGGGACCGCTTGCGGTGGAAGGATTAATAATAATCAAAAATCTATTCAGACCAAATAGCAGAAAGCTCAATATTTAGAACCTTACAAATCTTGACGACAATTACAATAGTTGGATTAGCTTTTCTGTTTTCAATCATATTAAGATATTTTGTTGAAATATCAACCATCTCAGCAAGTTTTTCCTGCGAAATCCTTTTTTGCAACCTCGCCAACCTTATATTGTCAGAAACCTTTTCTAATATATTTTTATCATCCATTTTTTCATTCTACAAAACTTGACAAAATATGGATATCTAATATAATTCATGATATAGAAATATAATTCATAAATATGGAAGGATATATCATGAAAAATAACAAGTGTGCAATTGTCTGTGATTTGTTCCCTCGCCCATTTGGGGAGAGGGTTAGGGAGAGGGGCTACTTAGCTGCTTTCACTCTCGCCGAAGGTGCTACGCACGTAGCCCATTGGAACAATTCTCGTAAAATAGCCTTTACATTGGCGGAAGTTCTAATCACTCTCGGTATTATTGGAGTTGTTGCAGCATTAACTATTCCAACACTTATGGCAAACCACAGAAAACAAGTGGTTGAAACAAGTCTTGAAAAATTCTATTCAACCATGAACCAAGCTATAAAAATGGCTGAAGTAGATTACGGTGATGTTAGGCAGTGGGATGAATTAGAAGGTGGCTTTAATGAAGATGAAGATGGAAATCCTACAACTTCAAAAGCATTAGCGTGGTTTGAAAAATATCTGAAACCATATCTTAAATATACAAAATACGAAGTCGACAAAAATTTAGAAGGTAAGGTTTCTGTTTATTTCCCTGATGGAAGTTTAGCACTTATTTCATCAAGTAGCATTATTTTTTATCCAAAGGCTAGGGATTATGAATTATTAGAACAAGAAGACGAAAGCTCTGACAGAAACAGAAATGTCAGCGGAACAAAATATTTTACTTTTTTGTTTGCTCCTAATAGCAAAAGTTGTCATACCGTTGAAAAGGGTATTGAGCCATATATGTGCAGTTGGGACGGCACAAAAGAAATGTTATTAACAAATAATAGTATTGGGTGTAAAAAAGAAGTAAGTAACGAAAGAGCTTATTGCACTGCCCTAATCCAAATGAATGGCTGGAAAATTCCAAAAGATTATCCTCTAAGATTTTAGGTGCTACATACATAGACTTAAATTAGCATAGTAATCTCATTATTTTCAATATGGATGGGATTACTACGTCGCTTCGCTCCTTGTAATGACAGGTTCATTGTCGGATTAGTAAATCCGACCTACATAACTCATTCATTATTAAATAAGATTGCGCAACAAGTGCGCAATGACATGTATTGGAAACATGAACCAAACCAACTTTAATGATACGGTCTTTTCACATTTCACTTCTCACTTTTCACTAAAGTTTCGCAAGTCCTATAGTCTTATTACCTTACAAAGAATGACAGATGGGTAAAAGTTTACTACATTTCCCTTACGGGATAGCACCCACCTAAATCCTCACCTCACAAGGGAGGACTTTATTTCGCTTAGCTGCTTCACTTCTTAGCCGCCTAGCTGCTTTGATACAGACTACGCCTCCATGCCTCTTAGCATCTAGGCATCTAATATCACTACTGAACTTGCATTTCTTTTTCAAAACCAAACAATGAGCTAACAGATTCATCATCATGTATTCTTGCAATTGCAGTTCCTAATAATGGAGCTACTGACAATTGTTTGATTTTTGCAGGCATTTTGTCCATATCTAATGGAATAGTATTAGTTACTATACATTCTTTGATTGGAGCATTTGTCAATCTTTCAATTGCAGGGCCTGAGAATACAGGGTGAACTGCGCATACATATACTTCTTTTGCTCCTTCACGTTTCAAAAGTTTTGATGCTTCGCAAATTGTTCCTGCAGTATCAATAATATCATCAAACATTACACAAATTTTGTCTTTAACATCACCGATTACGTGAGATGCAATAGCTTCATTGTGCTTGTCACGACGTTTATCAATAATGGCAAGTGGACAACCAATTGATTTTGCAAAATGTCTTGTTCTTTGAACTCCACCTGTATCAGGGCTAACAGCGACCATGTCGTCAGGGTTCATTTTTAAACTTTTAATATAATTTGTAAGGATTGATGTTGCAAAAATATGATCAACAAGAATATTGAAGAAACCTTGAATTTGACCTGTGTGCAAATCCATTGCAAGTATTCTGTCTGCACCGGCGGTTGTTAACAAATCTGCAACAAGTTTTGCAGTAATTGCTTCTCTTCCGGATGTTTTTCTATCTTGTCTTGCATAGCCATAGTAAGGAATTACGGCAGTAATTGTTTTTGCACTTGCACGTTTAAACGCATCAATAATAATTAACAATTCCATCAAATTTTCATTAACAGGGTTACATAACGGCTGAATAATAAAAACATCATCCCCTCTGACACTTTCCTTTACTTGAACGTAAATTTCTCCATCAGCAAAGTTTTTTACAACCATAGGGCCAATAGATGTACCAAGATAGTCGGCAATTTCTTGCGCAAGCTTTGTATTAGAACGCCCTGAAAATAATTTAATGTCATGTGTTGGGTTAATTGTTCGTTCTAACTGTTGGAATGTCATTTCTGCAACCATTATTTATTCCTTTCAAATTTTCAATGCAAAAATATTATATAATTTATGAGGAATAACCTCAACAATTTTTTAAGTAATATTACCAAAACATGCACAAAATTTTTTTTGCGAAATAGTTTTTATTTATCAATCATAGAAAAATTTTTTGGCAAATCATTTTCAATCAGTTTTATAAATTCAGACGGTTTTATGTTCAAAGCCTCTGCAAGTTTAAAAACAGTTGTAAGTTGCGGATCTTTCATAGCTCGTTCAATTGTGCTGATTATGGAAACAGAAATATCATTTTCGCTCGCCAAAATAAACTGACTTCTCTCGCCACGAAGTTCTCTAGCGTGCTTTCCTAAAAGTTTTAATATTTGTTTTTTATTTTTATCAAGTTGCATTTAACAATTTTATATGTATAGTGAAATAATCGCTTTCACGAACGAGATAAAAATTGAGGCATTTTATGCAAAATAAAAAAAAGAAAATTCTTTTGGATTTAGATGGAGTACTGAATACATATTCCGGAAACTTTGATACAAAGTTTATTCCACCGATAAAAGAGGGAGCAATTGAATTTTTGCAAGAGCTTTCAAAATCTTGTGAAATAATAATTTTTACAGTTCGAAATATTGAAATTGCGAAAAAATGGGTTATAGAAAACAATATTCAAACTTTCATAAGTGGAATTACTAATACAAAAGAACCGGCGTGGCTAATTGCAGATGACAGGTGTGTTTGTTTTAATGGTTGTTACGACAAGCTTTTATCCGACATAAATGAGTTCAAAGTTTGGCATAAAGGTTAAACTTGCCGATTGTTAATATTTGGTTAAAAAAACGAACTTTTTTGCAAAATGGGACAATAATATAAGTGTTGTTGATAAGAAGTTAATTGAAAGGAAGTGTCAGATATGAAATTTTTAGTTAGAAAAGCTCCGGAAAACTTTATTAGAACAGTAAATGATGAAATTAGTTCTTTGTTAAATCGACATTTTGATAGTTACTTTCCAGAAGCAGCTTATTGGGAAGATATGGACAAATTTTCAATGCCTGTAGAAATTTCTGATAAGGGCAAGGATTATGAAGTAAAAGCAGAACTTCCGGGTGTAAAAAAAGAAGATTTAGATATCGACATTGATAAAAACTATATTGTAATCAATGCTAAAAAAGAAGAAGAAAAGGAAGAAGACGAAAAATCATATAAGAAATCTGAATTTAGATATGGAGAATTTTCAAGAACAGTTTACTTCCCAGACGAAATTGATGTTGATAAGACAGAAGCTAAATTAGAACATGGTGTATTGAAAGTACATGCACCAAAGAGATTTGCAGAAAAAGATGCAAAGAAAAAATTGTCTGTAAAATAATCTAAGCTTGGCAAAAAGTATAAAATGGCGGGTCTAAAAGCCCGTCATTTTTGTAAAGAAAATAAAAAATTAGAAAAAGGGCTTGATTTTAAAAAATGTTCATGCTACATTTAATCTTGCTGATAAACACCAATTAATGAAAGGTGGGCTGCTAGCTCAGGTGGTTAGAGCGCACCCCTGATAAGGGTGAGGTCGGTGGTTCGAGTCCACTGCGGCCCATATAAAGAAGAGGACAGGATTTAAGTCCTCTTTTTTATTACCCAAAATTTGAGTAATTTTTATGGTCTTGTGTAATATTTGTGTAATTGGTTATTTTGTGTTGCCAGCATAACTAAAACCTGTTAACAAACAACAAATCAAGTAAGGTCTAATTTAGCAATTTATACCAAACATCTTTTATTGTTATTTCTTATACCCAAAGTTTCAATAATTTGTTAACCATTAAATTCAATTTGTGTTCAACTGTATTTGTCAAATTCTGTCAAAAGTAGTTAACATTCTCTAATATTCATTTTAATAATTCACATATAGAATATAAAGACGTAGTCATTCTTCAAAAGAAATCATTCAGATCCACAAATAACACTTCGTTATATTGGCATAGAACAAGGCTAAATTAATGAAAGTTATACAAACTTTATTTTATCCCCCCCCTTTATAATTGAAAAAACATCACAAAATTTTAAACAAATTTATATACCAATTTGTTTGTGATAGTATATGTTAAAGCAGATGCGAAAATTTAAAGGGACATGTAATATGAATAAAATATATGTAACAAGACCTTTATTACCGAATATTAATGACTATATTTCTAATGTAAAAAAAATATTTAGCTCTCAATGGCTTACAAATATGGTAGTGCAATACAACGAACTTGAAACGAAATTACAAGATGCCTTAAAAGTTCCTAACGTTTCCTTATTTAATAACGGTACTATTGATTTATTAGTAGCATTAAAAACTATGGATTTACCGTGTGGAAGTGAAGTTATTACAACTCCTTTTTCTTTTGCAGCAACGCCTCATTGTATTATTTGGCATAACTGTAAACCTGTTTTTTGCGATATTGAACCAAATACAATGACAACTGTATCTTTGTACTATCAATTAATAAAAGAATTAAATATTGAAGATTTTCCGATTTCATTTAATGTTTCTAAAGAGATCTTAAATTTACCTGTTCATCAAGATATTGAATTTGAAGATATTGGTTTTATTACTACAAAAATGAAGGAAATAGAAAATGAATTTGGAATTTAAAATTAATAATGTGTCAATAGAATCACTTACAGATTTTATATATAAAAATAATTATTTATTTGTTCCAGAACTTTCATCTCAAGTTGATTTGCCAAAATATATTGAAAAAATATACAAATATGCAATTATTTTTGAAGCACATTATGACAATAAATTAATTGGTATAATCGCTGCCTACAACAATCATGAAACCAAATCAGCGTTCTTGACACTTGTTTTATGTGACAAAGAATATTTACATAAAGGTGTTATAAGTAAATTATATATGTTTGCTGAAAATAATCTAAAAAAACAAAATTTAAAAAAATTTGAGTTAGAAACACAAGAAAACAATATTATAAGTCAGAAATTGTATAAAAAATTAGGATTTACAGCAATTAAAAACTATAGTTCTAAAATTCAATACGAAAAGACAATATCTGAAAATAACAAAGTTATAAGTATTATTTGCTTTACATATAATCAATTCAGATATATAAAACAATGTCTTGACGGATTTTTAATGCAAAAAGGGAATTTCGATATTGAAATTTTAGTGCACGACGATTGCTCAACAGATGGAACTAAAGAAATATTAGAAGAATATGCAAATAAATATTCCAATATAATAAAACCATTTTACGAAAAAGAAAATCAGTATCAAAAAAGTAATTTTATCAGGATATTAAAAAATATATATGGACAATGTAAAGGTAAATATATAGCGATTTGTGAAGGTGATGATTATTGGTGTGATGAATATAAACTACAAAAACAGGTCGATTTTATGGAATCTCACCCTGATTATGCACTCTGTTATCATCCCGCAAAAATGATTTATGAAGATGAAAGTCATAAACCTATTATTATAGGAGAATCAAAACATAAAAACCCTCAACCATATTATAATTTACTTAAAGGGAACTACATTCCTGCCAATTCCGTAATGTACCGAACTAAATATTTAAAACAAGAATTATTGGATTATCCTGAATGTATTTATCCGGGAGATTGGTACAATCATATAGTCGTCAGCAGTCATGGAAAAATTGGCTATTTACCTGATGTTATGTATGTTTACCGGTGGCACTCTCAAGGTATTTCCCACACAACATCCGATAACCCTGTTGAAGAAATTCATTTAAAGTACGGAGTCAAAGAAGTTAATTTCTATTTCGCTGTTTGGAATAAAATAAAAAAACAATTTCCCCAATATTATAAAGAATTATTTATTCCAACTTTAAGAGATGTCTATTATACTTATTTGAAACACAATAAATTTGACGAATTAAACATATTACAACAAAACTACACCGAATACTTTAAAGATATTGAAATAAATACCGGAATAAATAAGTATCGCAAAAAATACAAAAAATATAAA
>ERZ1034678.42-NODE-42-length-66242-cov-103.894103_pt1 | contig 66242 bp, 38 predicted proteins | sample MGYA00520640_ERZ1034678 | MGnify/ENA primary metagenome ERZ1034678 (study PRJEB33766, sample SAMN09781767) | gut metagenome | biome: gut microbiome | host: Homo sapiens | place: Madagascar | study: EMG produced TPA metagenomics assembly of the PRJNA485056 data set...
AGAGGGTGCGCTATCAACTGACGGCGCACCCTCTTTTTATATCTTATGGATTTTTTTAAAAGTCTCTTCTCTTATATGATCCAGAGATGGAAGCCCTTCTGCTCCAGGGCACCCTTGATCTCCTTGACGTGTGCGGAGTCGCGGGTCTCCATCGTGAGTCGGAGCACGCAGGCATTCACCTTGTTGCGGTTGGCAGAACGGTCGTGATGAACTCCCGTGATGTTGCCGCCCAGGTTTGCAATGACGGAGGCTACCTCTACCAGCTCGCCCGGCTTGTCGTCCAGCTCCATCTCGATGGTGCAGAGACGTCCGCTCTTTACCAATCCACGGTTGATGACGCGGTTCAGGATGGTAACATCGATGTTACCGCCGCTTACCACGCAGATGGTCTTCTTGCCCTTCACCGGCACCTTGTTGTACATCACGGCAGCTACGCTTGCAGCTCCGGCTCCTTCAGCCACCATCTTCTCGCTCTCGAGGAGCTTCAGGATGGCTGCGCAGATTTCGTCCTCACTTACGGTGACGATTTCATCCACATAGTTGGAGCAGGTTTCGAAGGTAATCTTACCCGGTTCCTTCACGGCGATGCCGTCGGCTACGGTTGCCACAGATGGCAGCTTCTCCTGCTTGTGGTCGTGGAGACTCTGAACCATGCTGGCTGCTCCCTCTGCCTGGACTCCATAGACCTTGATGTTAGGATTGAGCGACTTGATGGCGAAAGCGACTCCCGAAATCAGTCCGCCGCCACCTACCGGTACTACCACAGCTTCTACATCAGGCAGCTGGTCGAGGATTTCCAGTCCGATGGTTCCCTGTCCGGCAATCACCTTTTCGTCATCGAAAGGATGCACGAAGGTATAGCCGTGCTCATCCTTCAGCTGCAACGCCTTCTGGTAAGCGTCATCATAGACGCCCGGAACCAGGCAGACCTCTGCACCTAGACGCTTGGTAGCCTCTACCTTGGAGATAGGGGCACCCTCGGGCAGACAGATGAGGCTCTTCACTCCCATGGCGGTAGCGCCGAGAGCCACACCCTGTGCGTGGTTGCCTGCCGAACAGGCAATCACACCCTTCTCCTTCTCTTCCTGAGAGAGTTGGGAAATCTTATAGTATGCACCTCGAATCTTGAACGACCCCGTCTTCTGGAGGCATTCCGGTTTCAGATAAACATCACTATCTGGGTTGATTCTCGGTGTGTGAACCAGCTCAGTTTTTCTAATCACGTGGCTCAGCACGAAGCGGGCCTTGTAGAAATCGTCAAGTTGTAACATAATCGTTGATATGCTTTAATTCTGTTATCCGTCAGGATGATAGTTCCTGAGTGATTTTGACTGCAAAGATACTTTAAAAGGAAGAAAACACAAAATATTTCAATTTAATTTTTGTTATTCCCCTCAAGTTTCCTTAGTGGTTGGAGTAAGTATGTGGGGCGATGGCCTGCTACATGCCGAAGTGCTCCAGCGCCGCAGCTACGCCGTCTTCCTCATTCGAGAGGGTGATGTAGTCGGCATCGGCTCTTACTTCCGGGGCAGCATTCGCCATGGCTACTCCCATGCCTGCAAGCTTCAGCATACTGAGGTCGTTGTAGCCGTCGCCGAAGGCTATCATATCGGCAGGGGTGAGATTGATCTTCGCGAGGAGTCTTCTCAGCGACTGCGCCTTGTCGATTCCCTTAGGCACCAGCTCGAGGAAGAATGGGGCAGAGCGGAAGACATCCATCTTATCGCCCACCATATCCAGCAGTTCCTGTTCTGCCTTGAGCATATCCGATGGGTCGCCCGTCATGAGGAGCTTGGTAGGATGAGGTTCCAGGGCATCGAGCAGATTCTCTACCTTGCGGATGTTCATCTTGTTGATGCGCGATTCTTCCTTCACATACTGATCGTCTGGCATCTCGGTGATGATCTCGTTGCCGGCGTAGCCCAGAAGGGCGTGGTTCTTTTCTCTCGCGTACCTATATAATATAGGGATTACCTCATCTGGCAGAAACTGGGTGAAGAGTTTCTCGCCGGTCTGGGCGTTCACGATATTTCCACCATTATAGGAAAGGATATAGCCCCCTCGCTTCTGCAGTTCCAGGCATTCTGCCACCGGCTCGATGCCGTATGTAGGGCGACCGGATGCTAGGATGATGACGGCTCCCTCGCTGGCAGCCTTGAGGAGAGCTTCACGAGTTTTTGGGGTGACCACCTTGTCGTGGTTGGTCAGGGTGCCATCCAGGTCGAGTGCGATGGCACGGTAAGGAATCTGTTTTGCTTTTTCCATTGTTCTATGTGATTCTTTGTTTTTTATGCGTGCAAAGATACAATAATATTCTGAAAAATGGGAAGTAAAGTGTATTTTTGCTAATTTTGTTCCCAAAAAGGTGGTCATTTGAACGAAATGACTCTGTTTTTATCAGTGCTAAATGGTTTTTGAACGATAAGCACCCATCTTTTATTGTTTGTTTTACACTATATTCGGAATCTTTTTGTATCTTTGCACCGCAAATCAAAGTAACAATAATAAATTTTAAACCTATCAATATGAAGAGATTTATTTCTGCAGTATTACTTTCTGCTGCCGTGGCAATGCCAACAATGGCGCAGAAGCAGAAGACATTGGGTAATGGCTATCCATTCACTCAAGTACCTTTCACCAGTGTGAAGATTTCACAGAATACTTTCTGGGGTGCCCGCCTGAAGGCTGCCCGAGAGGTAACCGTGCCATTGGCTTTCAGCAAGTGCGAGAGCGAGCACCGCTACAAGAACTTCGAGATGGCTGCCTATACCCTGCAGCATCCTAACCATCCGGGCTTGAACACTAAGGAGTGGGATGTGAGCAAGTTCATGGGCTTCTCTTTCGATGATACCGATGTTTATAAGACCATCGAAGGTGCCAGCTACATCCTCCAGACTTATCCGGACAAGAAGTTGAAGGCTTACATCGACAGCGTGCTCGATGTTGTAGCTGCGGCACAGGAGCCAGATGGCTATCTCTATACCGCCCGTACCATCAACCCAAAGCATCCACACCGATGGTCGGGAAATAAGCGTTGGGTCAAGGACGAGGATTTGAGCCACGAGCTTTACAACCTCGGTCACATGGTAGATGCAGCCTGTGCTCACTATCAGGCTACAGGTAGCACCAAGTTCCTGAACATCGCCAAGCGCTATGCCGATTGTGTGGTAAAGGAGGTAGGACCTAATCCAGGACAGGCTACCATCGTTCCTGGTCATCAGATTGCAGAGATGGCTTTGGCTCGTCTCTATACCTTGACCGGTGAGAAGAAATATCTGGATGAGGCTAAGTATCTGCTCGACTATCGTGGCAAGACTCATATCCGCAACCCATATTCTCAGAGCCAGGCTCCTATCCTGGAGCAGAAAGAGGCTGTTGGTCATGCAGTTCGTGCCGGATATATGTATGCCGGTATTGCCGATGTGGCTGCCCTGACCAAGGATTCTGCCTATATGAAGGTGATCGACCGCATTTTTGAAAACATCGTTGGCAAGAAATACTATCTTACAGGTGGTGTAGGTGCCCGCCATGCAGGTGAGGCATTTGGTGATAACTATGAGTTGCCAAACATGACTGCCTACAATGAGACCTGTGCAGCCATCTCTATGGTTTATCTCTTTGAGCGCATGTTCCTGCTTCACGGCGAGAGCAAGTATATCGACTGCATGGAGCGTACCTTATATAATGGTGTAATATCAGGTATGAGCATGGATGGCGGCAGATTCTTCTATCCAAACCCATTGTCTAGCGATGGTAAGTATAAGTTCAATGCCGATGGCAACACCACCCGCCAGCCTTGGTTTGGATGTGCCTGCTGCCCAAGTAACTTGTGCCGTTTCATCCCTTCTGTTCCTGGCTATCTCTATGGCGTGAAGGACAATAATATCTATGTGAATCTCTTTGCCGGCAATACATCTACCATCAAGGTGAATGGCAAGGATGTAGTTCTGGAGGAGACTACCGAGTATCCTTGGAATGGCGATATCAAGATTGCTGTGAAGAAGAGCGGTGTAAAGAATGCCAACCTTCTGGTCCGTATTCCTGGATGGGTTCGCAATCAGGTGGTGCCTAGCGATCTTTATAAGTATAGCGATGCAGAGAAGCCAGCTTATAGCGTAACCGTAAACGGCAAGGCTGTAGAGGCTGACCTCGATGCCAACAAGGGTTATCTCCCTGTCAAGAACATCAAGAAGGGTGATGTCATCCGTATCCACTTCGATATGCCGGTTCGTACAGTAGTTGCTAATGGCAAGGTAGCAGATGATAAGGGTAAGGTTGCCGTAGAGCGTGGACCATTGGTATATTGCGCTGAGGCTGTGGATAATCAGAACGAGCCAGTGCTCCGTGCTGTCATGGCTAAGAAGCCTGCTTTCTCGCTGGTAGATAACTACAGCATCGAGAATACAGAGACTAAGGGCGCTCCAGCCTTCTCTGTCAAGGCTATCCAGACCTCTTCGCAGGTGCTCGACCAGGCTACTGACGGCACCGTTTCTGTCAAGAATCAGAAACTCACCCTGATTCCTTACTATGCCTGGAATCATCGTGGTGCCAACCAGATGAATGTCTGGTTCTATCAGAACTTGAATGTATTGGATAAGTAATAAGCAGTTTTATAAAATAAGAAAGCCTGGCAACCGTCATAGCCAGGCTTTCTTGTTAATATAGGTTAATCCCATTAAGAAAAACACTTCTTTTCCGTTTATGTTGTAGTTTTGAACAAATAAAACAAAAGAGAGCAAATGACAGAGAATGAATTCATCCATATCGTTCCGCAGTTGCGGCAGATAGCCTTGCAGATCAGTCAAGGTTATGGCGTTGGCAGCGAAGAGGCTGAGGACATCGCACAGGATGCGATGCTCAAGCTCTGGGCCATCAAGGATGATATTCAGTCTGCTGCTCATGCCAAAGGTTCGATGGGTTGCATCGCCAAGCATCTTTGCATCGACTTCTTTCGCAAGCGGAAGATGATTTCGATAGATGCCCAGCCTTTCGATAAGTCGCCTAGCCACTATGCGCCGCCCGATGTGGAAGTGGAAAACTCGGAGAACGAGCTGTGGCTGCAAAAACGCCTCAAGGCTCTGCCCTCCAACCAATATCAGGTGCTTTATCTGCGACAGGTAGAGAAGAAAAGCTCTGAGGAAATAGCGCAAATCGTGGGCATCACCCCAGAATCTGTATCCGTGTTGCTTTCGAGGGCAAGAAAGCAGATGTTGCAGGAAATCAGAAAAAGATGTCGATAGCCCTTATGTATAATCAATAAAGGAGGAAATAGGATATGAACGAAAAAGAAAAGGACATACGACTGTTGCTCAATCGGTTTATGGCTGGTGAGACTTCTCTGGAAGAGGAGGCTCTGCTAGGGGAGTGGTTTCGTCAGCATCCCGATGTGAGCGATGACTTGAAGGAATATCAGCTGATGTTTGGATATTTCGATGAGGGGATGCCTCTCGACTATGAGGCAGAGAATCATGTAGAAGATGCTCATCCGAAGACTAAGGCACGAATGCGTCGCCTATGGTTGCCGATAGGTATGGCTGCATCCATCGCCCTGCTCTTTGTGATTGCCATTCCTTGGATAGGGCGACAGACAGGGCATCAGGATGATTCGAAGATGGTTCAACTCGATGGAAGAACGACTCATGAGGATGTTGATTCTGCTGTTGTCCACGAGGAGAAATCGACAGATGCCGATCTCTCCATGCCTGAAAAGATAAAAAAGTCGGGTGATTCCGTATCTCCCAAAACAAGGAAGCACAAGCAGAGGAAATATCGTCAGCATCTGTTTGCTCCTGCTCCTCCAAAGCTTTGGATAGCTCAGAATATTGCTACCGATTCTTTGTTGGCAGAGCCGGAAAAGCTTGCCGATGAGCATCTCTGTGAGATGGAGGCACAGCAGAACGAAATGTTCTTCAAACTCTATCTCGTCGATGCTCTTCAGACCCAGTCGCTCAATGCCGAAATTGCCAGTGCCTCGTTCGAAAGCGAGGAGAATGTGCATGATGAGGACTATGTGAGTGGTGACCAAGAGGTTTATTAACAAGAAACAATTAAAAAGAAGAAGAATATGAAAACAACTTTTAAATTAGCATTTGTGGCTTGCCTGATGATGCTCTCTTCGGCTTGCCATGCCCAGAAGCCTATACCGGCTATCGACCAGGCTTTTGATAAATTCGTACAGGATTTGTTGCAAGACGACCTCGTTACTTCTTCCACGATGAATACCTATAATATAGGTATGATGAAGGGATTTGAGTTCGCCGTTCCCGGGAAGAAGCAGAAAATGGTGGATACCTTTCATAAGGCTTTGTTGAGCAATAGTCGTCTCGCTTATATCAGTTTTACCAAGAAAGCGGGTTCTGCCAGCATTGAGACGAATCGGGTGGGATATGGCAATAACAATTCCACGACCTACGAGTTTGGTACTCACAAGGACCGCAACTATAACCTGCAGTATTTCCGTGACCGCAAGGATTCTACCATGCGATATGTTTATGCCTTGGTATGGTATCAGGGAATGGATCGTTCGGTAAAGGGCAGTGTATATAAGTTCTACTCCAAGGATCCGCAAACCTATAAGATGTCATTATCTTATAAGATGAAAGCAGTTCAAGGTTTGGATTCTCTTGTTTCCCTAGGCAGCATCAAGTATAACAGGAATCTGGCTCGCAGTTATGACTTGGAGATGACTCCGCCAAAGGATGCAGCAGAGTTTATGGTGCAACTCAACACGCTCCGTGCTGCCTTTAAGAATGCCAATGACCAATACCCTTATTTGGGAGATCAGGTAACTCGACGTACCCTCCAGACGGGTGTAGCCAACAAGATTGTCAAGCTCTGTAAGGGCTATGGCAAGTTGCTGAATGCCGATGAGAAGAAATTCTGCGCCACTTCGCTGAATAAGATGAAGAAGGATACAGACGATGAATATCTGCAGAGCCTTCTGGAACTGACAGCCAATTCTTTGAGGAAGTAGCAAGTTCTGGAGATATACACTGAGGAAAATGTGAAACTCTCTCTCGTAAAATACCGCTTCGTAGAAACGAGGTAAGAATAAAGCCTTCTATCGTCAGATTGCCGTTGCAATCGATGATAGAAGGCTTCTTATTTAATAACTAAAAATTAATCCCATCCAGGATTCTGCTTCAAGGCACCCTGTGACAAGTCGATTTCCTTCAGAGGAATAGCCCAGAGGTAATCGCGGTTAGGGTTGAACTTGCGAGTCTCTATCAGAATCTTCTTTCCGTCAGGATCGATGCCATAAACAGGCTTGGTAACATCCTTCTCTGTTGTCCTGTAGCTGCGGGTGTCGAAGAGATGGATTCCCTCGAATGCCAATTCCAGACGGCGCTCCAGGCGGATGGCATCGCGCATCTGATCCTTGCTGAGACCCTCTTCCAAACCAGGAAGGTTCACACGCTTGCGAATCTGGTTCACTGCATCATAAACCTTGGCATCTGGAGCAGAAAGGTTCTCATTGCGAGCCTCGGCATAAGTGAGAAGCACCTCAGCATAGCGGATGTAGATGAAGTTGGTCCAGTCGTAATTCTGGATTCCATAGTTGTCTGGATTGATGTACTTGCGCATGCTGTATCCGGTACGGGTATGGCTACCGTCACCCATATACTTATTATTAAAGGTCATCGGACCGCAGGTGGTTCCTGGCCAGAAGATAGAGTAAGCCAATCGTGGATCGCGGTTCTCGAATGGCTTGGCTGGGTTGTAGAGTGGAGACTCAGCGATAGACTTGCCATCGGTACATGGATAAGCATCCACCATATCCTGGGTAGGAGACAAAGCCTCCCAACCACCGAAGTCGCATGGCGAGAAGAACAGACCAATCACGCTACCCTCGTTGCCATTCTTAGGATTCTCGACATACTCACGGTCGAAGAGAATCTCGTTGCAGGTTTCTGCTACAGGCTGGAACAGGTCGCCGTAGTTAGGGTACAGACCAAACTTACCGGTCTGCATCACCTGCTCAGCTGCAGCTTCTGCCACATCGTACTTGTGGTTGTAGAAAGCCATACGGGCCTTCAGGGCGTAGCAAGCACCGGCACTAGCCTTACCATGGTCGGCTGCAGTACGGATTTCTGGCAGATTAGGAGCCGCCTTATCCAGCAGCTTCACCACGTAATCGTAGGTCTCATCTGCAGAACTGCGGGCTGGAAGAGGCTCGTTCAACTGCAGCGGATGATCCAGGATAGGCACGCCACCCATATACTTCCACAGGTTGTGGTAAGCGAAAGCCTCAAGGAACTGCACCTCGGCAGTGAGCTGCGCCTTTGCCTTCTCGTTCATGGAAACTTCTCCGATGTGCTCGTAGAAAATCTGGCAGCGGCGGATGGTTTCATAAGCTGCTTGCCAGAGCTGCAGGAAGTGAGGGTTGCTGGATACGGCAGTACCCGCAGACAACACACCCTGCTCGGCACCCACATGCACTGGGATGGCATTGTCGGTATAGCAGTCGGTCATAATCGTATGGTTCTCAGGCTCTATCAGATAGAGGTAGATACCTGTTGCATATTTGGTTGCATCATCTGCAGTCTTCCAGAAAGATACGTCAGACAGCTGGTCTTTTGGGTTCCTCTCCAGGAAGCTATCGTTGCAAGAACTCAATCCCAGACCGCAGGCAAGGATCAGTCCACTCAAAAAATGATATTTCAATTTCATAATCTACTCGTTTTTAAAAGGTTACATTAACTCCGAATGAATAATTTCTTGTAAGAGGATAGTAGTTACCTGATACAGCCTCTGGATCTACGCCGTCGAAGCTGGTGATGGTAAACAGGTTGTCGATACTACTGTATATTCTCAATCGGCTAATGCCATATTTAGAAGTCAGCTGCTTAGGAAGGGTATAACCCACCTGCAGGTTTCTCAACTTGGCATAAGATGCATCCTGAACCCAGAAGCTGGAAGTTACTCGGTTCTGAGAATCCTTCATTGACAAGCGTGGGTAAGCGGCATTCGGATTAGGATTGCTCTCGGTCCAGCGGTTCATGTGAATCTCGTTCACCTTACCGCCATTGTAGAATGCATATCTGATTTCTGCCACTGGCATTCCCTTTACGTCGGCTGCACCCTGGAGCAAGGCACTCATATCGAAGTCCTTATACTGAACAGAGAAGTTCAGACCGAAGTTGATCTTTGGGAAGTATGAACCCAATACCTTACGGTCGCGGCTATCTACTGAGCCTGAACCATCCAGGTCGCGATACTTCAAATCACCTGGTTTTGGAGTACCGGTAGCCTGAGGAACATGAGCCTTTACGTCGGCTTCATCCTTGAAGATGCCATCGCATACGTAGCCATAGTAAGCCCACAATGGGTCGCCTACCGACTGTCCTGGAGTGTCACCACCCTTCAGATCGAGAATCTTGGTAGATACACGGCTGAAGTTGGCGCCTACATTGTAAGTCCAGTCGCCGATGCGGTTGTTATGACCTACCTGCACTTCGAAACCGGAGTTGCGAACCTTTCCGGCATTCTGCATAGGAGCACCTACACCCAGGGTATAAGGGATAGGAAGCTTTAGGAGAATGTCGCGGGTTTCCTTATGGAAATAGTCGAAGCCGAAGGTCAGCTTGTTGCCCAGGAAGGTGGCATCGATACCGAAGTCATACTGGCTGGTCTTCTCCCAGGTCAGGTCTCGGTTGGCCATGGTGCTGGCGATGGAGATACCTGGATACAGGGTGTTGCCGAAGCTGTAGTCGTAGCCATACTCGTAGGTGGTCTGGTAAGGATAGTTAGAACTAACTGTGTCCTGGTTACCCAGGAGACCCCATGAACCGCGGAGCTTCAGGTTATCTACCCAAGAAACATTAAACCAGGATTCCTCTGAGATTCTCCATCCTACAGAGAATGATGGGAAGGCACCGAAGCGCTTGTTCTTTGGGAAACGGGAAGTTCCGTCATAGCGCAGGTTTGCCTCGAACAGGTAACGGTCATCGTATGAATAGTTCAAACGGCCGAATACGGAACGCAGAGAGTATTCTGTCTCTGTACCGTAAGTGGTCTGAGTGGTCACCTCACCGGCATTGATCTGGTCGAGTGTATTTGAGTTAGGCAGGTTCTTTCGTGATGCCTGCAGGTAGCGCATCTGGTTGTAAATCTGAGAGTAACCCAGCAATGCGCCTACGGTATGCTTACCGAAGGTCTTGTTGTAGTCCAAGTATGCCTGGAGGTTCAGTTCCACCTTCTTGGCATCATACTCGGTCAGCTGGTTCTGGGTTGTCTTGACAGGAGTATCAGAATCTGCTGTGTAGAAACTCTGGGTATATAAATGGGTTGGATTATCCAGCAGGTTGAATGTGGTGGCAGCAATACCACGCAATTTCAAGCCGTCGATGATATCCAAGTCCATACCCAGACTACCCTGGAAGTTGTTGTTGATCTGCTTGCTGGTTCCGCCGTTTCGGGCAGACGCTACAGAGTTATGCTCGTTCTTGAACAGGGCATAGTTGCCGTTCTTGAACTGGATAGGAGTAACCGGAGTCTCGCGGAATGCGTAGTGCATCAGGTTGTCGATGCCTTCTGCTGGAGCAGTCATCACGCTGCGATATACTGCCATGTTGGTAGTAACCTTCAGGCGCTTGTTGATGTAAGCCTCCAGGTTGGCACGTACATTGAACTTGTTGTAGTTGGTATTCTCTATCAAACCGTCCTTGTCGTGGTAGTTGAAAGCCAGAGAGTAGGTAATCTTGTCGCTACCGCCCTTGATGCTCAGGTGATGGTTGTGGAAGAGGCCGTTCTCGCTCAGCAAGGTACCCAACCAATCAGAGTTGGCATAATGATCCGGGTCAGAACCATCCTTGAATTTCTTCAGGGCTTCCTGACTGTAAGGCTCGTTCAGACCGTCGTTTCTGTATGCTTCGTTCATCAGGGTTGCATAGTCGTAAGAATCGAGGAACTTAGGCATTCGGGTTGCACTCTGCCAACCTACGTATCCGTCATAGGAAACGATGGCGCGGCCACGTGAACCCTTCTTGGTGGTAATCAGAATCACACCGTTTGCTGCACGCACACCATAGATGGCAGAAGCCGCTGCATCCTTCAGGATAGAGATGTTCTCGATATCGTTAGGATCCACGCTGCTCATGGTAGATTCCACACCGTCGATGACAACCATTGCACTGGCGTTACCCATGGTTCCGAGACCACGGACACGCAGCAGACCGCTGTCAGCACCCGGCTGACCGCTGTTCTGGATAACGGTTACACCCGGCATCTGACCAGCCAGCATGTTGGTTACGTTGGCGCTGGTACGGTTGACCAGCTTATCTGATGAAATGGTGGCAATGGCACCTGTGAGGTTTACTTTCTTCTGGGTACCATAACCTACAACAACGATTTCTTCGATAGCTTCGGTATCTTCCTTCAATTCGATGTTGTACTCATTGGTAGAGCCTACGGTTACTAGGATGTCTTTGAAACCGATATAGGAAATCTTGAGCTTGACGCCCGGACGTACATTCAGAGTGAAATGACCGTCCAGATCGGTGATGGCAGCATTGGTTGTACCCACTTCGAGCACGGTTGCACCAATCACAGGCACCCCATGGCTATCGGTTACGGTACCCGAAATCTGCTTGCCTTTCTGCTGGGTAGCCAGTTCAGTTGCAGTAGATGCGTTTGAAGGCATAGGAAAAGCGATTCCACCCAAAAAGAGCATACACGCACACAGAGAATAGCTTCTGAGAAGCCTTAAATTCTCCTTCTGTTTTTTCTTCTCGTTCTTCATATCATAAAGTTTAGAGTTTTTAGAGCCCCTTTTTATTAGGACTGCAAAATTGTTATATTATAGATAGGTAAAATTAGAACCAGTGAGGGCTGATCATACCAAGTCGTTTAGAGATGTAGGTCTGTCCTTCGTGGTTTTTAATTTTGTTTAAGTGGGGGCAAATATACACAAAACTTTCGTTCTTTTCGCATATTTTTGTAGAAAAAGTCTTTGAATAGGCTATATTTAACGTTTGGTAACATCAAAGTATCAAGAAAACCCACTTATGGCTGGTAAGTTTGTGGGATGATAGCCGAATATCTTCTTCTTATGGAAATAGTATTTCTTCTTCTAATGGAAATAGTATTTTCTGTACGATCAACATGTTTTTATCATTAGGGAAAATCTTCGTTCAAAAGTATTGAATGTATGTTCAAAAGTATCGAATGTACGTTCAAAGCTTTTGAACGGCGGTTCAATACTTTTGAACGGAGATTTTCCTTTATAACAACAACTTTTTCCTCTAGGTTTTTGGAGTTGTCAGATACTAGCGTCGGTTTTCTTCCTGAAATGTGCTGAGCTTATGCCTTATTTTTCAAACAGATCGTTACCTGTTACCTGCCTGTTGATCTTTCTTGCATACATATTATTGTATAGGCCATGTGGCGTGACAAAGGTTGGAATGAGCGTTTTGGTCGTCTTCGTCACCTTTTTGAATACCTTTAGGCGGTGTGCCAGATGTGCATCGTATGCCTTGCTGATTTCATATTCCCCATTGCAATACTTCATTTCGCAAATAGAAATCGATCTGTCAGAACGGTCTATCAGCAGGTCTATCTGTGTTCCATGCTTTAGGTCTTCATCAGCCTCCTCGTCTGCCATGACTTTGGAGGTAGGTCGGTAAGACCATGAACAGGGGGTGTTGATGCTGCCGTCTATGCCCAGCGCCTTGACTATTTCGTTGATGTGGTGAAGGCATACGATTTCAAAGGCGTGGCCGCACCATGATTCATACTCTGGTGTGGTCTGTATCTTTACCCAATAGTTGTCGAGATATGAACCCTTGTTATGCATGAATTTGAAGTAAAACAGGCAGAAGGGGTCTATCAACTGATACATCATATCTTTCTTTGATTTGCCGAACGGGATGTAGCTGCGGATGAAATCACATTGCTCCAGTTCCTTGAGTATCAGACTGAACTTTCCGTTGTTAGCCAATCCCGTAGCATCCAGCAGGTCAAGTCGGGTCATGCCTTTGCCCTTGTTCTTCAAGGCTGTGACGATGGCAAGATGATTGTCGGCTTTCTTGAAGAGCGAATTGAACAGTCGGTCAAACTCTTCGGTGAGTTCTCCGCCACGTGTGAAGCAAAGTTGCTGAATATTCTGAGCCACGCTTTTGTTGTTCTCGAAAAGAGATAGGTAATAAGCCACGCCGCCCATTGTCATATAGCATTCGACGATTTCCGGACGTTCATAATAGAAGCCCTGCGTTCTGAAATACTCTTCTACTTCATGCAGCTTGAAAGGTGATAGCAGAATATTGTGGGTGATGCGATTGTGGAGTCCTCCTCGTGAATTGATAACTTGGTTGAGCATCCAGGTGGTAGCACTTCCGCAGGCTATCAGTTTGATGTCGTTGCGGTAGGAAGCCCAGTCGTTCCAGAAATGTTCCAGAGCGCTGACGAAATGGGAAGCATACGTGTCGAACCAGGGAAGTTCATCGAAGAAGATAATCTTTATTCCTTCTGGCATCTTTTCCAATGCTTTCTGAAGAAGTCGGAAGGCTTCCGGCCAATTAGCGGCATCTGTCTCTATGCCTAACTGGTCGTTGAGTGCGAAGCTGAAACTTGCTAGCTGTTCCTTGGTTGAAACATTGTCTTTGCCTGTGATGCGGAATGCAAACCGGTTTTCAAACAGTTCTTTTACCAGAAAAGTCTTGCCTACACGTCGTCTGCCATAGATGGCTATAAATTCAGATTTACGGCTTGAAATATAGTTTTCAAGCTTTTCAATCTCTTGTTCTCTGCCTATAATATTCTCCTTCATATTTGTCTTATATTAGTGAAACCTGTCGCAAAGTTACAAAAAATGTTAGATTACGACAACTTTTAAGCGAAAAATCTGTCGTAATCTCGCTTTTTTGTTGAGATTACGACAGGTTCCTAGGGATTTCGCGCAGAATAGTTACAGGAAATTAGCCTTCTTTTTACACCATCTATAATTGATTCTTCACCAACTCGTAATAATAACCCTTCTTTGCCAGCAGCTCCTGATGAGTTCCACACTCCACTATTACTCCATGCCGCATTACCAATATCTGGTCGGCATTCTTTACGGTGCTCAGGCGATGCGCTGCCACAACCACTCTCTCCCACAATCGCCGTCACCTTACGTTCTGGTATTTCCAGGCTGACGTCATTGAGGGCATAGTTACGCTCTGCACCATCATAGCTGAAGGTAACGTGTTCTACACGGATGGTCCTGTCCTCAGGCAGTTCGCTAACCTTGTCATCAAGGTCAGTATCCTCATCAGGCTGTGAATGAATCTCATTCAGTCGCTCCAGGCTAATCTTGGCATCCTGGATAGACTGGATGAAGCTGATTCCCATTCCCAGCGCTTCTGACGCTCACAGTTGTTAAGCTTGATGTCCTGCATTCCCTGTATCAGCTGAATCATCTTGTTGCGTTCGGTAGCCGACTGGCTGAAGCGCTTATAGTCCAATTCACGGCGATACTTCATGAAGAATGCAACCCATAATATATATAAGGTGTTTTCCAGCAAAAACACACCAAGCACGAGAAGGCTATAATAACCGAGCACAACTGAAAACACGACAAAGTTGGCAAGAGAAAAGATGAACCCCAGCGAGTTGCCCATCAGGAACGATTTTATGCGGGAATGATCTTCTATGCGCTGCATCAGGTCGCCAATCTTCTTTGTATCGAAGAAATGGAGCGGCATCTTCATCAGCTTGACCAGGAAGTCTGAAATCAGGGCAATGTCAATTCGGGTATTCACATGCAGCAATGATTGCGCAACATCTCTGCCGAATACTCCTTACCGTAATATTTCGCTATCATCCGCAACGAGGTGGAACCGCAGTCCATCTCGTCGAGTTGCTGATAATGGGGAAAGCCTTTAATCATAATTCAGTTACTTTTTTCCAAATCTGTATCCTATGGAAATCATTCCATAACGAGGGATGCAATTGTATGTCGCCTCAGTCAACTCCTGTTCGTAAAATCCATTATCGAAATTAGTCAACTGATGGAATATGTCATAAGCCTTACATTGAACGGTAATCTTACCTTTCAAGAATGTCTTATACAAGGAAATGTTACTTACAACTCTTGTCTTGTTGATTTCCTCTAATTTATAACCTTTACGCGTCAAGGAGGTCAAGTCACCGGAGAACTTAATATCCCATGGCAGGCGACATGCAAGATTAAAACCATACCTTATGTCCCAGGCTTCGTAATTAATGGAATTCAGCTTGTTTCTTGTACTATTATAGCTAAAACCTGCATTTAATTTCAACGTTAACTCCTTGTGCTGAAAGACTAATCTAGCTGTTTCATCAATGATATCTCGCTTTTTTTTGCTAGTCTGAAGACCTTCATTCATATGTCCAGACATAAGAGTTGTAACATCTTTCCTGTAAACAATTTCATTGTTGATATTCCATGCCCTCGATTTTCCCAATCCCTTTTCAACATACAAACGATTCCATGATGCCCAATTCCCTTTCACGTTCTGGGGAATTACAAGAGAATTGCCATTCTTATCATCGTACAATGAACACATTATTATCGAGTTAAGCATAAACTGCGATTGTGAAGAAAAGTTTACATCCCACTGGCGTTCAGTATTATGCCATGCATAGGTAAACTGATAATCGTACATCGATTCTTTTTTCAATCTACTATTACCGGTTGACATCACTAGCGGATGAGATGAATCTATAGTTTCAACCAAGTTTAACACTGATGGTTTGCGATAGGATTCCAATTTGTTGAAGAAATGAATCCTGGAATTTTTTCCCTGCCATTTGAGTCGGAATCTTGGACACAGATCAACATAACTCCTCGTAAGAGTAGTATCTACCGAAGAGTTACTATAACTCATATTCTTGCTAAGCATACGCACATCAAAGCCCGCTATCAATTGCCACTTACCCTTTTTATACTCCCAGTTTACCATAGGCTTATGCTCCCTGGACAGGCTGTTGGAATGATAGCTATTGGCATCATACAGATCATCCAAGGTACGCTGACGTGAAACAGACTCGTTATCCTGGGTATAACGATATCCGATTTCCAGACTCGTATTATTCAAGAAGTTGAAATGATAAAAGCCTTCCAATGTATATGAATAAGATTTCGTCTTGGTGTTATCATTGGCTACATAAGAGACAATAGAATCATTTACCGGGAGATAATAGGTTATATGACTATTCTCTCCTAGTTTTTGGTTATTGTCTGAGTATGAAGCATCGGCATGAAAAATGAGATCATCGCCCCAGGCCAAAGCTTGCGACATTTCTATATTTTCACGAAGTCTAAAATTATGTGCTCTGTTATTCGCCTTGTTGATAGAATAATTCTGCAAATAGTCAAAGGCATTTCTGCCACCTTCATCTATAGCATCAAAAAGCTGCAACACTGAAGAATTTGATGGTATATCCTTATCAAACAGCGCATATTTGTTCAAGTCATTATTTTTGCTCCTGCCATAATCCACCATAGTCTGAAACTGGAAATAGGAAATACCCATCTTCGTGACCTTGTTATTCAAACTAAAGGAAGAATTCCTGCTGTCATTTAAATTCTGAAATATTTTATTGATGTTTGTCTGAGGCAATATGCTGATCTGTTTTTTTTGCTCATCCAAATCTACGCCTTGCCATTGAGCAGCCAAATCTGTAGAAACGTAAAAAGTTCCACCAGTTTTCTCTGCAATAGTACTCACGCCAACTTTTTTAGTGTTCATAATTGATTTTGGGCTGTCTGAATCCCAAAATGATCCATCGCTACCAGGCACGCTCGACTGATTGACGTTGTTAAGGTTAGCATATGCAGAAGCATTTACAGAACCTTTCATATACCCATCAAATCCTCTTACCTGCCATCTGTCATTAGTACCGACACCTGCTTCTATATTTCCGAAATTATTTTGGCTATATTCCTTTTTCAAGAGAACATCCATCACATAGTCTTTCAAGTCTGTCTTTGTATTCAGGTTGCGATTCTTTTCTTTACTCTGCTCAAAGACTTTAAGACTTTTTACCGTATAATACGGCATGTTCTCCAACAAAGCCAGATTATTTCCCTTAAACAACTGCTTGCCATTTAAAGTAAGGTAATCTATTTTCTGATCATTAATAAAGATTTCTCCATTGGCTTCAATTCTTGCACCCGGCATCTGCCTGATCAACTCATCAAGCATGGAACCTTCCGGCAGGTTGAATGCGTCTGCATTATATACCAAGGTATCTCCTTTGTGGAAGAACTTGATTCTGGTAGCACGCACGGTTACCTCACCCAACTCATTATCACCAGTCAGGCTATGTTTAGGCTTAAGCCTTACCAGTTTTATAGCTGGAATCCACCGCCGTAAGACTCTTGCCGTATGCTTTAATTTGTAATTGGTCGTAATAGACTTGTAGCCTTCACAATCTACCTTTATGATATATGATTCAACCTTAGCAGGAACTTTGAAGGAAAAAGAAGAAGAAACCATATAACCAGAAGGACGGCGATTTCTCACAGACATTGTATCTATAACAGTACTGTCTGTTGACATCAATGTTACTTTAGCCTTTTCCAAACCATAATCAGTAAAAGAATCCATCACAAAGCCAAACAACTCTATCGTTCTACCAGCAGGCTGAGCGACGGCTATTAAGTTCATTACACAAAAGGTAAAAACCAACAATATTTTGAAGTTTATATGTTTCATCTTATCAATTTTAATTAATACACATGCTTGTTAGTTCTCTATCGTAGCAAGGTCTGTCGGCAAAGCCAAAGTATCTGATTAAGGAAAATGGGCATAACCGATACCAACAACCTTATAACTTCATTTTTGGGAGCAAAGATATAAAAAATAAAGTTACGAGACGATTTTTGGGTTATATTTTTTCACGCGACACTTTTTTTTAAACATAGCTTAATATACTGTAGATAAGAAGTTTACACATCATATTACATTTTTTACACTGATGGCTATTATATCCTCCAGATATTGGCATCAAGGGTTTTGGCTCCGCTTTTACCAAATAGCTTGCTGTTGATTTTCGAACGGATATTGGTAATTTGCTGCGCCCCGACACCCAATAAAAGAGACAGCTCAGAAGGGATAAAATGTAGTTTTACCAATATGGCTACAAGATATTCCCTGTCTGTTAATCCTTTGCCCGGAGCAGAAATGAAGCGAATGAAATCAGGCAGTTTTTTCTACCAATGATTTCAACTTTTCCCATTCACTATCTGATATCTTGCAACTCACTCCATTTGCCTGCGCATGGAAATGATTCACCAGTTCATTATCAAGCAAGCTAATCTCCGTCATCCAGTTCTCATTTTCACCAACCTGATGAAAAGAATTCAGAGCCAGATTCATCTGCTGGATTTCCTGTTCTTTCTTCTGCCTATATTGTTCAAAATTATTTTCTATCATTTTCAAATCGGCAACAGAACGCTTATACTCATCAAGCACCTTATTGTAGTCTGCGTTTATTCCAACCAATACAGCCTTTCTCCGCTTCATCTGCTTGCGTATGTATAAAAAGACAACAACTGCAACAAGAAACAAGACAACGGTCCCCAAAGCCATAGATAGCCACAACAGCTGATTCTCCGTCTGTGCTTTCAAGGCTCGTTGCTGGTAATGCTGATAATCATACATGGATTGTATATTATACATGGACTCCACAGTGCTATGCCTATAGGAAGAATCATTGGCATTGACAAACAGCTGGGCATACTTGGATATGGAATCAGGAATCCTCTTGAGCTGATAAGCAATATGTAATCCTCTATAAGCCGCCTCTTTTTGGTTGAATGTAATATGGTCTGCCGTAAGTATCTTACGGAAATAGCCAATACCCTCATCCACCTTGCCAATGCCGCAATAATATCTACCTATATTATAATATAAGAGTTCATTACCTCTACGAACCAGATTTGGGGTAATAAACGAATTTGAATTTTGCCGCATCATCTGGATATAATAATCTGCACGCTTATAGTCTTTTCTATTAATATAGACATCTATGATGGCATTCAAACCATGATACATTTCTGTAACCATCCCATTTTTTCTGCAGAAATGATGGGCATTGAGGGAAATACTCAAGACAGAATCCGAATTGCCCAAGTCATAATAACCGCCAACCTGGTTGCGATAAGCAACCACTGCTGCCAATGTATCCTTAGCCATCCAAGCGTATTTAGCAGCAAGCTTCGCTTCTTTTATCGACATCAGAGGAGAAGATTCCTTGTTATACAAAACTACCATAGCGCCATGAATCCTAGCCAACAGGGCATAATCACACGAGGCACTCGTGGTATCAGCCAGCTCCACTGCCTTATAGTAGTTATCGAGAGAAGCAGGGGCATCCTGCAAATCCCGATACACGCAACCTAAAAGATAATATGCCAGCATTCGCTCATTCACAGAGCCGTGCTTGTCGTAATAGGCAACCACCCGCTTCATCACGCTATCTGTGGTAAAATCCACAAAGCTCTTGTTCATCGCCTTGGCATAAATCAGATCATAATGCATCTGTTGAGCCTTACTCATATTAGGCTTCTGCGCCTTCAGACTATCAAGCATGGCTAAGGCTGTCTGTGCCGAATCCTGACAGACATCCATCAAACTATCAGCACTTGCCATCTTGGAATCCACAACACGATTTCCGCCACATGAAACCAGCAGAAACAAAACGGTTATGATAACGATTTGCAAAAAATTATAAGTTGTCTTTCTTTTCATCATTGCATATTTCTTGTCGAGTAAGTGGAGGGAATTTCACCCACCCTTCTCTCGGAACCGTGCTTGAAAGTCTCCCTTCACACGGCTCTTTGCACTTACTCTTTATTAATTTTATTACTCCTATTACAAAGGCTGCCTCATTCATTGGCTCATTCTCCATTTCCTGGAGTTGGACTTTGAATTTGGCTAAGTACGCTCCCCCTTCGCTCCATCCCCATTACAGAGACTTGATAGAATCTATCAAATATAGCCAATATCGGACGTCATTCTGTCTCAGGACACACTTTTGGGAGCAAAGATATAAAAAATAAAGTTGCGAGACGAATATTTTGGTTATATATTTTATACCCAGTACTGCATCCATTACAACTTAACATACTACAGATAAGAAACTTACATATCATATTACATTTTTTACACTGATGGCTATCATATCCTCCATAGATTGGCATCAAGGGTTTTGGCTCCGCTTTTACCAAATAGCTTGCTGTTGATTTTCGAACGGATATTGGTTATTTGCTGCGACCCGACACCCAATAAAAGAGACATCTCAGAAGGGATGAAATGTAGTTTTACCAATATGGCTACAAGATATTCCCACACTGCGTTTATCTTCTTCTAATGGAAATAGTATTTCCAGCACGATTAATATGTTTTTATCATTAGGGAAAATCTTCGTTCAGCGACGTTGAATGTGTGTTCAACGTCGTTGAATGTACGTTCAAAGCTTTTGAACGGCGGTTCAACGTCGCTGAACGGAGATTTTCCCTAATAACAATTACTTTTTCTTCTAGGCTTTTGGAGTTTTTAGATACGGAATAAGTCTGGAGTTTTAAGGCTTTTGCCCTTACAGGGCGACAGGTTTGCATCCGTAATTACCCAGGGCGCTGCCCTGGGCTAGGGGCTTCTGCCCTTTCAGGGCGTGTAGGACAAAACTTGCGAAAGTTCAGGTATTGATTAGTCGTGGAAATGTGCGGAAAAACAATGGATTTCCACGACTAATCATGCTAATTAACCCTTTTTCTGTTCCTCTGCATACTCCTTCGGGAAGACGCCGAACTCCTTCTTGAAGCATTTGGAGAAATACTTCGGAGTGTTGAAGCCCACCTGGGTTGCCACATCGCTGATCAGAATGTTAGGGTTCGACCGGATGATGCGCTGAGCCTCCTTCAGGCGGATACTGGTGATGAAGGCAATGACCGTTTGCCCTGTTGTGGCTTTCACCTTATTATATAGGGTGGATTCGCCCATCGCCATATCCTTGGCGAATGCCTCGCGGTTGTAGTCGCCATCTGCAAGATGTTGCATCAGTACCTCTGTGGCACGGGTTATGAATGCCTGATCGGGATCACTCAGGTGCATGGCTGCCTGTTTTTCGCTCTCCGTATTTGCCTGGAGCGAAATTTCAGCCTGAATCTTTTCTATCATCTTCTTGCGGTTGGCAAGCAGGGCATTGATGCGGACTTCCAGCTCCTCAAACTTGAATGGTTTGGTGATATAGGCGTCTGCTCCTACGGCATAAGCCTCGGTCTTGTCCTCTTCCTTGTTCTTGGCGGTGAGCAGAATAACTGGCAGCTGCCAGAAACTCTTGTCAGACTTCAGCTGCCTGGTCAGTTCGATGCCATCCATAATCGGCATCATCACATCGCTCACCACGAGGTCGAGTTCCTCCTTCATGATGATATTCATCGCCTGCTTTCCGTTCTTTGCCGTAAACACATGATAGTTCTTGCTCAGTACCTGCAGCATCAGGGCTAACAATTCCTCGTTGTCCTCAACCACCAGGATCTTGCTTGCATTCTTTCTGATGAAGATGCTCTGGCGGACAGGTGTCAGCTTAGGTTTGTCTTCAGAAGCAGATTGGGATTCCTGCTCCGTTTCCTGGCTTGCCTGTCTGATGGCTTCCTGATTTACTGCATTTGGTTTGTCTGAATTGTCGATTTCATCTGGTGCATAGGCACTCTTTCTGATAGGCAGGGTAATGGTGAAGGTAGTGCCTTCGCCTTCCTGACTTTCGCAGCGGATATCGCCATAATGCAGTTTCACCAGGTCGTGGGTCAGCGACAGTCCGATACCGGTTCCCGGCATGTTCTGCTTGCGGTAGTCGCCATCGAAGAAACGGGTGTAGAGATGCTTCATCTTCTCCTTCGACATACCGATGCCATTATCGGCAATCGTGATGACCGCCTGCTCCCTGTTGAGGCTGAGCGATACATCAATCTTGCCTCCCACCTTATTATATTTAATGGCATTGGAGAGCAGGTTGTAGATAATCTTATCCATCTTGTCGGCATCAAACCATGCGGTTCCTTCCGAATGTGGCTTATTGAACTTCAACTTAATCTGCTGGTGTTCAGCCATCGGACGGATATTCTCGCAAGCTTCTTCTATAAAGGAAACCAGGTTGCCGCGGTTCACGAGCAGATGCAGCTGTCCTGCCTGCGACTTTCTCACTTCCAGGATCTGTCGCAGGAGTCGGGTGGTGCGGTTGATGTTGCTGTCCATCACCAGATAATCTTCCTCATACTGTGGTGCTCTTTCCTTGAGCTTGTAGATAGTGGCAGAGATGACGGTGAGTGGGGTAAGCAGCTCGTGGGTGATATTGGTAAGGATAACACCCATCTGCAGGCTGTTTCTGGTCTTCACCCGCTCCTTATACCATCTGGCAGCAGCAAAGATGCCGCCAATGAGCATCAGGATATAGAGCATGAAGGCAAGGCGTGATGCATACCAAGGTGGCAGCACCTTGATGGTGATGGTGTATGGTAGTTCCTGCCACTTGCCGTAGCCGTCGTTTGCCTTCAGATGTAACTTGTAGGTGCCTGCATTCAGGTTCTGGAAAGTAGCTTTATGTTCATCCTGTTTGCTGTATTGCCAGTCTTCGTCATATCCTTCCAGCTGGTAGGCATAGCTGTTCTTTCGTGTATTACCGTATGTGAGGAGTGAGAATTCGATATCAAACTTCTTCACATTGGAAGGTATGGAAATCCTTTTTGTGTAATGTGGCATTTCTTCGGAAATGTCACTTTTGAGAACTGAATCCAGTTGTGCAAATGGTACGTCATCAATGATTAAGTCGGTGATGACGAGCTTGCAGTTTCTGTGATTCTTCATTTTTGTCATAGCCGACGGAGGGAAAGAGAAAAAGCCTGCTCTCGTTCCGAAAAAGATTTCCTTGCCGAACTGATAACTGGCATCTGCCGAGAACTTGATTTCTCCCAATCCATCTTCTTGGGTGAAATAAGTGATGTTGCGCAAATGGTCTGACTCCTGATTTTTCCAGGTGATATATGCCAGTGCCTTGTTGAGCGCTACCCAGATATTGCCGGAAGCATCGCCTTCTATAGAGAAGGTCTGATCATCCGGAAGATGAAGCTTTCGGTTCTGGTATTCAAAACGGTCTTCCACCTTATTATATAGGAAGAGTCCGCCACTATTTGAAATAGCCCAAAGGCGACCTTGATTGTCTTCCATGCATTTCTGCGCATCGTTAATGGCATATTTGCCGTTTTTAGGGCAGTATTGTCTGTATTTTAGGGAACGGATATTCCGGGTATTGCCCGATATACGGATAATACCCTCATTATCTGTAGAAACCCAAATGTTGCCTTGCCTATCCTGGCAGATGTTACGGATGTCGCAGCTGCTGAAGTCATTCTTGCCTTCTTTCATGGTCAGGAAGTAGCCTGTATTGTCTGGATATACGATACTCATACCATTTCGGCTTCCTATCCACATCGTCTTGTCTTTCGATTCGAAAACAGCATTAACGAAGTTTTCTTTTATGTAGTTCGTATTGGTGTTGTCCAGGCAGAAGGCTTCTTTTTCCTTCGGTTTGATGATGACGCCATAGTTGTTGACGGCAAACCATATTTCATCATTGCTTCGTTTCACGATGCTGGTAATGCTGGTGGTAAGGGTATAGCTGCTCAGTTTACCAAAGCCCGGAATGCCTTTATTATAATAGGTGTCACCGGTATCTCGATTGTAGAGCGCTATTCCGTACGGATTGAGTCCGAGCCAGAACCATTTACCGTCGGTAGTGAGAATCGCATTGACATAGTTGATGGTAGGAGCATTCTGCAGGTTGCCCAGATACCACTGCTTGAAGAGAGATGGGGGGGTGGTAATCTGTAGAACTCCATCATTCTGCGTACAGAGCCAGATATTTCCCGCTCCATCCGTGCTGATGTCATTGCAGTAGATGAGTCGGTTGTTGCCAATCTGGGTATATTTGCTCCAGCCTGCTTGCGGCTGGTCTTCATCTAAATAGCAGATACCTTCTCTGGTACATGCCCATAGAGTATTGGTGATAGGGTCTTCTACGAATTTATAGAAGATGTCGAAGTTGTTGGTGGCGTATGGATATTGATGATACTGTGGATTCTTCAGATTGTCCGGATTGCTGATGCACAGCACTCCATATCCCCAGGTTCCTACCCAGAGATGATGATTCTTGTCGAAAAAGAGCGAGTAGGCTGAATTCCTATCATTCAGTTTCGGATAGCTTCGGAATACGTTGCTGCCACGTTTCAGACGCATCAGTCCGGAAGACCAGGTACCGATGAGAAGGTCGCCGTTTTTGTCTTCTGCTACACATTTTACGCTGAAAGAATTGAGGCGCTGTTTCTTTCCGTTTTCATTGATGAGCCAGGCATTCCTGGAAGTATAGGTATAGAAGGATTCATTTTCCGGATTGAAATAAGATAATCCTCCATCTGTACCAACCCAGAGTGTACCATCTCTCGAAACAAAGAGATGGTAGATGATTCTCTGATCTTCGCTTGGCAGGAAATAGGTCTTGAAAACGCCAGTCTTCCGGTTTATCTTTACCAGGCCGTTTCGGGTTCCCAGCCAGAGGTTCTGATCGTGGTCTTCTGCCATGGAACGGATGTCGTTGTTGGGAAGAATACCAGGAGAAAGGGCATTCGATTTATACGATTTCACGGTATAGCCATCGTATGATTTGAGTCCGGAATTGGTTCCCACCCACATCATTCCTTCGCTATCGAACATCATGCAGTAGCTTTCAGACGCTGGCGAAATGTTAAAAGATGCAATGCTGCGGTATGGAAATGTTTCCGCTTTAGCAATGATGCAGCACACAAAAGTCAGTATCAAATATGTTATTCTCATCTCGATTATTAGTATTTATTTGTATTTGGGTGCAAAATTACAGCTTTTTTCCCGAATTTTTCCCTTATTTTAGCGAAATTTTCCCTAATATATGATAAAAAAGACCGAAATTTGCAATCGTAAATCAAAAATGTTGCCTCGATCAAAGCGAAGGGGCACTTTACATTTTTTACATAAACTGTATAATATAACTAACACAAATAAAAATACAACTTAAAATGGAAAATCTTAAGCTAATAACATCGTCTAGAAGATTGATGGCTTTGGCAGCTTTGGCAACTGGTGTTGCTTTGCCTCCACAATCTATCATGGCAGCTTCTACAGCTCAGGTTGTTCAGCAGTCGGGTGTCGTTAAAGGTCAGGTGCTTGATCCTTCTGGTGAGCCGGTAATCGGTGCTACCGTAAAGGTTAAGGGTTCCAAGACGGGTACTGTTACCGATCTTGATGGTAACTTCTCGCTCAGTGCTGCTCCTGGTGCTATGGTCGAAGTGTCTTATATAGGTTATAAGACCATGACGGTAAAAGCTGGTAATGGTCCGTTGAACGTTACTCTGGAAGATGACAATCAGGCTTTGAGTGAAGTCGTTGTCGTAGGTTTCGGTACTCAGAAGAAGGTAAACCTCACTGGTGCTGTCTCTGTAATCGACAGCAAGGAGATTGCTTCCCGTCCTGTTGCCAATGCTACTCAGGCATTGCAGGGTCTGGTTCCTGGTTTGCAGATTTCCAGCTCGTCTGGTTCTATGGATGCTACTCCTAATGTAAATGTACGTGGTACTACTACCATTGGTGAGGGTTCCAAGGGTACTCCATTGATCTTGATTGATGGTTCTGAGGGTGATTTGAATACCATCAACCCACAGGATATCGAAAGTGTATCTGTATTGAAGGATGCTGCTGCATCTTCTATCTATGGTTCCCGTGCGCCTTTCGGTGTAATCTTGGTTACTACCAAGAAAGGTAAGTCGGGTAAGGTTACAGTCAACTATAACAACAGCTTCCGTTTCAGCGGAATGATTCGTGGCAAGCACATGATGAACTCTGTTGACTATGCAGCATGGGTAAACGATGCTCATACCAACGGTGGTAGTGGTGTGTTCTTCGATCAGGAGCGTATGGACAAGATTGTGGCTTATCACAATGCCACTCCTGTAGGTCCTGGTACCCGTAAGGATGCCAATGGCAACCTGCTCTATGGTATCGATTCCAGCAACGGCACAACATGGAATGATGGCTACGGCTATGGTGTAGATGATGTAGATTGGTATGATGCCTTGTATAAGAGCACAGCCTTCTCTCAGGAGCATAACGCAAGTGTAAGCGGCGGTAATGATAAGTTTAATTTCTATGCTTCTTTCAACTACCTGCACAATGGCGGTTTCATGAAGCTGGATAAGGATAAGAACGACCGTTACAATACGGCAGCTAAGATTGGTGCGCAGATTACTGATTGGCTGCATCTGGATTACTCTACCCGCTGGACCCGTACCGATTTCCAGCGCCCTGCTACTTTGACCAACAGTCTGTATCAGGACTTGGCACGTCAGGGTTGGCCAGTATTGCCTTTGCAGGATCGCAACGGTTACTATTATTCTTCACCTTCCCCAGCCCTCGGTCTGGCTACAGCAGGTAAGGATACCAAGGAGCGTGACATCCTGAACCAGCAGGTGAACCTGTTGATTGAGCCTATCAAGAACTGGAGAACTCATATCGACTTCACCTATCGTTCAGAGAACACAGCACGCCACTGGGACAAGAAGATGCTCTACAACCATGATGTTGCCGGCAATCCTATCGTTTACGACAAGGGTTCCAATGTTCATGAGGATGAATATAAGGAGAACTACTATAACTTCCAGGCTTACACCGAGTACAACTTCTCTCTGGCTAAGAAGCACAACTTCCATGTAATGGGTGGTTTCCAGGCTGAGCAGTTGAGAAAGACAGAATTCGGTCTGCAGCGAAATGGTGTCTTGGACGAGTCTCGTCTGGAGGTGGATCTGACCAATGGCTTGAGTTACGAAGGTAAGGAAATCGTTCCTTCTGTGAATGGTGGACGCAACCAGTGGCAGACAGCCGGCTTCTTCGGCCGCTTGAACTACAACTATGATGAGAAGTATCTTTTCGAGTTCAATATCCGTCATGACGGTACATCCAAGTTCCGCAGAAACAATATGTGGAAGACCTTCCCATCCTTCTCTTTGGGTTGGAACATCGCTCACGAGAACTTCTGGAAGCCATTGGAGAATACAGTAAATACCTTGAAGCTCCGTGCATCTTACGGTTCTTTGGGTAACCAGAATATTGATAACTGGTATCAGACCTATTCTACTGTAGATTATAAATCTGTATCAGGTACCTGGCTTCAGGGTGGTAAGAAGACCAACATTACTGCAGCTCCAGGTCTGGTTTCTGCAGCCTTGGGTTGGGAAAAGGTAGAAAGCTATGATATCGGTCTCGACTGGGGTGCTTTCAATAACCGCCTGACCGGTTCCTTCGATTACTATGTACGTAATACCAAGGATATGGTAGGTCCTGCTCCAGAGTTGCCTGCACTTTTGGGAACAGATGTTCCTAAGACCAACAATACCGACCTCCGTACCACTGGTTGGGAGTTGCAGATTGGCTGGCGCGATCATCTGGAGAATGGCTTGAACTATGGTGTAACATTCAATGTTTCCGATGCTCAGGCCAAGGTAACCCGTTATCCAAACAACCCTACAGGTTCCTTGAGCACCTATATTGAGAATCGCAAGGTAGGCGAGATCTGGGGTTATGAAACCATCGGAATTGCCAAGACTGATGACGAGATGAACAAGCACCTGGCTACTTTGCCAAATGGTGGACAGAGCCAGCTTGGCGACAAGTGGGCTGCTGGTGATATCATGTACAGGGACCTGGATGGCGACGGCAAGATCTCCAACGGTAGAAATACATTGGCAGACCATGGCGACCTGAAGGTTATCGGTAACAATACTCCTCGTTATCTCTTCGGTCTCGATCTCACCGCCAGCTGGAAGGGATTTGACTTCCGTGCATTCATGCAGGGTGTCATGAAGCGTGATTATAATGTGAATGGTTCATGGGGTGCGAGAGAATATCTGTTTGGAGCTACCGACTCTGGTGTATGGTGGGCTGCAGGTATTACCGGCGTTCAGGACTACTTCCGCGATTCAGAAACCTGGTCTGTCAAGAATGGCTACGAATCAGAGAATCTGAATGCCTATCTGCCACGTCCACAGTACAGCGAGAAGAACATCCATACCCAGACACGCTATTTGCTCAATGCAGCTTATTTGCGTATGAAGAACCTTCAGGTTGGCTATACCTTGCCACAGAGCTTGGTTTCAAAGGCTGGTTTGGGCAATGTCCGCTTCTTCGTTTCAGCTGAGAATTTGTTCACTATCACCGATCTTCCAAGTCAGTTCGACCCAGAGACCATCGATACCGCTTATGGTAATGGTTATCCTCTCTCTCGTACTTTCTCTTTCGGTGTTAACGTTACATTATAATTAAAAGGAGATATAAATATGAAATTCAAACATATAGCACTTATGTCATTGGCACTTGCTGCATCCTTCACTTCTTGTAGTGATTATCTGGAGCAGGAGCCACCATCAAGCTTACCTTCTGATGGATTCTTTACTTCTGAGGCTAAGGTGAAAGCTGCTGCCGATCAGTTCTATGGTGATGTTTTGCCAGGACACGCCAACTGGAGCTATGGTCTCTATGCCGGCGATGTGAATACCGACAACCAGATCAACTGGAATGGTGATGGTAAGTTTGCCACAGGACTTTGGAAAACAGCCAATGATAACGACAAGTGGTCTTGGAAGAATATCCGCAACATCAATTACCAGCTCAATTCTATCCTCGAGGCTCAGAAGGCTGGTAAGATCTCTGGTAGTGAGGCAATCATCAACCAGTATATCGGTGAGATCTACTTCATGAGAGCATATTGCTACTTCGATATGTTGCAGAAGTGGGGCGACCTTCCTATTGTAACCGAGGCTTTCCCTGATAATGAGGAAATTCTGGTGGCTGCCAACAAGCGTCAGCCTTGCAACGAGGTGGCTCGTTTCATTATGGAAGACCTGGACAAGGCTATCTCGCTGATGCAGGATGGTTTTGACAAGAACCATACCCGTATCTCTCCAGATGCAGCCCGCCTGTTCAAGAGCCGTGTAGCTCTCTACGAGGGCTCTTGGCTGACTTACTTTGCCGGCACAGCTTTCGTTCCTAACGGCGAGGGATGGCCAGGCAAGGCTAAGGAGTATAATGCCAACTATCAGTATCCTACAGGTTCTGTTGATGCTGAGGCTAAGTATTTCCTGCAGGAAAGTGCCAAGGCTGCTGAAATGGTAGCTGACAAGTATAAGGATCAGTTGATGGTGAACACCGGTACCATTCCTCAGAAGGAAGGTGATCCACAGAACCCTTACTTCAATATCTGGGGTACTACAGATATGTCGGGTACACCTGAGGTTATCCTTTGGCGCCAGTACAGCAAGGAGTTGAGTGTAGTTAATAACGTGGAAGTTGCCATCCAGCATGGTGATTTGGGTGTAGGTCTTACCCGCTCTATGGTAGAGGGCTATGTGATGAAGGATGGTAAGCCTATCTATAATTCAGCCTATACCTATAGCGACCAGACTATCGCTGATGTTGCTACCAATCGTGACCCTCGTCTCACCATCTTCCTGAAGGTTCCTGGACAGAAGAATGTATTCAAGAATATGTCTGCTTCAGAGGATCACTATGTCATCGACGAGCCATATCCAACCATTACCACACGTAATGCCGAGAATGACTATTCTACAGGTTATGCAATCCGTAAGGGTGGTACCTTTGATAAGGCTAATACAGGTAATGGTAACTGCTACAATGCAGCTGAAATCTTCCGTGCTACCGAGGCACTGCTGAACTACATGGAGGCTGAGTATATGTTGACCAACAGTCTTTCTGGCAAGGTTCTGGAGTATTGGAAGGATGTACGTAAGGCTGCCGGCTTCACAGGTGATGCTGTTAACCCACAGGTTACCATCGATGCTACTGAGATGAGCAAGGAAACTGCCGACTGGGGTTCTTACTCTGCAGGCAAGCAGTTGACTGATAAGATTCTCTACAATATTCGTCGTGAGCGTCGCTGCGAGTTGATTTCAGAAGGTCTTCGTGGTATGGATTTGCAGCGCTGGCGTTCATACGATCAGTTGATGACAACTCCTGCTCACATGGAGGGTATGCATCTCTGGAATACTCCAATGCAGAGCTGGTATAACAACCTGAATGCCGATGGCTCTTCTAATGCCAACGTATCAAGCTCTTCTCTGAGCGAGTACTATCGTCCATTGGAGGTGAACATGACAGCTACCAATAGCTACAAGGATGGTTTCACCTGGCACATGGCTCACTATCTGCAGCCACTTCCTATCAAGCAGTTCCTGCTTACAGCAAGTGATTATGCTTCTGTAGAGAAGAGTCCTTTGTATCAGAACCCATATTGGCCAACATCAGCAGGTCAGTCAGCAGAGAAGTAATCTGCTCTGTTGTTGTCATGTTTGTTAAAGTGATTTCGCATATATAAGATGGTGGGTAACAGTCAGTTTTCTGTTACCCACTTTTTGTTTTTTGTAGTGTTTAGTTTCGGAGACCATGAATAAAAGATTTGTTATATTGTTTGTTATGCTTGTGAGTTGTCTTGTGGGATGGGCGCAGGTCTTTACCCTTGATGCCAAGCAGAAAGTGGAACCAGGCAGTTGGCTTTGCTTTCGCAATGTGATAGAAATTTCTGATAATCCCCAAGACGTGTGTCTGTCGATTGCTGCAGACTCCAAGTATTGGCTATGGGTGAACGGTGAAATTCAGGTTCGTGAAGGTGGCTTGAAAAGAGGACCTAACCCTAACGATACCTATTGTGATGTCATCCGTTCGCTTCCTGCTCTGAGAAGGGGTAAAAATACCATCGCGGTTTTGGTGTGGTATTTTGGTAAGGATGGCTTTAGCCATCGTAACAGTCCTACACCTGGTATGACTTTCGCTTTGCAGGTGAATGGCAGACCGATTGTCCCAAGACGTGACTGGAGAGTGAAGAAGCATCCTGCCTTTTACTTGCCACAGGGTCCTAACCCTAATTATCGATTGCCAGAGTCTAATGTCGGTTTTGATGCGGCAAGAGATATTCCTTTCACCGAGGCATCTTTTAACGATAGGTCTTGGGATAAGGCAAGAAAGGTTTCTTTAGATTGTGCGGGATGGAATCGACTTGTAGAGCGTCCGATTCCTCTTTGGCGAGACTTCGGGTTGAAGTCATACATGCATACAGAAATGAAGAATGATACTACTTTGGTGGCTTATCTGCCATATAATGCGCAGGTGATGCCTTATTTGAAGGTAGAAGCCCCAAGGGGACTGCGTGTTCGGATTCTTACCGATAATTATCAGGGAGGATCTGCAAACAATGTTTTTGCAGAGTATAAGACCAAGGATGGAAATCAGAGCTTTGAATGTTTAGGTTGGATGAACGGACACCAAGTGTTCTATCAGTTTGAGAAAGGGGTCCATATCAAGGAGGTAGGCTTTCGGGAAACGGGGTATGACACAAGTTTTGCCGGTTTGTTCTCTTGCGATGATCCCATGTTGAACCGTTTGTGGGAGAAATCTCAACGTACCCTTTATTTGACGATGCGTGACACCTATATGGATTGCCCTGATAGAGAAAGAGCGCAGTGGTGGGGAGATGTCGTCAATGAATCGGGAGAGGCATTTTATGCCTTGGATGAGAAAGCGCATTTGCTGACAAGAAAAGGTATTTATGAATTGATGGATTGGCAACGCTCGGACAGTACGATCTTTTCGCCTGTTCCTGCTGGCAATTATGATTCGGAATTGCCGATGCAAATGTTGGCGAGCGTTGGATATTATGGATTTTGGAATTATTATATGGGGTCGGCAGACAAGGCGACGATAGAGTATGTGTTCCCAAAAGTGAGAAAGTATATCCATGTGTGGCAAACGGACAAGGAGGGTCTGGTTATACCTCGCAAGGGAGGATGGACCTGGGGTGATTGGGGAGACAATAAAGATATGATTCTTTTGTTCAACCAATGGTATGCCATCGCTTTACAAGGCTATGAGCAGATGGCGATGCTGGTAGGAGAAAAGGCTGAGGCTGAATGGGCTAAACGAACTGCGGACAGACTCAAGGTGGTCTTTCATCAGAAGTTTTGGAATGGCTCGTATTATGTCTCGCCTGCTTATAAGGGTGAACCAGACGATAGGGCGCAGGCTTTGGCGGTAGTCTCAGGCACATTGCCTAAGTCGCTCTATCCGGTAATACGTCCTTTCTTTGACAAGTACGAACACGCCAGTCCGTATATGGAAAAGTATGTGTTGCAAGCTTTGTGTGAAATGGGCTATTATCAAGATGCTATCCGTAGAATGAAACGTCGTTATGCAGCGATGGTAGAAAGTCCTTTGACGACCCTTTGGGAAGGATGGGGCATTGGTGGAGAAGGTTTTGGTGGTGGTTCTTATAATCATGCTTGGAGTGGCGGACCGCTTACTATTATGAGCCAGTATCTGGCTGGTATTGCTTCTCGTACCCCAGGATTTGGAGAATTCACGGTCTGTCCTCATTTGGGACATCTGAATCATCTTAGCACAGTTGTTCCTTTGAGCGGTAATCGTGAGATTCGATTGCGAGTTGATAAGAGCGAGAAACTGTGTGAGATTGTATTGGAGGTGCCCAATGGATCCCGGGCTATCTTCCGTATGCCCGAGCCATATTCCCGAATAGTAGTTAACGGCAAGGCCATGGGTCAAGGGACTATGGAATTCTCTTTGGAGAAAGGGTGTTGGCATATTCAGCTAAGAATGCTGTAGTTTCACAATTTGTATCTTTTCACATGTTGTAAGTAACATTTCAAGGGTCTATATGCCACCTGTTATCGTGGCATATAGACCCTTTCTTTTATTGCGATATCTGTAATTTACATCTCTGCTTTCAACAGCTGTATCTGCTCTGCCGACAGTCCCGTTATATCCATCACGGTCGCACCATCCATCCCCTTTGCCAGCATCTTTCTGGCAATCTCAAGACTTTGTTGGCTCATACCTTCTACCTTACCTTTCTGGTAGCTGTCATCTATGAGGGTTCTTTCAACGCTTACGGAATCCCAGAATTTGTCGTAGGCCCAGAGTTCGGCATCTGTGAAACCGGAAATCTCCAGTTCTTCTACGGCTTTTCCTATCTCCGGGTCATTAAGCAGGTCGGCAGGAATCTCCTTTGTATTGGAATTGATTTCCGTGAGGAAACGGAGCCACAAGACCATCATGCGCTTGTCGGCAATGGAATGAGGAGTGAACTTAGGGAGTTCAATGAAGGTGAAATGCAAGCCTTCGATGACCTTATTGCTGTCCTTGTCATGCACGATGCGGTAGTTGTGGATGAAATCTGGAGTATCATGCGCAAAGATATCATTCACAAGATTCAGGGAATATACGGGTTGGAGTTCACTGTATTTTCCTCCCTTTTTAGCCTGGCTCACATAGAGCTTGGATGCATTGAACAGTACTCGCTGCTGGAAAGCATCAGACCATTCCATCTGCATTTCCACGCAGAACTTCCTGCCTCTGGCATCGGTACAGAGTACATCCACAATGGTGTTCTTGCCCCCTTCGAGCTGGGGCACAAGTTCTGTAGGCAGATACTTGATTTCGTGTATCTGCTCCTCTTCGCTGAGTGGCAGGAGTGCGTTCAGAAGGCTGATCAGTCTTTTAGGATGATTGCCGAATATCTTCTTGAACGTGAGGTCTGCCTTAGGATCTAAGTACTTCATAACCACCTGTTTTATAATTATCTACCGCAAAGTTACAAAAAATATGAGATTACGGCAACTTTTTAACGAAAAATCTGTCGTAATCTCGCTTTTTTATTGAGATTACGACAGATTTTCTTAAATGTTACCCCGGAAAGCAAAATCTCCAGAGGGCTTCCATTACCCCTTTTCCTTTTCCCCGTTCTACTATCATATCTTTCTGTATATTAATTGTTTATTGTGTAGCAAAGATACAAATAAATAATTTATTAATCGTGGAAATGTGCGAAAAAACAATAGATTTCCACGACTAATAATATCAATTAATAGGTATTTGAACAAGTCTTCCATAGTGAAGACTCGGTGCGTTATAGTAATGGAACCATATATAAAGGTAAATACTCGATACCATTTTCTATTTTCAGATCTGCTGCATGAATAACGTATGGAGTCGCTAAATACTTATCGTATTTTTTTATACATTTAGTCAGCGAGGTCGTGGTGTACCTTACTGTGGATTTTACTTCTATAGGAGATATGTTGTGCCGAGATGTGGTCTTGCTTTTGGCAATGAGAAAATCGATCTCCATCCTAGAATCTTTGTCTTCTCTGTCGTTGTTAGAGTAGAAAAACAGATGATGACCTGAGGCTTTGAGCATCTGAGCAACAATGTTTTCAATGAGCATACCTGAGTTCATTTCGAGTTTGTCCTTCAGTATCTTTTGATATAACTCTTCGGATATGATGCCTCGTTCGTCAAAAGCGTGACTGATAAGCAATCCTGTGTCTGCCATATAGCATTTCAGAGTTGAGTCTTCTCTTTTTAGATTAAGTCCAATACTCGGTTCTGTCGTGTTGTAACACGTATTGATAATCATGGCATCTTTTAGCCACAGAAAAGCACTGTCGTAATCACGCATTCTAGCATCCTTGCTTAAATCTGCCAACTTGAACTTTTTCTCATGCTTTTGGAGCTGTGAAGGAATCTGGTCAAAGATGCTTACTACCTTTTCTGCATAGTTGCCTGCATAGTCGTAAATACTGTTGCGGTATAAGGTGAGTATTTGCCTTTTTACTCTGTCTGTGTCTTCGAAACTATGCGTGTCTATATATTTCTGGACAGCTTGTGGCATACCACCAACAATCAAGTATAGCCTAAAGTAATCCATGACCTTTCGATGCAAGGCTTGTCCTAAAGGTTGTTTGTTGGCAAATTGGTTTCTGATGAAATCCATCATCATGTCGTCACCATTTGCCCATAAGAATTCCTCGAAGTCCATAGGATACATATAGATGGTTTCTTCTTCGGAAGGAATCAGAATGTTTTCTGTATTCCTTCGAATAGAGATTAATGAACCTGTCTCTATATAATCATATCTGCCGTCTGCAACCAAATATTTGATGGCTGTACGTGCACGTGGACAGAATTGTACTTCATCAAAGATGATGAGTGATTCTCTAGGATATAGCTTTTTGCCACTGTAAATGCTCAGGTGCATAAAGAGCATGTCTAGATTGTCGAGATAAATGTCGAATAGGTGTTTGACATCTTCCCCGACTCTGTTGAAGTCGATAAGAATATAGCTGCGATATTCCTTCTTGGCAAATTCTTCCACCATATAGCTTTTTCCTACACGTCTGGCTCCTTCCACCATCAATGCGGTTTCACCTTTCCTTTGTTGCTTCCACTCGACAAGCTTATCGTATATTTTCCTTTTCATTATAAACTTCTCTAAAATAGGTTTGATAAATACATTCCTTACACGAAAACGAGATTATTGTTTGGTGAAAATTACACGAAAACAAGGTTATTGTTTGATGAAAATTACACGAAAACAAGATTATCTCGGCTGCAAAGATACTAAAAATATCGTTTTGCGCAAAATAATGAGTCACTATTTTGCGCGAAGTAGGGTAAAAAAGTCATTTCGCGCAGAATAGTGAATAGGGAAGATATTTATTAGTCGTGGAAATGTGTGAAAAATCGATGGGTTGCATTTGTTTTTCCTGCATTTTCTCGATTTGTATCCCTTTTATACCGAATATTAGCCCCCTAAAAGGGGCTTTTTTCCTAATTTTGTAACCGAAATAAACAATTAGCGTTTCACTAACTTAATAATAACATCAGCAAATGAATAAACTTTTCGTATTTATCATGTTGTGGATGATGTCCTGTCTCCCAACTCTGGCTCAGACTCCGATGGACGGAGGTGTATGGAAAGACAATACCGGCAAGCATATCAATGCTCACGGTGGCAACATCTTTAACTATAAGGGTACCTACTACTGGTATGGCGAAAGCCGTTCGCAGGATGGCAAGCCTTACAGCTCTCTCGGCGTAAGCTGCTTTACTTCGAAGGATCTCAAGAAATGGACCAACCATGGATTGGTACTCCCTGTATCTAATGAACCAGGCAGCGACATCGAGGGTGGTTGCATCATCGAGCGCCCTAAGGTGCTCTATAATCAGAAGACCAGGAAGTTCGTCATGTGGTTCCATCTCGAATTGAAGGGAAGGGGATATGGGGCTGCCCGTTATGGTGTGGCAACCAGCGATACTCCTTTCGGACCATTCAAGTTCGTTCGCTCAGGAAGAGTGAATCCGGGAATCTATCCTATCGGATTCTCCAAACCTGATACCACCGACCTCAAGCATCAGCTTCTCTTCCCTGAACTGAAAAAGTGGTGGACTCCAGCCTGGCGCACTCAGATAGAACGAGGCATGTTCTGGATGAGAGACTTTGCAGGAGGTCAGATGTCGAGAGATATGACCATCTTCATCGATGATGATGGCAAGGCTTACCACATCTATTCTTCAGAGGAAAACCTGACACTCCAGATTGCACAGTTGACAGATGACTACATGCAGCACAACGGTTGCTACGTACGAGTTGCTGCCGGCGGACAGAACGAGGCTCCAACCATCTTCAAGCAGGATGGCACCTACTGGATGATTACCAGCGGATGTACCGGTTGGGCTCCAAATGCAGCCCGCATGTTCAAGGCTAAGAATATCTTCGGTCCTTGGGAGCAGTTGCCTAATCCATGCCGTGGCGAGGGTGCCGACAAAACCTTCGGTGCACAGGGTACCTATATATATAAGGTGGAAACTGCAGCACAGAAGAAGATGTTCCATGGTGCCGACTATGTATTCATGGCAGATATGTGGAATCCGAAACATTTGAGCGACAGTCGTCATCTCTGGGTGCCTATTTCCTGGGAAAATGGTGCTCCAGTGTTGAAAAAATGATAAAAAACACGGTCGCTCTGCTCGTTTCTAAATTATTTTAATTACATTTGCAGCATGAAATGATAATACTGCAATCATCGTTTAACAGAATTCAACAAACTAACAAAATTGCAACTATCTATGATTCATATATATAAGAGTATCATGATTACCCTTCTTCTGGCTTTGGTTCCGTTCATGGGAATCAGCGCAGCGAAGAAGAAGGCACAACAGCAGAGCGACCGCCAATATTGGTGCTCGCTTGCCTATAAGATGGCTCAGCCTGTGCTGGAGAATATGGCAATGGGCGAGCTACAGAAGAATATGCAGACGGAGTTCAGTCCAAGCTTCGACAACCGCAACAGGAAGGTGCTCTATATGGAGTGCTTCGGCAGATTGATGGCTGGCGTGGCTCCCTGGCTGACTCTCCCTGATGATGCCACAGCCGAAGGCAAGCAGCGCAAGCAGCTGCGTGAGTGGGCCTTGGCTTCCTACAAGAATGCCGTAGATCCTCAGAGCCCTGACTATCTCTGCTGGGGCATCGGCGGTCAGAACCTGGTAGATGCCGCTTACATCGCCGAGAGCTTCCTCCGTGCTTACGATACACTCTGGATGCCTTTGGATGAGGTGACCAAGCAGCGATACCTGAAGGAGTTTGCCAAGCTCCGTCACATCGATCCTCCTTATACCAACTGGCTTCTCTTCTCTTCTACCATCGAGAGCTTCATGGCAAAGGCGGGTGGTGATTTCGATGAATACCGTGTGAATTCGGCTTGCCGCAAGGTAGAGGAGTGGTATGTGGGTGATGGCTGGTATGCGGATGGCCCTTCGTTCGCATTCGATTACTACAGCAGCTATGTGTTCCATCCGATGTATCTGGAAACACTCCAGGCGATGGTGGATGCCAAGGTGAATTCCCGCCTCGACTATCAGAAGTATTATGATAGAGAGTTGAAGCGCTGCCAGAAGTACAGCATCATCCTCGAGAGATTCATCTCTCCGGAAGGAACCTTCCCGGCTTTCGGAAGAAGCATTCCTTACCGTATGGCAACCATGCAGCCGCTTGCCTTGATGGCATGGTATCAGAAGTTGCCAAAGGATTTGAGCAACGGACAGGTGCGTGCAGCCCTGACCAAGGTGCTCCATCGCATGTTCGACCAGGAGAACAACTTCAATGAGAAGGGTTATCTCTCTATCGGTTTCTGCGGAAATACCCAGAAGAACGTAGCCGACTGGTACACCAACAACGGTTCGCTCTATATGACTACCCTTGCCTTCATGCCTCTCGGCCTGCCTGCCAATCATCCATTCTGGACCGATGCAGCACAGCCTTGGACCCAGGTGAAGGCATGGAACAATCAGCAGTTCCCTAAGGATCATCACTGGAAGGACGATATCGTTACCAAGGACAAGTGGTAATTTTTGATTGATAATAGATAATTAATTATGCGCAAGATATTGATGATGCTGGCAGCTGCAGCCCTGGCTTTGCCTTTGAGCGCAGCGCAGCCAGCCAAGAAGACCGCCAAGGTCAAGAAACAGAACAAGAAGGAGGTGAAGGCTTCCAGAAAGTGGGACCACGAGCAGGTGGTAGCACTCATCACGAAGGTAAACAATTACTGGCAGGCCAACAACAAGCCTGAGGTTCGTGCCTTCTGGGACAACGCCGCTTATCATACCGGCAACATGGAGGTATATAAGATGCTGAAGGACCAGAAGATGCTGGATTACACCATCCGTTGGGCTGAGCATAACGACTGGACCGGTGCTACAGAGGCTAATCCTGCCAAGTGGAAGTACAAGCCATACGGCGAGGGTAAGGATCACGTACTCTTCGGCGACTGGCAGATCTGCTTCCAGACCTACATCGACCTCTACAACATCGAGGCAGCCAAGGGCAATGCCGCAGCTTCAGAATTCATGGTGAAGCGTGCCAAGGAGGTGATGCACTACGAGGCTTACTCTGAGCCAACAGACTACTGGTGGTGGAGTGATGCCCTCTACATGGTGATGCCTGTGATGACCAAGATGTACAAGCTTACCGGCGATGTGAAGTATCTCGACAAGCTCTACGATAACCTCCTCACCACCGACGAGATCATGCTCGACAAGGAGACCAACCTCTACTTCCGCGATGGAAAGTACATCTATCCGAAGCACAAGAGTGCCAACGGAAAGAAGGATTTCTGGGCTCGCGGCGATGGATGGGTTCTTGCCGGTCTGGCAAAGGTGCTCCAGGATATGCCTAAGGACTACAAGCACTATCAGTTCTTCGTAGATAAGTTCCAGAAGCTGGCTAAGGCTGTGGCTGAAATCCAGCAGCCGGAAGGTTACTGGACCCGCTCGATGATGGATCCTGATCATGCACCGGGACCAGAGACCAGCGGTACCGCCTTCTTCACCTATGGAATGCTCTGGGGAGTAAACAATGGTTATCTCAACCAGAAAGAATATAAGAAGGTGATTGACAGAGCCTGGACTTACCTCACGGAAACAGCCGTTCAGGAAGACGGCAAGGTGGGCTATGTTCAGCCAATCGGCGAAAGAGCCATCCCGGGACAGACTGTAGATGCCAATTCCCAGGCAAACTTCGGTGTGGGAGCGATGCTTCTTACCGCTTGTGAATATGATAAATATCTAAACACAAAACTTTAATAGTAATGAATAAAAGACTGTTCGTAACATTGAGTATGGCAGGATTGGCAATGGTGGCCTTTGGTGCAAGAAAACCGAAGGCTGCCATTAAGTCGTCTGTAAAGACGGTAGCCATCCAGCAGCCTACTTTCACAGAGTGGCACGACCTCCAAGTGAATGAAATCAATCGTTTGCCTCTGCACACAATGCACTTCGCTTACGATCCTAACGACTTCCCTGGAACAGGTGCCGAGTATCTTGACAAGAAGAAGAGTATGAACTACCTGTCGCTTGAGGGCACATGGAAGTTCAACTGGGTAGCCAATGCTGATGAGCGCCCTACGGATTTCTACAAGACCGACCTTGATGACTCTAAATGGAACAACATCCAGATGCCAGGCAACTGGGAGATGTTGGGCTATGGTCAGCCGGAGTACGTAAATGTTGGCTTCGCTTGGCGTGGCCACTTCGACCAGCAGCCACCAGCTGTTCCTACCAAGGACAACCACGTAGGATCCTATCGTCGTGAAATCAATATCCCAGCCAACTGGGATGGCAAGCGCGTCATCGCTCACTTCGGTAGTGTAACATCCAACATCTATCTCTATGTAAACGGAAAGTTTGCCGGATATGCAGAGGATAGCAAGGTTGCCGCTGAGTTTGATATCACTCCATTCCTGAAGAAGGGCAAGAACCTCATCGCCTTCCAGACATTCCGCTGGTGTGACGGTTCATGGTGTGAGGATCAGGACTTCTGGCGTCTGAGCGGTCCGGCTCGTGAGAACTATCTCTATGCCCGTTCTAAGGATCATCGTCTGCTTGATGTCCGTGTAGAGACAGATTTGAAGAACAACTATAAGGATGGTTACCTCAACATCACAGCTAAGGTGCAGGGCAATACCCTGGCATACTTCGGTCTTTACGACCCAGATGGCAAGGAGGTAATCGTTACAGGTACCGATAATGTAAAGAATGGTGTGGCTAAGTATCAGCTCCGTGTGAAGAATGTTCGCAAGTGGAGTGCTGAGACTCCTAACCTCTATACCCTCGTTGTTTCTCCTATTCAGAATGGCGGTATGTACTTGCCATACGAGATTGTACAGGTAAAGGTAGGTTTCCGCAAGGTAGAGATCAAGAACAAGCAGTTCCTGGTCAATGGCCAGCCTGTTCTCCTGAAGGGTGCCAACCGTCATGAAATTGATCCTGATGAGGGCTACAACTTAAGTGAGCAGCGCATGATTCAGGACATCATGATGATGAAGCGCATGAACATCAATGCCGTTCGTACCTGCCACTATCCAGACGATCCTCGCTGGTATGATCTCTGCGACAAGTACGGATTGTATGTTGTGGCTGAGGCTAACCAGGAGAGCCATGGTTTCCAGTATGGCGACGATGCGGCTGCCAAGAAGCCTGAGTTTGCCAAGCAGATCATGGAGCGCAACCAGCACAATGTGTCAATGTTCTTCAACCATCCTTCCATCGTAACATGGAGCATGGGTAACGAGACCGTGATGGGCGACAACTTCCTGCAGGCTTACAAGTGGATCAAGAGCCAGGACAAGACCCGCCCTGTTCAGTACGAGCAGGCTCGCCGTGGCGAGGGTACAGATATCTTCTGCCCAATGTACTATCCTGTTGCTGCTTCCGAGAAGTATGCCAAGGATCCAAACAGTCCGATGCCACTCATCCAGTGTGAGTACAACCACACCATGGGTAACTCAGGCGGTAACCTGAGCGATTACTGGGATCTGATCCGCAAGTATCCTATCCTCCAGGGAGGTTTCGACTGGGACTTCGTAGATCAGGCATTGCACCGCAATATCGTGAAGCCTATGAGCATCCTGCCTTACAAGATGAACAATGAGGAGCTTCGCAAGATAGAATATTGCTACGGTGGTGATTACAACAAGTATGATCCTAGCGACAATAACTTCAACTGTAATGGTATCATCGGTCCAGACCGTCAGATGAACCCTCATGCTTACGAGGTGGCTTATCAGTACCAGAACATCTGGGCTAAGATGGTGAATGCCGAGACAGGCGAGGTAAGCGTACACAATGAGAACTTCTTCCGCGACCTGAGCAACTATGCACTGGCATGGAGCCTCGAAGAGGATGGCGTAGAGACTCAGAATGGTACCATCGCTGACCTCGATGTACCTGCACAGCAGACCAAGAACTTCACCATCCCTTACGACAAGAGCAAGATCAAGGGCAAGGAGGTATTCCTCAACATCGACTTCCGTCTAAAGGAGGCTGAACCATTGCTCACAGCCGGTCAGGTGATGGCTTATGCCCAGCTGCCGGTAGTTACCAAGCAGGCTTGCTCTGGCGACTGCAGCAAGATGCTGGCTCAGGGACATGGCAAGAAGAAGATGAAGCTTGCTGCCAAGAAGAACAATGTGGTAGCTGTTACCACACCTAACCTCACCTTCAAGATCGACCGTTCTACCGGTCTTATCTCTGAGTATGCTTACAATGGCAAGTCATTGCTCGGCGAGGGTGGTACCCTGAAGCCAAACTTCTGGCGTGCTCCTACCGACAACGATATGGGTGCAGGCCTCCAGAAGAAGTTCCAGGCTTGGAAGAACCCTCAGATGAACCTGAAGAACATCGACGTGAAGAAGGATAAGAAGACCAACTCTGTAACAATCCTCACATCATTCGATATGCCGGAGGTTCAGGGTCAGATGGATATCACCTACGTAGTATTCGCCAATACAGGTGCTGTGAAGGTAACAGAAGACTTCAAGGCTACAGAGGGTGCTAAGGTAAGCGATATGTTCCGATTCGGTATGTTGATGCAGATGCCATACACCATGGAGAAGAGCAACTACTACGGTCGTGGTCCTATCGAGAACTACTCAGACCGCAAGGACTGCATGCGCATCGGTGTTTACACAGATGATGCCGACAACCAGTACTTCCCATACATCCGTCCACAGGAGAGTGGTACCAAGAGCGATATCCGCTGGTGGAAGCAGACCGATGCCACAGGCTTGGGCTTGCAGGTGAAGAGCTGCACTCCATTCTATGCCAGCGCTATCCACTTCGATACCGAGGAGCTCGACGATGGCGACGAGAAGGAGCAGCGTCACAGCTTCGACCTGAAGAAGTCTAAGTTCACCAACCTCTTCCTCGATTCTGCCCACATGGGTGTAGGCGGCGAGAACTCTTGGGGTGCTTGGCCTTTGGAGAAGTATCGTGTACATTATGGCAACAAGACCTTCACATTTACCCTCATTCCACAGGGTAAATAGTAGAAAAACAGCGATTTGAGCGAAAATCCAATATATTTAGACAGAAAATCCACCTCATTTGGGGTGGATTTTTTGTATCTTTGCACCAGTAATTGTGTATATGATAAACGTATCAATATAGAAAGGAAAATTTCAACCTAAAAAAGACAATAACAAAGCAATATGAGAAAAGCTAAAATTTTCGCAGCAATGCTGATGGCGATGTCTTCGCTCGGAGCCTTCGCACAGCACCAGTTTATGGTTCAGGCAAACAAGCCTGGAGTAGAAATCCAGCCTACCATGTATGGTATCTTCTTCGAGGATATCAACTTCGGTGCCGATGGCGGTCTCTATGCAGAGATGGTGGAAAACCGTTCGTTCGAGTTCCCACAGCGCCTGATGGGATGGAATACATTCGGTAACGTAACCCTCAGCGACGTGAAGCCAGCCTTCGACCGCAACCCTCATTATGTAACTCTCGAGAGTGCCGGTGCGCGTGAGAAGCAGACTGGTTTGGAGAACCGCGGTTTCTTCGGTATGGGCTTGAAGAAGGATATGAAGTACGATTTCACCGTTTATGGCCGTCTTCATCTCATCGATGGCAAGCAGGGCAAGATCCGTGTGGAGCTGGTCAATTCCAAGAATGATGTCATTGCCAAGCAGGTTATCAACATCACCAACAACAAGTGGCAGAAGCTTACAGCTACCCTGACATCTCCTCAGACCGATGCCAAGGGATTGATGCGTGTATATCTGGAGAAAGGTTCTGAGAGCGTAGATCTCGACCACATCTCTCTCTTCCCAGAAGACAACTGGAATGGTCTCCGTGCCGACCTCGTACAGGATCTCGCCGACCTGAAGCCGGGCATCTTCCGTTTCCCTGGTGGATGTATCGTAGAGGGAACCGACCTCGATACCCGTTATGAGTGGAAGAACTCCGTGGGTGCTCCAGAGAACCGTCCTCTGAACGAGAACCGCTGGAGAGATACCTTCCCACATCGCCTTTTCCCTAACTACTATCAGTCTTTGGGCTTGGGCTTCTACGAGTACTTCCTCCTTTCTGAGAAGATTGGTGCTGAGCCATTGCCTATTCTCTCTGTAGGTCTGGCTTGCCAGTATCAGAACGATGATAAGGATCCTAATGCGCATGTAGCAGTCAAGGATCTCCAGAGCTATATCGACGATGCACTCGACCTCATCGAGTTTGCCAATGGTCCTGTTACCTCCAAGTGGGGTAAGCTCCGTGCTGATATGGGTCATCCTGCACCATTCAATCTGAAGCAGATTGGTATCGGTAACGAGCAGTGGGGACCTATGTATCCTGAGCGTCTGCAGAAGTTCATGGAGCAGATTCATGCCAAGTATCCAAAGATCAAGATCTGCGGTTCATCTGGTCCATCTGCTGATGGCAAGGACTTCGACTACGGTTGGGAGCAGATGCGCAAGTTGGGTGTAGATATGGTAGATGAGCACTACTACAAGAGCCCAGAGTGGTTCCGCAGCAATGCCAGCCGTTACGACAAGTACGACCGCAAGGGTCCTAAGGTATTTGCAGGTGAGTATGCTGCCCATGCCAAGAACGATCCAAACTCATGGGAGGCTGCGCTTTCTGAGGCAGCCTTCATGACCGGTCTTGAGCGCAATGCCGATGTAGTTTATCAGGCTACCTATGCACCTCTCTTCGCTCATGTAGAGGGATGGCAGTGGCGTCCGGACCTCATCTGGTTTGATAATCTCAGCTCTGTCCGTTCTGCCAACTACTATGTTCAGCAGCTCTACGGCGAGAACAAGGGTACCAACGTATTGAAGCTTACCGAGAACGGCAAGGCTGTTGCAGGCGAGAATGGTCTCTATGCCTCTGCTTGTTTCGACAAGGCTACCAAGAGCTACATCGTGAAGATTGCCAATACCTCTAACCAGGAGAAGGAAATCAACGTTACCTTCAATGGCATCAAGAAGTTGAACCCTGGCAAGATGACTGTTCTTCATGCTGATGATATCCAGGCAGAGAACAAGATCGACAACAAGAACGTGGTTGTTCCTGTTGTATCTGATGCTCAGGCTAACGGCAACGTCTTGAATGTGAAGATGAAGGCGAACAGCTTTGTAGTATATAGATTTTAAGTTTTAGTTTTAAAGTTTATGTAGTGTATAACCATTTAAGGTAGAAAAATGGCGAATCCCTTGCAGCAGCAATGTTGCAAGGGATTGTTTTTTGAGCACCAGCATAATCCTGTGTCTATAGAAAGCTACTTTCAAATACCTGTATGGTAGAAGTTTTTCTTGAAAAGTTTTGGAGATTAGGAGATAAAGTATTATCTTTGCCCTCAGATAGTGTGTCCTGAGACAGAAGGTGAAGGGATTTGTACCCTATCCACGTCTAGGTTAATAAAGAATATAAACTAATAAACAAAAGAGTTAAGTACGAAGAGCCGTGTGATGGGAGACTGTCAAGCACGGTTCCGAGAGAAGGGAGGGTGAAATTCCCTCTACTTACTTGACATAAAATGGCAGCAATATGAAATATCCTATAGGAATACAGGACTTCGAACAAATCATAGAAGATGATTATGTTTATCTCGATAAGACGGCATTGGTCTATGACTTAGTGACTAAAGGTAAAATATACTTTCTGAGTCGTCCACGACGATTTGGAAAGTCATTGCTCGTTTCTACCTTGAAGTGTTATTTTGAAGGCAAGAAGGAGTTGTTCAAGGGGCTTGCCATCGACAAGCAGGAGAAGGAGTGGAAGCAATATCCAGTGTTCCACCTCGACTTTAATGGTAATAACTTTACTAATCCTGGTGTGTTGGAACAAACACTGATGTCTTTTGTGGAAAGACAAGAAGCAATTTATGGAAAGGATGAGTATAGTGTAACTTTGGGGGATAGATTTGTAAGTGTATTGAAGGAGGCTCATCGGAAGACTGGTCTCCGTGCTGTTGTGCTGATAGATGAATACGACAAGCCATTGCTGGATGTGCTTGATACGAATATTAAGACAACGATTGATGGTCAGGAGCGATTGCTCGAGGACTGGCATCGTGAAATCTTGAAAGGTTTCTATAGTGTCTTTAAGGCTGCCGATGCTTATTTACAGTTTGTCTTGCTCACTGGTGTCACCAAGTTTTCGCAGGTGAGCGTGTTTAGTGGTTTCAACCAGCCTAACGACATCAGTATGGATGAGCATTATGAGGCACTTTGTGGCATTACGGAAGAGGAGTTGTATTCTACTTTCGAGGAACAGATTAAAGCAATGGCTGTGAGATATAAGACCACAGAGGAAGGAATGAAGCACAAGCTGAAGAGGAAGTTTGATGGTTACCACTTCAGTCCCAATATGCTTGATATCTACAATCCTTTCAGCATCTTGAATGCCTTTGGCAAGAATAGGCTTGATGATTATTGGTTCCGCACAGGTTCGCCAACTTATCTGGTTCGTTTGTTGACGCATTTCGACGAAAATATCAACGAAATCGTCAATAAGTATTATCCTGTAAGCAGCTTTATTGACTATAAGGCAGACAAAGAGGCACCTCTGCCAATGATTTATCAGAGCGGTTATCTTACCATCAAGGATTGGGAAATGGATACTAATTCCTATCTTCTGGATTTTCCGAATGATGAGGTAAAACATGGTTTTTTGACCATGTTGGCAACAAGTTATTTGAAACCTTCAGAATCTACGGATGCATGGGTTGTCCAGGTTGTAAAAGTAATGAAAGAAGGCGATTGCAAGGAATTGGAGAATCTCTTGACTTCTTTCTTTGCCAGCATTCCATACACGCAGCGTCGCAAGGATGATGAAAGAGAGAAGGAACGTTATTTCCAATACACATTCTATCTCGTATTGAGAATGATTAGCTGTTTCACGGTCTTTATCGAAAAGCAGCAAAGCGAAGGTAGGGTAGATTGCGTGGTAGAGACACAGAATTATATCTACATCTTCGAGTTCAAGCGTGATGGTTCGGCAGAGGAAGCCCTGAAGCAGATAGAAGATATGGGCTATGCCAGGGAATATGCAGCAGATGGCAGAAAGATTTATCAGATAGGCTGCAACTTCTCATCGAAGACGGGAACCATTGATGGGTGGAAAATGAAGTAGCTGATCCAAAAACTACTTCGTTTTCCTCCTACTCGATTACCCGGTGTTCACCGTGTGGGCAATGCGTGTTCGTCACTTGTCCATTTTCTGCAAATAATTAACGGATTGTTCTCTTAAAATATCTAATAGTTTCCTTTATTTCATTCTTTTTTATTAATTTTGTGAACTGAAATAATAAAAAATATATGATAAAGGTCAAATTATATATATTGAGTGTTTTGTTGCTGCTGGTTTCATGTACTGGAAATAAAGTCATAGATGAGCAGATAACTAGAGCAGATAGTCTGATGGAAGCCAATTCAGATTCTGCTTTAGTAGCTTTAGCTATGCTTGATAGCCTAAGAAAGAACAATCCCAAGATGAGTAAAGCTCAACAGATGCGTTTTGATTTGATTTATGCCAAAGGCATGAACAAAGGCTTTGTAGATTTTACTACGGATAGCGTGATGAAGCAAGTTGTAGCCTATTATAACCAGCATGGCTCGGCAAATGAGCGAATGCTGGCCTATTATCTGTTGGGATGTACGTATCGTGATCTCGATGACTCTCCTGCATCCTTGGATTGCTATCTCCAGGCGACAGGGCAGGCTGATACGTTAAGCCGAGATTGTGATTATCATACATTGGCGAGAATTTATGGGCAAGTGGGAGATGCGTATTTAAGACAAAAAATGCCTTTAAACGCAAAGAATGCCTATCGAAAAAATGAGAAATATTCTTGGATTGCCAAAGATACATTAGAGGCTTTAATTGCCGCAGAGTCTCAGGTTAACTCCTCGATTATGTTAGAATCTCCTTCACAAATTATAGAGCAATGTAATGATGTTTATAATAACTATAAGAAATTCGGCTATCCGACAGAGGCAGCTCGTTCCTTGGGCGTACCTATGTCATCTTTGCTTTTGACTAAGAAATATGCTAAAGTCAAAAGATATATGGATATCTATGAAAGAGAATCTGGATATTTTGATGGAAAAAGAATTCCTGGGCTTCAATATGATTCTTATTTTTATGCTAAGGGATTATATTATCTGAAGATGCAGTCAGATTCTGCAAAAGTTTATTTTCAGAAATGTTTGGATATGTCTGAGAGTGTCAAAGCTAAACTAGTGGCTTTTGACGGATGGTATAGATATTATAGGCAGAAGCATCAATTGGATTCGGTAGAGAAATATGCAGATTTGTTTATTCAGTATAGCGACAGTGTTAGAATTCAAAATGAAGTTGAAGCTATGTCCAAAACTAGTGCTCTGTATAATTATTCTCAATGGCAGAAAAAGGCAAAGGTGCAAGAAATTGAGAATAATAGGGCTCATATGGTCATTTTTCTGATGATAGTACTGGTTATTGTGCTTATTATTGTTGTAGTTCTGTATGTCAAGAATTTAAGAAAAGAGAGGCAGATAAGAAAAGAACAGTTGCTGTTTGTAAAACAACAGATTGTGATGAAGGAGTTGGAATTGCAGAAAAGTCAGGAGGAGTTGGCTAAAATGAAGAATGAACTATCTTCAAAATCTTCGCTTGTGTTAGACAAGGAGAAGTCTATAATGATGCTGAAGGATGAAATAGAAGCATTGACTAATGATTGCCCACAAGACAACAATGAAAGTTATGTTATGTTCCAGCAAAAAGCTATGGTGATTAAGTTTAGGGAATTGGCAGAAAAAGGTATAGAGCCTTCTTCTCAACAATGGGACGTTTTGGATAATATATTCGAATCATTTTTCAAGCAGTTTAGACTATCGCTAGAGAAGAACAGTAAGTTAAATGAAAATGAATATAGAATATGTATGTTGGTTTGGTTGGGATTTGCTCCTAATCAGATGAAGATTTTGATGGGCATGTCATCCTCTAATGTCTCAAATATAAGAAAACGTTTGTCTAAAAAGTTATTTGATAGAGAGATGACAACGAGCAAATTTGATGATGAAATCCGTAAAATTCGGTGGAAGGCTAATTTGTGAAAATGTGAAATCTTTAGTTATCTATTTGTGTTTTAGCGTGTTGTGCTTATTGTAGTGAAAATGTGAGATGTTAAAATCGATAGATGCGATATGTGATATGATAGAAACGACCTATCTTTGCAAATAAAAAGAAACTTGAAAACGTATTTGTTGAATCATTATAATTTAAAAAGACATAATTTATGAACAAACTATTCATATTGGCATTGACGCTACTATTCGTCATACCATGCTTGGGACAAGAAAAAGTTACTCTCAAAAGTAGAGTGGTGGACTCTAAGACCCGCAATGATGTGCCTGGAGTCACCGTACAACTCTTATCCTCAGACAGTACGGTTATTGAAACCTTGGTGGCGAACAACCATTGGACCCGGGATGATCAGGAAGGTTATTCCTCCATCTTTCAGTTTGATGTGCCAAGAGTTAAGGCTAACTATATCATTCGTGCCAGCTATCTGGGATATAAGACATCGTATGTCAACATTTCCATAGGTGACCTGAGGAAGAGGGAGTATCTGAGGGAGCTTCCTCCAGTGGTGTTGCGCCCTGATTCGAAGATGCTGCAGGAGGTAAATGTCGTAGGAAGTAAGGTGAAGTTTTATCATAAGGGAGATACTGTTGTCTATAACGCCGATGCCTTTGTATTGGCAGAGGGCAGTATGCTTGATGCCTTGGTTCGGCAGATGCCGGGCGTGGAAATCAAGAAAGACGGACGCATCTATCACAACGGCCAGTTTGTCGAGAATCTGCTGCTCAACGGCAAGGATTTCTTCAGAGGCAACCAGGAGGTCATGCTGGAGAATCTTCCCTCCTATACCGTCAAGCAGATAAAGATATACGACAAGTATGGCAAGAACAGCGAATTCCTCGGTCAGAAGCGTGAGGACGACAAGACGTATGTGATGGATGTCAATCTCAAGAAAGAATATTCCATCGGCTTGCTGGCTAACCTTGAGGGCGGAGCAGGTACGAAAGACCGTTACCTGGGGCGTCTCTTTGCCATGCGCTATACGGACCATTCCCGCATTACCTTCTATGGAAATGTGAACAATCTTAATGACAACAGAAAGCCTGGCCGTGACTCAGACTGGAACCCCGTTGACATGCCGAAGGGCGACAATAGGGAGAAGCTGGGCGGATTAGACTATGCGGTGAGTGACAGAAACCAGAAGTTTGATCTCAATGGCAATGTGCAGGTGAGCCATTCCAATCAGGAAGTCATTACCAATACCGACCGTGTGAACTTCCTGCAGAAGGGAAATACATTCGATTATGAGCGCCAGAAAGAAACCGTGAAGAATTTCCACCTGACAGCCATCAACCAGCTATACCTTGTATTTAACAACAAGGTAAACCTGCTCCTGAAGCCGGTATTCCAATATGATAAGTTCGACAGGTACAGCAATTATATTTCTGGCACATTCTCCTCTATGCAATATGATGTCAGCCGGGAAATGCTCGATAATATTTATACCGTCGGTTCGGAGAATCTTATCCGCCAGTCCCTGATCAACAGATATAAGAAGGAGGGATTGGGCAAAGGCTATCAGATGGCAGGAAGTTTCAATGCGGTAAGCACTATCAAGCTCAAGGGCTCTAGTGATTACATCAACCTGATAGGACAGGTCTCCTACGATAAGCGCAAGGAGGACTTGTTCAACAAGTATGCCGTACACTATGGTGATGATCAGCAGGTGCAGAATTCCGGCAATCAGTACTTCAGAAACCATCCAGACCGGAACTTTTTCTATCAGCTGGGGGCAGCCTACAACTTCCGCTTGAGTCAGGCGGTAGAATTGTCCATGTATTACGGTTTTGGTCATCGTGACAAGAAACGCCATTCTTCGCTTTATCTGCTGGACCAGCTGGATGGGGCGGAAGAGGAGAGTTCTTCTTCCATAGGATGGCTGCCATCGGTGGCGGAGTATGAACGCACGAAGGATAGAAGCAACAGTTATGTAAGTCAATATACGGAGGATGCGCATAGTCTGATTCCATCTATCACATGGGATAAGGATACAGAGCATGGCAACTGGAGTGCACAGGTCAAACTGGGAATCGTACCTACCCGCCAGAAGCTTGCCTATGAGAGAGGAGAGGTAGATACAACCATCGTAAGAAACACGGTGCTTCTTACCTTTCCCTTTACCCGACTGAGCTACTGGGTAAAGAATCACACGAAGGGATTCCAGCTGCTCTTCAAGGCAACCCCGAAGCTCCCTGATCTCCTGAACATGGTGAATATTCAGGATGCGACAGACCCTATGAATGTGAAGCTGGGAAACAGCAGCCTGAAAAATGAGATGTCTTATGACGTGAATCTTCTCTTCAACTCTATGAATATTGCCAGGCAGCGAAGCCAGAGCCTTCGCCTGGGCTATACCTATCGTGCAAATGCCCTGGCTATGGGATATAGCTATGATGCCCATACGGGTGTCAGGAAATATCGTGCAGACAATGTAAATGGTAACTGGAATGCATCAGCTTCCTATAGTTTTGAGCAGCCGCTTGACAAGATGAAGCGACTGTCATTTGGAACCTGGACACGTGTGGAATACGTGAACAGCGTAGATCTGATAGATAACTCTGAAGGCGCGGGTTATCAGGCATCCCGCAGCACTGTACAGACAACGTTGCTCGATGAAACCTTGAAGCTTGACTATAAGGTAGGCAGCTCTTCTACCATGGGCGTAAAGATATCCGCAGCCTGGAGAAATGTTGACGGCAAGGCAATGGACTTCGACCACATCAATGCTGTGGATTTCAACTATGGAGCTACAGCCTCTTTCAATCTGCCTTGGCATATTCAGGTGGGTACCGACCTGACCATGTATTCCCGCCGTGGTTACGAAGGAAGTTCCATGAATACCAACGATTTGCTCTGGAATGCCCGCCTTTCCTATACCATGCTCAAGGGAAAGCTGACGTGGATGCTTGATGGCTTTGACATCCTGGGCAACTTGAACAACATCACTCGTGTGGTAAATGCCCAGGGTAGAACCGAGACATTTGTCAACGCCTTGCCACGCTATGCAATATTGCATGTGGCATATCATTTTAACATAAAGCCCAAAAAGCATTAATTTATGATTTACTCATAGATAAAATGTTGATTGTGGAGACGCATTTAGATGAGAAAAAGAAGGATAAAATTCTAGATGTTGTTTCGGTAGGGAATTTCCATATGGAGAAAATACTAAATAAAGTGTTGGCTTCTGTTTTTGATTTAAAAGAATTTAATGTTTATTTATTAATAAGATAATGGTTATGAAACAAATGTTGGTTATAATGTTTGTGTTAGCATCAATAGATGTGAATGCGCAAGGAAATGACACAGTAAATGTAGAAAAAGAGATAGCTCCGATTGATACTACATTGCATTTGAACGATGTAGTAATCAAGGCTGCTCGTGTGATTCATAAGGTTGACAGAGATATTATCCTGCCGAATGCCAAGATTAAGGAAAACTCCTCCAATGGCTATGATCTTCTGAGAAAATTGCATTTGCCTAATCTCAAGGTGAATGAGGCACAGCAGAGCATCAGCAGTTATCTTGGTGGCGTTCAGGTTCGTATCAATGATATTAAGGCTACGGTACAGGACGTCTTGGCTTTGCAGCCGAATGAGGTTACCCGTATTGAGTACATAGATAATCCTGGAGTGCGCTATGGTGATGCAAGCCTTGCCGTTGTAATCAATTATATCGTAAAGAAAAGATATGTCGGTTACGTAGGTGGTGTCAATACAACTCAGGCTCTTTGGGAAAGATTCAATAACAGTTATGCATTCTTCAGATATAATTATAAGAAGTCTGAGTTCGGCCTGTCTTATGGATTGAACTATCGTTGGTATGATAAGAGACGAAAGGACAGCCATTCTGTATATTTGCAGCCTGATGGACTGGAGCGTACTGTAGATTATGTCGGTCAAGATGCAGAGATGACCTATAATTCTCATAACTTACAGCTTAGCTACAGCTTAGCTGATCCTGGTAAGTATTCATTAAATGTGAGATTTGGGTTTGACTGGACCAATTCCCCTTACAACAAGAAACTGCAAAAGGTATTTGAAACTGGGCGACAAGATTTGTTGCTTTTTACCAATGATTTTGGGCATGATCGAAATCCTGTGTTGGATATTTATTATAGTCTGAATCTGCCTAAAAAACAAAGTCTTATCATCAATGTCGTCGGCACTCATTTAGGCTCAGATAACACTCATAGACAGAATGAATATGTATTGCTGGGGGATGTTGGTGAAACGTTGAATTCCAGTCCTTTACACGACTATGGCTATGAAGCCGATGGTAGTAAGTATTCTTTGATAACAGAGGCAATTTACACCAAACTGTTGAATAAGGAGCTGTCCTTTTCTGGTGGTACTAACTATGCTGTTAGTAGAACTGATAATAAATATACAGGAAGTCAGAATGTTACTACAGTCTTGAATTCCAATAATGTGTATTTGTTTTCGCAATTGGATGGACGCTTGGGTAAAATCGCTAATTTCCAGTTAGGTGTTGGTGCAAACTATATATCAATAGAGCAAGGTAGTGTGGGGTTTCACAAGTGGACTTTTAGACCGAAGTTTACATTAGCCACTAATTCTATTAAGAATTTTAGAATTAGACTTACAGGCTCTATCAATCCACAAGTGCCTTCGTTGTCCCAGTTGAGCGAGGTGCGACAGCAGGGAAGTACAATGCAAGCAAATGATGGTAATAGTACCTTGAAGGCAACATCTACTTATTATGGTGATTTGGGATTCACATGGAATAATAAGATAGTTGATGTTTACTGGGGCGGTAATATGAGCTACACTCCAGATGCCATTATGACAAGCATTTTGCCACAACAGCAAGCGGATGGAAGCTATTTGTATGTGTGGAAACCTGAGAATCAGAAAAGTTTTACTTCTTATTTCGCTTATACTACTTTGGTATTCCATGTCATCCCTGATATATTTGATATCCAAGGAGAGTTGCAATATAAGCACTCGAGAAGTCGTGGCTTGGATTATTCGCACGATTTCGAGCCTTTGCATTATGGTTTAACGGCATCTTTGAATTTGAAGAAATGGTATGTGGAGTATTATTTTGCCAATGCCTGGGAGCAGCTTTCTGGTGAATCAAGAAGCGCAGGAGAGAAACAATCCACCCTCACGGTGTCTTATAAACATAAGAATCTTCGTCTAGGTCTAAGTTGTCTACTTTTGGGCTATCCACAGGGATTTGACTATAAGAATACAACAAATAGTAAGTATTATGTAAGCCGAGGAGTTACTTATATCAAAAATAATGGCAACATGCTTATGTTTACACTTGGCTATACCTTTAGTCATGGTAGAAAATATAAGGCAGACAGACGTAAATTGAACAATAGTGATAATGAAACTGGTTTAAGAATTTAAAATATGAACTTGAAGCCATTTCCTCATTATCAGCAACTCAACGAGATGGACTGTGGTTCCACCTCGTTGAGGATGATAACCAAGGACTATGGCAAGGAGTACTCGGCGGAGATGTTGCGTCAGCATTGCTACATCACCCGAAATGGCGTGTCGATGCTGGGCATCAGCGAGGCTGCTGAGACAGGTCGCCTTCCAGGCGATGAGTTCTGAGTCTATGTTTCTATGTATATATTCTGTCATAATTGTAACTGTTTGAATAACAGGCGCAAATATAGCGAAAATACTCAAATCCGAGAAATAAATCGCGTTTAAATACTCAAATCCGAGAAATAAATCGCGTTAAAATACTCAAATCCGAGAAATAATATGCGTGAATGAATCTTTTTTCCACAGTATTTTGTCGCTTAATCAGTTCTGTTTCTGATTACTTAAGCCGATTTTTTTTTTTTGTTATCGGATAAGCCCGAAAAACCGACGTTTAGACGCGTCTGGCAACAAACAGGCACGATGACCCGAAAATGGAGGTTGCGAATATACATTTTTTTATATATCTTTGCAATCAATAAGATTCTATTTGTTCAATCAATAAGATTCTATTTTGTATTAACTGATAAACATGTAAGGCTTATGAGACGGAAAATTCACAGCTTAACTTTTGTGTTCATGGCATTGTTGATGATGTTGATGACGTTCGCTTCATGCAGTAAAATTCAGGATTTGCTGAATGAGGGAGATGATGATGACGACGACGATGGAGGCATTAATCCACCGGAACTCGTAGAAGGAAGAATGGAAGACATCGCTCTTTCGGGTATCGTGAGAGATGCCAGCGGCACTCCAATCGAGGGTGTGAGCATCGTGAGCGGCTCTTCTGCTGCTACTACCAATACCGACGGATTCTTTGAATTCGACCAGATTCAGGTAGTAAGTGTGCTGAACGACCGCTCGGTAGTGAGATTCAGCAAGGCGGGCTATTTTGATGTGGTGCGCTCTATGGATGCTGACGATGATGCTGCCGATGGCGCAAGCTGGGAGGTGGTGATGTGCAAGAAGGAGAACAATGATTTCACCAGCATCAAGACCTATTCTTCTTCATCCGACCAGACCCTGCAGGCTGGCGAAATGAAGATTGATATGCCGCAGGATGGATACAAGGTGGATGGCACCGGAGCCGGCTATACCGGAAAAGTGAAGTCGGAGATGGTGTATCTGGATCCTAACAATGAGCGATTCTCTGAGATGATGCCAGGTGGCGACCTCGCCGCTGTGCGTTCCGACAACTCCAGCGCCCAACTGGTTTCCTACGGAATGACCGACCTGAACATGTATGCCGAAAATGGCGACAAGCTGCAGCTCAAGGATGGCAGCAAGGCAAAGCTTACCTTCCCGATACCAGCCGGAATGGGTGAAAATCCGCCAGCCAGCATCCCTTTGTGGAGCTTCAATGAGAAAACGGGTCTCTGGGAGGAAGAAGGAAGTGCCGCATTGCAGGGAAATGTATATGTAGGTGAAGTGGCTCATTTCTCTTGGGTTAACCTGGATTATCCTGAAAAGCAGGGCACCGTTTATGGATATGTAAAGGATGATACCGGCAAGGTTCTGCCAGGTGTAAGATTGAGCATCGGACAGTTGCTGGCCTCTACTGTAACCAAATCAGATGGATATTATTCTCATGAGGTTCCTGCCAATACTGCTTTCAGCATCACGGTGAAGGATTTGTACTATGGTGGCATCGACCAGAAGGTCTCCGTAAAGGTTCCTGCCCTCTCTCCGGGGGAAAGACGTCAGGTGGATATCACGCTGCCTCATCTGGTTCGCGTATATGGCAAGGTGATGAACGAACGGGGCGACGGCATCCGCTCAGCGGTATGGGTGCAGACGGAAAAGGCTAAGACAGAAGTTCTCCAGACCGATAAGGAAGGAAACTTCAGTGTGTATGTACCGAAGGATATGAAGGGTAAAGCCACCGTATATGCCCGAACCTATCGGGGTGATGAGGTTTCCAAGGACATAACCATCAAGGATAAGGATGTATATGTAGAACTGATTGTAAGCGGTTCTGGAGGTGTCAATACCAATATGATCCATATCCTCTCTGATGTTCTGGGCGATGAAGCATGGCCTATACCAACCTATACGAGTCCGATTAGCGGTGTGCTTCTTCTGGATGATAATTTGATGCTGATACCAGAAGAAAGAGCTAACATCTTGATGTCTATATTGGTAGCTCATTATGATAAGGAGAAGACTACCTATACGGATGGTGTAACAGCCAGCGTGGCTAATCGGACAGAGAAGCGCCTGTTCCAGACTATGGCGGGCAAGGAAATGAAGTGTACCGTACAGAGAAACGGTAATGATTTCGTGTTCTCACTGGAAGGAAATGGAGCCTTTGGCAAGGTATCTTTTGACGAAGATGATGCCGATGATCTGGATTCTGATGAAAAATATGATGAGAATGCCAAGTTGGTTGGCAAGATGATGATCTATCCGCTCCTGGCTACAGCCAAGACACTTCGCAACGTCAAGCCGGTAGATGCAGGCTTCCCTTCTTTCACTCCACAGCTGGAGGCAAAGGCTCCTTTGGCACTGCTGATTACGGAAAGTCTCAATCTGGGTAAGGGCGGCATCATTTATTATAATGGTGGAAGCAGCGATTATCAGAAGTTGAAGAATGCGGCAGCCAAATTGGGTCTTACCAATATGGGAGAGGACAATGAGGATGGCTATATGGCGGTAAACTTCTATTCGGCAAAGGAGAAGAAGCTGATTACGCTGGAATATGATCCTCATGCTACAGGCGCTACAGACAAGAACACTTTTGAGGATATTGAAGAATATGCCCCAATCTATATGATGGTATTGGATGGTGTAACCGAAGAAGCACTCCGTGCCATGATGGAGGATGACTATGATACCCGCAGCACCCGCGTGGCAGCCCGCAATCATTTCAATCTGATATCAAAATGTAAGTTTGATGGCTTTAAGAAGAAAAAAATATTCAAAAAGCTTGCCCATTTGCGTTAATTTACCTATATTTGCAGGGTAAATTCGTAGAAAAACTCAGAGGGTGTGTCATAAGCCTAGATAATGACTGCCGAGGACGGGCTGAAAGCCCAAAAGCTCCTAGCCCAGGGCATCGCTCTGGGTATAGTAGCAGTCAGTAAGGCGCCCTGTAAGGGCAAAAGCCTTATAAATAGCTTGGTACTTGAAAGCTTTTGCCCTTACAGGGCGGCAGGCTTGCGTCCATCTTAACCCAGGGTATTGCCCTGGGCTAAGAGCTTCTGCCCTTTCAGGGCGTGTGGAGTATGGAGCTTCTGTCCCTTCAGGGCGTGTGGAGTATGGAGCTTCTGTCCCTTCAGGGCGTATTGACTGTGACTGATGACACTCCCTCCCTGTAGAAAATAATAGAAATGATGAAAAATGATAAGCTTAACCTCTGGCAGGTTCTCCTGCCTCTCTTGCCTCTGCTGATGATCCTGGCTTCCTGCCGGAAATCGGCAGAGGAAACTGCTGATAACCTGCGTATCGAAAAACTGCATCAGCTCGATGAACTCCTCAATGCACAGTCGCCGCAGGCTAAGACGGAAATAGAAAAAGGTATGAAGCTGGCGAAAGACAGCCTCACGTTTTATGAGTATTATGCCAGGAAGGGAAGATGGTTCTGCCAGTCGGCAACGCCCGATTCTACGGTAGGTTATGTGGACCGCACCTTGCGTTTCGCCCTCCGTCAGCCCGATACTCCGCGCCGCAACGGACTTCTTGCCTATACCTACAACTGCCAGGGCATCAACTATCATAATTTTCATCGCAAGGCAGACGAGGTGGTTTCGCTCTACCAGTCTGCCTATGCCTATTCCATGCGTAGCGATGTGCAGCACCAGGCGCCTAGCATCTGTGCCAACCTGGGTGATGCCTATCTCTTCAAGAATCAGTTGCCGCAGGCTGCCTCCTGGTATCGCCGTGCGCTCTTTCTGGTAGATTCTCTCCAGTTGCCTAAGGAGGAGAATGTCTCCCTCTATGTGGGTCTGGCTACCATCTACTTGAAACTCAATGATTTTGATGCGTCGCTCCAGTGCTATCAGCAGACGGAAGACCATCTCCCGCAGATGTCGCTGGCTATGCAGGCGTATTACCTGAACAATTACGGCAACTACTACTATTATAAGAAAGACTATGCCCAGTCGCTCCGCAAATTCCTGCAGCTGAAGCAGTTGCTGGAGAAGCACAAGAAGGGCGACTGCTTCGACATGTATCTCTGCAAGCTGAATATGGCAGATGTGTATCTCAATCTGGACAGCATTGCCCAGTCGGAGAAATATCTTGCTGAGAGCGAGCCTTTCATGGTGGCTAACCACGATCGAGAGGCGGTATATTACTGTAATACGATTCATATCGGTCAGGAGGTGAAGAAGGGAGATATGGCGGCTGTTACCCGCATTCTGGACAGCGAGAGGCAGCAGTTTGGAGAGAATCTCAGCAATCTCGTAGCCTTCAACCTGCGCCAGATCCGCAATCAGTATCTGCAGCGATATTACCTCGCCAAGGGCGATTACCGCATGGCATTCGAGAATCTGCGCAGGGATATGCAGAAGAATGATTCGCTGGAGCACAACAGAATCAAGATGAGAGCTTCTGAAATCATGGATCGCTTTACCCAGGATACGCTGAAACTGCATCACGATCTGGTGCTTGAGCACAAGACGGCACAGCTGAACCAGACCCGCTTCATCGCCCTGGCGGTGGTGTTGCTGATTCTGCTGCTGTGCATGTTCTTCGTCATCAAGAGTATGCGATCCGGCAAGCGGCTCGAAGAGAGCAGGCATCGCGTATTGCAGTTGAAGCTGGAAGGAGCAAGAAACCGAATCTCTCCTCATTTCGTGTTCAATGTCCTCAACAACAAGATTCTGCATGCCGGTACGGCGGAAGCCGACGAGCTGATGGGGCTTGCCCGGTTGATACGCAGCAACCTGGACCTGTCCTGCCAGTCGAAGGTATCTCTAGCCGCAGAGATCGGTTTCGTGAAGCAGTATCTGGCGGTGGAAACTCCGCTGATGGGCGATGATTTCGATTTCTCGCTGCAGATAGATTCCGAAGTGGATGTGGAGAATACGTATATTCCGTCGATGTTTGTCCAGATTCTCGTAGAGAATGCCCTGGTTCACGGGCTGAGAGGCTGGGAGGGAAGGAAGATCTTGCAGGTAAAGGTTGGTAGAAAGCAGCCGGGCTATACCGTGGTTTCCGTGCTGGATAACGGCAGGGGATTCGATATCCGCCAGAAGGGGAAGAAGCGTACCGGACTGGGCATCATCACTCAGACCCTGGCAGTGGTGAACGAGCATAATCGCCACAAGATGACCTTCTCGCTGCAGAACCGGAAGGCAGAAGACGGCAGCGTGGCAGGATGCCTGGCGCAGGTATGCATACCCGATGGCTTCGTGATGTAGCAGGACTTGCGAAATTTGAATATAAACAATATAATAAGGTGTATGAAAGTTGTAATCATAGACGACGATAAATCTTCAGGCAAGGCTTTGGCTGATTTATTGGAAACGAAATACGATATGGAGGTGCTGGGATGCGCGCTCTGTGGGCTTGACGGCCTGGCGATGGTAAACAGGTACCAGCCCGATGTGCTCTTCCTGGATGTCCAGCTGCCCGATGTGAATGGCTTGGATTTCCTGGATAAGCTGTCGGGATTCGTGCACCGCCGCTGCCAGGTGGTGATGTACACGGCATACGATGAATATATCCTGACAGCCTTCCGCAAGCAGGCATTCGATGTGCTGCTCAAGCCTATCAATCCCCAGGAGCTGGATACCATCGTCAGACGCCTGGAGAAAGAAGCAGAGAAAGAGGCTGAGGCTGAAAAAGAGGCTGAGAGAGTGGTAGGGGCTGGCGTGAAGAATGCACCCGTTGCTAACGGCAAACTGCTCTTCTATACCAACTCCGTGGATTTCAGGCTGGTGGATAAGGAGAATGTCTGCCTCTTCCAGTATAATCACGAAGGGAGATGCTGGGAGGTGGTGGTAGCTGACAACAGAAAGCCTATCAGGCTGAAACGCAGCGTGAAGAGCACCGACCTGCTTGCGCTCGCCCCTCATTTCATGCAGGTAAACCAGAAGTTCATCGTCAACATCAATTACCTCATCGAGGTGGTTGACAATGTGTGCCATTTCTATCCCCCTTTCGATGAAATCGACTATGTAAAGGTGGGCAGGCTCTATAGAAAGAAACTGATAGATAGATTTTTAAGTATTTAAAAACATAATAATTATGATGAAAAATAAGTATTCGGTCATCATCATGATGATTGCCCTCTTCGGAGGACAGACAGCCCTGGCGCAGGAGAAAATCGTGCCAGAAACTCCTCCCGTTCCGCAAGACCGGCTGGACACCCTCTATTACAACAAGAGCTGGAAGGTAACCCCTAACAAGGCTTTCGCCAACTATTATCGCCTGGCGCTCTATCCTGCTGATTCTACGGCAGCCAAGGAGTTCCGCACCTACTATATGAGCGGCGAACTGCAGGGCGAAGGCAGCTTCGTGGTCCTCGACAAGAAGGATGATGCCAAGAGCCAGTTTGCCGGCACCTTTACCACCTATTTCAAGGATGGGCAGGTAGAGCAGAAGAAGACCTATCTGGCAGGACAGCTCTCGGGCGAATATACCTCTTATTATAATAACGGCAACGTGAAGGAGCATTTCTTCATGAACCAGGGCAAGAAGATGGGGGTAGGAGCCTCTTTTACGGAGAACGGCAGGGTATGCACCCTTACTCCCTACAAGAATGATATCCCTGAAGGATTTTATGTAGTGGTGGATGCCGACGGCAACTATTCCAAGTATTCGCTTACCGACCACCAGCCTATCCTGGAAACCCCTTCGCCTGATGAAATCCTCACCGAGTATAAGAACGGTGTGGCATGGCCTTACTACAACAAGAACGGACTCATCGTGGGCGTGAGCAATTCGATGGTGGATGAGAACATCGGCGATTACCGCGAAATCGGCGTCTTCATCGTCAACAAGAGCATGATCAATGTGGATATCGACCCTTCTCAGATTGAAATCTACGATATGAAGGGCGGCAAGCGAAAGGATTTCGAACTGGTGGGCGCTGATGAGTATGACAAGAAAATCTTCAAGTTCAAGAAGAAGGTGGCTAAGCGTGCGGTAAAGAACAAGGCGATAGTGCAGACCGAACGTGAGAACAACGTGAATGCCAACCTGGGAGCGCAGGTGTTTGATGCCGGAACCTCCAATACGCTGAAGGATTTCCAGACCCGTATCTGCCGGATGCAGCAGCTGGAAGACGGCAACCGCATGAAGTATTCCGACAAGATGCCTGAGGACCTGGGCTATCTGGAGCGCACCACCATCCATCCGGGTGAAGTGGTTTCGGGCTATCTCTATACCACCGACCGCAAGGCTGCCGATCTCTTCGTCAAGGTAAAGATCAAGGGCATCGACTATCTCTTCGAGTGGAAGGTAAGCAAGAAGAAATAACGTGTGTGAGATGTGAATGCTAACTATTAAAAAATAATGGAAATGATGAAAAAGATTTTGATGATGGCCATCTTGTGCCTCGTATTTACAACAAGTGGTTTTGCACAGTTCAAGAGAACTGCATTCAATCATGTGGGGCTGAATGCAGGCGTGGGTACCGAAGGTATCAGTATCGGTGTTGCGGCTCCTATCTCCAATTTCGTGGAGCTGGAGGCAGGCGTGGATATTCTGCCTAAGATACTCAAGATTTCTGGTAAGGCGAACATAACGACAGATGCCTCTATCATCGTTCAGGGACAGACAGTAAGGATTCCTGATTCCGAGGTGGATATTGATGCAGATTTCTCCCGCACAGCCCTTCATGCCAAGGCGAATATCTATCCTTTCGGCGGCAACAGCAAGTTCTTCGTGGCTGCTGGCTTCGCTTTCGGCGGTGCCAAGCTTGCCAAGTTGAGCGGTCACAGCGATAAGCTGGCGCAGTTTATCAAGCAATATCCTGAATATTCAGATGAGATTCTGAAAAACGTAGGTGCGGAACTCTCGGATTACAATATCAAGTTCGACAAGAATGGTGATATCAATGCCGACCTGCGCTGCAATTCCTTCCGTCCTTATCTCGGTCTGGGATTCGGAAGAGTGGTTCCCAAGAACCGTCTGGGTTTCCGCTGGGAGATCGGCTGCCAGTATATGGGCAAGCTGAAGATCTATCAGAACGGCGAGGAGGTGGATGTCAGGAAAGCTCTCAATGATTCGATGGGCAAGGATGGCGGTGACATCGCCGATATCGTGGATAAAATCCAGTTCTATCCTGTGCTCAAGTTGCAGATTGTGGGCAGAATCCTGTAATCAAAATAAGAAAAGTTTGAATTATACATAAAAAAATGGGCAGAATGGTAGCAGTTAGCCAATTATTTCGTAACTTTGCACCCGCAAACTTATAAAATAATAAAAGAAGAATGGCTAATTTGAGATTTGAGGTTGTAGCCGAGGCCTTTAAGAAAAGACCTGTAGAGGTGAAGACTCCCAAGGTGCGCCCTTCGGAGTACTTCGCCAAGTATGTATTCAACCGCCAGAAGATGTACAAGTATCTGCCATCTGATGTGTACGAGAAACTCATCGATGTGATTGATAACGGTACTCGTCTGGACCGTTCCATCGCTGATGCCGTGGCTGCCGGCATGAAGCTCTGGGCTGAGGAAAACGGGGTAACACATTATACTCACTGGTTCCAGCCATTGACAGAAGGTACTGCCGAGAAGCATGATGCCTTCGTGGAGCATGACGGAAAGGGTGGTATGATTGAGGAATTCTCTGGCAAGTTGCTTGTCCAGCAGGAACCTGATGCCAGCTCATTCCCTAACGGCGGTATCCGCAACACCTTCGAGGCTCGTGGCTATTCTGCATGGGATCCTACATCGCCTGTGTTCATCATCGACGATACCCTCTGTATCCCTACCATCTTTATTTCTTATACCGGTGAGGCTTTGGACTACAAGGCTCCATTGCTCCGCTCGCTCCATACCTTGAGCGAGGCGGCTACCGAGGTGTGCCACTATTTCTACCCACAGGTAAAGAAGGTGCAGACCAATCTCGGTTGGGAGCAGGAGTACTTCCTGGTAGATGAGAGCCTCTATTCGGCACGTCCCGACCTGATGCTCACCGGACGCACCCTGATGGGCCACGATTCGGCCAAGAACCAGCAGATGGACGACCATTATTTCGGAACCATCCCTGAGCGTGTGCAGGCTTTCATGAAGGATCTGGAAATCCAGGCACTCGAACTCGGCATCCCTTGCAAGACCCGCCATAACGAGGTGGCTCCAAACCAGTTTGAGCTGGCGCCTATCTATGAGGAGTGCAATCTTGCCGTTGACCACAACATGCTCCTGATGAGTCTGATGAAGCGTGTGGCACATAAGCACGGTTTCCGTGTGCTCCTTCACGAGAAGCCATTCGCTGGCGTCAACGGTTCGGGCAAGCACAACAACTGGAGTCTCTGCACCGATACCGGTGTGCTGCTGCATGCGGCAGGCAAGACTCCTGAGGATAACCTCCGCTTCGTAGTCTTCATCGTAGAGACCCTGATGGGCGTTTACAAGCACAACGGACTGCTGAAGGCATCCATCATGAGTGCTACCAACGCCCACCGTCTGGGAGCCAACGAGGCACCTCCAGCCATCATCTCTTCATTCCTCGGAAAGCAGCTCACCGACCTGCTCGACCATATCGAGAAAGCAGATAAGGAAGAACTCTTCGCCCTGGCTGGCAAGAAGGGCATGGAGCTGGATATCCCTGAGATTCCGGAGCTGATGATCGACAATACCGACCGCAACCGTACCTCACCATTCGCCTTCACCGGCAACCGCTTCGAGTTCCGTGCCGTAGGTTCTGAGGCAAACTGCGCATCTTCTCTCATCGTATTGAATGCAGCTGTAGCTGAGGCGCTTGAGAACTTCAAGGCTCGTGTGGATGCCTTGATAGCCAAGGGCGAGGACCAGACATCGGCTATCATCGACATCGTTAGAGAGGACATCAAGACCTGCAAGCCTATCCGCTTCGATGGCAACGGCTATTCTGACGAGTGGAAGGAAGAGGCTCAGAAGCGTGGCTTGGACTGCGAGGCATCCTGCCCGGTAGTCTTCGACCGCTACCTGGACAAGGAGAGCATCGAGATGTTTGCCAAGACCAACGTGATGAGCGAGAGCGAGCTGAAGGCGCGCAACGAGGTGAAGTGGGAGACCTATACCAAGAAGATTCAGATAGAGGCTCGTGTGATGGGCGACCTGACCATGAACCACATCATCCCAGTGGCTACCCACTATCAGAGCCGTCTGGCAAAGAATGTAGAGGGTATGATCCACATTTTCGGTGGCGAGGAAGGCAAGAAGCTGACAGCCCGCAACGTGAAGATCATCCGTGAGATAGCCGAGCGCACCGAGTCGATAGAGCGTGGTGTAGAGGCATTGGTGGATGCCCGCAAGGTAGCCAACAAGATTGAGAGCGAGCGTGAGAAGGCTGTAGCCTATCATGATACGGTAGCTCCGAAGATGGAGGAAATCCGCTATCAGATTGACAAGCTTGAGCTGCTGGTGGCAGATGAACTCTGGACTCTGCCGAAGTATCGTGAGCTGCTGTTCATCCGCTAAGGCTGAAAGGCGTAATAGCATACGGAAGGCATATTGCTACGGCGCTAGCCAATGGCCGCAAGGCCAGATTCCGTATAAAATTCGTGCGTAATCCGTACAGCAGGAAAGCTCTTCCGATAACTCCGCGTAATCCGATGAAGAAAAATAGAGAATAAATAAAAAAAGAGGATGTGTCATAAATTTATGACACACCCTCTTTTTTTGAGAAGTAATTGATAAAAAATCTAAGATACCTTGAGCAGTTCTACGACATGCAGCTCGTCACGCCCAGAGAGGCGGCAATAGCGGTCAAGATAGATATTACTATCTGAAATACAGTTTTCCAGGTTTCTTTCTTCATACGCAGTTTTTTTAGTGATTAATGATTAGTGATTATTGATTAATTCCGTTAGGCGTTTCGGCGGATTTGCAATCCGCCGTTAAAAAACGTCCTAACCTATTTGAGCTCTGCGGATTTGCAATCCGCATCAAGCAAGATTTACAAACTTACGTTGTCGCCGCCGCCGTCAGTTCCGCCAGTGCCCTGGCTAGTACCGCCGCCCTGCGATGTTCCGCCGTTATCCTTGTTGGTATCCCCGCCAGCACCCTGGCTAGTATCACCTCCGCCCGGAGTATTCTCCGTACCGCCGCCGTCCTCAACCCCGGTGGTATAGTCATCGTAAGCCACGATCTTGGTGAGCTTCTTCAGCTCGGCGTTGCTCCAAGATTTTGTGTTTCTCACAATCAGATGCACGCCCTGCACGCTAGCCGCCGTCACCTTCTCCTTGCTCACCTCGCCACGCGAAGTCATGCCGATGGAGAACAATCCGAGGTCGGAGAAACGAACGCTCTTGCCGTCCAGAATCAGATGCTTCAGGCAGTCGAGGGTATCCATCAGCACACCGTGGATGGTGCCTCGGCTGTATGGAGAGTTGTGCTCAGAGATATGAGTCACGAAGTCCTCGAAACTCATCTCACGGTCGCTCACGGCAGTAGCATACCAGAGCTTCTTACCAGCGTTCTCACCTGTCTGAGGGGTACGCATAATCTTACGATACTTACTAGTTCCTTGTCCCATAGTCAATCAGTTTTTTAAAGGGTTAATAATTTATTTTTTGACGATGCAAAGGTACGGCTTTTTTAGGGAACTGCCAAAAATCAGGGTGTGATAAGCCCCGATTTTCAGCAGCCCCAGAATACGAATCCCGTTAATAATCCTAACTCATAATTTTGAAAAAGAGAAACCATAGCTTTACAGCTCACAAACCATAGTTTTCCCAGCTCACAAACCATAGTTTTTCTCCTCAAAAGCTATCACAATAACAGTTATCACAGTTTCTCGAAACACTTTTCTTTTTCTC
>ERZ1034678.44-NODE-44-length-64819-cov-37.553317_pt1 | contig 64819 bp, 71 predicted proteins | sample MGYA00520640_ERZ1034678 | MGnify/ENA primary metagenome ERZ1034678 (study PRJEB33766, sample SAMN09781767) | gut metagenome | biome: gut microbiome | host: Homo sapiens | place: Madagascar | study: EMG produced TPA metagenomics assembly of the PRJNA485056 data set...
AAAAAAAATAAATTGCAAAAAGAGTAGATTTTTTTAATCTACTCTTTTTTAATGATATTTACAATTGTAAATATCCGTAATATAATTTTTTTGGGTAATCTTCCCTTATAGAGCCTCCATTGACACAACAGTATAGTTAAGAATGCGGTCAAGAAAGGAGGTCAAAATGATTGATAGAGTGATTATCAAAAAAGCTCTACTGGTAATAGAGCTTTTGATCAAATTAATCATTGTATTAATTTAGGGAAGTTAAGAAAGACTTTGAGAACTCAGACCTCTCAAGGTCTTTTCCCTATATTTATATTATAACATATTTTTTGTGTTTTTCAAGTGGGTTGAAATTTTTCGTGTTACAATTCTTCTATGGAAGAATTTACACATTATACAGTTATGAAAAATGAGGCCGTTGATGCGTTGGAATGTCAAGACGGCAAGATTTATGTTGATTGCACACTTGGCGGAGGTGGTCATAGCGGATTGATTTTAAGTCGTATTCAGCCAAGCGGAAGATTGATTGCGTTTGATGTGGATGAAGATGCTATTAAGGCTTCGTCTGAAAGATTGAAAGATTACAAAAATTTAACAATTGTAAAAAATTCCTACACAAATATTAAGGAAATTTTACATTCTTTGGGTATTGAAAAAATTACCGGTGGGGTACTTTTCGATCTTGGCGCATCTTATCATCAATTTCATAAAGGAGAAAGAGGTTTCTCTTTTTCAAAAGAAGCTCCTCTTGATATGAGGTTTAATCAGGATGCTGATTTTTCGGCGTATGATGTTGTAAATACATATTCAGAGAATGATTTGGTTAGAATTTTTTCTGAATATGGAGAAGAAAGATTTTCAAAAAGAATTGCAAAAAAAATAGTTGAACAAAGAAAGCTTAAAAAGCTTGAAACGACAATAGAATTAGCCGATTTGATAGTAAATTGTACTCCGCATGTAAAATCGTCAATACACCCGGCTACTCGAGTTTTTCAGGCTATTAGAATAGAAGTTAATCAAGAGTTAACAAATGTAAAAAATACTCTGAATGATGTGTTGGATTTATTAGATTTTGGTGCTATAATAAGTGTAATAAGTTTTCACTCTCTGGAGGATAGATTGGTGAAACACTTATTCAAATATCACTCGCAGAAATGTCACTGTGATAAGTCGCAAATGATTTGTCATTGCCCACCTCCGATATTGGAGTTGGTAAACAAAAAACCGATAGTAGCGAGTGAACAGGAGATACGGGAAAATCCACCATCGAGAAGTGCCAAACTCAGAATAGCTAGATGTATAAGGCACTAGAACGACAAAAGGTTAGAGAAGATAGTATTGGGGTATGCAAGTTGAATACAGCTAGAGTAAGAACAGAAGAATTTGAACAAGTTAGTTATTCACAAAGAGGTTATGTAAGTAATCCGGTAAGAGAAGAAAATCAAGTTATCGAAGGGTATTTTCAAAAGGAGATATCACAGAAGGCTATGGCGATAAGAAAAGTAAATAAAACATTATGTGGATTATTAGGAATAGCAGTGCTTGTTGCATTTGTTAGTTATTACTTTGCAATGTCAAATGAATTGGCATTGAACAAATTGAGCCGCCAAATTACTACTCTTAATGATGAAAACGCAGAATTGCAAAATCATTTGGATAGATTGAAATCTTTTAACAATGTTGATAGCAAAATGATGCAGTACAATATGTTGCAAAAAGCTGCTAAAGTTATTGAAGTTCAAGCAGTTCATTCTGCAACTCCAGTTGTTGCAAAACCAGAAAAAACAGCATCTTTTAATTGGGCAATTGGTTATTAATATATGATTGATATAGTTTTGTATTGTGCCTTTTTTATTGGCTTTGTGTTTGTGGCAACTATTTTTTTTGTTTCAACGAAAGCTAGTGCTAAGATAATAAAACAGTATGGAAAGCCTATAGCTTATTTTGCAACTCAAAAGTGTTGGAATACAGTTCCAATTCGTGGAACTTCTGTTAGGATGTATATTTATCCTGATTTTATAATTGTTTCTGACAATGGAAAAGATTATTTTTTAGATAAATCATTTAAAGATTTTAAGTTGTATGGAAGTATTCTAATAAAAATATTTGAAGTAAAAGTCAGTAAAATAAAGACAATCCAAATCAATGTAACTTGGAAACAATACGGGATGTTGAAAGATTTTTTCGGGGTTGAAGATTAGAATATTTTTCCGAATTTATCTATATTATTTTTTAGATTTTCATTATCAATGTCATTGTAATTTAGAACATCAATAATTCTCAAAACGTTGAACCCAGCGAGTTTCCATGACATTTTCTCCTTTTATTTGATTATAATATTAAAACAAGAAAATAAAAAATGTTTAACTAAAGTATGAACTTTCCCATACTAAAGTATGAACTTTTGTAAAATTTATTAAAGTTTTTTCCATAGTGTGCCGTAAGTATAAATGAAGGCATGTATGTAAGGAAAATTTCATGAAAAGAGAAGAAAATAATAATGGTGTTTCACTGTTTTCACAGTCTGATTATTTGGTAGGTCAAGACCCCATTGAAGAAATTTTTGCACTTAACTTAGGTGATTTTATAGCTGAAAACCTTATTTCTGAGGATTTGGCTAGAAAAATCGGTAATAACGTAAAAGATAAAAAAGCGGGTTTGATTAACCAATTGAAAGAATTGATTTCTATTTATTCTTTGCAAAATACTCTTTGTGTGTTGAGTTTTGACAAATCCGAAGAACACGCTATTTATACATCAATTGCACAATCTATAAGACAGATGTTGGAGCTTAAGGCATGCCATATTTATCTTGATAAAAATAATGAATTAGAACTTGTTGGAACGACTTCTAAAGTTACTAAAAAATATGCAGAAGATGAAACAACACCGATTGGAAAATCTTTTGTTTTAGGCGAAACTGTAGAGGAAGATGTTACAGTTGTTCCTATGCACTGTAATATTAAATCTACAGGTGTTATTGTATTGGAAAACGATACTCCTATTAATAAAGAATATGTTGAGTTGGTTGAAAGTATTGCGGTGCTTTTCGCAACATCAATGACTTTGCAATCTCAAATTGATGATGCAAACAGGATTATTGATGATGAACATTCTACGGTATCAGATTTACAACATATTAGAGCTGAATTGACAGCATTAATTGGTGATTTGTGTGATTATCAACAAAGTTTTGTTGAACATTTGGCTTATGCAGTTGATACAAAGGGGCAATATAAAGTTTCGCATTCAAAAAATACTGCCAAATTGGCTCGTAAGATTTGTAAACAGTTAGGTTTGAATGAAAAAACTACTGATTTGATATATTATGCAGGTTTGTTGCAGAATATCGGTAAAATTGCAGTTCCTGAAAAATTGTTTGCGTCAAATGGAAAACTTTCTCCTGAAGAATTGAAATCAATTCAAGAGCATGCAGATTTTGGGGTTCATTTGTTGATGAATATTAACTTCTTATCAGAAGTTGTTCCATATATCACTTATCAAAAAGAAAGATATGACGGCTCTGGTGAGCCGGAAGGTTTGAAAGGTCAATCAATTCCGTTCGGTTCAAGAATTATTGCTGCTGCGGATGCTTACTGTGCCATGACATCAGACAGACCTTATAGAAAGGCTATGCCGGTAGAAAAAGCACTAGAGATTATGCAAGCAGAAAGTGGCAAAAAATGGGACCCTGTTGTTGTTCAAGCTTTGGTTGAATGCGTAAAATAGATGCTAAGATGTTTTGAGGCATAGATGCAAAGTCTGAATAAAGTAGCTGTGCTACTATATAGTTCTTTCTCGCCCTTTGGGGAGAGATTAGAATTTTTTAGTGAGCTATAGCGAACTTACAAATTCAAGAGAGGGGTGGAGTATCGCAAGATCGCGCAACAAGTGTGCGATGACAGATACTTGCAATATCTTTATTGCACTATACTAAACGCCGTAATTTTTTCGATTGAAATATTTAACCAATCATATTTGAAACACATATAATCATTGCATTTACAATCATCTTCTTCACAGGTGCAATAATCATTAAGTCTGCAAACAAGAGCGTTTTCTATAGTTATAAAATCATCATGGCATTCTTCGCATCTTCCTTCTGGAATGAAAATTTGTCCATCGATTTTTAGATGATTTGTAAAAATAGTGATTTTATGAGTTCCGCTTTCTTCCACAATTTTGCTGATTGATTTGATTAAATTTTTTGACATAAAAATATCTCCTTTAGGAAAATAGTTTAATTTATATGGATTAAAATTTTATTCCCCGATTTGGTAATGTTTACTTTTTTTCATAAATTGGGCAAAAAAATATGTTTGTGTTACAATACATACAAGGGATAAGAGTAAATTAAGGGGAGAAATAAATGGCTGAAACAGAAGTTACAAATGAAGAAAAAGCGCAACAACAGGCTGCGCCGGAAGAAAAAATTGAAGTTAATGAGCTTCCTGATAATGACGAAGCCATTGAAACTAAAACTTCCCAAGAATACGATGCAAGCAATATTAGGGTGTTAGAAGGACTTGAAGCTGTTCGTATGAGGCCTGGCATGTACATTGGTTCTACATCTCAAAGAGGTTTGCACCACTGTATTTATGAAATTGTTGATAACTCTATTGATGAATCTTTAGCTGGTTTTTGTACAGATATTTACGTAACTATTAATAAAGATAACAGTGTTACTGTAGAGGATAATGGGCGAGGTATTCCGGTTGATATAAAACCCGGAACTAATAAATCTGCTTTGGAAATCGTTCATACAGTTCTTCACGCAGGTGGAAAATTTGGAGATGGCGGTTATAAAGTTTCAGGTGGATTGCACGGTGTAGGTGCATCTGTTGTAAACGCTCTTTCTGAAAAATATATTGTAGAAGTTTCTCGTCAAGGTTTTGTATGGCGACAAGAATATATGAGAGGCGAACCGGTTGCTCCAGTTGAAAAAATTAAAGAAACAGATAAAACAGGTACAAAAACAACTTTTTGGCCTGATCCAGAAATCTTTACAGAAACTACTGAAATAGATGCTGATGTTGTTTCTAACAGATTACGAGAAATGGCCTTTTTGAACAAAGGTTTGAAAATTATTTTTGCAGATTTGAGAACTAATTCTAACGAAATTTACCACTATGTTGGTGGTATCGGAAGTTATGTTGAGTTTTTGAACCAAAACAGAAATGTTTTGCATGAAAAACCGATTTATATTGATAAAGTTGTAGATGGCATGCAAATTGAAGTTGCTATGCAATATACAGATGCTTATAGCGAAAGCGTTTTATCATTTGCTAACAATATCAACACGCATTCAGGCGGAACTCATTTGACAGGGTTTAGGAACTCTCTAACTCGTGTATTCAATGATTACGCAAGAAAAAATAATATCTTGAAGGATTCTGATCAGAACCTATCCGGTGAAGATGTAAGAGAAGGCTTAACAGCGATTGTAAGTGTTAAAATTCCTAATCCGGAATTTGAAGGACAGACAAAAGAAAAATTGGGTAACGCAGAAGCAATGGGCGCAACTCAAGATGCAGTTCGTGATAAGTTACAAGAATGGTTGGAATTTAACCCTAAAATCGCAAAAATTATTATTGAAAAAACATTGCAAGCTCAAAGAGCCAGAGAGGCTGCAAGAAAAGCTAGAGAATTAACAAGAAGAAAATCTGTTCTTGAAAATTCTACTCTACCTGGTAAATTGGCTGATTGTTCAAACAGAGAACCTGAAAAGTGTGAAATCTATATCGTTGAGGGTGATTCTGCAGGCGGTTCTGCTAAGCAAGGCAGAAATAGGATGTTCCAAGCTATTTTGCCGTTAAGAGGTAAAATCTTGAATGTTGAAAAAGCAAGATTAGACAAGATTTATGGTAATAACGAAATTCAATCTATGGTTCAGGCTTTTGGTATTAACATTAGCAGAAACCCAGATGAAGTTGATATCGAAAAGCTTCGTTACCACAAAATCATTATCATGACTGATGCCGATGTTGATGGTGCGCACATTAGAACATTGTTGTTAACATTCTTCTTTAGATATGCAAGACCTTTGATTGAAAACGGTTATGTTTATATTGCTCAACCTCCTCTATTTAAGGTTACTCAAGGTAAGACATCTGAATATATGTATGATGAACATGCGCTTGACAAAATGTTGAAAGAACGTGGTATCAAGAATTTGAGCTTGTCTGACAAAACGAAATCAAGAACAAAATCAGGTGATGAATTGTTGGAATTGGTTAAAAATATGTCAGCATTCTACAATTCTTATAACAACCCGATTTTGAATTTGTATCCGGCAGTTGTTTTGAGAGGTTTGGTTCGTTCTGAAATCACTCCAGAATGTTTTGAAGATCAAAACAGAATGAATGAAATTATTGATTACTTGAACCATTACTTACAAGATCACGCTAAGAATTACAATATTTCTGAAGCTGCAAATTATACTTGTTCATTGAAATATAATCCGGAAAATTCAAAATATGCAATTCAATTGAATTTCAATGAAGAAGAACACGTTATCATTAATCAAAATATTGTAAAAAGTTCTGAGTATAAGAGATTGAAAGCAGCATATCCTGTTATCAGAGATTATTTGATAGAAGAAGAAGATAGTTTGATATTGGAAACAGATACAGAACAGTATGAAATTAATTCTTTTGATAAACTCCAAAAATTGATTGATGACAGAGGATCTAAAGGCTTGCAAATCCAACGGTTCAAAGGTTTGGGTGAAATGATGCCTCAACAACTTTGGGAAACAACAATGGATCCAGCAACAAGAACATTGTTGAAAGTAAACTTAGAAGATGCAATGTTATGTGACCAATTGTTCGATATTTTGATGGGTGATAAGGTTGATCCACGTAGAAACTTTATTGAAACCCATGCGGTTTACGCTACAAATATTGATACATAGGAAGCGTAGCAGGCAAAGTTTTTGCAGATTTGTTAATTCAGTATGTTAAATTTATTAATTTGGCATACTGAATTTTATTTTGCATGCTGAAAGAAGATTGCCTTCACGGAATTGGTGTCGGATGTTCGACAATTTATTTGTATGAATAAAACCTTTCTTGAACTCTTTTTTTGCTTGATGTATGATTAACTCATAAGTAGAGAAAAATGAAAGAGAGATTTTAAGATGACAAAAAAAGAATTGATTTTTTTAGGACCACCGGCTTGTGGTAAAGGCACACAAACTAATAGATTAGCAGAATATTTGAACTTTCCGCATGTTGATACAGGTTCTTTGTTAAGAGCTGAAATCAAAGGTGAAACCGAAGCAGGTAAAGAAGCAAAATCTTATATTGACAAAGGACAATTAGTCCCTGTTGAATTAGTTACAAGAATTATCAAAAACAGATTGTCAAAAGATGATTGCAAAAACGGCTATATTTTAGACGGTTTCCCTAGAAGTGTTGAACAAGCTGGCGAATTAGAAAAAATGAACGCTGAAATTGATAACGGCGAAGATACAAAATTTATTGCAGTTTACTTTGATATTGATACAAGTATTTTGGTTGAAAGAATTGTCAATCGTCGTTCTTGCCCTGTTTGTGGTGAAATTTATAATCTTGAATTTAAACCACCAAAAACTGCAGGACATTGCGATAAAGACGGTGCAGAACTTACTCAACGTAAAGATGATACAAGAGAAGTTGCTCAATCAAGATTTGATACTTATAACAAAGAAACAGCTCCATTAGTTGATTACTATACTAAGAAAGGTGTTTTGAAATCAATCGATGCAAACGGAACAATTGATGAAGTTTGGGAAAGATTGTTAGAAGTGATTAAATAACTGAATAGTGAGTGGTGAATAGCTCTTTATTGTTCGCAAAATCTTATGAGCGAAGCGAATGAAATTGGCTATTCACTATTGACCATTCACTAAATAAAGAGGCTTATTATGATACATAAAAAATCACGTGATGAGATTAAAAGAATTAGACATGCTGGGCATATTGTTGCTCTTGTTCACAAAAAAATGAAAGAGGTTATTGAACCAGGAATTAGTACAAAAGAATTGGATAGTATCGCACACGATATTATTAGAAAAGAACGTGCTATTCCGACTTTTTTGGGGTATCAAGGTTTTCCGGCATCAATTTGTGCATCTATTAACGAAAAAGTTGTTCATGGTATTCCACATGAAGACGAAATCGTTAAAGAGGGTGATATAATCAGTATTGATGTTGGTGCAACTTATGCAGGTATGGTCGGTGACGGTGCTTGGACTTATCCTGTTGGGAAAGTTAGCGACGAATGCCAAAGATTGCTAAAAGCGACAGAAGAAGCTCTATTTGCAGGTATTGCACAAATGAAAGCCGGTAATGTTTTGGATGATGTTTCCGGTGCGGTTGAAGCGGTTGCAGTTAGGGAAAAACTTGGTATTGTTCGTCAATATGGCGGACATGGAGTTGGTCATGAAATGCACGAGGAACCGTTCTTGTTTAACTATAAAGTTGGTGACAGAACTTTATTAAAACCTGGTTATGCAATTGCAATTGAGCCAATGCTAAATTTGGGTTGTGATGAAGTTGAAGTTGCTGATGATGAATGGACAGTAAGTACGGTTGACAAAAAGCCTTCTGCGCACTTTGAACATTCTGTTCTTGTTACAGACGATGAACCAATAATTATTACACAATTGATGGAGTAGAATTATGAATTACTACATAGGTTTGTCTATGGCTGCTTCGTCAGGTATGGATAGTGGGGTTGCTGTTCTTGATGAGGATAACAACCTTATACTGGTTGATAAACTTTATACGATGAACGACGTAATGTTCTTTTTTGATAATTACCCATCGTTGAAGTATTCAAAAATTTGTACATCGTTGGTTTGGGATAGAACTATGCTTAACGGTAAATGGCGAATACTTGGAAAACCTTATCAACAAGTTGCCACAAACAAATTAATTCCAAATCGTGATGGGTGGACACATCGATATTCAACTAGAGGTTGTGACTATTTTAAATCGTTGACAGAAAAAGGTATTGAAGTCAATCGTTTTGAACTCTATTTGACACGTCAAAGTTTGCATTTGGATTCTTGTTACAAGGAACGTTCACCTGCGGACTGCAAATTTTTACAACAGACTTTGCGTTTAGAATGGGATTTGGATTTGCCAACAAATATGATGCCGATGGCGCAGTTAGAGGCGATTATTGGTGCAATTTTGGCGAAAGAAAATGCAAAACACCCTGAAAACATCAAAGTTGTTTCTAGTTTCAAGGACATGAACGTAATTGATGTTGTCAAAAATCCGAAAACATTGGATAGATTAGCGGTGTAAAATTATAGGAAATTTGATTTATTCCTCTTGTTCTGCCATTTAGATATGTAGAATTTTCTTGGCATTTGTTAGGAACGTTTTCTTTACAATATTCTACAACTTTCATTTTTTCAGCAAATAAATTTTTTAAGCAAACATCGTCAAAATCATTACATTCTGCCATATAAGAACCGCCTGTCTTAGAATTAAGAAGGTTGGTGTATTTGTGATAATTCGCTAAAAGCCTTTTTATATCCAGTAATCCAATGTTTTTTATTAATGTTATTAATCAATGTTACGAAAATCAAAACGTATAACTCAGGATGTTTTGGCAGAACAAATTGGTATTGATTCTAAAAATGTCAGCAAAATAGAGAATGGAAGCCATTTTCCATCAGCAGAAACTGCTGAACAAAATATGATTTTAATCTCTGCTGCCGATTAGGCTCAATGCAAGTCCTACTGCAGCCCCAATACCGGCTCCCCACCAGAATTTACTTCTTTTTATTTCTTTAAATGCAGAAGCACAAGTGTTATCCATTAAAGAAACATCTTTTTTGTAGTTTTTGAAATTTTTGCTAAAGTTATCTTTTAAAGATTTTACTTTTGCAGGATCTGAAACCTCTTTATCTAATTCAATACATTTTCTAGTAATCTCTTTAAGGTCTTCATTTAATCCCATTTCTTGCAAAATCATTTTGCTTTCGGTTGAAACTTTGTTTTGTTCAACTTCTTTGGCAATGTTAGCTAGAGTTGCGATTTTGGCATTTGCTTCATCTTTTGTAATATCAAAAGCTCTTTGGACAAAAACATCTTTTTTAATTGGAAGATAATATGCGTTCATGCCGATTAAACTGCCTGCGATAGTTGCACCGATTTTCTTTTTCTTTGATGCTGAAGTGGATGTGGGATAATATGCCATATTAGAATTAATTTCTGTCATGTTTTTGCCTCATAAATTTAATTTGTTGACATATTAAGGTCCGTAAAAATATTTTTTGCTATTAATGTTGAAAATCTTCAAAGAATCTGTTAAAATGATAATGTTGTTATTAGAACAGAGAGGAATTTTTATGAAAAAGAATTTATTTAAGCTCGTCGGGGGGGGGGCAATAGTCTAAAACCCTCTCATAATCAAGATTTTAGCCTAATCGAAGCATTTAATAATCTCGCCCTTTGGGGAGAGAAGAAATTTGTTAGTGAGCTAAAGCGAACTTATAAATTTCAGAGAGGGGTTAATAATATACTGGATTGCCACGCTAACCAAACTAGAATATTATCAAAAGAATACAGTTTTGTAGCAGGTGACTACGTGCGTAGCACCGCTCGCAATGACGTGAAACGTCATAATGAGGACAACAGTCCGAAGTATTGCATGGTTGGAAAAATGAAAGGAATTATCTTTCCCGATAAGGTTCACTCACTATTCACCACTCACCATTCACTTAAACTGGCTGCTTTCACTCTTGCCGAAGGTGCTACGCACGTAGCCCATTGGAACAATTCTCGTAAAATAGCCTTTACATTGGCGGAGGTTTTAATCACTCTTGGCATTATCGGAGTTGTTGCAGCAATGACTATGCCTAGTCTAATTCAACATCATAGGGAAAAAGCTATGGTGACGAGTTTAGAAAAATTTGTTAGTACTATATCTCAGGCTGTTGATCTTTATAAAGCTGATAATGAGTGTGTAGACAGTATTTCCACTTGTGTTTCTTATATTAGTAAGGGCGATGAAAATTGTGAAAACTTTGCCCCAATTGCCGCTAAAATGAATGTTATTGCATCTGTTAAAAATGCTAACAAAAGTACTGCGGATTGGTTGCCAGACAAGGCTTATAACTATTATGGAGAAGAACAAGAAGGTATATATGGCGGGGTTAGTAAGCGAAATATCGGAACTTGTGCTTATTTGTTGAATGATGGAACAACTTTTGCAGTAGATATTAATCCTACCAACTTTGATATTATGGTTGATGTAAATGGTAAAAAATTACCTAATCGAGTTGGACAAGATATTTTCCCGTTGGTAATCGGCGCAGATGCAAATTTTATATATGCAGGTGTAACATCTGGAAATTCTAATAAAAATAAAGATGTTATTTTTTATCCTTTCGGAAATGACTATAATGCTTTTAGAGGATTATGCAGGTACTATTACAGTGGAGGGTGTAATCCTTTAAATACAGATCCTACAAAAGATAATGGTGCAAGTCCGACGGCATATGTTTTAATGACTAAAAAACTTCCGCCAAAATATTAATAACGTCTTTGTGGATTTCTTCTATAGATTTTGTAGCATCAAGAACCTTAATTCTTTTAGGTTCTTGTTTTGCTAATTCTAAATAACCTTTTCTAACTCTATTATGGAAATCAATTCCGGCACTTTCCATCCTATCTTTTTCTTTGCCGACACGCTTCATAGAAGTTTCTACATCAACATCAAAAACTAAAGTTAAATCCGGCTTTTTTCCATTTGTTGCAAGGTTATTTAACATATTAATTCTATCAATATTCAAGCCTCTGCCATAGCCTTGATATGCAACTGTTGAATCTATATGTCTGTCGCAAAGAACGATTTTCCCTTCTTTTACTGCAGGATTTACGATAATATCAATATTTTGCGCTCTATCAGCAAGGAATAAAAAGGATTCGCAACGGTCAGAAACTTCACCATCATAATTAAGAAGAATTTCTCTAACTTTTTCTCCCAATCCTTTGCCGCCAGGTTCTCTAGTTAAAACAACTTCTTTCCCTTTTTTCTCAAAATATTCGGCTAACAATTTCATCTGAGTAGTTTTGCCACAACCGTCAGGCCCTTCAAAAGTAATAAATAATCCTTGCATCATATAATTTCTCCGTTTTTTCCATTTTAACACGAAATTGTATAATTTGTATTTTCAAGCTAATTATGTTAAAATAATTACAATTATAGAGGAGAGATTGTATGACTACCAAAGTTACAAAATTGAAAAATAATATAGAATTTGCATATAAAAGAAATCCTGATACTCCTAGAGTTGCGTTTTATTTAAACTTTTCTTTGAATAATCCGTCATCACAAGCCGGAGTTTATTCTTTGATGGTAAGACTTTTTATGCAAGGCACTAAAAATCGTACGGCGCAACAATTGTCAGAAGAATTAGATAAATATGCGATTGAATTTTCTGCAGAATTGAAGCTTGATTATGTAAAATTTAAGTTTGTATGTTTGAATGAAGATTTTGAACGTGCAATGGATATTTTTGAGGACATTGTTAAAAACACAACTTTTGAAGAATTTGAAAAAGAACGCACAAAACTTGAAGGTGAAATTATTGCCGAATTGGATTCACCTCGTGCAAAAATTATTGATAGTTATTACAAAAATATCTATGAAGGGCATAATTACGGTTTTACGAATACTGTTATTTTAGAAAATCTAAAAAATATTTCAAAAGAAGATGTAAAAAATGCTTACAAAGAAATTGTTGATAACAGTAAAAAAGTAGTGGCTTTTGTAGGTGATTTGGATTTTGATAAAGTTAATAATGTTTTGAATGAAAAATTTGGTGATTTAATTCAATCGGTTGATGAATTACCGGTTTTGAGAAAGCCAGAATTAGTAAAATCAAAAGAAGTTGATGTTATTCAAGCAGATTTAAATCAAGCACATATTTTAAAAGGTTGGCTTGTCGGCTCTGCTGATAGTAGCGATTACCCTGCTATTGCATTGTTAAATATAATTTTGGGCGCAAGCGGTTTGTCATCAAGATTGTTCTTGGAATTGAGAGATAAAAAAGGTTTGGCTTACGTTGTTAGAAGTGCTTATGATGTTGCAAGATTATCTGCTAATTTTTCAATTTATATTGCAACTGAACCTAAAAATATTGAAACTTCTTTAAAAGGTTTTGAAGAAGAAATTGAAAAAATTAAAACGGTTCTTGTTTCTGAAGAAGAACTTGAAAACGCCAAAAATAATATTTTTGGGAAATGGGCATTTATCAGTGAAACAAATTCTCAACAAGCTAATTGGCTTGCGCATTATGGAATAATGGGATTTGGATTTGATTTCCATAAAAATGCAGTTGAGAAGATTAAATCTGTAACTCCGCAAGATATTATGGATTGTGCAAACAAGTATTTTAATGACAAATACGTTTTGACAGTGCTAAAACCGTAAATTGAATACTTGTCTAATAGTATAAGCCTCAGAAATCTTGAATAATGGTTCTGAGGTTTATTTTTGCGTGAGAAATCTATATCTGATTTTTTTTATTTTGATATTGTTTTTTTGTACCGGTTTTTCGGAGTCGGTTATTGATACGTCAATTTTGTATCAACCAAATGTCGAAAAATTAGAGTTGATTTTTAAATATTTTATGCCAATAAAAAATGGAGTGATTTACACAAAAGTCCCTAGAGGTTTGATTGTTAGTATAGATGAAGGTGTATTTTTTAATTCGCATGAAGCACGAATTAAGGAAAGTTCTCTGTATATTTTAGATACAATAGCTATACTTTTGTCTAAACTTCCAAATTATTGCGTAATAGAAAATCATACAGAAGAAGTTGGTGAATGCGAGGATTATGCAGAAAACTGGGAACTTTCTATTGCAAGAGCGCAAAATATTGCGGAATATATGTCTATTGCCGGAAATTTGCCTCAAGAAAAAGTTTTTTCTATCGGATTTGGGGAGTTTATGCCCTTCAAAGACAATGTTTCTTCAACCACAAAAGGTTTTGACAACAGGGTTGATTTCGTCTTAATAGAATATGATGTTAAGCGATAATGCTTTGACGAAGTCTTGTTGTTCTATTTTCGCTTAGGATGTTTTTCAACTTCATAATACCTTGAGCATGAAGTTGACAAACACGAGATTCAGACATATTAATTGTTTCACCAATTTCTTTTAATGTCATGTTTTCTTGATAGTAAAGAACCATTATAATTCTTTCACGTTCCGGTAACCTTTTTAAAGCTTTTTCAAGTTCTTGTTTAACGTTTTGTTCTTCAGCTTTTTCTTGCGGATTAAGTTTGTTTTCATCTTGAATAGTGTCAATAATTTCAACGCTATCATCAGTGTTTCCTCGTTTGTCATATAGCGAAGTCATTGTTGTATCTTCAGCAAGAAGTTGGTTAACTTTGTCAGGTTCCATATCAAGATAATTTGCAACTTCTGTAGTTGTTGGCATTCTACCTAAATCTTGTTTAAGTTTTTCTTGTGCAGCTTTAATATCTTTAATTTTTTTCCTAACGCTTCTAGGTAAAAAGTCTTGCGCTCTAATTCTATCTAAAATTGCGCCACGTATTCTGATAAGTGCGTAGGTTTCAAATCTTGTATTTTTTTGGGGTGAATATCTTTCGATAGCATTTATAAGTCCTTCAACACCGTAACCTGCGATGTCTTCAATAGAAATAGTTGCAGGTAGAGTAACTTTCACACGCCCAACAACATATCTAATCAAATAAATATATTGAACAATAAGGGTATCACGTGCAGCTTTGTTGGTTTTATCTTTAAGATATTCTTCCCACAAGGCGGTAAGCTCGTCTTCTGACAACCTTTTAATGTTATTATATGATGTAAAATCAAAACTCTGGCTCATTAAACTTCCCAAATTATTGTTCTTTACATATCTATTCTATCTAATATACAAATTGTTACATCATTTAAAAAGAGGAAATGTTTAAGTTTTGTTAAAGAATATAAAGTAGATTTACCGGAGCTGGAGATTATGGTTGCTTTGGGAAAATTTTAAACGACAATTGGCAAATGACTTATTAGAGCAATAAAAAGGTGAGGTTTAAGAACCTCACCTTTTTTGATTTAATCAATTTAAACTTCTTCTTCTTTTTGGTCTTCATCAGGTTTGGTTTCGTCGTGTTTGATGATTTCTAGCTTTGTAATTCTTGCTCCATCAACTTCTTTTACCACAAAAGTTATATTATTGAATGTTGCAGTATCATTAACTTGTGCCAATCTGCCAAGTTGTTTTACAACTAAACCGCCAATTGTATCAATATCGTCATCGTCAATATCTTTTTCGTTAATTCCGAAAAACTCTGCAAACTCATCTAATCTCATCATTGAATTTGCAATGTATGTATTTGGAGCAACTTCTTTGATTTCATCTGTTACTTCTTCTTCAACGTCAAATTCATCTTGAACATCTCCGAAGATTTCTTCAATAACGTCTTCCAATGTTATAAGTCCTGATGTTCCGCCAAATTCGTCAACTACAATTGCCATTTGCCCTTTGCGTTTTTTAAATTCTAAAACTAAATTATCCATAGTAATTGTTTCAGGAACTAATAAAACATCTCTCAAAATCTTTGAAATTGGGCAAACCTCATCTTTTATAGACAAAGAATACAAATCTTTTACGTGAACCAAGCCGATAATATGATCGATATCATCTTCATAAACCGGATATCTTGTATATTGGTTTTCTTCTGCGAGTTTGTTTAATTCTTCTAATGGCATATCAACCGGAATACAAATCATATCAGTTCTTGGAACCATAACTTGTTTTGCGGTCAAATCAGAAAATTTGAATACATTATGCAACATATCTTTTTCTGTTTCGTTTAAGACTCCGCCATCATAACTTGCATTTACAAGCATATCAAGTTCTTCTGTTGAATGAACAAGAGAACCTTTATGAGAGTGCGGTATGTGCAGAAGTTTTAATACAAGATTGCCAAAACCATTTAGCAACCAAATAAACGGATTAAAGAAAAATGTCAAAATTTGCATTGGTCTAGCAACTAACAATGCTGTTTTTTCAGTATATTCAAGTGCAATAGATTTTGGAATAAGTTCGCCCAATACAACGTGAAAAAATGTAATTAAAGCGAATGCAATCGAAACAGAAGCAGTATGTGTTGCTATATTTTTGCCAATTCCAGGCAAGAACACAAATACCGGTTCAATAATTCGTGCAAGTGTGCCTTCGCCAACCCAACCTAAACCGATACTTGAAATTGTTACACCTAATTGAACTGCCGCAATAAATTTATCTAAATCTTTCAGAGCTTCGAGTGCAATTTTTGCGTTGAAATTCCCTTCGTTTGTAAGTTGTTCAATTCTTGTTTTTCTAACTTTTACCATAGCAAATTCTGATGCTACGAAAAAACCGTTCGAAAATAGCAAAAAAGCTATAACAAACAAATTAAATATTGTATTACCGGAACTATCCATTTATATTATTTTCCTATTACCCTTCTTATATCTTTTCTAATTATAGTATTTTTAATAAAAAAATGCAAATTCTATTGTTTATTGAACTTCTTTAAGTTCAGTATATATCATTGGAGAAAATCCTTTTGTTGTAACAACTGTGATTACTTTATAAACAGGAGGTTCGCCAATAAGTGTAGGAGATGAAATATGGTAAACCCCGTTCCTCATAACTTCTCCGTTTGTGTGCAAATGACCGGCTACAACAGAAATTACATTGTCGTGTTTGTCTATTACATCAAGATAATTCTCTTTTTTATAAACACTATGTGATGGAATTTCCTTAGCCATAACGACAGGGAAGTGTTGAAAAATTATTACAGGATTATTTTTGTATTTGGTTAATTGTTTGTCAAGCCACTTTAAAGTATTTTCTTTATAATATCCGTTTGAACCAGGAATAATTTCTTTAGCTCCATCCAAAACAATAAACACAAAACCGTTTTTCTTAAATACATAATTTGGTGTTTTGTATTTGTAAAAACAATTGTTATCTTTTACGATTTCAAGATAATGTTTTTTAGAAAGTCCATTGTTTTTGAATACGTCGTGATTGCCGATTACCAAATAATATGGGATTTTTAATTTATTAATGGTTTTGACAAAACCTGGAAGATATTCTTCTTTTGGCGAATCTATATTATCGCCAGTAAAAACAACAAAAGCGATATCTTTTTCGTCATTGATATTGTTTATAGCCTTTTGCAAAATTTCACTTCTGTATTGATTATTTGCAATATAGTGACTATCTGTAACTTGTACAAATTTTATAGTTGCAGCATTTGTTATTGTTTGAATGAATAACAATGTAATTATGGTTAAAAATATTTTCTTTATCATTTATACCCTCTGGACAAATTATATCATAAATTATAATATAAGTAAAAGGAGATAAGATGAGATTAGATAAGTTTTTAAAAGTTTCAAGATTGATAAAAAGAAGAACTGTTGCAAATGAGGTTTCTGATACTGGAAGAGTTTTTGTAAATGGTAATCCTGCAAAGCCGGCAAAACAAATTAAAGAAGGTGACGAAATTCGTATAGAATATGCGAATAGAACGGTTTGTGCAAAAGTTTTGAAAGTTCCGGCAAATAATGTTTCTGTTCAAGAAGCTCCAACTCTTTATCAAATAATTGAATAAATGTTGACTTTGAAAAAAATATAATTAAATTCATGGCATCTAATACAAATGGATGATTTATTTCACATTTATTGAAATAAACATGTAATTATCCGATTGTATTAGAAAAAGAGGTAGTCATGAAAATTAACGGTGGAATTAGATACTGTGAAAAAGGTTTAACGGCATCGCTTAGGGCAATGCACGTTCAGAGCGAATTAATCGGTATGTATAATGAAAACGTAACTGGGTTTGATAAAATTGGTTATCAAAGAAAAGATCCTATCGTTTCTTCTTTTACTGAATATATTGGCATACACGGACTTTCTCAAACAATTGATGATAAAGTCGGTCGTATTGCGATGTCAGATAACCCTCTTGATTTAGCATTAGCTAACAAAGGTTATTTTCAAACACAAACTGCAGAAGGTGTGAAATTAACTCGTGATGGGCGTTTTAAACTAGATAAATCGGGAAATCTTTTGACATTAGAAGATGGACAGGTGCTTTCTAATGCCGGAACACCAATAAAACTTCCGATTGTTCCGGAAAAAATTGAAGATGTAAAAGTTAACGCAAAAGGTATGGTTAGTGTTTTGAATAGAAAAACTAACAAGTTTGAACAAGCCGGATGTATAGGTGTTGTAGATACAAATGGTGTTTTGGTTATGGATCCGCAAGTGAAACAAGGATATAATGAATATTCAAACGTAGCTTTGCAAAATGAATTTATTTCAATGATGCCTGTAATTAGAAACTTTGAAGCAAACAGGCAAATTTTTATGATTCAAAACCAAAATTTACAAAAAGTGATTTCCCAATTGGGAACAACTTCATAATAAGAGGTAATTAATTATGTACAGTATGCAAGGTATTGTAAGAAAAAGTGTAAGTAATGTAACAACTCAGTTTGAAAAACTGGGTTATGTTGCTAATAATCTTGCGAATATGAATACAAAAGGCTACAAAACTGTAACTTTTGAACAAATGCTTAATGAAGACGGATATTTGACAGGAGCAATAAGAACAGAAACTCGTCAAGGTTCAATTCAAGTTACAAGCAATCCATATGATGTTGCAATTGACGGAACAGGTTATATTCCTGTTGTTTCTCCTGAAGGAGAAGTTGCATATACCAGAGATGGTGCTTTCAAACAAGGAAAAGATGGTTACCTTGTAACTACAGATGATTGGATAGTAGGTGAAGGAATTAAAATTCCTGCAAACTGTTATAAGTTTGAAATTAAGCCGAATGGAGAGGTTTATTCGTATGATGCGGCAAATACAAAACCTAAAAAGTTAGGAACAATTCCTCTTGTTAGATTTGCCTCTCAAGAAAATCTTGAACAAAGAGGAATGAATAAACTAGTTGCAACCGCAGATTCAGGTGATCCGATGTTGGTTAGAAATCACAATTGTTTCTGTCAAAACAACATTGAAAATTCCAATACAAATATCTATTCTTCAACTTCTGATATGCTTAGGTTAAATGCTTCTTTGTTAGCAAGTACTCGTATGATGAAGGTTGTGGATGATATGTACAACAAGGCAATTAATATTAGAGAATAGATAATGTTAGCGGTATGTTCTGCATTCATGCGGAATAAATAAAAGATGGAAATTTACCTCACCTGTTACTCTGTGACACCCTCTTCCCGACGGGGCGAAGGAAATGAAAAGAAAGGACAAAAATGTTTACATCACTAGATAATATGGGAAAAGTTACATTGATGATGGATTTGATTACACAAAGACAAAGAGCTTTGGGTTCAAACCTTGCTAATATAGACACTCCCGGTTACGTTCGTCGTGATGTGAATTTTGGTGATTACTTAAATTCAATGAACAGTCCTTTAGAAACCAAATTGTCTGAAAAATTAGGGCCATCAGGTGTAATAGATGAACAGACTTATGAAGAAATTGATCCGGCTAATGAATTGATGGAATTACAGGAAAACTCACTTCTTTATACGATGGCAACAAGAAGAATGTCAAATATAATTACAGAGATGAAAACTGTTATAAATGTTGGCAAGTAATAACTAAATCACCCTCGCCCCTGCTGGGAGAGGGAAGAATTTGTTAATGAGTTAAGGCGAATTTACAAATTCGGGTGAGGGGTACAAATCACTTCCATACAACAACAAGAAAGGCGTAAATTATGAGTATAATGGAATCAATGAATATCGGAGCAAATGCCTTAAAAGCTCATGGCTTGAGGATGGATATTCATGCAAAAAACATTGCGAATGTTGATACTCCGAATTACGTAAGAAAAATTCCTATTTTGAATGCGACAGAAGATATTTCTTTTCACGGTTTGATGAATACTATGAAAGAGGATGTTTTTGGTGTTGGAACTTTACCTTATTTGCAAGGTGGGGTAGTGTTTAACGGATGTGTAGAAGATCCGACATTAGGAGATAAAATTTATAGACCGGGACACCCAGATGCAGATGCAAACGGATATATTAGAGCATCAAACGTAAACCCTGCTATTGATATGGCAGATGCAATCTTGGCACAACGTGCATATGAAGCCAACTTAGCATTAATCAATATAACTAAATCAATGGCACAAAAAGCAACAGAAATAGGCAGGTAGTTTTGTTAAATCGTGCTAACGATAAAGCAAATCAGAATTCAAACGAAAATTAACAATAAAATGTTCTGTTTATATTGTTTTTAGCTAAATTTTGTACAAATTTCTTATATTCTTCTAGTTCAACTTGTTTTTTCTGAGCTTTGCGTTCCTCTTGTGTTATAAATTTGTCTGGTTCATAAAAAGTTTTATTAATCTTGTTTGAGGCAAGCCAATGAACATATTTTTTAAATTCTTCTGCAGTTACATTGTTTCTATTATATGCTATAGGACAAGGAGAAGTAGTTTTTTCTACGTTTTTGATTGGCTTTGTTTGAAATATTTTCCCTATTATTTTACAAATTTTCATTTTAATCCATTATGTGAATAGTTATAGCGTGTAAATTACTTTGACAGTTTGTTTTTAACTTGTGTTACAGTTTTTCTTCCCCTTATTATAATAAAAAACAATAAAAGCACAAGACCTAATTGTTTTTTTATCAATATGCACTATAAAGCAGATTATAGAACAAACTCCAAATCTGCTTTATGGTGTCGACGGGGGGACTTGAACCCCCACAGCTCTCGCCACATGCACCTCAAGCATGCGTGTCTACCATTCCACCACATCGACGTAAGTCGCTTGTAAATATTGCCAATGTTGAAAGACTGCTCGTGGTGGAAGTGCTTCGCACCCTCTCACAAAACGTGACATTTAGTCACCTTTCTCCTTGTTTGCTCGCATTAAACGGGTCTACCGATAAAGCTATTCGCTTTATTCGTTCGCCCTCTGCTCGCAAACAGTTCGGCAGAGTACCACATCGACAAAAGTTGCTTGTATAAACAACGATATTTAATTTTCAATACCTGTAAATATAACATAAATATCAGATTTTGTAAATTTGAAAAACATTTTTTACATGCAATAATGTAGGTATGCTAGACACGATTATTATTAAAGGCGCCAAAGAACATAATTTAAAAGATGTTTCATTACAATTACCAAAAAACGAGTTGATTGTTTTTACAGGTGTTTCAGGTTCGGGAAAATCTTCACTTGCTTTTGATACGATTTTTGCAGAAGGTCAAAGACGCTATATTGAAAGCCTTTCAACCTATGCACGTCAATTCTTAGGACAGATGGATAAACCTAATGTTGATTATATTGATGGTCTTTCTCCTGCGATTTCTATTGACCAAAAATCAACAAGCAACAATCCTCGTTCAACTGTTGGAACAGTTACGGAAATTTATGACTATTTAAGGCTTTTGTATGCTCGTGTCGGAACTCCTTACTGTCCAAATTGTGGAGAAAAGATTAAACCGCAAACTGTTGACGAAATTGTTTCTAATATTATGAAACTCCCAGAAGGAACTAAAATTCAGATTTTAGCTCCGGTCGTGAGAGGTAAAAAAGGAGAATATTCTTCAACGTTTGAGGAATTAAGGCAAGAAGGTTTTGTACGTGTAAAAGTTGATGGTGAAATATACAATCTTGATGAAGATGAAATTTCGCTTGCAAAAACTAAAAAACACGATATTTCAGTTGTCGTTGATAGAATTGTAGTTAAAACATCTGCGCAATCTCGTATTGCAGACAGTGTTCAAATTGCTTTAAAAAAAGCTGATGGTGTTGCAGTAGTAGATGTTGTTGGAGAAAAAGGAACTCCAAATAAAGAAATTATATATAGCGAAAAACTGGCATGTCCTAAGTGTAACTTGAGCTTTGAGGAATTAGCTCCTCGTATATTTTCTTTTAATGCACCTTATGGAGCTTGTGAAAGATGTTCCGGTTTGGGGGCTGATTTTGTAATTGATCCAAATTTAATTGTTCCTGATAGAAAAAAATCTTTGAATGATGGGGCAATTTATCCTTGGTCAAAGACTTCAACTCAATATTATAATGATGTTCTAAAATCTGTTTGCCATCATTTCGGTATAGATATGGACAAACCTTTTGAGGATTTGACGGAAGCTGAACAACAAATCATTCTTTATGGAAGTAATGATATTATCAAATTTACGGTTATGCGTTTTGGTTCTCATCGTTATGAAACGAAATACCGTAATTTTGACGGTGTAATTCCATTTTTAGAAAAAAGATATAATGAGTCTAGTGGCGAATATTGGCGAGAAGAAATTGAAAAATATATGACAACAACTCCTTGCCCTGATTGTAATGGCGCAAGATTAAAGCCGTTCCCGCTTGCGGTAAAAATTAAAGATAAAAATATCTATGAATTTACGTTAATGCCAATTGATGAAGAGTTAGATTTTATTTCTGATTTGTATTTGGAATTAAATGAATTTCAGATGCACATTGCAAAACAAATTTTGGATGAAATTAGAGCAAGATTAAGATTTTTGAAAGATGTTGGATTAAGTTATCTTGATTTGGCTCGTCGTGCCGGAACTTTATCTGGTGGAGAGGCTCAAAGAATACGATTGGCAACTCAAATCGGTAGTGGGTTGTCTGGAGTTTTGTATGTTTTAGATGAACCTTCAATTGGCTTGCACCAGAGAGATAATGATAGGTTGATAAAAACCCTTATAAAACTCCGAAATCTCGGTAATACCTTGATTGTTGTTGAGCATGATGAAGATACAATAAGAAATGCGGATTATATTGTTGATATTGGTCCAAAAGCTGGTGTAAATGGTGGAAACGTTATAGCTTGTGGAACAGTTGATGATATAATTGCAGCTAAAGCTTCTATTACCGGAAAATATTTGAGTGGTGAAAAATTTATTCCTGTTCCCGAAAAAATTCGAGAGGGAAATGGAAATTTTTTGAGGGTAAAAAATGCTCATATCAATAATTTGAAAAACATTGACGTGGATATTCCGTTAGGAAAAATTGTTTGCTTGACAGGTGTTTCTGGATCTGGGAAATCTTCTTTAATGCAAGATTTGATTTATGAATATGCGTTGCACAAGTTGCGAGGAAATAAACCAAAGCCACAAGGTGTGGATGAAATCGAAGGTTTTGAAAACATAGATAAAATTATTGCAATAGATCAATCTCCTATAGGTAGAACTCCTCGTTCAAACCCTGCAACATATACGGATTTGTTTACACATATTAGAGATTTATTTTCAAAAACAAATGAGGCAAAACTTAGAGGTTACAAACCCGGCAGATTTAGTTTTAACGTAAAAGGCGGTCGATGTGAGGCTTGCAAAGGTGATGGTGTTTTAAAAATTGAGATGAACTTCTTATCAGATGTTTATGTAAAATGTGATGTTTGTAAGGGGAAGCGTTATAACAGAGAAACATTGGAAGTTAAATATAAGGGTAAAACAATTTCTGATGTTCTTGAAATGAGTGTGAAAGAAGCGTTAGAATTTTTTGACAGTATTCCGTCTATAAAATCAAGATTGCAAACTTTGAATGATGTCGGGCTTGATTATATGAAGCTTGGGCAGAGCGCAACAACTTTATCTGGTGGTGAAGCTCAGCGAATTAAACTCGCATCTGAATTGAATAAACGTTCTACCGGCAAAACTCTTTATTTGTTGGATGAACCTTCCGTTGGGTTGCATTGGTACGATTTGGATAAACTAATCAAGATATTACAGCAATTGGCAGATCAGGGAAATACTGTTCTTGTAATTGAACATAATCTGGATTTTATAAAAATTGCTGATTATATTATTGATTTAGGTCCTGAAGGCGGTATTGGCGGTGGACAGATTATTGCACAAGGAACTCCTTCTGAAGTTGCAAGATGTAAACAATCTTACACAGGTCAATATTTAAAACCAATGTTGACAAATAGTTCAAAATAATTTATCTTTTTTTATAGAAAGTAGGTTTTATGAAAAATTTTTACGGCTTTTGTTTTTTAATATTGGCATTATTAGGTCAACCGGTTTTGGCAAAAACTGTAGCAGTTGAAGCAATGAGTGATTTTACGACAGAAAATCCTCCTAAAGAGATGAGTGTAAAGCTTTTAGAAGATGTTGTTGTTGATGAAAATTTAACAATAAAAGCCGAAGACATTATTGACGGGACAGTCATAGATGTTACAGATCCAAAAAGATTGAAAAGAAATGCAACATTTACATTTGTGCCTACGAGTTATAAAGATAAAGATGGAAAAGTTGTTGTAATAAAAAACTATTGCCCTGCAAAATATACGACAAAAGTTAATAAAGGAGAACTTGCGAAATCAGCTGTATTAGGTGTTGGCAATTTTTTTGTAAAAGGTTTGTCAATTGGGTATAGTGCGGTGGAAGGTGCTATTAAAAATGAGAAAGACAACCGTTTTAAATCAAGTGTAAACGAGGTTTATCAAGATTCTCCGCTTTCTTATGTTGAAAAAGGTGCGGAACTTATTATAGAAAAAGGACAAGTTTTCTTTTTGAATTTTAAAACAAAAGATGATGTGCCGGAAGAAGATTTGCCAAATTATGAATATACCGAGTTACAACCTGAGAATAATGTAAAATAAGTTATATAAGTCTTATATAACGGGAATTGACGGATTTTAGAAATTATGTTATTATCCTGTTATAGCAATTCGGAGATAAAAAGAATGAAAAAAATATTATTTATTATTGCATTACTAACAGGTCTGGCAGTTGCGCCGGCAGAGGCTAAAACTGCACCGGTTCAAGCGTTACAGGATTTCTCTGTTTCAAATCCTGCTCAAACTTTGTTGATTAAAATGCTTGCAAATGTTCAACTTAATAAAGATACTATGTTGCATGAAGGTTTTTATGTTCTAGGTCAAATTCAAAGTGTTTCAAATTCTTCATTTGTATTTATACCAATTAAATATCAAAACTTCCATAATGAAGTATATGAAATTAACGGAAACTACCCTGCAAAATTTGTAGAAATGGTTGATGCGGCTACTAAACAACCTCCACAAGGAACAATCGCTAAGGATGCAAAATTCTTAATGGACTTTGTGATTGCTGATGAAACTCCTGACAATTCTATTGGAGCTAAATACCAAAATATGGGAACTCCTTCAAATGGAATTTCTGCAGTAGTGAACCAACAGGATTTGGTTTTGTATGATGGAAGTATTCCAAAAACAATGAAAGATTTTCCTGGAATTAAATTAAACTCTTTTGATAATGGTAGTAATTTCAATATTCCAAAAAGATTGATAATTGAAGCTACTCCACGAGAAGTTAATGTTAATGATTTAAAATATTAATTCTTAAAATAAAAATATGAAGTAATAAGGCGATCATTTTGATCGCCTTTTTGTTGCTAAAGCTTGTAAGGATAATCTTTTAAAAATTCCCAATTGTCATATTGTAATAATGTTGAACAATAAGCAGCATTATTTTTGCAGTAACTAAGAGCTTCTTCTCGAGAGTTTATTTTCCCTGGTCCATAACTGGTGAAAGGTTTTTTAGTTGAGCCTTGCCAAAAAGTCATTTGTTCTTCATTTGTACATAAAACAAAAACAAACTTATCTTTACCAGTTATGTTTGGAGCTTTAGTTCCGTTGTAATCATAGTTCATATCTAAACATCCACCATTGTGCAAATAAACAACTGAGGAATCACTGAATATAATTCTGACTTCGTAATTTCTTGCATCTGCTGGATTGTCTGATTTAATAGCTTTATCTATAGAAACATATTTAATATATGGAGCAAGATATGTCATGAAAAAATCGTAGGCGTTTTGTGCATTTATGCTTTGCTTATCGCTAGAACCATCTTCTGCTTTTCTAGTCCATTCTGTTGGTTCTCCGTTATCGTTTGTTGAAAGAAGTACGGCTTGTGACATCATACTATAGAATTTTTTAATTCTTGTTGTAGCCTCTTTTTTTCTGTAATTTTGGATTAGAGATGGCATTGTCATTGCTGCAACTACACCAATTATGCCGAGTGTAATCAGTACTTCTGCTAATGTAAAACCTTTTTTCATAAATCCTCCAGAATTGTTCAAATGCAAATAAGAGTATTCAAATACGAATAACAATAATCGTATGCAAATACTAGTTTAACCTATTTTTTCAAAAAAGTCAATATAATATATAATTCTAATTATGAACATAAAGACTAAAATTAAGATGTTGACTGCATCCCGTGCAACTACATTGAAAAAGCTTGCAGAAAGATTGAGTGAAGAAACCGGTGAGGACTATACTTATAACAGTTTGTTGGGAAAATTGAATAGGGAGAGTTTGTCTTTGAAGGAAGCCGAGATTATTGCATCTATTCTTGATTATAAGTTAGAGTTTGTGGATTTGTATAAATAATTTGTGTTGGAATTTCGGTTTAATTTAATAATTATAAAAAAGCTCTATTTACAAAACTGATAAAATTATACCAATATTTATAAATAGCGCTTTCACTAAAAATTGTTCCAATGGACGGGGGGGGAGCGGCTATGCAAAAGCTTTACACATGAATATATAAAAGCGCTATCTACAAAACTGATAAAATTATATCAATATTTATAAATAGCGCCTTCACTAAAAGTTTTTGCAGTGGGCAAATTAACCTTTTACTTGGCTCATAACTTCGTCAGCGAAGTTTTCTTGACGTTTTTCAAGACCTTCACCTAGCATATATCTAGAGAAAGCTTTGATAGTCAATTTACCTTCAATCAATTGTCCAACTGTTACGTCAGGATTTTTGATGAAAGGTTGTTCAAGAAGAACTCTGTGTGACATAAGTTTGTTTACACGACCTTCAACGATTTTAGCTCTGATTTGTTCAGGTTTCTTTTGAAGATCTTCTTTACCCATTTCAACTTCTGTTTCGTGATCGATAACAGATTGAGGAATTTCTGCTCTTGTAATAAATTCTGGAGCAGAAGATGCGATATGTAAGCAAATATCGTTCATCAATTCAGCATCTTTGTTATCAGTTTCAATTAAAACACCGATTTTACCGTTGTGAATGTAAGAAGCAGTGTTGCCTTCATAACGAACAAATCTTCTGAAGGTAATTTTTTCGCCGATAGAAGCGATTTTTTCTTTAATAACTTCAGAAACAACTTTTCCGCATTTAGGGCAAGTTGAAGCAAGAAGTGCATCAACATCAGCAGGGTTTGAAGTTGCAACAAGTTCAGCCAAACCGTTAGCAAGTTCTTTAAATTCTTCGTTTTTTGCAACGAAGTCAGTTTCACAGTTCAATTCAACCATTGCACCGCAATTGTCTTGGATAGAAGAAGTAACAACACCTTCAGCTGCAATTCTTCCCATTTTTTTATCAGCAGAAGCCATACCTTTTTGGCGAAGGACTTCCATAGCCTTTTCCATATCACCGTCAGTTTCAACAAGAGCTTTTTTAGCATCCATCATACCAGCACCTGTTTTATCACGGAGTTCTTTAACCATTTGAGCTGTAATATTCATTTATAATTCTCCTTATTTATATTAAGCGAAACGTGAAAAATGAGAAGTGAAAAGTTCTTTACATAAAAGCAGTCTTAGCAAAATTATACTAATATCAACTTTTGTAATGGTCTTTTCACATTTCACCTTTCACGTCTCACGAATGTATCTATTCAGCAGCAACTTCTTCTGCTTTAACTTCAACACCTGCATCTTCAGGTTTGATTCCTTCAAGTTTCTTAGCGTTAGCATTAGCTTCTCTAAGTTGTTTGCCTTCCAAAACAGCATCAGCCAATTTAGAAGTGATTAACTTGATAGATCTGATAGCATCGTCATTACCAGGAATGATGTAATTGATACCTTCTGGATCAGCGTTAGTATCTGCTAGGCAGATAACAGGGATGTTAAGTTTGTTAGCTTCTTTAATAGCAATATCTTCTTTCTTTTGGTCAACGATAAAGATTAAATCAGGAAGACCTCTCATGTCTTTGATACCGCCTAAAGTTTTGCTTAATTTACCTAATTCTCTGTTCAATTTAGCGATTTCTTTTTTAGGTAATTTTTCAGCGTGACCAGAATTGATGAAATCTTCTAGTTCTCTAAGTTTGTTAACACGTCCTCTGATAGTTTCAAAGTTAGTCAACATACCGCCTAACCATCTTCTGTTGATATAATAAGCACCAACTCTAGTTGCTTCTTCAGCAACAACTTCAGCTGCTTGTTTTTTAGTTCCTACAAATAAGATATTTTTGTTTTTAGCTGCAAATTCTCTAACAACTGCATAAGCTTCATCAAGCAAATCAGTAGTTTTGCGCAAATCTAATACGTAAATACCGTTTCTTGCACCGTAAATATACGGTTTCATTTTAGGGTTCCATCTTTGTGTTTGGTGTCCGAAGTGTACACCTGCTTCTAAAAGTTCAATCATAGATGCTACTGGCATCGGTTTTCTCCTTTTGTTTAACTTATTGTACTACGGGCTAAACCGCCCCATCCGAGTTGGACTAGGGTAAAACCTATCGGGCTAGTATAACCACTATTATTTTAATATAAACATGTTGTTATGCAAATTATTGTTGAGAATTATTAATTTTAGTGAGAAGTGAAATGTGAAAAGAACTTATCGGTATGAATAAGTGAATAGTGAATAGACCGTTTCAAAAGGTAGGTTGGGGTTTCTACTCCAACAACATGAATTTATTTCTCAGTGTACTACGCTCATACCTCTGCTCGCAAAGCTAATTTCGAATATATGAAGTATGGATGAATATTGTTCCAAATGGGGAGGGCGACTTCGTCGCCAAAAAAAACGGACTTTCTATTGAGATAGATTGTCCGGTATTTCATTTTCTGAAACAAAAAGGATTTACATTAACTTATATTGTGTATTTTAAATCTTTTTCATCACCCTTGCGATATTTCATCACAAACTTTTTGCTCAACCCTTTTTAAAAAATCCCTAATCATCACTTCTTATGGGTTGAAAAATTTTTTTTGAACGAAGTTTGATAAAAACCATCCCCGCTCCCAAGATATTTGTATAATCATCATAGAATAAAGCAACGAAAAAATAACAAAAATTTCTTAATTTTCCTAATCTTTTTACAATTAATTTTGGCGCAAATCCAAAGATTGGCGGTTGGAGATGATTTGTACCTATTAGAATAAAATTTGAAAAATTTACATAATTTTTGTTAAGTAAGTGTTAAAAACTCTTGCATATTCTGAAAAAAGTCTAAGCAAGGTGGGCATGGTGATTTTTTTAATATTAATATTGTTAACATATTAATATTTGATTTTTTTTATAAAAATATGGGCATAATATACATAAATGGGGAAATTAATTTATACTTTAAAAAAACATGTTAACAAATGTAACGAATTAAATAGTTTGTGAAATCGAGCGATTTGAGATGTTTTTACATGTATAAGAGTATAAAAAGAGAGATGTATCATGACTGCTGTAGCAAGACCCGGTTTGCAACCGTTGAAAATACAACAGAATAATAAAGACAATACCTCAAAGGCAGGTTCTACACCTACTACGTTGAAAGCGAGCGTAAGTCAAAGTTTGGCAAATGCGCAAAGGGCGACCGGCGGAGTAAGTTATGGAATTATGGCGCAACGTACTGCGGTTGGGTCTGGTGCAATTTTCAATGTTAAACAGTTTAATGGCAATTCTATTGCAATGCAAAGATATCAATTGAATGCAAATAGAGTAAGAGTAAGTAATAATATTGTTGCTCCAAAGGCTCATAATTGTAATGGTTCAAGCAACAAATTTGACGATGCGTTAGTAGCAATGCAAATATTGAATAAATTTGGAGCTTTGGCTACTGCTAAAACAGACAAATCATCAGGTACAAAACAACCAGATGGAGCAGGTGGAACAAAAACTTCTGATTTGAGTGGAATTTTGAGCCAGTTGAATAGTGCAAAAACTTCTGGAGATGTTGAAAGTGCTTTAACTAGTATCAAGGGTAAACTTGCAACAATAGAAACAGAAACTCCAAAACTTCAAAAAGAAGTTGAAGATGCAAAAGCAAATGAAGAAAAAGCAAAAACAAGCTTGAAAACTACTAATGAAAGCATAGACAATGAAAAACAAAACGTTCAAAAACAAGAAGGTGAGATTACAAAATTAGGGTCTCAAATAAGTTCTTTGGAAACAACTATTGGAGATATTTCTAAGCAAATTCTTGATGTTGATACTCAAATTGCGAAAGCGATGGGTGCAGAACCAAAACAAGATACAAGTGCTTTGGAATCTAAGAAACGTTCTTTAGAGGCATTGAAAGAACAAAAAGAAACTGAATTAAGTGAAACTAAGCAAAAGAAAGCAAATGCAGAAAAATCTAAGAGTGATTCTGAAGCTAAGTTAAAAGATTTGAATGCAGATAAAGAAAAATATACTAAAGAGCTTCAAGATAGCGGAAAGACAGTAAAAGAAAGTCAAGCTAAATTAGAAAAAATGCAAACTCAAAAGAATGAGTTAGAAAATGCCCAAACAAGCGCTGAAAAGAAATTAGAAACACAAAGTAAAAAAGATAAAAACTCATTAGATTCAATGAAACGCAAACTTGACGGCTATGCAAAGGATTTTGCTAAAGAAACAAATACAGACAAGAAAAATAAAATATCTGAAAAATATACTGCATTGGTAAAAGAATTTAACTCTACTTTAGCAGATACTGCAGCAGATGTAAAATGCAATTATTCAGAATATGCAACAGATTTAGCTAAGAGCTAATTATAACATATTGTAATAAATGACTTTACTTTTCAACTTATCTAATTTATAATAATCGCATAGACAGTATTGTCACAGAAAAAAGAACGGGAACTCCCGTTCTTTTTTAGCTAATATGGTCGTCATCCTGAGCGCTTAGCGAAGGATCGCATGGTTGCTAAGATACTTAGAATGACGAAAATAGGAAATCTGGATGGACAAGCAAGGTTACATTTATATAATAACAAATCGTTATAATTCGACTTTGTATATAGGTGTTACATCAAATTTAATTAAAAGAATTTGGGAACACAAAAATAAAGTTGTTGATGGCTTTAGCAAAAAATATAATCTTGATAAACTTGTTTATTATGAAGATTGTGGCAATATTGAAAGTGCAATTAGTAGAGAAAAGTTCTTAAAAGGTAAAAAACGAGATTTTAAGAATAGTCTAATTGAAAGTATAAATAAAGATTGGATAGATTTATACAATGAAATACAGGTATCATAAACATTTAACGATTATGTGACAAAGTAGGTAGGGAGATTCTTCGCTCCGCTCAGAATGACGATGATTTGAAGGACATAAAATTCTTGAAATTCTCAAATTCTAAAATAAGGTTTACGTAGAAAGGGTAAGTTATGAAACAGGAAATTAACAGGCATGACGTTTTGGAGAAGATTACTCCTTTGATTGAAAATACGGCTATGCGTTTTGGTTATATCCCGATTGAAATAGAGTTTGTAAAAGAAAATCACAGGTGGTTTTTGAGAATTTATTTGTACTCAAAAGATAAAGAAGTTACCCTTGACGATTGCGAAAATGTTACAAGGAGTTTATCAGACTTTTTGGATGAGCTTATCCCAGTGAAATACTATTTGGAAGTTTCCTCTCCGGGGTTAGAGCGCAAATTCAAGTCTGATAAAGAGTTTACTTATTTTAACGGAAGAAGAATTAGTTTAAAATTAAAAACTCCATTGGAAGGTGAAGAAGAAAAAATTTTTAAAGGGGAAATTTTGGATTTTAATGAAACGGATGGCTTGAAGTTCTTTAGATTTGATGATGGTAAAGAATTGCAAATTCCAAGAGAAAAAATTCAATCTGCTAAACTATACATTGATTAATAATAAGAAAGGAATATAAACATGATTAAAATTGGAACAGCGTTATTTGAAGCTTGTGAAGAGCTTGAAAGAGAAAGAGGAATTTCTAAAGAAGTTTTGATTGCCTCATTATGTGATGCGATGGTTGCAGCTTACAAAAAGCACATGCACATTAAAGAAGCTGACAATATTGAAGCTATCTTAGATGAACAGTCTGGAGAAATTGGTGTATTCAGTACAAAATTGGTTGTTGATGAAGTTGAAGATCCTGATACTCAAATAACTTTGGCTGATGCAAAAGATATAGTCGAAGATGTTGAAGTTGGCGACGAAATCAAGATAGAAGTTACTCCAGAACAATTTGGTCGTATCGCTGCTCAATCTGCAAAACAAGTTATTACTCAACGTATTAGAGAAGCTGAAAGAAATATGGTTTTGCAAGAATTTTTGGATAAAAAAGGCACTTTGACAACCGGTATTATTCAAAGAGTTGAAAACCGTAATGTTATCGTAAATATTGGTAAAACAGATGCGATTATGCCTCAAAAAGAACAAATTCCTGGTGAATATTATAAACCGGGTAACAGAATTAGAGTTTTTGTTCTTAACGTAAAAGAAACAACTAGATTGCCGCAAGTAATCGTTTCTCATGCACATGCTGAAATTGTTAGAGAATTGTTTGAACTTGAAGTTCCTGAAATTGAAGATGGAATTGTTGAAATTAAATCAATCTCAAGAGAAGCTGGTTATAGAACTAAAATTGCCGTATGGTCAAATGATCCGGAAGTTGATTGTGTAGGTGCTTGCATCGGACCTAGAGGTTCAAGAATACAAACAATTGTTTCTGAATTGAAAAATGAAAAAATTGATATTGTAAGATATTCAGAAGATCCTGTAGAATATATTGTTAACGCTTTATCTCCAGCAAGGGTTGTTTCTGTAGATATTTTGGCAGATGATGAATATGCTCATGATGCAATGGTTGTTGTTCCTGATGATCAGTTGAGCCTTGCAATTGGTAGAGAAGGACAAAACGTAAGACTTGCTCACAAATTGACAGGTTGGAAGATAGATATTAAGAGCGTTTCTCAAATGGAAAGAGCTGAAGAACAAAATATTTCTAACTATGAAGAAACTCCTGAAGAAGTTGTTGATGATGCAGTTGAAGAAGTTGATGAACTTCAACAAGAAATTGAAGAAGAAATGAACCAACAAGCGTTGGATGAAGAAGATCTTCAAGAAGAAGCTGCTGAAACAGATGAAACAGAAGAGTAGTTTTGTAAATGTAACATACTTGAAAAAGAACCTCATTATAGAGGTTCTTTTTTTTCTATAAAAGAACTTATCGCCCTATTGCCATATAGCCCTATCGCCTTATTGATTTATTGTCTTAACAACTCCTAGCCTTTTTGAGATATCTTGTTGACAAAAAAATTTGAGCAAATATTATATATGTATATGGCTTAAAATACCAAATTAGTATTGTAGTATAAACTAGAAAAAAGGAGATTAATCTCATGGCAAGAGAAAAGTACGAACGTACCAAACCGCACGTTAACATCGGTACAATTGGCCACGTTGACCACGGTAAAACAACATTAACTGCAGCTATTACTGCTGTATTGGCTGCTCAAGGACAAGCTGCATTGAAAAAATTTGATGAAATCGATGCTGCTCCAGAAGAAAAAGCAAGAGGTATTACTATCTCTACTGCTCACGTAGAATACGAAACAGCTAGCAGACACTATGCACACGTTGACTGTCCGGGCCACGCTGACTATGTTAAAAACATGATCACTGGTGCTGCTCAAATGGATGGAGCTATCTTAGTAGTTGCTGCTACTGATGGTGCTATGCCTCAGACTCGTGAACACATTTTGCTTGCTCGTCAGGTTGGTGTTCCTAACCTAGTTGTATTCTTAAACAAATGTGATATGGTTGATGACCCTGAATTGTTAGAATTAGTTGAAATGGAAGTTAGAGAATTGTTAACTTCTTATGAATTTGACGGTGACAACATTCCATTCATTCACGGTTCTGCATTGAAAGCATTGGAAGCTGCTCAAGCTAACCCTTCAATCGGTCGTGGCGAAGACAAATGGGTTGATAAAATTTGGGAATTAATGGATGCTATTGATACATACTTCCCAACTCCAGAACGTGATTTAGACAAACCATTCTTGATGCCAGTTGAAGACGTATTCTCTATCACAGGTCGTGGTACAGTTGCTACTGGTAGAGTAGAACGTGGTATTGTTAAAGTTGGTGACGAAGTTGAATTAGTTGGTTTAGGCGAAACTAAGAAAACTACAGTTACAGGTGTTGAAATGTTTAGAAAATCTCTTGATCAAGGTCAAGCTGGTGATAACATCGGTGCTTTGTTAAGAGGTGTTGATAAAACTGATATTCAACGTGGTCAAGTATTGGCTAAACCTGGTACAATTCACCCACATACAAAATTCACTGCAAACGTTTACGTATTGACTAAAGAAGAAGGTGGACGTCATACTCCATTCTTCCCTGGTTACAGACCTCAGTTCTACATCAGAACAACTGACGTAACTGGTTCTATCAAATTTGATGGTCAAATGGTAATGCCTGGTGATAACGTTGTAATGGAAGTTGAACTTATCGCTCCTGTTGCAATCGAAGAAGGTATGAGATTTGCAATCCGTGAAGGTGGCCACACAGTTGGTGCTGGTGTTGTTGACAAAATTATTGAGTAATCATAGTTTAAAACAACATTAAAAAACTTAAAAACGAGCTTGGAAACAAGCTCGTTTTTTTTAGTGTTTAAGATTAATGAATGCAAAGTCTGTATCAAAAGCGGGTGCTTTAAGTGAAAAGTGAGAAGTGAAACGTGAAAAGACCATATCGGTATGAATAAGTGAATGGTGAGTGGTGAATAGTGAGTTGACCATATTGGAAAAGATATTTTCTTTCATGTCTCCAACACTTCTAATCTTTCCCCTCGCCACTTGGGGAGAGGGTGCCTGAAAGGCAGGAGAGGGGTTCAAACCACAAGATACTGAAATAAGTTCAGCATGACTATAATCTGGCATTGCGCACTTGTTGCGCAATCTAGCAATTTGTTGTGCCGTCTTTTTCTCCCTCCCTAATGAGGGAGGATTTAGGTGGGTGCTATCCCGTAAGGGAAACATTTAACCTTCCTTGCAAAGGAAGGGGGACCGCTTGCGGTGGAAGGATTGTTTTTTGTCTTGCGCAGACGGCGGGAACTTTTTGTGTAAAAAGTTCCACAAAACCACCCACACGCTCCATTCACTAATAACTAGTAAGTTCAACTAAAAAACAGTCAAACTCGCTACGCTCAAACAATGACTGTTTTTGTTGTTTGTTTCACTAACAAGTTATTGTTCATTTCGCTATCGTGGGATTATTTTCTTCTTCTTGAAACTACTTGAAAAACATCAAAAAATTTGTTAAAATAGAGATGTTGACAGAGAACAGAGAGGAATTTTTATGAAAAAGAATTTATTTAAGCTCGTCGGGGGGGGGGCAATAGTCTAAAACCCTCTCATAATCATAGTTTATGGCAAGTTGGGGTGTTTAATAATCTCGCCCTTTGGGGAGAGAAGAAATTTGTTAGTGAGCTAAAGCGAACTTATAAACTAAAACGACCAGGTGCCACGCACGTAGCCATCTGTGACAGTGTTGGTTCATACTACAGGCATTGGTGTGGAGCCTTCACCCTCGCAGAGGTATTAATCACACTCGGTATCATCGGTGTTGTTGCAGCTTTAACTATGCCGACATTGATTGCTCAGCATAGAAAAAAGGCTTTGCAGACTGCGCTTTTAAAAACTTATTCTGAATTGCAACAAGCTAATTTAAGTTTATTGGCTGATGATGAACATTTATATGAGGTAGATAGTGATAATGAACGTCGAGAATTGTTGATGAAGGAGTTTAAGGGATATTCCTTGGTTGTTGGCGATAGTAGTTGGCAAACAATTGCTTGGAATTTGCATTTATTATATAATGGAGATTTAAAAGGTCATAATGGTGAAACAGAAAATATTCATCCTGTTTGTGATAATGGTGGAATTTCGACTGATAGTGTTGGTCGATTGTGGTTGTTCAATGATTCTGATAAACAAATTTGCGTTGACGTGAATGGAGTAAAAGGTCCTAACCGTTATGGGTATGATTATTTTGTGTTTTATCCAACTAAGGATGATAAAATTGTCCCGCACTATACAAATAAAGATGCAGAATGGTATATTTACGATTCTGCAGATGTTTCTTCTGCATACAATGATTATACATTTTATGCAGTAACGGATCAACATCCGACCGAAAAGGGAAAGACGTATTGGGGGGATTATATAAAGTTTTAATTATATACTACAAGGTCTGCTAAATATTTAGCAGACCGTTAAAATTTTTCCCCTATAAATTTTTTACCATTTCCCAAAAATATGAACCTTGACCTCAATTCTGCTCCGTTACAGAACTTGTCTTTTATTTTGCAGCTTGCAATGTTTGAAATTTATTTGTTTCTTTTGTTTTTTGCAAGTATTTAACAAGAGATTTAGCAACTAATTCTGAACGTTTTTTATTTTCTCTGTCCAAAATGTCGAAGTATTCGTCTAATGATGACATAATATATTCTGTATTTTCCATTTTTTATTTCCCCTTTTAACCTATTATAACCAAATTTTGCAGATTGTCCAATTTATTACTTAACTTAACTTTTAGCTTAACAGTGCTTCTAAGATTTCTGCATTTTTTGAAGCTCTTTGAGAATTTCTAACTTGGTTTCTGTACATATATGTTCTTAGAGCTTCTCTGATTAATTCTGATCTTGTACGATTTTCGTTTCCTGCAACTTTATCAATTTCATCTAAAAATCTTTCCGGCATTGATATTAATACTCTGGCCATATTGTTCTCCTTTTTAATTCCCTTTGTCATTCCCCTTGTATTTATATAAAGGAATTTTGTAATTAAAAATTGCGTAAAGTGTATATATTTTTTATAAATTTTGTAATAAAAGTTAATATAAAGTGCTTAAACCCTTCGTACATAATAGTTTTTATCTTTCTTAAGTTCAGTCTTTATGTAGTCAAAGTCGTCGTGATTTTGTATTTTTGATAGAATTTTTGCAGTTTTTTCTCTGATTGTATAATCTTCTATATCTTTAGTTTCTGTTAATATATTTAAAAGCTCTTTATTTGGAATAAATGTGACAAATTCGGAAATTGTTTCTAAATACCAGTAGAGTTTGAAAACCTCTTTGTTTATTTTGTATTTCCCTTCTTGGATATCAAAAGCCTTGATTGGTGGTATTATTTTAAGAGTTTTGTCGGTTAACTTTTTGCAAAATTCTGTTGTAAAAGTTGGGTAATGTTTTAAATTTCTGATTGCTTCTATTGTGTTTCTGCAAATATTTCCATTTATATCAATGATTGCATCAAGAAATTTGTCTACAAAATTTGTATAAAATTCCGGATTTTGTGGTAAAAAATCTTTTAATCTGAATGACACTGCTTCTCTGATTTTGCCATCGCAACCGGTTAAGTTTGACATAAAAACAGTAGCATCATTTTGGGTTGAGATAATGTCTAATTTTATTGTTGCAGCTTGCTTTTCGGCAACTGAACCTGTCTTTAAAAATTCTATGAGTTGCTCATGTGAATATGTATTCTCGTAGATATTTAAAGCGGTATTAAAATCCTGTTTGTGTTTTTCTGTCAAAATTTCGTTCAAATTTTACTTTTAACCTCGTTATATCAATAATATAACATAAAATACAATGTTTTTTGAGCCAAATATAGTTTTAATGAATGATATGTATTACAAAGTTATGTGTATAATGGATTTTAGGAGAAAATTATGAAAGAAATAATCGCATTTTTTAAAGAAATATTTATGATAAGTGATGAAAATTCTAAAGTAAAAATTGGTTTGTCGCAATTCAAAGAAGAAAAAGAAATTGTAAAACCGGTTAAGAAAATCAAAAAATTTGAAAAAGAAGTTAAAATATCTGATTTGATGCGCAGAAGTGCATAGTTTTAGAGAAAATCTGATTTTTATTATATACTTAGTTTATGGATAGTAAGAGTGATTTACGCAAAAAAGCTAAGTGTATAAGAAAAAGCCTTTCAATTGCAGAGAAAAGTAAAATTGCAATAGAAAAAATCAGGGGAAATACGCTTTATATACCAGCAAAAAATGTTTTGATTTATTATCCGTTGCGCTATGAATTAAATTTGTTAGCGTTGTTGGATGATGAAAAAAACTTCTATTTGCCGAGAGTTTGTGGTGAAAATTTGCAAATTTGTCCGTTCAAAAAAGGTGACAAACTTGTTGCATCTTCATTTAATATTTGCGAACCTTGCTCAAATTTTATAAATCCTCGTAATCTTGATTTAGTTGTAGTTCCTGCATTAATGGCAGACAAATCCGGCTTTCGTTTGGGATATGGTGGAGGATTTTATGATAGGTTTTTAGTTGAAAACAATACTGTTAAAACCATTTTACCAATAGCGAAAGAATTAATTGTTGAAGAATTGCCACATGAAGAGTTTGATATAAAAATAGATGAAATAATTCCTGTTTAAACATGAAAAAAGAGTTCGCAGTTAAGCGAACCCTTTACAGGTTAGTTAAGGATAGGATTTATAGGTAAAATTTCTAAGCTACGTAATTAGGTTTCCATTGCTCTACGGCTTTGTCTTCACCTTGTTTACATGCTTCAAGTTCTTGATCTAACAATTTTAATTGAGTTTCAAGTTTTGCTTTTTCGGCTTGAATTTGTTTTTCTTGTTCATTAAGAAGTTTTGATTCTTGTTTGCCGATTTGTTCTCGTTGTTGATCATAAAGATTTTTAAAGATCCATTGTTGATACATAGCCTGCATATTTGGATCTTGCATTTGTGACATTTGCATTGCAATTTGTGGTTGCATCATTTGCATTTGCTGTTGCGCTCCGAATAACGCTGTATTGTGCGCATACTGCATGTACATCAATTGTCTACCAAACATTGAACCAGGAGTGTTCATCATATCGCTCATTGAAACAGAACCATCTCCAATATTTGCTGCATATTGTTGCAAATCTGAGAGTTTTCTGGTCAAGTTCATTAAACGATAGTTTAAATCACTTTTCCTTTGCATAATGTCCAATTTTCGGTATGCGAAAATTAATAGTGACATTTTACTTTCCTACCTTTTCTAACTTTAATAACTAACCTTTTTTTAACCTACATTTATATAAAAACATGCAACTCCTTAGAATTGCATGTTTTTACAGGTTTTGTTAAGTTATGTTACAAAGGTTATTTTTTATCTCTTGTAACAACTTTATCAATAAGTCCGTATTCAAGAGCTTCTTGAGCAGTTAAGAAGTGGTCACGTTCGCAATCTTCTTTAACCTTTTCAATAGGCTGACCGGAATTTTCTGCAATAATTCCAATTAACATATCTTTCATACGAAGAATTTCTTTTGCTTCTATTTCGATATCAGTGGCTTGACCTTTAGCACCGCCAAGAGGTTGGTGAATCATTACTCTTGAGTTCGGTAGAGCCAATCTTTTTCCTTTTGCACCAGAGCAAAGTAGGAATGCGCCCATTGATGCTGCATCGCCTAAACAAATTGTAGATACATCAGATTTGATTAATTGCATTGTATCGTAAATTGCCATCCCAGCAGTAATTACACCACCAGGACTATTGATGTAAAGCATGATATCTTTTTCAGAGTTTTCGCTATCAAGTAGTAATAACTGCGCAACAACAGAGTTTGCAACTTCGTCGTCAATTTCAGTTCCTAAAAATATAATTCTTTCTCTCAAAAGTCTTGAGAAGATGTCAAAAGAGCGTTCTCCACGAGAAGAAGCTTCAATAACTGTAGGGACATAGCCCATTATTTTCATATAAGTTTGTTGATCCATTCTTTCTCTCCTATATAATGAATACATTATATAATAAACATGTAAAAAAGTGTAATGGGCTAAAAATATGATTTTCGTGTTATAATCGACTTATGGATAAGAAAATTCCCGATAAGGTTATTAATAGACTGACACTGTATCATTGTATTCTTTCTGATTTTATCAATAATAAAGAAGATGTTATTTCGAGCAAACAGATTGCTCAACTCCTTAATACGGATGATTCTCAGGTGCGCAAAGATATAAATTATCTTGATAATTCTGGTAAAAGTAGAGTTGGTTATGGCGTAAAAGAGTTGAAGCTCGCTATTGAAAAGACTTTAGGGTTTAAAAAAACTAAAAAAGCTTTTATTATCGGAGCAGGAAATTTAGGCACTGCAATTGCTAATTATGGGAATTTCTCAGACTATGGTTTGAATATTTTGTCATTATTTGATAACGACCCTAAAAAAATTGGTAAAGTTGTGAATGGAATGAAAATTGAAGATATTGTAAAACTTCCTGAAATTGCGAAGCAAGATGAGGTTGATATCGCAATTCTTACCGTTCCTCGACAATTTGCTCAAACTACTGCTGATTTTTTGGTTAATTCTAATATTAAATATATTTGGAATTTTGCTCCGGTTGTTTTGTCAGTTCCAAATGATGTGCAGATTTGGAACGAAAATCTAATGGGTAATTTTCTACAATTTACTTACAGTATCTAGCTTGTTAATTTGGTACAAATATCTTAAACCTTCAAGGGTTAAAGTTGGATTGATAAAATCAAATTGCCTTTTTAAATAATTTGCAATTAATCCTGAATAACCTCCTGTTGCAACGATAACCGCTTTTTTGCCTAATTCTTTTTCGCATTGTTCAACCAAACCATCAATCATCGCAGCAGATCCTCTCAAAACTCCTGACAAAATTGCATCGTTTGTGTTATGACCAATTGCAGAATTTGAAGGTGAAACTTCTATTCTTGGTAATTTTGATGTAAATTTGTTCAATGCTTTGAGTTGCAAAGCCACTCCAGGAGCTATAATTCCGCCTATAAATTCTCCTTTTGCGTTCACAATATCAAAAGTTGTTGCAGTCCCGAAATCAACTACGATTACGGGGTGATTATATAAAACATAAGCTCCGGCTGCGTTTGCAATTCTATCTGCCCCAGCTTCTTTGGGAGTAGTTAAACAAATTTTTACACCTGTATTGATTTTTGTTGTTAAAATAATAGAGCTTAGTTTAAAAACGTTGTCAACTGCTGTTTTGAATTTTTTTGTAAGTTCTTCTACAACAGATGATATAATACATCCGTCAATTTTAAATTCTTTAAACAGTGACTTCAAAAGCACTTCATATTCTTCTAAAGATAAATCTTTGTCTGATGCTAATCTATATTTTTCTACAAGAGCATCGTTGTCGAACAATCCCAGTGTAATGCTTGTGTTCCCGATATCTGCGGTCAATAACATAATAAACTAATCCTCTTTATAAGAATTAGTTTATTACAAATATAAGCTTTTTGCAAAAATTTATGAATAAGATGTTTGAGTATGGATGGAAACATCACTATATCCCGGAACATTTCCACTTTTAGTAAAATCATCAAGTGTCGCAACAAAAGCACCTTTTGCTGTGTTATGGCTTTTTTCTGCCGGATTTGTAAACATAAATTTTTTAATTCTTGAAAAGAGGTCATCTTGTGATCCGATTGCACCAATTTTGTCAGCCATAATATATCTCCTTAGAATTTTATACTATCTCTTATATATATACTAAGGATATAATTTCCACAAAATTGCTTATTTTTATCAAACTTGTTACAAAAGTTAATATTCTTATAAAAAGTAAGTATTGAAAAGTGAAAGGTGAAAGGAGAGAAGTCCATTTAGTTTGTTCTGCTCAAAAACAACTTTGACGTGGTAGCACCTGCAATGGGCTATTTGCCAATTCACTTTCCTAGTATTTTCTTCTCTAACATCACGGCTGTCTTAGTTTTGGCTAAACCACCTTGAGAACTCTCTTTCAAAAGAGGGGACATCAATTGACCAGTCTGTTCCATTGCATCAACAATTTCATCAATCGGTATTACGGATGTAATGTCTGCCATTGCTAAATCTGAAGCGGTTACTGCGTGAATTGCTAAGAAAGGATTTCGTTTAACGCAAGGAATTTCAACCAATCCACAAACAGGATCGCAAGTTAGTCCTAAAATGTTTTTTAGAGCAAGCGCAACTGAATTAATAATTTGGGAAACATTTCCACCTCGCATTTGAGTTAATGCTGCTGCAGCCATAGCTGATGCAACTCCACACTCTGCCTGACATCCGCCAACTGCACCTGCAAGAGCCATTTTGTTGGAAACTAATCTTCCGACTTCTCCAGCCGTAATTAGAGCATTTATCTGCTCGCCTTCTTTTATATTGTTATCTTCTGCGTACGCAACCAAAACTGCCGGAACAATTCCACAGGAACCTGCAGTTGGACAAGCTACGATTGTTCCCATACGCAAATTTTGTTCACTAGTTGCAAGTGCGTATGTCATCATTTTGTATGCGGTTTCACCTAACAATGAACCGGCTTTCGATTTTTGTAATTTATAGCAATCATCTCCACTCAAGCCACTTGGAGATTTTTCTGTTGAATTTAAACCAACTTTTATGGCTTCTTTCATTGCATCAAGACTTTTTTTAGCTTGCATTCTTACTTTGTATTCAGAATTTTCTCCTTGAGAAGCCTCGTAATCTAATGCCGTTTCGTGGATTGTTTGGTTTTCTGCGTTACAAGCTTCATAGAGTTGTTTAAATGTTGTAATATTATAGTTCATATCAAATTAACTTTCCAGTTTTTCTATATATCTGACCATATACATATCTTTTAATTCGCTTACGGCTTTGGTACAATGTTTTGACAATTCACCGTCAATACAAATACACATTGAGGCATCTTTACCTTTTCCGCTTCTATCACAGTGTAGTGAGGCAATATTTACATTATCTTCTTGAATAAGCTTGGTAACTGTTGAAATTACGCCAGGCATGTCCTCATAAACAAGTAAAAGAGTGTTGTATTTCCCATTTAATTTAACAGAAAAATTGTTGATGTTTGTGATTTCGATTTCTCCTGCTCCAATGGAATTTCCAGAAATGAACAGATTTAAATCGCCTTCGAATATAAAATCAACGGCGTTTGGATGTCTATTGAAATCCTGCAAAAATTCAAAAGAATAATCGATTTCTTTAGCCTCTACGGTATCAAAAACAGTTTTAATTCTTTCATCTGCAACAGAAAAACCTAAAATTCCCGCAAGTAACCCTTTGTCAGTTCCGTGACCTTTTCCTGTTAAAGCATATGAATTGTATAGCTTAAAGGTTACTTTTTGAGGTTTTGCTTTATAGATGTTTCTGGCAAGAAGTCCTAACCTGACAGCTCCTGCGGTGTGCGAACTTGAAGGCCCTGCCATTATTGGTGAAATAATATCTATAATTGAAGATTGGTGCATGTACTCTCCTCTTTTAACAAGATTATATCATCTCATTAACTAATGTAAATAATTTGTAAATTTATGACAATAAATTTCAATTTTGTGTTTTTATATATATGTTGTGTAGGGAATAAAATTTTAGTGTAGTAAAGGAGTAAAATGTTTAGTCCTGAATTTATGAAGTATTTGATTAATTACCAAAAATCTGAGTTTACCCCTCAAGATACAAAAAAAGAAATTCGTTTTAAGAACAGAAAATCAGGTAAACTTGCTGAAATCTATGCGGTAATTACGAAGTAGATTGATGGATTTGAATTATAACGGTAAATAAATTACTCCTTCCCTTATGAGTGAAGGTTGTAATGTATGCTTTCTTTTTGATAAATAATTCAAATGAATTACAAAAAGAGTTTATTAAACAAAAAAAACGCTATTTCTTTTGGAAATAGCGTTGGAATTCTTTTGAATAATTCCTCGTAATAGTGTGAAGTGTAGTGTGCAATAAAACGTTTTTTTGATTCCTCGTTTTATGCTTTTCCTCGTGTCATGTATATAAACAATTTTTAGTATATATAATTGCCATACATGTTTAATATTAAGTATATTTTGTTACAAAAGTTAATAAATTTGAGGGTGGAGTATAGTTGTTTGATAATTTAGGGGATTTTACAATGTGATTTTTTATTATACTATATTGTTAAGAGATATTTGAGGAGATTTTAATGAAGATATTGGTATCTAATGATGATGGGATTGCAGCTAACGGAATTAGATGTTTGACTGAAACTTTGGCACTGGAACATGAAGTTTATGTTATTGCTCCGGATAGGGAACGCAGTGCTGCTGGGCATTCTTTAACTTTGCATACTCCATTGAGGGTTGAGGAGGTTGAAGCTTATCATGGGGTAAAAAGAGCATGGGTAACAACCGGAACTCCGGGGGATTGTGTAAAAATCGGGATTAATGCAATTTTGAGCAAAGATGAGCAACCTGACGTTATTATTTCCGGAATTAATCATGGCCCAAATTTAGGGGCTGATATTTTGTATTCCGGTACGGTCAGTTGTGCTATGGAAGGCGCAATGTTGGGAGTTCCAAGTATTGCTATTTCTCTTGCATCAATGCGTTATGAGTACGAAAATTTTAAATATGCTGCAAAGTTTGCAAATCTGTTGTTGCCAAAATTGAAAGAATTTACATTTCCTAAAAAGAGCCTATTGAATGTAAATATTCCGGCACTTGATGAGGAAGATATTGCTGGTGTTGCGATTACGGAATTGGGTCGCAGAATGTTTACTGACAATTACGAAAAACGTGTTGACCCGAGAGGAAAAGTTTATTATTGGATGGCAGGAGAAATGATAAATGAACCTGTTGGCTCAAATACAGACATTGCTGCAGTAAGAAATAACAAAATCTCAATAACACCTGTTACTTATGAAATGACTAAAGAAGACGTTATGTCTAATCTTGAAGGTATTTTATGTAAAGGTGATGCTTGCAACTGGTTTGCATAATGATTAAAATGATTTAATTGCAAAATAAATTAAGACAATAGGAATTCCAATCAATAGCAGAATGCTAAGTATAAATAGAAAACCATAAAATATTACAGGTATAAAAGGAAGTAACAAATCTAGCCAAAAAAATCTTGTTAATTTGTCCCACCTTTTAATATCTTTATCAAACTCAATACTTTCTTCAACATCTTTAATAACAGAATTAATACTTTCAACAAGATGAGCATCACTTGTATTTTCTAATGCAAATTTTAGGTCTTTTAATGCTCCATCTTTATCATTATTTTGCCTTTTAAAACTAGCTAGGTTAATAATATATTTTAAATCTCTTTTACTTGCTTCTTTATAGCATTTTAGCACCTTAGATTTATTTTCTAATATTTCATAGCACAAAGCCATATAATAAAAAAGTTCAGCCTTATCAACATATAAAGGATTTCTTAATGCCTTTTTTATAGCTGGCAAAAATTTTTTTATATCATTTTTTATTCTTTTTTTAGTTGCATTTATCTCTTTTTTATTGGCATTTGGCTCTGTCAGTTGAATATCGCATTCACAAATAATTCCAAAATATTCCATTATTAATACAAGATTTAAGTGCTCTTCATTATGCATAAACTACTCCATAATTATTCTTGCAGGATAATTATTTCGAAGGAGTTCATTTGCAATGCTTTGTGCTTTTTCTCTTGTTGCGTATGAGCCAACTTGAATAGTATATGCGCCACCAATATTTCTAACGTATGGAGATATATTCAATCCTGATTCTGCAATAATTCCTTTTGCAACTTCTGCTTGTTCTCTTGTTGAGTAATAACCTACAACAACTTTGGCTGCATTTGTTGCTTGAGTTGTAACCGGTTTTGGCGTAGGATTAGTTGTTGTAACAGGTTTAGAATTAATTGTTTTGGCTGGAAGTGTCATAGCCTCTTGAGTTGTATTATCTGTCGCTTCAGCCTTTTTATGGTCTGGTAAAACAACCTTCTCGTCTAGTTCTGTTGCAAATGTATTATCTTGAGTTTTCTGACCTTCATCTTCTTGTTGCAATAATTTTAATCTGTCATCAACCGATGTTTTGTCAGCAACATCTTCTGTGGCAGTTTGGTTTTCATCCTCTCCAATAGAAACATCAATTTCAGGAGAAAGTTGTTTTGCAATTCCTAAGAAAAGCAAAAGCAGAATGAAAAATGCAGATACGAAGATAATTATACCTTCATTCGGCTTTTTAGTAACTTTTTTTTGATATTCTTTATAACTGATATGAGAAGGGCGTTTTAAATCTTCTTCCATTATACACCTCTAACTTTTGTTGATGCCATTATTATATCATTAATTTCTTCAGAATAATTCGTTAAAATTTCCTGAGCAAGTTCTTTTATGTCGGTTATACCAAGCTCACTAGTTAATCCGCTTGCTTTAACCGGTGCATTTGTAGAATCAATATTTATGCCGGTATGGATAAGTATTGAATTTATTGATTTTGTAGCGATAGAAACAGTTAATTTTTTACCTTCATAGAACAAATCGTCGCCATTTCTCGTAATTTTAAAACCTCTTTTTTCAAGAGCTTCTTTGATTATACAGATAAGTAGTCTTTGCCTAAAAACACCTTCAACCAAGCCTACATTGAACTGTTCGGATATAAAGCTCAACATTGATTTACTATAAATAGGTTCGTTGTTGATAACATCTTCAATATCAACCATTTCGGTTAATTTAACTTCACATTCTCCAATAAACGCAACAGTCGCATCTCCTTGAATTTTAAAGTTTTTATAAATCCAGTGTGGAGAAAGTTGCCAACCTTCATATTTAATTTCTTGTTCTAATAATTGTGTTTTCAAAACAATTCCTTTATGTAATGGGTGTCATTATTTGCAATTAAGGCATTTTTTAAACGAGTACATGATTCACATTTGCCACAATGCTTTTCCCCGTTTGCATAACAACTTCTGACATATTCAAGTGGAATGTTATGCTCTAGTGCCAGTTTTACTATATCATTCTTGTTTGAATTTATCAAGGGGGCAACAACTTTTGGGTGCTTTTGCGTTGAATATTCAAATTCTGCATTGATTTTGTCGATAAAATCTTGTGTGTTGTCAGGAAAAGTTTGTCCTTCTTCCTTGTTTGCGCCAATTAAGATATAGTCAAAATCATTGCCGTCAGCAAAACTTCCTGCAATATTCAGAAACAAACCATTTCTGTTTGGAACCCAAACATTTTTGGCAGATTGTTCAGGATTCTCAATTCCTTGAGGTAACTCATTATCACTTACCAGGGCAGTGTGAGTGACTTCTTTTAACCAATCCAGTTTGATAACTTTATGATTAATTTTATAATAATTACATATATTTTTTGATGTCGAAATTTCTTGCTTGGCGGCTTTTTGTCCGTAGTCAAAAGTCAAGGCTAGTGAAATTCCATATTTTTTTATTCCTAAACCAAGACTTACTAAAGAATCTAGACCGCCAGATAATAGGATAATTCCTTTACTCATTTTCATCCTCATATTCTGAAATCATTGAAACTGCCTCCATTTTCAGATTGTCTGAAAAATTTTGTCCGTTTGCAACTTCATCTAAAATTTCTCTCCCGACAAGGTTGTAAAGTGCAATTAGAGCGTTTTTCTTAACTTCTTCATCTTCATCTTCCATCAAACAGGTTCTGATAGTTTCGACGGCTTGTGGGTTGTCGCTATCCATTATCGCCTCAATTGCGTTAATTCTTATTTGTGGAGATTCATCGACAAGAGAATTTTTTAAAGCATTGAAAACTCTTTCGTTATCGTCAAGTCGAAGTTTCCCTAATGCTTCAATAATTCGTTCTTTCAAAAAAGTGAATTTATTCCAAATTCCTTTTTGAGCTTCTAAAATGCTTACAAGCGGATCTACTGCACGTAAATCTCCTAACATTCCAAGAGCTGAGGCAGCAGTTTCCCTCAAATAAACAGACTTTTCATCCTCGTCTTTTACAACTTCGATTAATGGTGCAACCGCATATCTATCCCCAATTCTTCCTAATGCATCGGCACAGGCAAGACGAACTTTGTAATTTTCATCTTTGTTATTTAAACAATATAAAAGAGGAGTTACTGCTGACGTGTCTTTCAGATTAGCAATAGCTTTGGCACACATTGCTCTAACGTTTATGTATAAGTCTTTTTCTTCAGTGTTGATATTTTTCATTAAAAGAATATCCAAAAGGACTTCAAGAGATGATTTGTTTCTAAATCTGTCTTCACATTGGATTAAAGTCATCAATATATCAGGATTTTTGGATATTGATAATAAATAATTGTAGATTTTGACAAGGTTTTCTGGTTCGTAAACTTCATCAAGTGCTTGAATATTGAAAATAACAGTTTGAGTGTCAGAAGCATTTGGCACTCCGCATTCCTTTGCTATTAGTTCTAAATTAAGTTCTTTTCCCACTCTTTCACCTTATCTACTGCGAAATATACAATAAAATCACTTTTTTTTCAAGTAATCAAACTCAAAAATACTACGAATGTCGTAACAAATTCTTCTCTTATTAAAAAGGAGCAACTAAAGGTTGCTCCTTTTATTATTTTATTTATCTGTTTAAGCTTTTTTAGTATCTTCTGCTTTTGCTTGTTTGTGAGAAAGGTATTTTTCACATATCCAGTTAGCAGGTTTTGTTACTACTACCGGAACGAAGAACCTGTAAACAAAGCCGAATACTATCATTGATCTTAAAGCATTCATCCCTTTGATTTTTCCAGATAATTTGTCTGATACTTTAGGAATTAATTCGCTTTGGCTTAATTTTTTAATATATTTGTCAAGTTTTAGGCGACTAACTGATTTTACAGTAGTTTCAGCGTCTTTAGCATCTTCAACAGCACCTTTTACAGCGTGTTCAAGATATTCTGTGTAACCAGCATATCCTTTTTCACCTTGTTTTGGCATTTTTAACGCATCTTTAACTTGATCAGCAAGTTCATTAACATCAGCATTAGGGTTTTGTTTTAATTTTTTGTTGATTTCTTCAATACCTTTGTTGATGCTTTTGAAGTTTTCACTAAATTTTTCGTTATCAATTTGATATCCAACAAATTTGGCAGTCGTGTTTTCCCACCAGTTCTTAACGTATTTGTCAAGAGTATAAGCACCCGCAGTAGATATTGCAAATGTCAAACCTTGATTAACTGCAAGAGTTTGTTTTCTATCTTTATCCAATTTGTCATTTGTTAAAGTTTTTTCCATATATAAACCGCTCGTAATCAATGAACCGATTGTTAAACAGTGTTGGAATAAGTTACTGCTATCTTTAAATTTGTCAGCAATGTAATTCATTGGTTTGCTATCAACGACTTTAGATGTAAAGTGTTTTGTTACAGAATCTGTAAATCTATCATAAAAATCAGATAGAGGTTTAAATATACTAGATTTTTCTTCGGCTGTTTTTACTGCCGCTTTTGCCGCATCGTTTAAGCCATTTGCTGCATTTGCAGTAAAGCTTTGCGGTCTTGTATTCATTTTGTTAAATCTGTTTTGTTGATTATATGTATTGAAGGTGTTTAGTGTTACGTTCATTATTTAACACCCCCTTTTACTTCTTGAAAAACTGGTTTGTTGATAAAATCCATTGCTGCTGGGTTAGTCATGTTATTTGTTTCCTTCTGAGGTTCTGGTTTCTTTTTCTTTTCTACGCCGAACACGTATTTCAAAATAGGCGGAATTAATGCGATAGTAAGAATTGATCTTGGTACTGCAATAATCCAATCCGGAATATTTTTAGATAGAACTTCAAGAGCCGCTCTGTGTTTTTGTACGGCTTTATACGCTTCTCTTGCGGCTTTATCAACAATTTTGCCTGTTTCATCTCTTAAATTTGCTTTTGCTTCAAGTGCTTTTTCTTTTTCAAGCAATTCTACAAGTTTTTTACTTAAAATTTGAGGATTTCCGTCTTTATCTTTTATAATATTGCCATCTTTATCTTTCAAATAACCATTAGTTCCGAATAATTTTTTAACAGCTCCGTCAAGAGGGCTTGTAATAATAACAGATGCGACAAAACCTAAAATTGCAGAAGCCATTGAGTGACCTGATGCGTAAATTTTGTCTTCTTTATCTTTTTTACCCGGAAGTGTCATAATTGTTGCCGGTCTAAGTACACCAGCAAGCCCTAGTGCGATAAGTGCGCTAGTTGCAACGTTATGTTCGTTTGAATATTCTGTAAGTTTGTTAAACCATTTACTTGTAAGGATACCACCTTTTTTTATAGTTTTAACGGCAGCTTCACTCTTTCCCGTAAAACTGCCGTTAAAATTCGCATTATATCCTCTATTATTATCATAAGCTCCCGCATTCTTCTCCCTAAAATTTTGAGGTTCCGAATGGAGCCTTGATGAACCCTGATTTAGGGTAATATCACGCTGTAATCTACTAACTTTCATTTTTTCACCAAATAATTAAATGTATCTACATTAATTTTAAAACAAAGGAAAATATTTTTTGCTACATGTTTAAAAATTGTTTACAATTAATTTTTTTTTAATGAATAAAAGCCCCTATCGCCTTATAGCCTTATTACCCTATAGCCCTTAAAAACTACATATCTAAAGCTAAATCTAATGTTGGAGCTTTGGCAACAATCGCACTTGATGAAATTATATCTACTCCTGTTGATGCAATAGCGTTTACTGTTGAAAGGTTTACGTTTCCGCTTGCTTCTACAATCGCTTGATGATTGATTAGTTCAACTGCTTTTTTCATTGTTTCTACTGGCATGTTATCAAGCATTATAATATCAGCTTTAACTTCAATAGCTTCTTTTACTTGGTCAATTGTGTCGCATTCGACTTCAATTTTATGAGCATGCGAAATACTTTTTCTTAATTTATTTACTGCGTTTGTTAAAGAACCCGCAAGTCTGATGTGGTTATCTTTAATCATTGCACAATCTGATAGGTTAAATCTGTGTAATGCTCCCCCGCCAACTTTTACTGAATATTTCTCAAATGCTCTAAAGTTTGGAGTTGTTTTTCTTGTATCAACTATTTTGGCTGAATATGGTGCTATGGCATCTTGATATTTTCTTGTTTCTGTTGCAATTCCCGACATTCTTTGGATGTAGTTTAGAGAAACTCTTTCACCCATTAGTAAATCTTTTGCAGGACCTTCTAAATCTGCAATTTTATCACCTTTTTTGATTATATCGCCATCTTTAAAATAAAATTTGATTTTAACATCATCAGAAAGGATTTTGTAAACGGTTTTGAAAACATTACACCCGCAAAGAACTCCTTCACTTCTTGTATTCAATTCGGCTTTTAAAAAATCGTTTTCGCCTGCCAAATTTTCGGTCGTAATGTCACCGTATCCGATATCTTCCATTAATGCGGATTTAACGTGGTCTTCTACATAAAATTTACTTAACATAATCAGGTACCTTATCTTCTTTTGTTATAATACTGTGAACGCATTCATCATTAGTTTGTGGAAAATCTGTTCTATAGTGCGCCCCACGAGATTCTTTTCTTGTAAGAGCAGAATTTGTAATTAAGTCTGCAACAACAAACATATCACGCAATTCGTATTCTTCTTTGCTTATACATTTGCTTGTGCGAGGAAACTCAGATTTTAATTCTTGCAATTTTGTAATTGCAGTCGTTAAAGATTGTTTATCTCTGAAAATTCCGACATAATTCCACATAATATTTTGCAATTTCTTTTTCATTGACGGAATGTCAAGTTCTTCTGTAATGTCATCTTCAATTGTGTAATGATCAAGAATTTTTTTGATATTTTCGTCAATTTGTTTTGGAGATTTGAGTTTCAATGTTTTTAAATAATCTGCTACAGAATAAGCACAAACAACACATTCTAGCAATGAATTACTTGCTAATCTGTTTCCACCGTGCAAACCGGTTGAAGAAACTTCTCCTATTGCGTACAACCCGTTAATAGATGTTTCACCACGCAAGTTGGTTTTTACACCCCCCATATAATAGTGAGCAGCCGGAGCTACCGGAATAAAATCGTGTGCAATATCTATTCCATTTTCAAGGCATTTTTTTGAAATATTAGGAAAACGTTTTGCAAGTTTTTTGCTATCAATGCAAGTTGCATTCAAATATACATTATCAACTCCGTTTTTCTTCATTTCGTTAAAGTTTGCCCTTGTAACGATGTCACGAGGTGCAAGTTCTTTTCTTTCGTCATAATTTTGCATATATTCAACGCCGTCAGCATCACAAAGTTTTGCCCCTTCACCTCTAACGGCTTCCGAAATCAAAAATCTGTTCTCGCCACAATCTATAGCAAGTGCGGTCGGGTGGAACTGTACAAATTCCATATCTTGCATCACTGCACCGGCGTTGTATGCTAAAGCTAAACCATCTCCTGTTGCTCCTGCCGGGTTGGTCGTGTATTTATATAATTGACCAATTCCGCCTGTTGCAAGGATTATTGCTGGAGAATAAATGGTTTCATATTCTTGTGTTTCGTCATTATAGACAAGAACTCCCTTACATTCGTTGTTGCTAACGAGAAGTTCTACGGCTGATGTATCTTCATAAATCTCTATATTTTCATTTTCTGCAACCTTTTTGCAAAGAGCTTGTTCAATCATTTTTCCTGTAGCATCTCCACCTGAGTGCAAAATTCTTCTTACACTGTGCGCTGCTTCTTTGGTGAAACAAAGGTTGTTGTTTTCATCTCTATCAAATTCAACGCCGAATTTTAGTAAATCTTTTACAACGGCATCAGAATGTTCTGAGATAAATTTAACTGTGTTAAAGTCACTCAATCCAGCTCCGGCTTTAATTGTATCAGAAATGTGTGATGCGGTTGTGTCAGATTTGTTTTCTTTCATAACTGCAACCATTCCGCCTTGAGCATATCTTGAGTTGCTTTCTCCAAGTTTTGATTTTGTAATAAGTAAAAGTCCGTCAGGAAGTTCTACTTGTTGTTCAATTTTTAGGGCGGCGTAAAGTCCTGCAATCCCGCTTCCTATTATAACTGTTGAATAATTTGAATATTTCATAGTTTTCGCCTTATGTATATTTATCATTTACATAATAATCCAAAATTACAAAATTTGCTATTAATAAATATTAAGATTTAATTAAATAACTAGCAAAAAATTTTTTTAGTTGCTTTACAATGATATCTAACTAAGGAGTATTAAATGCAAGTAAATTTGAATTGTGATTGTGGTTGCCCAAAACCTCAATTTGGTATGGCTTTTAGACGACCTGAAGGAAAAGATTTAAGTAAATTGTCTGATTATTTGGGACTGGGTGAAGAAATTAACCGAAAAGGATTTGCACAATACATAAAAGAATTAAAAAATCATACAAGATATGATGTTGTATATAAGTCAGCTACTAATTCTATGTCTGTAATTGATAATAAAACAGAACAGGTTGTTAATAGTTTTTGCGGAACTCCTAATACTACCGGTTATAGCCATTTTGGAGCAGTTTTTTATCCCGGTAAAAAGTTTATTACAAAAATGTTTGATCCAAAACAATTTCTTCCATATAATTTATTGTTGGCCGGAGAAAAAGCTCAGGAATTAGAAACTGCTGCTATTGCGAAAGAAGCAGGTGTAAAGGTAATAAACGAAATTATATAGGTTATTTTACAAAATGAAATTGAAAAGACTTCTTTTTCCAAAGGAAGTCTTTTTATTATATGAATATAAATAATATTTATTAATTAAGTTTGTATAATATAATTATTATTTCTCAATAATAAAGGGATTAATTATAAGTAAAAAACTTTTATAAGTAATATAGGAGAAAATAATATGACAATAAATATATTACTTGTAGAGGATCAAAAATTAATTCGTGTTGGTTTAAAGTCCCTTTTTGAAGGGCAAGATGATTTGGTAGTTGTGTCAGAAGCTCAAAGTGGAAAAGAAGCGATTGAAAAATATAGAATTGTTCATCCTGATATAATTCTAATGGATATTGGCTTACCTGATATTTCAGGTGTTGAGGCAACAAAAAGAATTTTAGAAGTAAATAATCGAGCAAGGGTTATAATTTTGACATCTCATTTGAGTGAGCAAGAAGTTTTAAATGCGCTTCAAGCCGGTGCTTGTGCTTATGTTATGAAGGATATAAGTACGGATGTTTTAAAGATGATTATAAAAACAGTGTATGATGGTGCGATGTGGCTAGATCCACAAGTTGTTCCAATATTGAGAGAGAAAAATTGTGGGGTTGTTCCGCCACGCCAAATGTCAAGAGCGATGTTTAAGGAACAGCACGCAAACCTTACTCAAAGAGAATATGAAGTTTTAAAGCTTGTTGTTGAAGGTCTTTCTAATAGTGAAATCGCACAAGAATTAACGATTTCTGAACACACTGCCAAAGCTCATGTTTGTAATATTATTCAAAAATTAGTTGTAGATGACCGAACTCAAGCTGCCGTAAAAGCTTTAAAAGAAGGATTAGTTTGATATTTAATAGAGTGTTACGAAATGTAAACAGATACATAAATGTGCTGAAACTTAGACGTAGTGCCTTATTTGATATGAGATAAGAGAAGAACATGAAACCGTGCCTTAAAGTATTGTGATTAAAATGCCGTTAATTTATTTGGAAAGGACTACGATAACATGGGCATGTCAGCATCACAAGCTAGGTTATTGACAATTACCGGTCGTTTGACCGATAATGAATTGCGCTCTCAAACAATAACCAATTCAAAACTTCGTCTTGCCCAAAAATCCTCTGAAGCAAGCCAAGCTTATATGGACGCTTTAAATACTGAAAAATTAACTTATAAATATTATAATGATAACGGCGAAAGTGCTTCTTATAACTTAACTCCAGCATTTTTATATTCTTATGAACCGTTGAAAAATCAATATTCTATTCAAAATGCCTCTGGTCAAAATTTAGTTCGTGCAACTGATGCAAAAAATTACGAAGAAACTAATAGTTTAGGTCAATTTTTGTCACGTTATATGGATACAGAGGAGGTTTTAACTTCTTCTTCTCAAATTGCGCAGAGCAACTATGATGCTGCATATAAAAATTATGAGGAAAGTTTGAAAAAATACAATGACGAAACCTTTCCAGCTTATGAAGAAAAAAGAAAATATTATGATGAAGTAGAATATCCTGCTTATGAAAAACAGTTGGAAGATTATAATAAACGTTTAGAACAATATGAAAATTATGATCCAACTAAAGATAAGGATTATATGGATAAAAAGAAACAGTATGACGAAGTAGATTATCCTAATTATTTAAAAGATAAAGAAGAATATGACAAAAACTATGCAGAATATGACAAGTTGTATAAACAGTATTTGGAAGATTTGTCAAAACTTCCAAATGATGATATTTATAAAATGTTTGTAGATGCTGTTGGTACAGCAACAGATCCTCAGTCATGCTATTCAAATGCGTTTGATGGTCCAGGTTGTTATATTCATTTATTGACCCATATGTTAGATTATGATGGAGGAAAAGAAGCTTCAAAATTAACATATACCACATCTTTAGGTAATAATATTACATTAGAAGATAGTGATATTACATCCTCTGATCTTGGTGTTCGCCCAGATTTTAAGGCAATATCAGATAAAATGAATGATTTAAGTCTAATATGTGACCAAGATGATAGTTATCATTTGCCAACATGGGAAAATGGGCAAGTTGTATATGATAAAACAAAAGAAAATGCAATTAAAGCAGCAATTGATGGAGGTCGCAAACCTTCTGAATTTGATATTTTAAGAAGTGATTATGTCTATGATGCTAAAAATAATTCATTGGTTTTAGGCACTGATGGACAACCAAAATTAAAAACATTAAAACAAAAAGCTATAGACCTTGTTTATATGCTAAGACAATATGACTCAGGAGAATATAACGTAAAGAAAGACGATGTTGTAGAAACTTTGGTAAACTTTACAGATGGAGATTTAAGAGGCTTGGCAACATTAATTCCTCCAGTAAAACCAACAGAACCAATAAAACCAGAACTTCCAGAGCCTAGTCAACCAGAAGATCCGGGTGAACCTCCAACTCCTCCAACAGAACCAGTTTACCCTCCTAAGCCGATACCGCCTACAGAACCAAAGTTAGAATACGAAGTTGCATCAAATGACAAAAGTAAAATGCAATGGTACACAAATTTATGGTATATGATGAATGGTTCAGAAACTGCCAATGTTGTTGAAAACCATAAAGAAAATAATAATGTAACTAATTTGTTTAAAGTTGATGGTGCATCTAAAAACCTAAAAATCTCAAACTCTAGCAATTACAAAGTTATTGATGATGAATTACTTACAAGCAATGATTGGTTAACATTTGCATTGAAAAATGGTATTGTGACTATGAAACAAGCTGCTTATTTTAATCCAGCAACAGATAGTGGAAAAGTTGCAGGTTTAGATGCTGAAGGTTATTATTGGAATTCAACTGCTTATTCTAGTACATCTGATATTGTTGCAGTGGAAGATGAAGTTGCTATTGCAAAAGCCGAAGTTAAATATAAAAACACAACCACAGAAATAGAAAATCAAGACAAAAAGTTTGATCAGGATTTGAAGAAATTAGATACAGAACATAATGCCTTGCAAACAGAATATGAAGCTTTAAAAAGTGTAATTGATAAGAACGTAGATCGTTCTTTCAAAGCGTTTTCATAGGTTTCGAATAAAAAGCCCCACAAAAAATGACCTCTTTTATAAAGAGGTCATTTTTTATTCTTAAAATTCTCGAGGTTTAACTCCTTTAATCCAGTTGGATTCTATTTTTTCTAATGAAATTCCTTTAGTTTCAGGTACAAAGAAGTAAACAAAGATTATACATAGCAACGATACTGCTGCAAATATCCAGAATGTATAAGCCCCTCCAATTCTGTGGATAAGAACAGGGAAACTTCCGACTACAAAGAAGTTAAATGCAAAGTTTGCAACCGTACACAAGCTCATTGCCAAACCTCTTATTTTTAGTGGGAAAACTTCTGATACAATAATCCAACCTATAGGTCCAAGACTGAACGCAAAACAAATAATATATGTGGCAAGACTTCCGACGGCAACCCATTTTAAATTGTCGCCTAGTATATTTGCCCAATAGAATGCGCAGCCCAGACCTACCAAACTTAGCATAACACCGGTTAAACCAATATATAATAACGGTTTTCTTCCGAATTTATCAGTAAAGAATATTGCAACAATTGTCATTAAGAAATTAATTAAACCAATTCCGGCAGTTGCATAAATTGCGTTTGTATTGCTATCAAAACCTGCGATTTTGAATATTGTTGGGGCATAGTAAATAATTGTGTTTATGCCTGTACAAATTTGTGCAAACATAATCCCGATACCAACAACAAATGGCATTATCATCCATTTTTTGAATTTTACTTTTTTATTGTTGCCAAGTTCGGATTTTAATGTTTCTTTTATTTCTGCAACTTCTTTATCTGCATCAATATCCGGTTCAATCTTTTTATAAATCTTTTTAGCTTCTTCTTCTCTGTTTTTGCTGATTAACCATCTAGGAGTATCGCCCAAGAAAGTCATTCCGACTAATAGAATTAATCCCGGAACAACTCCTGCAAATAACATCCATCTCCAACTGTAAACCGCATTAGCAAAAGCACCGTTGATTACATAGGAGAACAAAATACCTGCGGTAATAGCCCATTGATATAAAGAGACAAGAGTTCCTCTCAATTGCTTAGGTGCAACTTCTGATAAATATAAAGGCACAATAAAGTTTACAATGCCGACTGCCAATCCAACAAGTATTCTTGAAAGAATTAAGACATAAATATTTGGAGCAAGTGCGCATAAAATAGATCCGACAATAAAAATAATTGCGGTTGCTATAATAATTTTTTTACGCCCGAATATATCGGCTAAAATTCCATTAGTAGCAGCCCCGATTACTGCACCTATTAATACAGAACTTACTAAAAATCCTTGCAAATAATCTGATAAATCCCAAGTTTGATTGATAAATAATAAAGCTCCTGAGATTACTCCAGTATCAAAGCCTGATAACAATCCGCCTAAAGAGGCAACTACTGCTACAAAATAAAGCCAGAAATATACAAATCTTCTCATCTAGTACAACTCCTATACAGTATGTTATATAAATTCCCAAATTTTTTCAAAAATTAACATAAAAATATGTACAAAATTGCTAAAAAATGCTAATATATTTTTATTATTAACGAGGAGGAAATTATGAAAAAGTTATTGGCGATTTTATTTATGTTAATTGCAATCCAAACAGTTGCATTTGCGGATGCAGAAACTGATATGCACCAAGCTTACATTGCGAAAATTCAAGCTCAAGGAATAAAATATAATACATTCAATTTTATGGGAGCTTTGGCTGAGGGGAATACACAACTTGCAGATTTGTTTATAAAATCCGGTATGAGTCCAGATACAACATTTATGAAAACTCCTGCAATTTATGTTGCGATTACAGGTAATCAAAATGAATCTGTTAAACTTCTTTTGAAAAATGGGGTTGACCCAAATAAAGAATTGGCAGGAGTTACTCCTTTGATTATGGCAATAAGAAATAAGGATGCTAAAATTGTGGAAACATTGATTTCTTATGGTGCAGATGTGAATAAAGAAGCTGCTTATACAAAACCTTTAGCTTATGCAATTCAGAAAAAACAGCCTAAAATCGTTGAACAGTTAATTAATGCAGGAGCAAAACCAGATAATGAAATCCTTATAAAGGCATTAAAATCAAACGATAATTATATAAAAGATACAGTTTTGAAACGCTATAAATCAATGGATTAAAATTAAAAAACCTTCCTTTTTTAGGGAAGGTTTTGTCGTATATCCACATACGAACAGGGGATTTTACAAAATTTTTGTTGACACAAAAAAAATAATATTTTACGATTGGGTAGAAAATTCTACTATTAAATATGGAGAAAAGTATGAAACTTAATTTAACAAGAAAACAATGGGGAATAATAGTTCTTTTAGTCATTATTATTCCGATAATTTATAATAAAGCATCCGGATTTTTTATGGGAATGGTGCAAAAGAAAATGATGAGCATGCCAAAAGAGGTGGAAGTTGATACTCCACATATAGAATCTATGAATGTTTCGGCTGAATCTACAGGAAGGGTTGAGGCTGAATATTCTGTTGATTTGGTTGCTCGTGTCCCTGGTTTTTTGTTAAAAAAATATTTTAAAGAAGGAGATTTTGTGAAAAAAGGGCAACTACTTTTCCAAATTGATCCTAGAGAATATCAAATTGAAGTTAACAATTCAAGAGCTAATTTGAACCAATATGGTGCTTTATTAAAAAACTCACAACAAGAATTGAACCGTGCAAATGCTTTGATTAAAGAGGATTTGATTAGTCGATCTGATGTTGATTCAAGTTTGGCGGCAAGAAATCAAAACAGAGCGCAATATGAGGCAGCAAGACAACAGTTGGAACTTGCAAGAGTAAATTTGAGTTACACTGCAATAAAATCTCCGATTGCCGGAAGAATTGGGAAAGTAAATATTACAGAAGGAAACTATGTTTCTCCAACATCAGGTTCTTTGGTCAATGTATCAAGTGTTAATCCTGTTTTTGTTACTTTTAGTTTGAAAAGTGATGATTTTGTAAAACTTTTGAAGGGTAGTGACAGATTTAAAGATGCGCAAGTAAAAGTTCAATTTGATAACGGTGTTTATTACGACAAAATAGGTAAAGTAAACTTTGTTGATAACCAAATTGACAAAGATTCTGGATCCGTAAAAATGCGTGCAACTTTTGATAATTCAAAAATGTGGCTTGTTCCTGGTGATTATATGAAGGTTACGATTGTTGCTCCAAAACAAGTTAAATTTATGACAATTCCGCAATCTTGTACAAAAGGAGATGCAATGAGCGGCTATTATGTTTGGGCAGTAGAGGATAATAAGGCCGTAAGAAAAGATATAGAAGTATCTGATGTAATCAATAATAATTGGGTTGTAACTAAAGGTTTGAACCTTACAGATACTATTGTAACTTCAGGTATCCAAAATATTAACATGGATGGTCAAAAACTAAAAGTTGTAACTAAAAAGGATTAGTAAATGAAAAAAATATTTGATAAAGAAAAACTTTTCTTCTTTATAAGAAAACCGAGATTTGCACTTGTAATATCTGTTTGTATCGTAATTCTCGGTATAATTTCCATGATGAGTTTAAAACAAGAGAGTTATCCTGATGTAACTCCTCCACAAGTACAGGTTTCAGCATCTTATCAAGGTGCGAGTGCAGAAGTTATAGAATCTTCTATCGCAACTGTTTTGGAAAACAAATTGAACGGTGTTGAAGATATGACTTATATGACTTCAACATCTTATGATGGAAGTTATAGTTTAACTTTATATTTTAAAGTTGGCTCTGACAAAAACGTAAACTTGATGAATGTTCAAAACAGAATACAACAAGTTCAGTCTCAGTTGCCGGAAGAAGTCCAAAGGACAGGTGTTACGGCGGTTAGTAGAACCTCTGGTTCAGGTGCTATTATTTTGACACTTTACCCAGAAGCAGGAAACTGGAACCAATTAGATTTGACAAACTACGGTTCTATATATATTAAAGATGAATTGAAACGTATTGATGGTGTTGCGGATGTAAATGTTTACGGTGCTGGCGATTATTCTATGAGAATATGGCTTGATCCTCAAAAAATGGCAGGGTTGAATGTTTCTACAAGCGATATAAAAGCTGCTGTTACATCTCAAAATACCCAAATTACTGCAGGTGCTTTGGGGCAATTGCCAACCGATGAAAAACAAGCTTTGCAAATAACTTTGAAAACTAAAGGCAGACTTGATAATGTAAAAGATTTTGAAAATATTATTATTCGATCAAATTCAGATGGTTCAAATGTTAAGTTGAAAGATATTGCAAAAGTTGAATTAGGAGCATCTTCTTATTCAAACTTAGGTTTGGTTAATGGAAAGCCTTCTGCAGTTGTAATGATTTCACAATTGCCTGATGCAAACGTAATTAATTTGTCAAAAAATGTTAAGGCAAAAGTTAATGAACTTAACTCAAAAATGTCAAATGGTATCAAGATTATGTATGTAAAAGATGATGCCAATTATATTCAAGAATCAATGAGAGAAGTTGAGTTTACAATTCTTTTGACTGCGTTAATTGTTGTTGTAATCATCTTTTTATTTTTGGGCGACGGGATGGCAACCCTTGTTCCATGTATTACAATTCCGGTTTCGTTAGTTGGTACATTTTTCGCACTAAAAGTTGCAGGCATGTCAATAAACTTGCTGACGTTGTTTGCATTAGTGCTGGCGGTTGGTGTTGTAGTAGATGATGCGATTGTTGTAATTGAAAACGTTAAACGTCATATTGATGAAGGTAAATCTGCTATTATGGCAACGCAGATAACGATGGAAGAAGTTGGGTTTGCACTTGTTGCAATGGCATTAGTATTGATGGCAGTATTTGTTCCTATTACGTTTATGACCGGAATGACAGGTGTTATGTACAAGCAATTTGCGGTATGTATCGCAGTTTCAATTGCAATTTCCGCACTTTGTGCGTTAACTTTATCGCCTGCAATGTGTTCTCATTTCTTGGGGCAAGAGAAAAAAGAACCTGATTTTTCTAATAAACCGACATTACAACATTTAGAAAATATTAAAGAAAAAATCTTTAAACGTACTTCAATTCTTGTAAAAGATTTTAACGAAATGTTTGCCAAGGTTGAAAATTTTTACTTAGAATATGTTCAAAAATTTGTTTTTGATAAAAAGCTTACAATGATTGTTTATGCGATAGTAATTGTGCTTACTCTTGTTTCTTTCAAGACTATTTCAACAGGTTTTATTCCTGATGAAGATCAAGGTATTTTGCTTGCAAGTATTACTTTGCCTGATGGTGCGTCATTGTCCAGAACGGAAGAAGTTTCAAGACGTTTTGCTGAGCAAATAAAAAAAATTGATGGTATTGATGAACAAAAATTGACAGTGTTTGGAGGGAATGGTTCTACAAACCAATCAACAGTTATTATCCAGTTGGATGATTATGCAGCGAGAAAAATTACTCCTATAAAATGGATTGTAAGAAAAATTGAAGGAAAATCAACAAACCTTTCACACACTGCGATTTTATCTCAAATCAGAGCAATTGCTAGTAATACTAAAGAAGCTTCTATTCAAGCTTTTTCACCTCCTGCAATTATGGGTATGAGTATGATGGGCGGTTTTGAATTCCAAATGCTATCACAAGGAGAATATACTCCGCAAGAAATGGAAGTTTGGGCAAACAAATTGATAGCTGCAGCTAACCAAAATCCTGATCTATCAAGTGTATATACATCATTCCAAGCAAATGTTCCGCAATATATTGTTGATATTGATTATGAAAAAGCTCTTGCGCAAAATGTTGATTTAACAGAACTTGCATCAACTTTATCTTCAATGTTGGGAACTTATTATATTAATGATTTTAACAAATATGATAGAGTATTTAAAGTTCAGATGCAGGCAGAAAGCAGATTTAGAGATAAAGCTTCTGACTTGTCAGGAATTTATGTAAAAAATAAAAATGGTGTAATGGTTCCGATTATGTCAATAATTAAACTTGAACAGTCAATCGGTACTGCCTCAATTTCAAGATACAATCAATATAAGTCCGTTCAAATTCAAGGTCAGCAAGCATCAGGAAAAAGTTCAGGTGATGCGATGAATGCTATGGAAAGTGTTGCAAAACAAGTTCTTCCTTCAGATATGACTTTTGATTGGTCCGGTACTTCTGCACAAGAAAGAGAAGCATCAGGACAAACAGTTATGATTATTGCGATGGCATTATTGTTCGTGTACTTGTTCCTTGTTGCTTTGTACGAAAGCTATACAATTCCGATTGCGGTATTGTTGATTTCGCCGATTGCGGCATTGGGGGCTTTGATATTTCAAATGATGATTAACCAATCATTTGATATTTATTCTCAAGTTGGTATGATTACGTTAATCGGGCTTGCAGCAAAACAATCTATCTTGATTGTAGAATTTGCTAAAGAAGAACACGAGAAAAATGGCTTGACTGTAAAAGATGCAGCAATTAAAGCTGCAAAATTAAGATTTAGAGCGATTATGATGACAGAACTTGCATTTATTTTAGGTGTTTTGCCTATGATTTTTGCAACAGGTGCTGGCGCAAACTCAAGGATTTCTGTTGGGTCAACTGTATTTGGCGGTATGATTGCAGCTGCAACTTTGGGCGCAGCATTAACTCCGGCGTTTTATGTAATTGTTCAGGAATTTGTTGATAAATTCCCTAAAAAAGAAATAACCGAAAAGGATTTGGAGATATAAGATGAAAAAGATTGTTAATATGGCTTTAATATGCTCTGTTATGGTATTGTCTGCTGTTTCACCGGTGTTTGCAAAAAATACTAAAAATTCAACAAATAAAGACAAACAGAAAATTGAAATCATAAAGCCTGATAAAACAAAAGTTAATAAAAAACAAGAGAAACGTAAAACAGATGATAATGCAAAGATAAAAAAAGAAACTTCGCAAGAAGCAGAGGGAATGTACGAAACTAAATTTCCTGTAATTAATAGTAAAATTGAGTATGCGGATATGCAAGGGGAAGTTTCGCTCATAGATTGTATAAAATTGGCGATTACTCATCATCCTGCGATTATGTCATCAATTAGCAATTCAGAAATATATAAATCAAGAGTTGGTCAGGCATGGTCAAATTATTTTCCTACATTGAGTGCCGGTGTTAGTTATTCTCGAAACGATATGCTAATGACTATGGGTGGCGCTTATGCTCGTATGATGTCGCAAAAATATGATATGTACTATGTTCCGACTGTTTCTGCAAACTTGTTGCTATTTGATTTTGGTAAGACAAAAGCAAGCGCAGATGCCGCAAAAAGGAACTACGAAGCTTCAAGACTTGATGCGGAGCAGAGCATTGAAACTGTTATATATAACGTAAAAGTTGCGTATTACAATCTTGTTTTTGCAGAAATTCAAAAGACGGTTTACGAAGACACAGTTAAGGATTTTGAATTGCAATTGAAACAGGCAAAGGCGCAATATCAAATCGGAAGAAAAGCTAAAATTGATGTTACGACGGCTGAATATAATTTGGGTAATGCAAAAGTTAATTTGATTAAAGCTAAAAATACAATGGAATTAGCGGCTGCTGAGTTAGCTAATGCGGTTGGTATTCCTGAACTTGAAGGAGTTGTGTTAAAAGATAAATTAAATTCAAAAGCTTATGATGTTAATTTTAATGATTTGTTGAATACAGCGCAAAGTTCAAGGCCGACATTACTTGCGGCGAAAAAAGCAATGGATGCTGCAGAATTAAATGTAAGAGCTGCTAAAAGAGCTTTCTCTCCGGATTTAAGTGCATTTGGTTCATATAGCAGAGGTGGTAGACGAATTGATGCAGATTATGGATACCAAGCCGGTGTTCAATTGAATTATTCTGCTATAAATTTAATGTTACTAAAAAAACAAGTTGATGAGGCAAAAGCTACTTACAGAAAGTATGTAGCAGATTACGAACAACAAAGACAAAATGTATATTTGGAAGTTAAAAGTGCTTATATTAGTTTGCTAAACTCTCATGATAGTTTAGATGTTTCAAAACTGGCATTACAACAAGCAAAAGAACGTCAATATCAGGCGTTTAGAAGATATCAGGTAGGATTGGGAGATGCAATAGAGTTTAAAGATGCTGAAAACAGTTACCTAAATGCGCAATTGGATTACTATTCAAACTTGTTGAATTATAATGTCAATGCAGCAGAAGTTGAACGTGTAATCGGCGCACCAATCCATGAATCAAGTCAAGATTTGTAGCTATTTGATGCGTAGATGCAAAGAGGCAGTGTTAAAAGCAGTAGCTTTAAGTGAAAAGTGAGAAGTCCATATCGCTATGAATAAGTGAATGGTGAGTGGTGAATAGTGAGTAGACCTTATCAGAAAAGTTGTTTTCTTTGTGAGATATTTCTTTTCCTCCCTAATGAGGGAGGTTAGGTGGGTGCTATCTCGGAATGGAAACATTTAACCTTCCTTGCAAAGGAAGGGGGACCGCTTGCGGTGGAAGGATT
>ERZ1034678.47-NODE-47-length-63763-cov-48.421125_pt1 | contig 63763 bp, 107 predicted proteins | sample MGYA00520640_ERZ1034678 | MGnify/ENA primary metagenome ERZ1034678 (study PRJEB33766, sample SAMN09781767) | gut metagenome | biome: gut microbiome | host: Homo sapiens | place: Madagascar | study: EMG produced TPA metagenomics assembly of the PRJNA485056 data set...
AACCAACGTTGCGGGCAACTTGCTCAAGGATCGTCATTATACTGTCAATTGTCATCGGTTTCATCCTCCAAAACCATTTTTGCGCCGCAGCTTGGGCAATAGTTTCGTTTCCAAAGCAGCTTCTTTTTGAAAACACAAGCGCACTGGCTACACCGCAATCCTGCCTTAAAGGTTCTTCTTGTACCGAACCCATGCTCGTCCACGTCAACCCAGTCGCACTCTTCCCACCGTCCGTTCCTTTCCGGCTCCACATCGGCGGCGGGCACGCTGTTTAGCGTTTCTCTGATATTTTCTCTCCCAAAGCCCCAATCGCTGGTTCCATCTCCGTAGTCTTCCATCACATCGGCATCTGCATTTTCAAAGGCTTCCAGTGCCGCCTCCCGGCTGATGTAATCACTCATTGCAATTCCTCCACATAGCACCAGCTCTGGGGCGGGCGTTTGATTTCAACAGGCGCATATCCAAATTTCGTTTTCCGCAGCCCCTTGAATGCGCTCAGCGGCTTCGGCGTATCGTAGATTTTCAACTTGGAAATGTGCCATCCGTACAGTGTTGCGCCTTTTCCGTAGTCCCACAAAGCACCGTCCACAAGCCCAGTCTGCGCCACAAAGTCATCATCCACATCGTACATTCCATACGGTTCTGTTGCCGCCTTGATGGTTTCAACCCAATCACATACAAATTCCCCAACAGCATACCCATTGAAAACGTTCCAGGTTCTATCCGCTTCTGCTCTGCCATACCCCAAAAGACGGGTAAACTCCGTAACCCAATCGCCCCGGAAAACATCACCCCACACAAGGAACGGCCTTGTGTTTGTGCAGTATATATAGCACTTGAAAGGCGTGTCCAAATATGGCTTTGTCTTGCGAACCTCGATCGTCTTCCGCTCATTGGCAATCTTCTCCACCCACTCCGGGCGGATGCTGATAAGTACCGCTTTAGCCATTGTCAGCCCTCCGGTTCCATGCTTCAGCAGCTTGTTCTTCCGTATCGTAAGTATACACACCGCCCAAAATCCCGCCATCGCACTCATACCTTGCGATCGGGCATTCCGGGTTTTCCTCGTGAGCGTGGTGAAGCTTAAAGCCAAGCCCACTATAGGGATGTTCTCTATATGCCTCATCATGCAGATTTCCTTCGTCATCGCACAGAATAATGCTAACGTTACCCCCGCAAAACGGGCAAGGCTTCAATTTGATTTCGTCCATTCTTATCTCCTTCCCGCCCGGGTTGCCCCGGGCTTTTAACCGCATCGAAATCGAGGCGGTTATCATTTTCGTGGGGCCACGAAAATGGTCATCCCCACTGTTCCGCCATTGCGGCGGCTATACCGGGGGAGAATTTGCTCCTGGCCTTACTTGCGCCGCCTTTTCTGCTTATTCCGGCTTTATCCGGGTTCCCTTTATTGCGGCTCGTGCCGCAGGAAACAAGAGGCTTATACTCCGTCAGAACATTAGTCGGAACAAGCGGGTTTAAGCCGAACTCCCACAGCAATGTTTTCTTGCTGAACGGGTCGCCGTATTCAAACGGCTGTACAATCTGGGTGTGTTCCGGCATCTCGAAAACCTTGCTTGGAACCGGGTTTTCGATGCAGATTTTCCCCACGCCGAAGTAGCCGTAAAAATAGAACGCCATAAAAAACAGTTTTGCTTTCAGTCCTTTGCAAAAACGTTCCAGACTAAGAACGCCTTTCTTCGGGTACAGGCGGCAAGCCCCGGCGTTGGAAATAAACGTGCATGGAGGGTGCACAATAACTAAATCCCACCCGAAACGGGGAATGATATGCACCTTCCCATCCATAGTGGTCACTTGCCCTCCCTCGAGGGCTTTCAGGGCATCCCCCAGGATATGCCATTCAGGATGCCCCCCGCTGGGTTCCTGGATGTCGCAGGAGTAGGCTTCATCCCCCCGCGCCCGGAACGCCTTGCACACGGTTTGCGATTCCTCGCAGGCTATCAGGACTTTCATTTCTCGCTTTCCTCCACCGGGGAGCGGAGAAAGCTTAAAATATTATCGTAGCAGGTCATGTCCCCACAGTTCACGCAGTTAGCCACTAGCCAGCAGTCTTCACATTGCATATACGTTGCCACAAAGTTAGCCAGTTCCTCGTCCGTCATGTTCCGTATTCTGTCGGCGTTGGTTCGAGGGAACGTGGCATACCGACATTTCTCCGGCTCTGGGCAAGTTTCCGGAACAACGTACTCGACCTGCATTGGACAATTCGCCCCGGTGCATTTTCTATTAGGCATTTTTTCTCCACTCATTTCGCATTTCCTTTCTGCGTTATTTGCTCCCCCTCCGGGAGACCTTCAAATTTCATCCCGCCCGCCAGTTCCGCTACAAAGCTTTTTACTGTACCGGGCAGCTTTTGAAAATCGTTTTCTCTTTTTTGGCAAACCTGGAAGGATCGCTGGAAATTCGATGCTACCACGGACTGCACAGTCTCAGCGTCCATCAATGCCCATTCTTTCAGCTGGGCGGGGCTTCCCACCGTCCGCTGTACCGCCGTAGGGAGTTTTTGAAATTCTTCCGCAGCACCGTACATGCTGTTTTGCAAGGCCTTTGCGACCAACCCCCATGCCTCCATCTGGGTCATCTGCTGGGGCGACTGCATCCGATGAAGCATATCTTTCAGCTGGCCGATGGTGGGCATAAAGCCGCCGGTATCCGTCGCTATGTACGCCTTTGCAGCGGCGGCGACGGCCTCAAATGGCTCTTCTGCGAACATATCCGCCCAAAGATTGATTTTCACGTTTGCCGCTTCTTTGGACATCCCCCGGAAAGAATCGGGATAATTTGCCTGTAAAAGTGTGAGAATCTGGTACGCTTCCTGTTTATCCATTCCCAAATTCCTCCCTGTACATCTCTGCCAGACGGTCAACGCCGCTGGTGTAGCCGCCCGGCTTCTGGTTTGCCGAAGGTCTAGCCGAATTCTGCTCCCGGGAGAGCCAGGAGTTGACAAAGCGCATGATCCCGGCTTTTGTTTTCCTGTTTTTGGGATTTGCCAAAAGCCAACCACGCATATTCCGTAGCTGCTGCTCCACGTCCACGGCAGGATACAGACCGGACAACTCGGCAACCGTCTTCACGGAAATCTCAAAATCCGTTCCGTCAACCAGCGGAAGCACCGCCGCAGGCGGGGGGCTGCCCGGCAGCTCTGCGCAAACATTCTCTATCTCTTTCTCTACCTCTACATCTATCTCTTTCTCTTTCTTGTTTGCGGTTTCCTCTTGCCTATCGTTTGCTTTCGGCTTGCTTTCAGTTTGCTTTCTGTTTGCTTCTGGTTTGCTTTCGGCATTTTCTTCCTTGCTACCGCCTTTTTTCCCGCTTTCGGCTTTTTCTCTAGCCTTATCCAAAACCGGGCGGAGCAATTCAAAAGCAATCGCTACCGCATCGGAAACAGAATCAAGATTAGGCTCTTTCTGATACAGGGCATAGGAACAGATAATGTCATAAGCATCTGCTCTGTCTGCTTTCTTCTTGATCCGACTGATAGCCTTGAAAAAGCTCTCATAAAAAGTAAATTGGGTGCGCTGCATCTCTACACCTCTCTAACCTTGATTCCGTAGCGTTCCAGCATCAATTTCCGCTTGATTTTGTATGCTTCCGTTCTTACGCCTTTTGTATCTTCCACGACGTAAGCCCCGTCCTGGATATAGGCAAAATCGGCTATGTAGCTGCATTCCTTTTCCAGCACTTTTCCGGGCTTAAAATGCCCCTGATGTGCACCTTTTTTGTAGATTTCGTTCGAGAATTCACGTTGTGTCGGAATCAGCACATATTTCACCTGCCGCTGCAAAGCCGTTATTTTTCCGGCTCTTTCCAAAAACTGAAGCTCTCGGAACCGGTTCGCTTCTTTTTTGCTGTCAAACGTAATGCCATCTACCACGGTTTTTCTGTTGCCGTACTTGCTGCGTCTCATTTGCTTTTCCTTTCATACCTGGGGCTTTCGCCCCAGGTGATTGAAACTATACTGTCAATATTTGGCAGAAAAGATTGATTTTTACGGTCAGAATGGCAATTGTGCATCGTCATTTTCCAGCATCGTGAAATCCGATGCTCCGGGAACTGGATAGTTGTCATAAGCAGGGGCCTGAACAGGCGCAGGCTTGTTTTTCAGGGGCTTGTCATTGGGAACGGTGTAAGAACCGTCCTCCACGCTATCCACGCTGATAGCACGGAAGGGGCGTGTTGCCCAGCCGGTTTTTCCTTCGTATTCCCATTCCTCGTTCCGGAACAGGATTCCGATTTCCTTCTTCGCCAGGGTGCGTTCGTCCCAGTTCCAGGTATATCCCCGGTTGGATTCCTCTACGGCGGCGATAAAGCCCTTCAAAATGGATTTTGTCCATTCGTCCTTGTCGCTGCCGTCTTCCTTTGGCAGCCACAGCCGGAGAACGCCCCTCCATTTCTTGTCTTCCCGCTGATTCCGATTGAAATCATCCCCATAATATCCGCCCCATTCTCCGGCGGAAATGTCAAACAGGACGCACAGTTGATTTCCATATTTGTTTTCTTGCACAACGGCCTGCTTGATTTCGCACACATAGGCTCCGACCGGCAGCTTTTGGCGGTCGCTGAATGCCTGGACGTTATCCCAATTGTTCGGTCTGTTAATCATTTTTTATCGTTTCCTTTCTTATTTAGGTCATAATATTCCCGGATAGCGTTGTCCACGGCTTTCAGATCATTGTCGATTTCAGCCGGAAACATGTCCATCGGAGACTTACATGTTGTGGTTCCGTCGCTTTGTGTTTCAAAGACGTGCTTTTTCCCGTCTGTCCAGCACAGCAGAACGATGGAAAACAATCCCTCGAGCGTCAATTGGTTGTCCAACATCTTGCCTAGGGTCTTAGCCCTGGTTTTCCCGGTGTTGCTGTCCTGGTCGGTGTGATGGAGAAAATACACGATTATGTCCGGCGGGGTCTGGGTAATAACAAATTGCACCAGATTGTAAAAATGCAGTGCCATGTCGGTATATTTGCCGTAGCCAGTTTCCTTTGCCTTGGCGAAAGCTTCGAAACACATAAGATACTGGCTATCGTCAATCACAAAAGCTTTTTTTTCGCTTCGCTTGATTGCCGCCATAATCTTTCCGTAGTCGGCGGTGTTGCCGACCGGAAGTTTTTTTCGGAAGGGGAGCGGCTTTCCCGCCACATTGATAATGCTCACATCGGCAGGTTCAAAGTTTCGCAAGCTTGCGGATTTGCCGGAACCGGATTCTCCCAAAATAAGTACGGGGATTCCCATATGCCCACCTCCTTACCGGATTCTCAAGCTCTCGCCACGTTCGCCCAGAGTGGCGAAAGGGAGGGAGTTCCCGGCTTCCAGGTATTCCCGGATTTTTGCCGTATCCGGTGCTCCGGGCTTTAGCCACGCCGCCGGAACCTCTCCCTGAAGCTCTACCGGCTTCACACCGCCGTTTTTCTGGATATTGAAGGAGAACAGGGCGGTCTTGAAATTCGTCCGGCCTGTGGCCTTCATGGTGTCGAATAGCCGCTGCTTCAATGCGGCCTGCCGGGTCTTGATGGAGTTCTTCCGTTCCTGAAGCCGCTTGATCTCGGCATCAATCTGGGCAGCGTCCCCGTCCATACTCTTGATGATCTTTGCGTAACCGTCGGCCTTGATGTCCATGTCTGCCTCGATCATTTCGATGGTGTCGAATACAGCTTCCTCCGGAATTTCCGGGTCAAGCAGCATCTCGAATACGTTTTCCCATTCCTGGGACATTTCATATAGTGATAACATCTTGACAAATCCTTTCCCAACTGATACAATATCAGTGTTATCTAATTTCCTTTCCGTGCGAACCGCTTCCGGGCTTTCATCCCTGCCCGGGGGCGGTTCTTTTTATGCCGGTTCGACCGCCTCGCCATTTTCCAGCCACCGTTCCAAGGCTTTGACGGGGATCAGAATCCGGCCACCAACTACCTTTTTCGGGAAATCCGTACAATGCACTAAATTGTACATGACGGTTCGGGAAACGCCGATAACGTTCGCCGCTTCTGCCACGCTGTAGGCCAGCTTTTCCACAATTCCAGCCCCCCTCAAATTAAATCCACCTTGGAGACCCCAAGGGCATCCGCCAGCCGTTCCAGCAAGTCCAGGGACGGCTTTTTCACGCCGTGCTCGATCTGGTTAATCATCTGACTGGTAACGTATACTTTAGTTCCTAGCTCCTGCTGGGTCATGCCATGCGCTTCACGCAGTTCCTTCATTTTCTTGTAGTTCATTCTTTTCCTCCTTTCGTTCGGACATGGGTTCATATCGCTTGATAGCGATCCCACCCTTGTATGGATACCCCCGATATGGCACACCAAATTCCACATACGGCTCTAGTGCCGCAAATGATATTTGTGCGCTGCGGTTTCGGCGGTTCAAGCATCTGCTGTTCCACCCTGGTTCAGCCGGGATAAATAGGATATGATCTTTCCCCATTTTCACCGTTATGTTGTCCACGCCGAACAGAAGTTTTTTCGCAAGCGAATTAAAGTTAACCAGGCAGCGTGTATAATCGTAAGAATAAAAGGTTACGGTTGGGACTTTATACCTTCCTTTCCCGAAACTGCTGATATCCAGAAATTCTTCGCTTTCATCAATTTCAATATCCGCTACCAAACTTCCGCCTCCTCATTAAAAACTGTCATGCTCTCGATGCACCTGGGGCAATAGTAATCCTTCCGGTCGTCTGCCTCGATGCACAGCACCATCGGCTAGGCGATCGGATGCCCGCACCGGGAGCAGTGGGGGAGCCGTGCCATGTGCTTGTCCCAGGTGGATTCCCGCCGCTCTGCCTGGGTGTAAGGGGCGTTAATCTCCATCGATCTCACCACATTCCAGCTTTTCCTTCGCCGCCCGTGCAATCCGGGCGAAGAATACATAATTCGGGGTCTTGTCCTTCCAGACCGGGACAGTTCCGTTCAGGTAGCCGTTCAGCACCTTGTATTCGCCGTTTTGGAAGGCGTAATTGATGCAGCTCCGGATTCTCCGCTCTACAGTCGGTACGGGACAGCTGTACTTGACGGCAAGGGGCTTGTAGATATTCCGGTGCTCGCCGTTCATCCAGGCCAGGATCGCGTCTTCCAGCATGGGAAATCCAAGCAGGTGCTCTCCTGCGCCAATGTCCAGCAGAATGTCGGTGATTGCCGTTCTTGCGTTCTTTTCGTCCATGGATTTATTCCTCGCTTTCATTTTCAATCGGGTAGTACAGCCGGAAAATGTACGACGCCGGGAACACCCCGCCGCCCAGGCAGAAGGTTGCCGCCGCCCACACCGGGAAGGGGCTGAAAGCGGCGAAGCACAGCGTAGCCAGGCACACCAGAATGTACCGCTTGATGGCCTCCGAGGTCTTGTACTCCCGTTCCATGTCCTCCCGTGCGGCCTTGTCAGCCGCCACCCGCTCGGCGATCAGCTCTTCCCGGCTGAGTGCCTGGGCAGCTCTGGCCGCCCGGTGGGCGTTGATGCCGGAGATCATTTCCGCCTCGTAGGCATCCAGTGCCCGGTCTGCCGCCTGAGCGGCCTTTTCTTTCTGGTGATATTCAAGATTTCGCTTGAAAATATCCTGAGTGTCCATAAAAAGTTACCTCTTCTCATGTTTTCCTTTCTGTTTGCCCTGCCATCATCGGCGCAGGTGGGGCGGTTCCTGCGGACGGCCTTCTCAGACCGTTTCGGCTTAGTTGCTTGCTCCTTCGATTTTCGCACTCAGGAGGATGCACATATCGTTCAGTTCGTAGTACATTTTCCGGATATCCTCGTCCTCTGCCATGCCATAGGGGTAGTTTTCAAAGCCAAGCACCTCGATATTATTCTGTGCATTGCAAATGCTGTTCAAAATCACGCTAAGTTCTTTTTTAGTCATTGTTATCTATCCTTTCTTGTGTCGGGCGGGTTGCCCCGCCCGGGTATCTGATCTTACACGATTTCAAACCAATCGGCGAACTTAGCGGTGAAGTGTTTCACGCTGTGGTCTCGCCCTTCCGCAGCCCATTTTGTCGACCGCTTTTCCATAATTGTTGTGTACGTCTGGGCCTTAATGCCGCCCCCTACTTTCTCAACCTTTCCGTCCTTCTCCATAATCCGGATAAGATACATTGTTTCGAAGTTGTGGATTGCGTCGGCTTCGACAATCGCTTCCGCCAAGGTCTTGGCTTCCATGGGGCGGTATTCGCTGTACATGGGTTTGTAGGATGCTCTGTAATCAATATAAAGAACGTATTTCATGTTGTTACCTCCCAAAATGTTATCTAAATCCTTGAATTTTTCTGTTTGCTGTGTTATATTGTAGGTGTTCCTTAACTCTGGTTACATTATACACACTAAATTAGTGATTGTCAAGTACCAAATCGCTATTTTGGTGAATAATTTTCAAAGGGAGGGGTGATTCCAATGGGTTTTTCTGACCGCCTACTTGGCCTGATGAAAGAAAAAGGGGTTAAGTGGAAGACGGTAAGTGAAGATTTGAAAATTGGGATTAACCAAAAGAGGTATTGGGAAACGCACGAAAATCTGCCGGACGGTGAAACATTAAAAAAACTTTCTGATTATTTTGAAGTGACTATCCCATATCTAATTGGCGGAACCGACGACAGGGGGCAAAAAAATTCCCCGATGCCGTCAGATGGCACCGGGGATATGCTGGACAAGAAAATCAGTCTTTTGTCGGAGACTGAACGGGCGCAGATAGAACGCCAGGTTGACGAAATCCTAATAAAGCGTCTATCTGGGCAATGATGCGGTTCCGGTCATCCGGAGGAAGCAAGCGGATTTTTTCGCATAGTGGTAGATCAAGTATGTCCTGAACGGTTTTTTCGTTAGTCATAGTCTTTCTTCCTTTATAATAATGATAGATAGGGGGTATGAAATGAAACTGAATATGGATTGTGTGCGTGAGCTTTTGCTTGCCATGCAGGATTGCCAGATGGACGAAGAAATGACGATTCCGGATTTTTGCGAAAAACTTCCACAGTACACCGAAGATGACATCCGCTATTCCTGCCTGAAAATGTCGGAGGCCGGATTCATAATCGCAGACACGACGGAACTGGATGGCTGGATGGTTCCCCAGGTTGATGGCGTTATTGACATTACATTTAGTGGCCATGAATTCTTGGCGAAAATCAAAGACGAAAGCAGATGGCAAGGAATCAAAAAGGTGCTTCCGGCGATCCGGGATTACTCCGTAGATGCGATCAGTGCTGTGGCGAATGGTTTTGCGTCAGCGGCTATTTCTGCTTTCTTTTCCAGCAGCTCGAAGCAATGAACGGATGCTGTTCGTTCGACTTGGCAATGCTGCTTTTGATTCGCTTCTCCAGCATTTGTGGCACAGCAAGTGCGGTGGCGCAGCTTACGCCGCTTCCTTCGATGATTTCTAGGATAGCGGGCAGGAGCGTACACTCCAGATAGCTGCTAGCGGATTCTTGGCCGATGGGCTTTATTTTGTCCATTCTAGTTGCTCCTTTCTGTTTTAACGGCTGGTGCCGGTGAATACAATCGTATGTTTGGTTTACGCAAGCATATCACACTAATAGTACCATAAAACGGGTACGAAAGAAAGAGGGAATATTAAAATGAAGAGAATTGGGGTGTTGCTGCTTTGCCTATGCCTATTGCTGGCAGGCTGTGGAGCGGCAAAGACTGCGGAAACGGTTCCGGCAACGGAAACAACCGAAGCACCACTATCAATGGAAGAATACACACAACTAATAACGGAATCGGCTGCAAAGATTGAAAGTGATGCACTGGGTGTTGGTAATCTTGCCCTATATGAAGTGAAATACTTATCTACTCTAAGCAAAATCAGCGGTGAAACAGACATCCCAGAAGATACGATTGACAAAGCCTTGGAATGGATTGAAAAGAATAGCGATTACACAAAGGAATCCATGGAAAAAGCCTATAAGGATAACAGCGCAGATTACAAGGAAATTGCGCTGGCCAAGGTTCCGGAGGGAGCTGACAAAATATGGGAATTGTACGACACATATTTTACCGCTTATATGAATTTGCATAATTTAGCTATGGCTCCTGCTGGAAGCGTGACAATTTTTGCGGCAAACGGAAATGATTATATTCAGACGATGACAACAACAAAGTCGGAGCTGGATATTTTGTTATCCAATTAACAGATGGTTGTCATTCCCGGAGTATTCCGGGAATGCCGCTAGTACTAGCGGCGAAAATTCTATTTGAATTCGCCCGGCTCCTGGTGCCATCAGGAAGCCGGGCTGCCGCCGGTGTGGTGTGTCCCTTGCCGGTTGCTGCCATTACTGTATCACCTGAAATCGAAACTTGGAACGACCGGAAAGGGCAAATTGTAACGCAAGCTATGTCAAATTGCTATGCAAAATAGGGGTGACGGATTTTGAAAATATCGCAGGAAGGGAAAAATTCGCAAGAGACGAAGGAATTTGTCGAAAGCCTATGGCAGGCCAGGCTAGACAAGAAACGTACCTATCAGGAAATATCCGACGAAACCCAAATACCGTATCACACGGTGTGCCGCTTCTTCCAGGGCACGATGGATGATCCCGGAATCTACATCGTGAACGAACTGGCACATGCGTTAGACGTGCCCATGTTTGCGCCGGAAACGCCAGACACAACCGCAGAGGTGGAGCGGCTGGAATCAGAGCTGTGCCACAAAGACGAACTTATCGCCGAAAAAGATAAGGCAATCGGAAGGCTGGTAGACCGCAGTCGGATCATGCTGACCGGCATTGAATCCAGGGATAACCGGCTGGCAGAAAAAGAAAACGAGTTGCACACCGTGCAGGACGGGAGCAAGCCTCTGGTTTACGGACTTCTGGGTCTGTGCGTGATGCTGGCTGCCGTCCTGCTCGTCTATATGATCCTTGACGCAAGAAACCCGTATCAGGGATTGATACGGGTAGGGGAAGGAAAAGTATCCGTTGTCGTTTTCCTAGGCGTTCTTGGCGTGACCATTGCGGTGCTGGTACTTGTCTATATGGCCGGTGCACGCTACTTTGCGCACCGGAAGAATAAGGAGGAATCCTGATGCCACGAAAAGCCGCCTCCGGCTCCGGCACGATCCGGAAAAAGGAGATTGTTAGAAACGGCACGAAATACACTTATTGGGAAGGCCGCTACATGGCAGGACGTGACCCTTTAACCGGGAAGCCCGTCCGTAAATCCATCACCGGGAAAACCCAGAAGGAAGTCGCCCAGAAGCTCCGGGAGGTTGTTTCCTCCGGTGCTGACAGCGCATACAATCCCAATAGCGGTATCACCCTGGAAAAATGGCTGAATCTGTGGATAACCGACTACGCCGGGGAGAAGAAAGAAACCACAATAGCCAACTACAAAACCTGGATAGACTACCGCATTGCCCCGGCTTTGGGGAAAATAAAGCTGGAGCATTTGCAGACCAATGATATTCAGCGATTCTATAACGGCCTGCGGGGCGATATTTCCGCAAAAACCGTCCGCAATATCCACGGTATTCTGCACAGCGCATTGGCTCAGGCTGTGCGCAGCCGGATCATACCATTTAATCCGGCGGACGCTTGCGCCCTGCCACGGGTGGAAAAGCGGGAGATAACTCCGGTTGTAGACGATGATCTCACGGCCTTTTTGTCAGCTATCAAGGGCAGCAAATACGAAGATGTCTACTTGGTTGATGTATTCACGGGGATGCGTCAAGGGGAAATTTTGGGTCTGACGTGGGATTGTGTAGACCTTAAGCGGAACCGGCTATGTGTAAATAAGCAGCTGGCCAGGGTCAAGCAGGGGGGAGGAACCCATGTGCTCCGATCCACAAAAAAAGACAGCATCCGCTATATTGCGATTCCTAGCATTGTTTCCGCCCGGCTGAAAGCCATCCGAGAGCACCAGCGTGAACTTGCCGCCGAAGAGCCGTGCACCTACCGAAACGACATGAACCTTGTGTTTACGGATGATACCGGAAAGCACCTGGTTGGTATTACGGTTTACAAACACTTGAAAAAAATATTTGCCAAAATCGGAATACCGGAATCCAGGTTTCATGATCTGCGCCATTCCTACGCCGTTGCACTTTTAGAGGCCGGGGTTGACGTGAAAACGCTGCAAACCAATCTAGGCCACTCGAACATTTCGACCACCCTTGACGTATATGCCCACGTTACCCAAAAGCTAAAATCAGACAGTGCGGACAAGCTGGAAAAATTCGTTTCCGGGCTGCAAAAACAGCGCTAAAAAACCTGGTTGGGGAAAACTATGGGGTAAACGCCATGAAATGAGATATTCAAAAATTGAATTTTCTTAACAAATTCATGATGGATATGAACAAGAATACGGAAATCCCCTTGGAATCTGAACAATTCCAAGGGGATTTGTTATGGGGTGGATAATGGGACTCGAATTTTGCATATTCCGTCCATATAGTTATATTGCGTTATTTTCTTTCGAAAAATGTCCATATAATTATATTATGTATTGTGGATTGCAAATCCTGTTGGGGAAAAATATGGGGTAAAAAGCACCTCCTAAAATTAGAAGGTGCTTTGTTTTGCTTAGTCGGGGTTCAGTCGTCATTCTCCGTCTGCCCTTAACCTTGGGCGGCGGGATTTTTTGGGAGCGGCTTTTCTAACAATCTTCGTCGCTTTCGTAGGAAAGTATGCCATCAATGTTTTCCGCAAAATTTCCGGAATTTATGAACTCTTTCAGTTCCCCGTATGGCACATCCCAGTACATCCAAGCCACTTCCGCCGGGTTTTCCCACGCTATTTCCGCTTCCAGGGAAATGGGGGAGAATTCTTTTCTAGCGATTACGTCCGGGCTCTGGCCAAACGTGAACTCAAAAAAAATATCATCAAGTTCATAGTGAATATCTTCAAGCAGTGTGTATGTTTTGCCTTCAAAGGGGATTTGCAGCCCCTTTGTGCCTTCGATTTTGTAACTTGACATTTCAATTCTCCTTTTTCCTCCGTGAGTTGTCTGCTGCTATGTTATCATTTCCGTACGGGAAATGCAATTGTTTTATGCTTCCGTTCTTGTTTCAATGGAGCGGGGCTTGCGCCCCGCTTATGCGTTCTCTTCGTCAACGTCCAGGCTCCACTCGTCGCCGTTGTCCCGCTCGTCTTCGGTCAGGGCCACCAGGCACTCGCCGTCTTCGCCCTGGTTGGCGGTATCAACTTCATCCTGCCACCAGGAAATCAGGTTCTTGACATCTTCGTCGCTGGCCAGAATGGCGGTGCCGCCTTCTTCTGTTCCTTTTCCGAACTCCCGGGCAAAGCTTCCGTTGTCCATGTCGCCGAAGCAATCGGGTTCGTAACCGGCATTCCAGCCGCCGCGCCACAGCTTCAGGGTGATGTTGATGATCTTGGTTTCAGTCTTGATAGTCATATTTTTGATCTCCTTTTGTTTTATTGGGTGCTCCCCTTAACTGTCTGTATTATACCACGGATTCCGTGGTATGTCAAGAACTTTCTTAGGATTTTAGAAAAAAAAGATGCGCCCGGAGGCGCATCTTTTTATTCTACAGGCGGAGTGAAAATTCCCATACCCTGCTGCATCAATAGCCGGGTGTACAGCGGACATTTTGCAATTCCGCGGCACCAGTCTTCCACAGTCCGGCGGGGGATACACCAGCGTTCCGCAAAAGCCGCCTGGCTTAGACCAGACAGAGATACTATTTCTTTCGTGGTGCGGGTCGCTGCAGTATAGATGCTGCGCAGATTTTCCAGTCGTGCGGGGGGAATGGTTGCATCCGGTGCGTCGCCCCAGACGGTGGATAGTGCAACGTCTGACACATACGCATCCATATCTTTGTAATTGGCGGCTTCTGTCGCGCAAAAATAATATTGTTTGTTGGTCATTTTACCTTTTCCTTTCTTATTCCGTTTTCGATCAGGGAACGTTTCGTAATACCAGTCCAAGAATGCGCCATGCACACGCTTTTCGGCTTCTTCCCGCAAACTGATAGCATATGCTATGTCTTTACTGCTGCCCAAATAGTAACAATGCCCCTTGAAGATGATGGTAGCTTTCCACAGTTGGCAAGACTTGTCCCAGGACACCCCTGTTTTTCCGCTAGTGTTCGCCGCTGATGGCGGCTGCATCAGATGGGACACTTGCGTACCGTCGATATAGTCTAGCTCCAGCTTTTCACGCAAGTCCTTGGCCATTTCGCTGTGGACTTCGGAGAACAGACATCCGCAGCTTTTTGTGTTCCCATTCCGAAGATTGATTGCTGCGACTTCGGCAGTTTTTCCGCAGTCGCACCGGCACTTCCAAATGACACTGTTGTATAGATGCTTGTCGGTCGGTTCCAGTGCAATTAGCCGACCAAAGCGTTGCCCACTAATATCCATCCGGTTAGTGTGGGCACCGGCGCAGCCACAGCTTTTCGTCGCACCGTTTTTTAACCTGGATGCTGTTACATAGGTCACATTTCCGCAATCGCATAGGCACTTCCAGACTACGCGGCCGCATAGCCGCCGATCTGTTTTTTCCAGCACAGTCAGCCGTTCATATCGCTGACCGGCTTCCACCCTTTTAACCGCTGATCTCGGCGCATATGGGGTTCCGTCTTTCTTCGTTTTTATGCAGCCGCAAGACTTACTGCTGCCGCTTTTCAGTAACGATACATTTACGTCTCGTTCGGTTCCGCAGCGGCACTTGCAGCGGACAAAACACGGGGTAGGAGATGGGCCTACAACAGTCCAATAGTTGTAGGTTTTCCCAATCATGTTGGAATAATCAGCCATCGGATGTCATTAGTATTCGATCTCGTCGAAACAAATGCCGGTGTCCTTTCCGGTATCCAGGTCGATGATTTCTCCATCTTCGTCAACGCCGCAGTGAATGCAATCCAGGATTTCATCAGTGGTCATCCGATTGTACTGCATCATTTCAGGGTTAACGCCGACGATCTCGCAAAGTTCTATCATTTTTTCGTTCATTTTAATTTCCTCCTTGTTGTTTGGGTGCTCCCCTTAACTGTCTGTATTATACCACGAATTTCGTGGTACATCAAGCACTTTTTCACAAATTTTCAAAAAAATTCCCTGCGCAAATACTGCGCAGGGAATCAAAAATAATAATGTAGTGTTAATCTTGCAGCCGTTGTATGATGGCGGTGTATTCCCGTGGGTATAGTGCCCGAACACAATCCATGTGTTCATCCAACACGTCCAAAAGCCGTGGCATTCCAGCCTTCCGTGCGGCTCGGACAAACTCGCTTCCACCGGTTTCTACCGGCTCCGGGGACATGGAATACATTTGCACAGGGGCAGAATTAGCGAAACGGGAGTTTTCCGGTAACAGGTGATCCAGGATAGTGTAGCACGCTGCCATAAGCTGGCAGGCGGAAGCGGTAGGCTTTCGCATTGTCCGACACTCTTCGATTGTTTCCAGTAAGTCCCGTTCCGTTAACATTGTTATTCCTCCATGCACCGCAGAGCCTTTTCTAAGGCTTCCCGTGTCCGGCTGTCCGGGGCATCATCCATCATGCGCCGCAGTTTGTCGGCCATATCATCCTTAGCGTCTGCACGACTGTAGCGTCCCATACTGTCACGCTTCCGGCCTCGGTAGCTGTTGCCACCCCGGTAATCATCCCGGTAACCATCCCGGCCATAGTTGCCCATAGCGTACCAGTCACCGGCGTTGCTGTACTCGCCGCCCATCATAATCTTGTCCAGATTTTTCAGGGTGTGGGTCAGTTTGTCCACGGTTTCCAGATCACCGGCCGACAGGTCACCTTTTCCGGCGATCTCGTCCAGTTCTCGACACAGATTGTCTCTCAATTCGTCCCAATGTTTCATTTCGTTCACCTCCATCATGCCACACGCTCGATCATAAGGTTTGCGTTCGCAACATTGATTGCCTGGGTGGATATGTTGCGCACAGACAGACTGACACAGCAGCCACGGGGTACATCCACAAAGGCAGACGTTGCCACGTTAAATGCGTTCTCAACAGCCGCAGGGGCCACGGTTGCCGTTGTGGTGGGCAAAGCCTCACCGCCCAGCGCCAAGGCTACACTGATAGCCCCGACAGTACCGCCCGTGGGAACGGAGATGTTGCCCACAAACAGCACCCGATACCGGGCCAGGGTGGAGCACCCGTTACAAATACCCCGCAGGGTAACCAGGCCGGCCCCATCACGGTGAACAACATACCCCCGGTTACACCGAACCGGTGTATCGGTAAAAAGCACATTCTGTCCGGCGGGAACCGTCTGGACAGTGTTTGCAGTAAGTTCAACCGCCATGGTTTAGCCCTCCTTTGTCGGTGCTGGGTGGCTGTGACCAAGGCACAGGCCGGACAGGCAGCCGTCCATAAGATTTTTGACCATATCCGTTTTGCTATCGGTCAGGCCTTCCACGTCCTTCACCAAGCCACAATAATCCCGTAGCTCGGTGATGCTGAGTTTTGCCAGATCGATTTTCCCGATGTGGTCAATCAGATTGGCTTTGATCTCTGCAATGCCCATTTTACCGACCTCCTTATGCCACGTTCCCGCAGCCGCAGCCGTAGCCGTTACCGCAGCAGTTGGGATTCGGAACGACATAAGCCGGTCTTGCAGGGGGATTGTAATAGGCGAACTGATTTTCGACGTAGCCCTTAATGGTAAGGTTCTGGGCATTCTGGCTGGCCGCCAACTGTGCCATGAAAAGCTGCTGATTCTGGTCAGCAATTTTCTGGTCTTTCGCCGCCAACTCCTGAGCAGTAAGCCGCTGGTCGATGGAGCGGAAGCCGCAGTTCATAGCGTCGATGATGTCCCTGGTGGTGTTCTGGACGGTGTTCCGGGTTTCGCAACTCTGCGTGGCCAGATTGTAGTTGACCCCCTGGATAGCCTCCCGGTTCTCGCAGCAGCACTGCTGCTGTGCCATCTGCATCTGGAAAAGCTGCTGCATCAGTGCGGACTGCTGGTTGCACCGGGACAGTTCCGCCGCCTGGAAACCATTGCTGAGATTCTGGTTCACGTTTGCAAAACCATTCAGCATACCGGTGTTCATGGCATAAAAGCCGTCGCAAACGCCGTTGTTTACGCCGTCGATTTTTCGCTCGATGTTGGAAAAATCGGAAGCGAGCACATAGCCATCCACAACGCCAGCACCGTTCCTACCGCCGAAGCCGCTGCCCCAGCCGTTGCCGCCCCAACCGAACAGGACGGCAAACAGAACGATCCAGATCAACCATTCGCCGCCCCAGCCCATGCCGTTGCCGTAGCCGTTGGCACCTTCGGTGCACGCCCGGACATCAGCGGGACCCATTTCATTAGAAATTGCCATATTTTTTCTTCCTCCTTATAAGAAAAATATTATAACAGCGGTTCTACCGCCTGTTACCGAAGCCAAACATCCCACGGAATTGGTCGAATTGCCCCTGCATCTGCTGTGCCATTTGCTGTGCCTGGTTAAGCTGCTGCTGACTGACCCGTCCGCTCTGCATTAACTGGTTAAGCACCTGTTGCGGGTCTTTCCCCCGCATCTGCTGCATGAACATAGGGAATTGGGATATCATCTGCATAGGATTAGGCATCATTGTTTTTCCCCTCCGTCATCTGTTTAATTTTTTCTTCCACAGCGGAAAGCCGCTGTTCAAATCCGGCGGTTACTGCCTCCGGGGTGTTCCCGGAATCACGAATTTTGTATTCATAAGCCACAAGCGGCATAGGCCGCCCATTCATATCCGCCCTTTTTTCGTAAAATACCGGTTTGTTGCTGTCCCATAGCCGGACAAAGCCATTTGCCGCTACTAAAAACGCCTCTGCCGCAGATTCAGAGGCAACCCAAATTCGGTCATCCTGTGGGCTTTGCGGTTGTGCGGCGTTTTGCCCTATGGGCATCTGCTGGGCAGGCGGCTGCATCTGCGGGAAATAGTTCTGCGGGTAGTACCCGCCGGGTTGATAGATTGGCTGCATATACGGATTTGCCATCACTCACGCCTCCAAAAATAGATTGGGTTTTCGTCCATTGAATTCCATGTGTCGTACAATACGCCGTCAATCACGGTGACAACGTGGTTTTTCAGGGCAACGACATAGGTTCCAGTCGGGTACTCCCGGATAAAATCACCTACGGTGTAGCAGTCCGGACATTCTGCCGGAATCGATGCCCGGCGAAAGCCATTTTGCCGGAGGACTGCACCCCATACGTTGTTTGCACTGGGCATATCGCATTGTGATAATCCTTCGATTGCTAGCATGACATATGCCTGATACCAGTCAATGTCTAACGCCTTCGCAATCGCTCTTACAGCACAATCTCCGACTTTCGCCGTCCGGGGGTTCGGATTGAAACTTCGAAAAATGCCCATAGGCATCGCCCCTTTCTGCTTATAGCATAGCAAAAAACCAGGCGAACGAATCATCATCGTTTCGCCTGGTTTTCGTCAGAAAATCGTCACTTTTCCGTCAAATAATCAGATCGTCCGGGAGTATGGCACTAAAACTCTTGACTGCATCATATTTCCGCTGCAATCGTCGGACGACCCTGGTTATTGTGGCTTGGGACACACTATATTTTTGCGATTGCCAGTATTGGCAGTGCCCGGCGGCACGGGTGGTTAAGACATCCTTTTCCAGCGGCGTGAGACACGCCAGCCGGTCAAACTCGTCAATGACCACCCGATTTAATCCGGGCTTGTCCACTTATCGCCTAGTCCTCCTTGGGAAAGATGTAGCTCTGCGCCTGCTTGCTGTCAGACATTCCGGCGGTGGTGGGGTCGTTGACCACACCCAGGATCACCAGCACACCAAACACGGCGTTGACCACGGCAATCAGCCGATTGCCGATGTCGCCAACGTCCAGGGTGTAGCCGAACACGGCGGCCACGGTCTGGATCAGCAGCAGCACGGCGGGAATCACCGCCAGCCAGAAGTTTTTGTTTTTGAATCGTACAGTCCAGTTAATCATTTTGTTTTCCTCCTTAAATTTTTAGCCCAGCCCAAGCCGGGCAAGAATAAACCCTACAACAGCGGCCACAACAATATATATGACCCTTTCTACCACAGACTTCCATCGCTTGCCGGGTTCGGATTTCAGCTCTTGCACGTCCGCGCAGAGGCCGTCAACCTTCTCCCCGGTGGTTTCCACACGTTCGGACATCACCGCAACAGATGTTGCCAGCGTGTTCACCGCTTCCGTGTGCCGTTCCAGCGCTTCCAGCCGGTGGGAGTTGGATTTGCTCCGCTGCTCTATAGCGGAAATCCACTTAGTGATCTCAGCTTCTTCCATTGGCATACTCCCTTCTCAGCCGTTCCACCGGCTGTATACTCCATCATCCTCATGGATTCCCCAGTCGTAAAGCCCCAGGCCGCCCCGTCCGGGGATTTTCTCTGCATGGACCTCCTGGGCAATGGCGTAGAGTTTCTCCGGGGAGATGTTGCCGCTCAGGTCCACAGCGTGGCCCGTGCGGTGGTTGGAGTTTTTCACGCCGCATTGGATAGCGTTCCAGCGGTCACAGCGCAGGCCGGAATTTACCCGGAGGGGCACACCGGCCCGCCGCCGAATCTCATCGGCGCAGCGTACCGTGTCCTCGGACATTTCCGCCGGGAAGCCGTTGCAGTATCTCCCGCCGCACTTGCACCGGAATTCCTCCCGGGTGAAAAACTTGATATTGTCCCAAAAGGTGCCAGTCTTCCCGGGAGGCTTGCTGGCGGTATCCTGGGGCTTATACACCCGCCCGGCGGCAACAGCATCCAGCAGCTTGGCCTCGGTAAGAGGGCCGGGGATGCCGTCCGCCGTCAGCCCTTCCGCCGCCTGGAACGCCCTCACAGCGTCCTCCGTGTTGGGGCCGTTGGCCCCGTCGATCACCCCGGGGTCATAGCCCAGGTATTCCAAAAGGCACTGGATTTGTTTAATGGTCAATTTTTCTCGCCTCCAATTGTCCCCACCCCCTTTCGGGGGCAGGGCGCTTTGGGTTACTCCTGCACCAGCTCCTCACAGCCGGAATCGATCAGGAGTTCCTTAACCTTCTCTTTCAGCAGCCGAGGGACCTGTGCGTAAGTTTTCTTTCCCAGCATGATCTGCTGTGCCCACAACATAGCCATCATTGTTTCTCCTCCTTTCCCAAAAAGTAATGAAAACAGCAGCTTACGCATAAACTGTCTCCGACATCTCAAGCAGACACTCCATGAGCATCTGGTTCTGGCTCTCCAATTCCTTGAGCCGTTCCCCGGTAGGGGTGGGGCTGGGCTGGGTCTCCTCCTCCGTGGCCCCAACCAGGCCAAGGAGGGCGGTTTTGGTATTATCCATTGGCGCTCACCTCCGAGAGTTTTGTGATGTACTGGATTTTTGCGGGCACATCGATGGCAAAGCCCTCATCCGCCTTGGGGTGGTGCATGGTGATAGAGCCGCCAGCCTCCGCCGCAAACGGGGCCAGGGAGTCACCCATAAGGGCGGTGATGTCGGTGGTGATGGGGGTGGCCAACTCGTAGTAGAGGGGGACTCCGGTGACGTGGGCCTTAAAGGCGGCCAGAGATTCGGCGGTAGCGAATGCGCTGTCGTAGACAAGCACCTCGGCGTTGGCTTTGTTTAAAGCTATACCCTCTTTTACGCACGGCCAAGTATCATCTGGAGTAACCGGCGCGTATTTTGTGCACAAAAGATTCGACAGCACAGAAGATTCTTGCGGAATCTTTACATTGTCAGGCGGTTGACGAGTAACCATACGCCTGGCACTCGTTCCAGTGCTCCCGTCGTACCAGTCTAGCGTCCCCAAATCCACACTCCCTACCCGCTGCACATACTGCCAGCCGTTGTCGGTACGCTCCACCGTGTTGGCCACGCTTCCGGCGCTCCAGCCGTAGCCGGGGAGGGACTGGACGGCGGCGGGGATGGGGTAGGTGCTTGGCTGTTGGTAAGGCACATAGGCCGTGTGGGTGGAGCCACGCTCGACCTGGAATGCGATGGAGACGTTATCCATAATTACACCTTTGCCAATATAGAGATATACGTACGCAGTGCCTCCTTCCCAATTCCCAGTTTTCACCGTATTCGGGCCCACCATCAGCTTTAAGATCGATGATATTGATACATACACGTTAGCTGGAAGCGCTGACTCAACACTAACAGTGTACGTTCCACTAGGGAGCGCAAATTGTTTGCTTGTGGCACCGACTACTGCTGTTGCAGTGCCTGAAAAGTGGTAGACGCCATCCTTATCGACGCTCATTGTAACGCCAGATTTGGAAAAAGCTGATATAGGTTCGGCTACGTTCTTCCCGGCGACCCGCACCTCATCCACCAGTGCCGACACCAGCTCACCGGCGTTATACTCCGGGTGTGCCGCCGCATACGCCTCAATCTGGGCAATGCGGGGGTCGCTGGTGTCCGTTGGCTCGTTGCCGGAGCCAAACATAAGAGTGAGGTCGATAACTTTTATATTATCTACGCCACCATTTGGTTGATATACATACATACATGCAGAGCCAGGGATGCCGTCTGCGAGTGTGCTTATTCCGCTTTTTGTTGCAACAGCAATGCCTTTCTGATGCCCTGCGGCAGTGGATGACACTGATCCTGCTTGCAGTATTTTGCCATTTTCGTTGACATAAAATATGACTTGCGTCTGCATTCCCGCTTGTTCCGCCGTGGCATCATAGGCGATTAGATATTTGTGCCCAGCCGTGATCGTCTGGCCCTTGGGAAAATATAGTAATTTGTTTATCAAAGTTTTTCCATAGTCATCTGCGATCTGATTCCACCCCACCGTCTTCCCGCCGACTGCCATCACCGCCCCGGCCTTGGCACCGCTGGGCACCTGCCTCTGATAGGCATCCTGGGTATCCGTCTCAAAATCCCAGGTTTGCCCCTTGTTGAGTTCTGTTTGGAATTGGATAGCCCGTTTCATCTTGGCAATATCTTTCTGGGCGGCCTCCAGATCATCCGCCAGCCCGCCGACAGATTCCGCCGCCTGCGCCGCAGAACCGGCGGACGCTTCAGCCGCTTTCTGGGCTTCCTGGGCGGCTTGCTTTGCTGCTTCTGCCGCAGCGGCGGCGGCGGTAGTGTCCCCGGCGGGGCCATGTTCACCCTGCGGCCCTTGGGGGCCGGTGTCTCCCTTTTCGCCCTTTTCGCCTTTTTCCCCCCGGAAATCCCCGGAAGCGATTCCGTCCTCCAACTTTTTCAGCGTCTTGGCGGCATTATCAGCGGCGCTTTCCGCCCGGCCAGCGTCCTGGCTCACCTGCTGCATAAATCCCGCCCAAGCCTCCGGGGCCTCGGTGGGGTCCGATAGGCCGTCTTTAATGCGCACCATGTAGGTTTCGCTCTTTGCTACCTCGCCGTTGTCGCCATACCACCGGCATTCCAGTTTGCCCATTCCGGCAATGGCCGTATCAGCGGTTTGCACCGTCCACACCAGGCTGTTGCCGTCGTGCCGTGCGGATACGGGGTATGGTTGCTCCTCCTTAGGCCGCTTCAGCAGCACGGCGTAACTACCGCCAGAAAACCCCGGAGCGGGAAGACTCACCTCGGTCACTAGGTTTTCTTTCAATTTTCCGATATTGATTACGCCATACCGGTCAGGGACAACACGATTTGCGGTTGTCATCCAATCACCACCCCATACTTCGCCAAAATGGCAATGATATCCGCTGTGAGGACTTTTTTCAGCTGGCCGGGTGGGAGCTTGGCAATGCTCGCCGCAATGGTTCGCATATCCTGCTCCCCATCCTCGGCGGCACGGATTTCCAGCAGCCGCTTTTTTGCTCCATTACTCCACTTCTGCATCCGGTTCCACCTCCAAGATGTTCAGCGCATTTTGCATATCTGCGCCCTCGGCTTTCATCTCTGCGATTTTCGCAAGGATCCTCTGTTTCCGTTCCTCAATGGTCATCACGTCACCCCCAACGCAGTTTCGATCTCTGACAGGGCAGCTTCATACTCAGCGTTCTGTGCGGATAGTGTTTCATACTGCTCTCGCTCATACTTCCGCTGAGCAGCATCCAGCTCGTCCCAGGGCTTCCAGGGGGCAACCATCTCACCGGTAAAAACTTCGCCGTCAGAGCGTGTCCAGGACGCACCATCTGGCACAAACCGGTAGCCCTCGATATAGGTGGCGCACTTTCCGTCAAATGCGGTGGTCTCAACGGCGGTCAGGCCGTCCACAGGGGCGGTATGGCATTTGTAATCGGTGTCGATGTAGATTGTCATATGCGCACCTCCTAACTTGCCTTTATAGAGTAGATATTGCCGGAGGAACCAGCAGCGTTAACGGTTACTCTAACAACCACATATGCCTTACCAGATAAGCTAGAAATATCTAATGTACTTGTTAAACGTTTTGCTGCTTTTCCTGAGCCAAGTGTTGCGATTGCGATTGATGTTCCTGCTTTTTTTTCACGCTGAATATCCAACATAAGTGCATTCGTCGCACCATCGTAGCACTTCAGCACCTGCCAATCCACAGTAAGAGTTTTTAGCCCGTCAAGATCTATTGGTTTTGCTGTCCCTAGCATTGTCATCTTGGTGCTGGTAGATGCTAGGTACATACGATCTGATTCTAACGTTCCAGCGCCAGGATCAGACTCTTTACCAGCACTATTAACGTATTTGTAATCTGCTATACCCCATCCACCGGTTACATCAGTGCATTGATCTCCGTTATCGTATAGTCTACCGTCAAAAGCGATAGAGAATTGTTTCCATGCGTTGTTTACATATGCCCAGGCATCAACACTAGCCCATTTCCCGCCTGTATACAGCATCCCACCTGCCAAATGCAGCAGCACCGCATTTTTTCGCCCCACGTTGATTTCAACGCCGGTATCCGCCGTTTTGAGCCACACCAGACCCTCTGTGCCGGTTTCTGGCTGTGTTGGGCTGAGTGCGTAGCCGGTAATGGCTGTAGTGGTGTTTATCCATATGGTGTTCGCCCGTGGGGCCGTGGGCTGTGTGGCGCCGCCTACAACTTTCAGGTTTAGCCCGCCGCCGCCACCGCCTGTTACATTGAATATCATAATTCGCACACCTCCTACAGGTTGATGATCTGAATATTGACATTCAGATTGACACTGGGTGCATCCTCACAGATGAAGGTCAACGTACCAGCTCCCTGGGTACTGCAATATACACCCGCTTCCAGGTATGCGGTTCGATTTTGCGCAGTCGGAACAGGCGCAACGGTCACAAGGCTATTGACAGTCACATTGGGAACGTTTATAGTCTGCGAATTTCCACTCCAGGCATTTGCGGACAGTGTCACCGTCGCAGACTTCACAGGGCTCTGATAGTCCGTACCAGCTATCGCCGCCGACACGCCGCCGGAACCATTCCCTTTCAGAAGTCCGGAAACCTTGATTTTCGCCTGTTTCTCGGACAACTCCTGCTCTACCGTTTTACCGGATTGAGCATTGATATCTCTGGCTTGAATCGTTACAGCCCCAGTACCATCCGGCTCCTGGCCGTTCACAGTTTTTATAGTCTTATCAAACACCGCCTGGACACTCTGCCCATCACCAGTGGCGATGTCCTTAGCCTGAATACTAACGTTACCGTTAGAGTCTGGGTCTTTGCCATTCACAGAGTTCACTGCGCCGGTGCCGTCAAGACCAAACCGGGAAACGGAGTAGCTCGTCACCGGGTTTCCGGTGTTGAAGGTAAGCACGGTTTTCGTCCACAGGTACTTGCCCTGCGGAACGTTGGGCACATCTGTCATCCAGGAGCCAGAAGGAACGATAGTACCGGAATCGGATACCATATAAGTGGTGCTGTGGCTTGTCAGCTTTGCGGCATCACCCTTATCGCCCTTGTCTCCCTTAATGCGTACCCAGGTGTAGTCCTGCCAGCCAGAGGGCGGCGTAGTCCCGGCGTAAAATCCTAGCCATTCGTCAGGTATGTCCCCCATGCTGTGAGAGCTGTCCGTGGGCTTCTGGCTTGCGAACTTGAAATAAAGCCGGTCGGCATCGCCTTTGTCACCCTTTTCGCCGTTCTTCACCGTAAAAACAAAGTCCGAACCGGCATTGAATTTCATGGTGTAGGTGTCTACCAACCCAGACGTTCCAGTCTTGGCAACGCTGGTGATGCCCTTGCCGTCAGAAACTGTCATATCAAAATAGGTGTCATCCGCAAGGGTAATGCGGTAGGTCTTATTCAGCCCGGAGGTGCTTTGCAGGGCAATACTGGTGATACCGCCGTGACCCTGGGCAAGCTCTAACAGCCAGTTTTTCAGGACTTGCCCAGTCAGTTTCTTCGCCGTGCCGGACTGCTGCAACACAAACAGGTCGCTCAGATACACCTTTTCAGCAGCGTTTAACTGCTCTATGGATTTATCAGCCATCCTTTACGTCAACTCCTTCCGGTTCTTCCTTTTTCTCCACAGCAAGTAGCTGTTCCAGCTTTCGAATCACCGTTCTAATGGCCGTAGCGCAGCCCACGAACTTGTCCTGATTGTCGATACCGACTACAGAAATGGTTTCCATGGTTGCACCGATACGGGATAACAGATTGATGATTTCGTCCATTTTTTACTCCTTTCCGAGAACTACACGGATTGCATCGGATTCAGGCACGATTGCTACAAGCCGTGTGTAGTTTGCTGCGTATTGGTTGCTACACCACAGCTGTACCGTTTCGGATGGGTTAGAAAATACCGACGCCACTGTAGAAATATTCGTGTTCAAAACACGGAGATTGCATTGCCCCGTGGGTTGGCATGGGTTAAAATAATCACAAGAAAATTCATTTCCTGTTGCAGTTGTGAGTTTTTCCACGTTACTCCCTCCAAACAACAACGTTCAAAGTACGGCTGCTACCGTTTCCATCCATGTACGATATTGTAGATGTGCCAAGTGCGTTGCCATCCAGGTATATATGCTCTGCTCCAATTGCGTATGGCGTGTTCCATCCATTAAAAACGCCGTTGGCATAATCCGCATATCCCAGAGATGCGTTCACGCCTTCTGTAAACTGCCCGGTACTAAGACTATTCCCTACGATTTTCCCTGCCCCGACAGAGTCGCCGGACAACCCACTTCCGCTGAAATACCCAGCGTCGCCGCCGTAGTCAATGCTTCCAGCGTAGACCGTTCCTTCAAATCGCCCGGAGGAAGCTGTCAGTTCGCCGCTCATATCCACCTTGAAGTTTTTGCCGAGCTGGATGCCGCTAGAGCCGATGTAGCAACCCCGGGTGTTTGTACCACCCCAAGTTTGACCGTTATAGGACAGATAATTTTTCTGGATGTCAAACCCACCGATTTTCCCGGATGTAGCCCGGATTTCGCCCTCAACTTTTGCGCCGTTACGGTCAACGGTAAAGATTTCTTTCCCGTTCCCGCTTACCGTCCAGCTGTTGTTGAGTAGCTTCCAACCGAAGGAGCTGCTGCTGCCGCCCACTTTGGTAACTCTGGCTTCAATGGCATCCGCTTGAACACTTAGAGTTGCCCGAATAGCTTTATCTGCTGCCTCTCTGGCTTCCACTTCGGCGGCAATTTTTGTTGCTGTGATAGATAAGCTAGACCTAACAGATCGAGTGAAACGTTCGTATTGACGGTTCGTGGGGGACTGGATTTGGAACTCATGCTCGATTTCTTCGTTGGATGGGGCTTCCAAATCACTTGTGGTATCCCGGTAATCCGTTGCACGGAGGAATACACCTCCGTAGGTATCCGCAATGGTGACGGCATCGCCAATCTCAACGGAGGGGTCAATGGTCGTTCCTGCGGCTTTGTAGGGCTGATAGCGGAAACCTCTGATTTTTCGGTAAATCGCATCGGCCTGGGCTTGTGAACCCCATTCGTTTGTGATTTCAAGCACTTTGCCAGAACGGTCTCCGGCAAAGTATTCAATGTTGTTTCCTTCTTCGTTCTGTCCTGCGAAAATCAGAACACCACTGTATCCGTCTGTTTCAGGGGCGGTATCAAGGCTTTTTACTCGCCGCAACAGGTTAAAACTTTCTGCCATGTACGCACCACCTCCTAAACCAGAATGTACAGGCCGCCAAATGTGATTTTATAACCGTCCTCGGTGATAAGATGCCGGGTCTCGGGCGGCATATCAAACATACTTACCAGCCGCAAATCTCCTGTAGGGGAGATAATGAAGTTCCCGGCGTAAGCGGAGGCTATCATGCACAGGACTTCTCGCATGGAGTACCCAACAGGGAGTGGGAACTTATAGCCAGCGGTCATAATTTCCCAAGTTCTGGGGTCTACACGAACGCCGCTACCGTCTGCGTTGATTTTCATCTTATCCGCAATAAATTGAACAATTTCCTTGTCCAAAAGCGGGTAATTGTGCTGATTGTCGCTAGGATATGTCACTTCCGAAAGCATCATTGCATCAAAGGCTTCCAGAGACAGCACATCAAATCCACGCTCGTCATGGACTTGCTTTCTCGTATCGATGAAGTAAACGCCCTGCTGCACCCATTCCGATTTATCGGTGTTGTTCACAGCCCTGGAATAGATACAGATTCTAGCTTTCTTGGGGATATTGAACGGCGCAATCATTTTAATATTTGCAGTCCCAGATACCGCCGCTCCGACACAAGGAGTGGAATCCTTGAAAAACGGCGCCTTTGTGTTCACTTCAAACAGCCTGTCCTCACGGAAACCAGATTCCGGGCCGCCGGTGTCTACCAGAATAGAATCGCCACCGAAAGTTATAACATCCCCTCGCTCGTCCGTCAGCCGTCCGGAATCGCCGATGGTTACGGAGGTTTCAAACAAGTGCTCACCCTGAATGATTTTCTTATAGAGTGCCGATGTTTCTTGCATAAGCCGCCGTCACCTCTCGATCAACGGGAAGGTTATACCGCTCCACCAGTCATCATCCGGCTTTTCAATCAGGAACGATGCCGGGTTATTGTTGGAGTACATGGTCACGCCGTACCGTTCTCCGCTCATGGGGTCGTAGTAGTCCACAGAAACATACTCAGGGAGGATGGTATTCAGCACCAGACGGGCTTCCTCTGCCGTCAGAGGGCGGCAGGTGATGTCCAGGCGAATCTTGGTGGCTACTCTGCCACGCTGCATCATACCGTCCATGGTTCGCCCGGAATTGGGCGCATCAATGTCATTTCTTTGCCACTTTACGCCCTGTTTGGCGATAAACGGCATGAAGTCCTCGCCATTTATTTTGAGCATCATCTTCATGCCGTTTTATCTCCTTCCTTCTTAGCCGTAAACTCTTGCATTTCTGCGGTTCGCCTCATACACAGCCCGGTCAAAGTCATAGCCTCCACCGCCTCCGTTTCCGCTGCCCTGATTCCGCATTTCTGCAATAATCTGCTGAGCAACAGCGTAGATTGCGGTGACAACATCGTCATTAGCTTCCCGAACGCCGTAGGTGATACCATCCACGATCTGGTCGTTGTTTGCAACGGCGGTCTTGCCGCCGATAGAACCGACCATTTCCGGTCCGGCCTCGTTGGCGATAAAGAGCTGCCCTTGGTCTACGAAACCGCCGTTGGCAAGCATCGGAATTTTGGGAATGCTAATTTCTCTAAGTCCTGCAAACGGGGAGTATCCAGCAATGCTAAAATTCCTAAGGCTGCTCAAAATGCCGTTTATTCCACCGAACATCCAACTCAATGCGGAATTTAGGGCATATATCACACCATTTAGTGCAGCTTTTACCGCACCGACTAGGCCATCAAATACTGTTGCTACTGCATATCTCAATGGGGATATAAAATAGGTATTGATGTAGGTGTATGCAGTCAAGAACCCATTGCAAATAGAAGTCCATGTGTTGGAGGCCCATCCTGTAATTCCAGACCAAAGGGAAGAAAACAGGTTGGATAAAGGCTGGATAACATTTGTGTTGAACCAGCTCCCCATTTCGTAGAAGGTGTTTTTCACACCAATCCACGCATCACTTGCCCATGTTTGAATATCTGACCACAAGTTGGAAAAGAACTCTCCAACAGGGACAATAATGTTCGCTTCAACCCATTGCGTAAATTCTCCCCATGCGTTTTTGACGTTTTTCCATGAGCTAACTGCAAATTCTGTCACATCAGTCCACAGTCCGGCGAAGAATGCTTCTATTGGCTGGATTACATTCGCATACATCCATTCAGAAGAAATTCCCCAGGCGATTTTGATGGTATCCCATGTCCCGTTCGCAATCACGCCGATGTCATAGAAAATGTCCTCAAAAGTTTTGCTTACACTACTCCAAAGCTCAGAGAACCATTCAGTAGTAGGATAAAAGAAATTTTTAACCTCTTGCCATGTTTCGTAAGCCGACAAAGATACTTTTTCTAGTAGTTCTGAAAAGAACCCAGATACGGGCTGTATTATTGTTTCATTGAACCAATTTGCGGCATCTCCGAAAGCACCAGAAACAGATTCCCAACACTCGGTTGCGTTTGTGGAAATATCCTTCCACAAGCCATTGAAGAATTTTCCTACCGGCTGGATAATATTTGTGTCAAACCAACCAGATAAAGCACTCCATGTGCCATAGAGCGATTTCTTTACCGTGGTAAAAGACTTAGACAAGAGGGAACTGATTTCGTCCCACTTCTGATAGATAAGAATGCCAAGGTCAGTTAGGCCACCGACTACAAGACCGATAATTGCGCCTATCCCGGTTCCAATCGGGCCACCAAGAGAGCCGATGATTGCGCCAACGCTTGCACCAGCCAGAGTAGACCCAGCAGGAATTAAAAGCCCATTCAGTACATTCAAACCGTTCATGATGGCATCGTATACGCCAGTAACGAACATCGGAATACCGGCTACGATTCCGCCGATAGCCGCTCCAATCAGGCCTGTGCTAATTGTTCCACCGCCAGCGGTAATTGCTTTTGCTACAGCACTTTCACCAAATGCTTTGGCAATAAGCTGACCAATTCCTTTTCCTATAATCCCAGTTCCTGCCGTTGCCGCCAATCCGCTGAGAACAATCTCCCCGAAGTTGAAAGCATTCAGCCCTTTTTCGATTGCATTTTTGATAGCTTCAAACTCTATTTTGAACCCGGCCACCGTCAAGATAGCACCAGCCGCAAATGTAAGAGGAATGGAAAGACCGTTTTTCCCAAGAGCTTTTAGCGCCATAATTCCGTTCAGGAAATCGTTTGACAACTTCCATGCAAGTAGCGCAATTCCGATTGTGGCAATAAGCTCCAGGATCTCTTTCAGATTGTCCTTAACAAAGGTAACAAGCGGCTCCAGTTTCTTTTTCCAGGCATCAATCTTTTCTGTTACTGCATTTTTCAGGAAGTCATAACCCGGCAAATCAATCCCCAGGTCCCCGCTCCCGGTTCCAAGCCCAGTCCCGCTTCCGGAGCCACCGCTTCCGGTACTCTGGTCCGGCAAGACATTCAGTTCATCAAACGGGGCCAGGTAGCGTTTCAGTTCCTTTGCGGATTCCACGGCACTGCCCATGTTGTCGGCAATGTCTTCCGTGCCGGAAGTTGCGTTGCCGATAGAGGCGTTCCAATCCGGGGTATTCAGCGTCACACCGAACAGACCCGCAATTGCGGAAATGATTTGCCGCAGCCCATCCGCAACGGCTATCGCAATGGGAAGAACCTTTGTAAGTATTGGAATGAATAGGTTTCCGATAGCCCTTGCGCACTGTTCAATCTGCGCCCGGAGGACACGAAGCATATTTGCTGGCTGTTCCAGCGTCCGAGCCATATCGCCCTGTACCTGGGTAACCTGGGTCATCATTGCGTAGTACCGCAGCTGGGACTTCTCCGCCTGGGTCATGCTGGAAACGCTCTTGTCAATGCCCAGATTCAAGCGCTCCTGCTCTAGCCGGGCAACGGACAGATCATATCCAAGCCGTCGCAAAGGCTCCAACTCACCTGCGATACCGGACTGTACCTTCTGCATAGCCGATTCAAAATCGATGTTATAGAAGGAAGCCAGGTCATAGCCAAGCTGCGTTAGATTCTGGGACATATAGGCGGCCTTATCTCCGGCAACGCCAAATCCTGTGATAATGGTGTTGAAAACGCCCTGATTCCGCATCCATTCTGCGGGGTCGATTCCTACTACCTCGGAAACCTTCTGCGCGTAATTATAGGCCTCTTCCGCATACTCTCCCATAGAGACAGTGAACAGATTTAAGTCTTCCTGGTACTCAGATGCTTTGTTGATGACATTTCCGAGGAACTTCACCGCCGCACGATAAACAGCAACAAAACTCAGCTTTTTGATAGCATTTTCCCAAGCGCTCGTCTTGTTCGTGGCTTTTCCAACGGCATTGTTATACTCCTCCGTGGAATTGATAAGCTTCTGAATCTTACTCGGAAATGCCGAAAACCCGGAAGCCACCTTGTTCATTTCATCCGCAAAGGGCTTCATGGCCGAAGCCAAGTCTTTCATTTGCTGGGTGAACTTATCAATATCCGCTTTTTCCAGCTTCTCAATGACCTCAGGCAGCTTTTTCAGCTGGTTGATGAACGTGGTCATATTGGATTTTCCGAGGGTGGAGAGGGGCTGTAGGCCCTCCGCCAGGTTCTTTAGCTTGTCACCGGGTGCATCCGGTAGGCTATCGACGGCCTTGCTGATGGCAGTAAGCTGATTTCCAATGGAAGAGGAGATTTTCAGGCTGTCCGTCTGGCCTTTTAACCGGGCCAGAGAATCGCTGATGCGGTTCATCTTGCTTGCAAAATCGCCGGTGTTCATGTTGTTGACGGCGTTCTTGATTGCCGAAATTCCAGACGCAACTTTGGAAAGGGCTGTGGTTGAACCGCTGATGGATGATTTCAGCGCCGCCAGTTTCTTGGCCAGCTGCTCTACACCCGCAGATGCCGCAGAGCTATCGTTTACAATCTGGAATTCAATGCCCTGCATCTCCACTGTATCAGCCATTTCCTTCACCGCCCTTTTCTACTCGTCTATTGGCAGAGCGCATCCAAGCGTCCATTCGCTTTGCTACCTCTTCCATCCGTTTCTCGTTGGTTTTTGCTTCACGCTGTTTCTTTTGATCCTTGTTCTCGAAAAGTATATACGGAGTTTCCCGATACGGTATCGGCTCCGGCTGCTTCTTGCTGAAGCTAAACCGGAGAACAGGAGAAGCATCCAGCACAGCCTCATAGATATAGGCCCCTTGCAGCCACATATCCTGATTTTTCCTGTCTCGCCTGATTTTGTCGGCCTCTCGGTATGCCTTTACAAGCTCAACGTCCTGGTTCCAGAACTGGTCATAGGTCATGCCAATGGCCAGATAATGTGGGAAAGCCTTTTTGAAGATTTCTGTGTAAGCATGAGAGGGGACGGGGGAATTCCCGTCCCCTCCATTCACGGAAAGAAGTTCGCTTACTCGACTGCTTCCCAGCCGGGGTTTCCCTCGTCTTCCTCTTCATCATCGGAAAGGAGGGTGTACACAGCCTCGGAATACATTTCGGCCAGCAGTTTCACCAGACCGGACTTGTTGTTCAGGCTGTCATAAATCTTGTTGATGGTGGAAACCTTTGTGTTAGGATGGTTGGCCGCAAAAGCGCCGCTGAACAACATGGGAATCATGGTAGCGGGCTTGTCACTAAGCTCATTGATGGAAAAGCCGGTCTTCTCCATGGCAGAGACTGTGGAACGTGTGAACTCCAGGGTGTACTTTTTCCCGTTGTAGGGGACGTTGATTCTCTTAGCCATTGTAAAATCCTCCTGTTAGCTACCTTTCTTTTTCTTGGTAATGACGCTGGTATTGGTAATGGAAAGGTTAATTGCGTGAGATTCATTTGTTCCCTTACCAGCGAGGTAACAGCTGAGCTTCCCTTTCCATTCCCACTTACCGTTTTCGCCGGTGGGGGTGACAGTTCCATCTTCGTTCTCGGTCCCACCAAGCCAGAGAGCATAAGTCTCCTCCTTGCCTTCCAGGGCAGCCAGCTTGTCGTAGGTGTCCTCGTCATAATTGCAGGTGAAGTTCTTAGCATCGGACTTCTTGATGCCGGGTTCCTTTCTTTCCATGCCATCGGAAAGGGTTGTGATGTCGATCAGCTCAGGTTCGCCGCCCATATCCGGGAAATCGATGATATCCACGAGCTTTTCAAAGGCTCCAGAAACACCGTCTGTTTTGTGCATAAGAAAAGTCATGTAAGTTGTCATATGCTTTCTCTCCTTTCGTTAAATTCTGTACATTACGTTTCCATCCGTCTCCGCCCGATACCGGGCAACCAGACGGTAAATCGTTCCGTTTTCCATGTTCGGAACAGGTGACAGAGAAATCCTTGTAAAATTCCGTTTGTAGAGCATTTCGTCCACGGCCCCCATGATCTCCCGGCATACGGACTTCTTGCTTCCCGCCTTGTCGGAGTACACGTTGACCTCGTACATTACAGTGGCGAATTTCTCACTTCCACCGCTGTCCAGTCGGTTCGTGGACATATAATTGTCCTGCTCTACGATGCTCACATAGGGGAACTTTGGCGGGGCATTCACATATTCGCCGGAGACGGTGATTCCCTTGAAGCGCTTGCGCAGGGACTCAGCAATGGGAGTGTATACCAGTTTCTCAATATCGATCATAGACTGAATACCTCCTTGACGATTCTCGGAAGCTCCTGCTCAATTTGTTTTCTCGCCTCATACATGGGCATTGCAGGAGGATTTCCGTATGTGTGGCCGCCGCCCTTCTCTTTGGGCAAATACCAGCCTCCGGGGTCGTCCCAGTGCCCTTTGCCATCTGGGTATGTTCCAGGCCCCATGCCAAATTCCTGGGCTTCTGGATGGCCGCTGCCGTAGGTCACGCCGGAGCCAAATTCGATGAACAGAACGGATTCCCCGTTTGCTTTCACCCTGTAGCCCTTGGGGATGGCCTCAACGGTAACGGTGGCGTTCTTTGGACCTGTGTAGATAGCTCTGGAAAACCGGATAGAAGCCACGGAAGCGCCCAGCATGGCAAGCCTCTGTGCCAGCTCCACAGCCTTTTCCTTCTGCCAGCGCTGGTAGATTTTCAGTTCGTCCTGGAGCTTTTGAACGCCAGACACCGACAAGGGCACCACAACTTTCTTGTAGCTCACGACACGCTCACCTTCGTCACGGCAATGGAGATGGAGTTCAGTGACTTCGCAACCCGCCTGACCATATAGTCATATAGGGGCTGCCCGTCCTCCTCTCCGTATTCCGGACGCTTATCCAGAAACAGTACGGAGTTCTCGTCAATGGGGCAGGTCATATCGTCCGTAACGATGACCTTGTCATACCCCGTGAGGCTGCCGAACTGCTCCACCTGAGAAGCGCCGGTGGCCGCCGAAACGTTGGCCCGGAAGGAGACGGCGGGCTTATATACCACGGTCTCTTCTCCGGTCTCGTTTCCGTCTTCGTCAGTAACAGGCTCCTTCCGGTCATACAGCAGATAAAAGAAGCTCTGCTTATTCCGCTCCATTGTTCTCATGCCGCCACCTCACAGGATCCCAGCCATAGGGACCACCTGACGCATCATAGAGGCAGGAACATCTCCGCTCTCGTAGGTGCGGGAAATGCCATTTTCCGAGTGCGACGTTTCCCCTTCGCCGCCCCGCTTATTCAGCAGATACACGGCGATTTCGATCTGTAGGAACTGGTACCGCTCCGGCACTTCCGTCACAGCAGGGTCAAATGGGTATGCCCTGCGGCAAATTTTGTCCCCCGCCAGGGAGAGGTAGGCGGAAACCGTGTCAACATCGGTCTCACCGGACATGGCTTTCACCAGTTTGATTTTTTCGGCATCAAGCACGGTTCCTTAGCCTCCTTTTAGCTTAGGTAGCAGCCTTGGTGTTTACGGGGTTCTTGGCATCGTTGGCAATGAACACGGTCCGGCTATAAGTGGGGGCGGTGAAGCTCTGGGCAATGCCTGTGAACTTGGCGTGATACCATTCAGGGCCGTGGTCAAGGCCAATCTGGCCGAACAGCTGGTACTTTTCACCGGCACCGACCTTAGACAGGGGCTCCAGGAAGAAGTTGCCCTTGCCGGGGACAGGCTGGTAGACAGGAGAGATAACGTCCAGGTTCAGCAGGAAAGCGGTACCCTTGGGCAGGAACTCGCCCAGATACAGGTAGACAACGCCAAGAGGCGTAATAACGCTGGACAGCTTGATGCCGTTGATTTCCCGTGCGGCGGGAATGACAGTCAGACCGTTCTGCACAGCATCGGCATTGATCTGGAACATGGTGGTAGCATCGCACCACAGAACAAGGCCCTCCTGGGGGGCGTTGGCTTCGTAGACTTTCTTCACGCCGTCAGCAATGTTCCACAGGCCCAGAGGCTTGCTTGCCATTGCAATGGTGTTGGAAGTGATAGCCGCATTCAGGCCACGGGTCTTGTTCACGGTGTCGTCCGTAGATGCCTTGTTGTACTGGCCCTGCACGAAAGTGAACTCAATGTCCCGGTTGACCTTCTTCATCTTGGCGGCAACCTGGAAATCCAGTTCGTTCATGGGGTTCCCTTGCTGATTGGCAATGTTGATGCCATTCAGAGTACCCATATTGGACATCTTGCCGTAGGAAATGCCAACGGTCTCCTGGAAAATCTGGGTCACATTCGTTTTCTGCTCCCGGGTGATAACGGTTGCCTCCGGGGCGGTCAGAGAAGCGTTTTCAGAAATTTCAGGCTGTGCGCCACCCTCGGTGGTGTACTCCTGCCCGGTCACGAACTCCACGTGGTTGGTGGTCTTTGCCCGGCCACCAATGATGGAACTCAAAGGGCAGCGGGTGTTGCCCTTGTTGAACAGCATTCCGGAATAATTCAGAACGCCAAAACTTGTTGCGATTGCCATTGTTTTATCAATCTCCTTTTCTTACTGATTTTTTGCGGCAGCTTCCGCTTCTGCCTGCAAGCGGGTGTAGTAAGCAGCGGCGGCGTAATCTCCGTTGCTTCTGGCTTCCTCGATCTTCTTTCCGTAGTCCATGCCAACATTTCCGGTACTTCCGTCTGCACCTCTGGGGGTGCTTTTCAGCTTCTCGGCAATTACTCTCTTGGCATAGCCGTCAAGGAACTTCTGGTTGTTGGCAAAAACCGTTGCCATATCGCCGGATTCCATGGCCGCAGCGGTTGCGGTTGCCAGTTCTTCGTCATAGCCCTGTGAAACCAGCTTGGCCTTGTACTCGGAAACCGTCTTTTCCTTCCGAAGTCCAGCCAGCTCATTCTTCATGGATTCCAGCTCCTCGTCCCGATCCTGCTTCTTCCGTTCTTCCTCGGACAGGAGGTCGTGATGCTTCTTCTTCCATGCGGCCACATCGGAAGCGGCCTTGTCGTAGAGGTCTTTCTTCACATAGCCGGAATAATCCGGGTCAGGGAAGTCAAAGCCCTGCAAGGCAGCGATTTTCTCCTCCGGGGTCATAGTGTCGAATCCTGCGATTGTCTTTACATCAATTTTTGCCATGGTGTTTACATCCTTTCTGCGCTTAACAAGGCTGATCTCCCAGCACGATTTGCGGTTTTCGGCTTCTCTGCCGTTATGGAGGAAACTGTGGGACTCGAACCCACACAGGCTTTCACCTGGACGGTTTAGCGAACCGTTCCGATACCGATTACGGCAAGTTTCCGTATTGCTACAGATAACCACTCTGTAGCGTGATTGCTCCCCTGCACTATTTGGTGTTTAGCCACGTCGCAACCCCCAGTTCTCTTATGCAATCTTCCCAGGCTGGGGCCTCCAGCAGGACTTGAACCCGCAACCGGCTGATTAAAAATCAGCTGCTCTGCCAGTTGAGCTATGGAGGCATATAAAACAAAATAAGGGCTTCCGACACCAATTTCAGGTATCGAAAGCCCTTCGGCTGTAATCTCCCACAATTTGGGAGCCGTCAATTTATGTTTAAGGTCTGAACTCTACGTCAGGAAGAACCTCTGTGTGGAAAATCATCTTATAATGGTATGGGTCTGTGTGAGTTCCAGTAATATCCTCCACAGTATAAAGTGTATAAGTATTCAAATAAATATAGTTCTTTTTGTATGTGTTCGCACCGGTTTTCACAGTTACAACCAGCTCCCCGGAAGAGTTGTTGGAAATACTCATGTATCCCTCACATTCCAGAATGACCTTATCGGTTCTGGCGTTGTATACGGTGATTCTTCGCTCACACTCAAAGTAGTCTGCCTGTTTGCTCATGTTGACGTTTACCTTGTCTGCCTCGGAGCAGCCGCAAAGCATTACAGCCATAATGAAGCAAACAATCAGCAGAATTGCAACAGTTCTTCGTTTCAATGTTATACCTCCTATTTAATTTACTTTCTTACGCTTGATCTCGATGACGGAAATCTTTCCTTGCTCCACCTTGATTTCCGCTTGATTCCGGCGGTGAAGAACTTCTTCAATCGCCCGAATTTCCTTGGTTGTCATTCGGATTGCCGGTTTGGCTTCCGTTTCCATTTCCATGTTCGCCATTCTGAATCATCTCACTTTCATTCTGCTTTTGAGATTGAAGCGCTTTTTCGATATACGGTAAGCTCATTTTGTAGGCTACTTGTGGGTCAGAAAATGCGCCACAGGTCGTAAACGCCAGTTCCGGCGCAAGCTTATCGCAAGCTAACATCTGTATGAGGACTGTCACTTTCTGGGCGATATTCTCGTAATTCCGTCTGGTGAAGCGAATCTCCAGGGCCGACAGTTTCAAGTTCAGGTGCCCCATGTCCCGGCAAATTCGGAGAACCAGCTTTAAAAACTCCTTCTCGGACCTCTTGAAAACCGGCTCTGTGTCCTTCGCCCTGGCTTCCGCAGCGGACCAGCCGTCTCGCATGATGACCGCCGACCCAGTATCAGAAGTGGAAGACCCGCCGTTCCGGTTTGGCATCCCGCAGATGGTCAGCACGGTTTCGTACATACTGTCCATCAGCGTCTGGGTCTGGGCCTGGTTCAGTTCGGAGTTCAGGTAGGATATCTCCGCTTTCATGGTAGCGTCGATGTCCTTGAACTTGATGCCGCCCAGCTCCTTCAATGCCTGGAACTTCTCTTCATCGATATCCACATTGTGAAACAGGATCAGTGACTGAATGAACTGCTCCACGCCGTCAATGCGGTTGCTCTCCGTCATATTGATGGCATCCAGCAACGGGATGACGATTTCAAAGGACCCCAGGCGGGCCTTGTTGGCGGGGTACTCCACAATGGGAATGCCGAAAATCTGATCCTCCACGTGGACCACGTTCCAGGTGTTCAGGACCTCGAAGTACTGGTTTTCCGTCCAGCAGGAGAAGACCAGTGTACCGTCTTCTTTCTTGACATACCGCACACCCATCATAGGCCTGTTCCCGAGGCCCACAGAGTACACCACAAAGGCGAATCTGGGGTCAAGGGTGAATATCTCAAAGGGTGCTTCGTCCTCTTCTACATCCGCCAGAGCGTCCGGTAGGACCATTCGGTAGGAGGTGCCGCAGATGTGCATCCAGTCTACCAGCTCCTTGTCCTTGAATGGTTTGTCTTCCGACAGCATATAGTCATTCAGGGTCAGCACCTCGGAAGCAACGCTTTCCTCACCGCCCCGGCTCACATACTGGACCGGCTCCCCTACCAGGTACCCGGTCTTGAAAGAAACGATCTCATTCGCCCGGTTCTCCACGACCATGTTGTTGATCTCAGGCCGGACCTCTTTCTTCCGGTATAACACCGGCTGGTCGCCACGGTAATACTTGTACAGGTAATCAATGTCTGCCTGGTTGGCCAGGTGCGTGAGCAGGGCCTTTTGCAGCACTTCTATTACATTGTCCTGGTGTATCTCCGTGGCCTCGGTATAGATGACCCGCCGCCCGAATAATCGTCTGCTCCCCGTGTTCCGCACCCCCTCGTTTATATGTTCTCTCGTATCATTGTATCATAGTAGCGAATGGTTGTAAAGTGAATTATTGTTAACGAAAGCATTGGAGAGTTTCAAGAATCAAAAAGGCCTGTGGAAAACTTCTACGATGCTCCCGTTCATGGACCTGATACTTTCTTCCGCCTAACTGGTGTGCTCAGAGCTTTTTCCTCGCTCCATCCAAGTGTGCGGATTCTAGTTATAACCGTATGGTAGTTTATTCCGGCTTTTTTACACCTACTCTGCAAAGAGTTAGAATTGTCCATGAGCGGTTCGGAAAGCGCTTTCTCGGCACTCCATCCATGCTTAATACGAAAATGCACTTGTTTATATGGCAGTCCGGCAATTTCAGCCGCTTCAGCAAGGGACATTGTCCGCCCTTGGTACTCCACCCACCTTGTTGTACGCCGATTTCTCGCTTGCTCTGCAAGCGGAATCCATGCACAGTTTTCCGGGCAGTAGTTCCCGTTGACATCTTTTCGTTCTATTGTAAGTCCATCTTTGTATCCGTTTGCGAACGCCCAATCCCGGAAATTCTCAAATACGGCCCACTCCTCACAGACGGATATTCCTCGCTTTCCATATCTGTTGGAATGAATGTGGTTTGGGTTGCACCGGTTATTCATCCCGCACCATATGTCGTGAATTGGCGTATGGCTCATTCCATGTCTTTTCCTAGACATAACAAAATCCTCCTCAAAACGGCCTTTTTATGACTTCCACTTTCGCCAGCCGGAAAGACTCCGAGTAGTCAACCAACATTGCGATACTGTCCACCACATCATCATTTTTATTCTTTCCTGCCATTGTGTAGCTGCACAGCATACTCATAGCCAATCGGTATTCTTTGTCCCCCTTATATGCACTTTCGTCCTTGAAAAGGAAATGTTCTTTCGCATATCCGGCGGCAATAATAATGCGGGTCTCCTTATTCGTTGTGGAGAATTTTGTGGTGATCTTTGTTCTCCCGCCCTCTTCCTTCACCCGCTTTTGTACATCTGCGGCAATCCGTCCACCTGCGGAATTGCTCTCGAAGCGTGCGGCCTGAACCTTGTGCTTCAGCAGCTTTGCAACTAGCCTTGCCTCGACAATCTCCGGGTTGGAATTATCGCAAATAAAATCGTCTATGTAGTAATCGTCTCCGTATTGGTACGCAATCGGCATGGCACAGTAATCCGTACCTCTGTCCTTGGTATCGCAAACAGCGATAATAGCATCCGGTTCCTGCTCTGGAAGGTCAAAATAGCGCCGCAGTTCATTTTCCTGATAGAGCAGCCCCATTCTTTCCACCGGTTCATTCTGATACAGTGCTTTCCAGCTGACCGAATCCATAATGTCCCGCTGCTCCCGGTAGAACTTGGTAGAGAACCCAACGCCGAACTCATAGTCAAAATTGCTTTCGTCATCCTCGTTCATGGCAGGAATCCTGATAAATTTTGCCCTGGTGTTCCCCTCATACTCTCGTTCCAGCCGTCCGATCACATCATGTACGCTCCACCGGGTAGCAATGTGAAGCTCCTTGCACTTGTCACCGATTTTACGCTGCCGCAAGTCCGTGGTGTAGATTTCCCACAGCTTGTCCAGCCGTTCCTTGGATAGAGCCACTTCAATACCGGATACCAAGTCATCGCAGTACAATAGGTTCGCTGCACGGTACAGACCGGCATTTCCTGTGCCGATGGAGGTAAATTCCAGCGTTTCAAACCGCTGCCGCTTATCCAGGTCTATACGGCAATCCTTGGCGTTTGTGTTGGAGACCTGAACGGTAGGGAACACATCATGCCATAGATATTCCCCCTTGGGGTCAAATATCCGCAAACACTCATCATACACGCCACGGACAAAGGAATTGGAGTGACTGCCCGTCAGGTTCGGATTGTTTGGATCACGCCCAGCGACCCAGGTCAACAGGAACACGGCCAGCGTGGTCTTGCCCACGCCAGGGGGGAGGCTGACCGCCAGCATATCCAGTTCATCATCCCCGCACAGTGCTTGCAGAGAATCGACCACCGGCTTTAACTTGGACCGCCTCGGCTGATAGAACCGCTTTTTCGCCTGTCTGTTGATTTCGGCATACAGCAAGTAGCTATCAAAATCATACGGAGCCTCAAATAGCAAGCTCCGTCTCCACTGGCTGTAGAATCCCTCAACCTTTGGCATGGAGACCGTGGCCATTTTCTGCGAACACATATCCCGCAGCTGCTTATTTACACTGTGAGCTGCCTTGAAGTCCTCCTGCGCCCATGCCTGACACAGGGAAAATAAATCCTCGTAGGCTCCAATGTCCTCTGTTTTCCGCTCTATGGCCCCCAGAATGGAGGTTGACAATTTCCCATAATCCATACTCTCACCTCACAGAGCGTCTGCCTGTTCAAAGGCTTTCAGCAGTTTCGGGAACTGGATTGCGAAGAAATCCACCATTTCCTCGTTCTGCGCCCAACTGGAATTTTCGGCAAGGCCGCTTTCAAATAGAAATGCGTGAATGATCTCATGCCGCTTCACCTTGTTTGTCTGAATCAGAAGGTTTTGCTTGCAATTTGGTTCTCCCTTGCTGTCTTCGTAATTTTCGACCAGCAGCTCTTTCGCAGTTTCATCACAGAAACCGTCACAATCCTTGAGCCTTGGCTCTTTGCTGCCCTGACATACTGTAAGCGTATATTCTGCTCCCAAAACATCGATTTTCATAAATTCCCTCCTGATACAAAAATAAGGGCTACCCGTGCGTTTCCACACGAATAGCCCTTCGGCTGTCCTCCCGCCCTTGCGGGAGGCGTTTTATTTATGTTTTGCCTTGCTGTACGCCAGCTGCCAGATGCCTTGCTCCGGCAAGCTCAGCGGCTTGTCCATCCACTCGTTAAAATCATCAAGGGTGAATGCATCATACTGCGATGCAAGGTAGGTCTGCGTTTCCTCCGTGAGGACGTGTCTTGCGAACGCCTCCTTGTTGTAGAGAATCATCATCTTGATAGGGAAGATGGCGGCATTCTGCACGTCCGCTGCCTTGTCCTTCTTCAATACTTTTTGCAGTTCCGCAAAGATATTGGCGGATGCTACGATTTCTTCTTTAGTCATTGTCTGTTCCTCCGTTTTCGTTTTGGCGAAGCTTGCGCTTCTTTTCATTTTCTAGCCATCTTTTATTTATTTTCTCACGGTATGCCCGGTATTCCTCCGGAGACATGGCTGCCTCTTTGGCCTTTATCCGTTCGCGCTGATATTGATTCCTCCGATCACGATTTTGGTTTTCCCACTCAGCATAATTTCTTTTTGCAAGCAGACCCCTGCAAGCGTCAGAGCACGTTGTAGTCCTCGATGTGGGAACGAACTTCTTCCCGCATACAACACACTCGATCTCTGCGGCGGCTATTTTCCTTTCTGCTTTCCGGCGTTCCGGTGTTGTATTCTTTCGATTCCATTCGATTGACTTCTTTCGGTCAGCAGCTCGAATTGCTTCGTGCGCACACTCAGGGCAATACTTCTGCAACCCGGATTTTACAACGTATTCCTTGCCGCACACAGCACATTTGTCCATGCTGCCAAGCGGGCGTCGAGGCCCCATACGCTTGCACTTTGCGTTAACTTCGCGTTTCCGCGCCGCCCCGCATTCCGGGCAATATCTGGAACTCGGATACCCCGGGAACTCTCTCCCGCACACCGTGCATACCCGAATTCTGACAACGGATTTCTTCACCCGCTCCGCACACTCCGGGCAAGCGGTGGAGCCAGGGTCTCCGTCGTACTCCTTACCGCAGTATTTACATATCCGCTTCATAGAATCACCTCGGTTACTTGTGTTTCAACAGCTCAATCAGCTACGCATCAATTATATCTATCGATTCCAACAACAACTTTCGCTGGGTCTTCATCAATCTTATGCCAGTATGTTATATCAATCATCATACTGCCAGAAGAATCCAACACTTTTCTATATCTTGATACATCCATTGTCCTACCGTCTCTATTGATAATTGAGCAAGAAATAACCCTGTTTTTTAAGCCCTTCACGGTTGAATCATATGTAGCAGTAAACATAACGTATATTCTTCTTTCTCCATCGTCCATATTTTCAACCTGACACGATGGGTAGGAAACCGTAAGACCATATTCATTAGGCGCAATTTGAAACGGAACATCTAGATAATATTTCTTTTGCTTTTTCGCGTCATCCTTCCTCTCCTGCTTCAATTCTTCCGGAGCTTCTGCCCTTGGAACTTCTACCAGTTTCGGGGATTCTGCGATTTTTGGCTGTTCTTCCTTGATTATCTTTTTCTCCTCGGCCTGCTTTTTCTTTGGCTTGCCAATATAGGCATACAAAGTATTGCACTTATTTGACCCTTCAACGGCTGTGATTCTCCGAACATTCCCATTTTTATAATGTACCTCAAAATCAGCATCAATACGAGCCACTTCATCTTTGAACTTCCAATAACCCCTTACATTCCCGCGACTACTTATAGAGAATCCGGATGGTCTTGTCCTTGTTTCCATTATCCGTGTTCTTCCAAGAAAGATTGTATACTCTATTTCTTTTACATCGTTGCTATCGCTCTCCGCTTTTATCATCAGCGCAATCGTAGTGACCACTGCGGTTATAACAAGAAATATAAGCAAGTATTGTCCGAATTCAACGGCCAGATATATAAAAGCTGCAATCAAAATAATCCATATCATACAGCTTTGGCCCTCTCAACTCGTTCATACCATGTCGAACGCCCAATTCCCAACTGCTGGCAGCACTCCTTCACGGTCATAAGGCCGTTTTTTTGTTTTTCCGCCAGATTTTGGAATAATGCCTCGTCGATTTGCTTCCGGCTTCTTCCCTCATGCCAATTTGGGTCATGCTCACGTTTCATGGCTTTCCCCATTGCTGTTCTTTCCATGATCATGTCACGCTCGTACTCAGCAAAGGCCAACATAACGCTAACCATGACCTTCCCCATAGGTGTGTTGTCCGCAACGCCCATGTTCAGGATGTTCACTTTGACGCCACGCCCGACAAGCTCTCTAACAGTGATAGCGCCCTCCGGGGCAGTTCGGGCAAAACGGTCGAGTTTGCACACAACGATTTCGTCGCCTGGAAGCAGCCGGTTAATCAGTTTTGTGAACTCCGGCCTGTCCATTTTCGTCCCTGTGCAAGCATCCAACAGAATGTGGTCTCTGTCGATTCCGGAATCCATCAGTTTTTGAACCTGGTCCTCCAATGACATACCATACATCTTCTGGCCTTTTGAGCTTACACGACCATAGCCCCATCTCATTCTACCTCATATCCTCCCTCCGGTATACGGCTTTTCCTCGGAACCACGACAACCTTGTAATCCAGCATCTTTAGCATTTCTCCCAGCTTTTTTACTGTCATGTTGTTTGTTTTCTTTGGGTTCAGTCTATCCCAAAGCGTCGCTTGCGTCAAGTCGAGCTTTGCGGCAAGCTCCGCATTCGTAACGCCTTGGTCTTTCATAATCTTTGATACGATTTCCTTTGAAGTCATGTCGTTCACCTCTGGAATCAGCATATCACTAAAGTTTTGACTTGTCAAGTAAAATCTTGATTCTTTTTCTTTTTTGGGGAAATTTCAGAATCAGGTACCCAGAATGACTTTTTATTTTTGCGGCTACTTGTGGCACTAACCCCGCCGGTCCGCCTCCAGCCATATCCCCCGCCCCCGGTGCGGCTTGCTAAATGCCGGGGAGATCGTGCCGGGTCCGTCCAAAATCTCTTGATATAGCGGACTATTTGCACTATCAAGAAAAAACTCGAAATATTTTTTGAAAACCTATTGACAATCAAGTTATATCTTGATACAATGTGTACATCAAGAAAAAACTTGATAACAACCAACCAAACAAAAAGCCCCGGCACGGTGAATCAGACCGTACCAGGGCAGCCCGAACAGAACAACAAATAGGGGCCTAATTATTATAACAGGCCCCCACACAAAAAACAAGGGGGATATAAAAATGACGAAGCAAGAAATTATTGACCGCATTAACAACATTGATAAGCAGGCCTTAACTAACGCCGTTTACACCATCGAAAGCGCAAACCCGGTCACCGTATTCACCCGAAATAATGTGTGGGTGGAATGGTCTGGGATGTATGGCACCCGCCACGCCCACATTGCCCCCAAAAGCAGGGCCACGAGAGAAAACCTTTTAGCGGTATACTATGCGATTTTAGACGAAATAGTGTGTCAAGACGGCCTAGAAGCTATCCGGGGAATTGATGCTGAATATGTGCCCGATTGGTTGGAAAATGCCCAGACCGAAAAACAGGCCTCCGAACCCGTCACGGAATACGCCTATAAAATTCGGGAAATAGTCAGAAAATGCGGGGGTTACCGGGAAAGAGAAATTATTACCAATTCCCACGAAATAACCCGGGGAGAAACGTGGAACAGCGAGCACAAGGTTGTCTATGTAACGGAAAAAGCAGTCCAGGAAGACGGGTACAGCAACGGATTCGCTGTGGACCTCGTCACCGGCTCTATTTGCGGATAATGTAAGGGGGATTCGAAAATGGAAAAATATGTTGATATTCTTGCCGCTATTGCCGACACCCGGGCCGCTATGGTAGACCCCGAAAAGAGCGAGAAAGAATTTGCCAGAAATGCGGTAAAAATCGCTTACAAGACCGGCACGGATGCCGAACTAGCCGCAGCAGAGGCCGCCTATGAGGCCGCCGAAGAAAAGTATGCTGCTGAGTGTAAGCACAACGAGGACTTAAAAATAGCCCTTGAAATCCTGAAAGACAATGCTGCAAACGCCTTTTTTGTGGAATCCATCGGCACTATTTGCACAATCTGGAATAAATACGCCGGGAAGCCGCACGGCGAAAAGACCGCTGAAAAAATCCGGAAGGAACTTTTTGGGGCCCTGGGTGTTAGGGTGTATATCGCAAACAAATATGATGAAGCTTGTATAACTTGCTATGATTTGGGCCGAAATGCCCCGTTTCGGCAACTGGAATTTTACGCAAGCCGCAAAGCTGGCGAAAACGTCCCGGCCCTTGTTGACAACAAAGTGCAGGCATTAAACCCCGATTGTTTCCGGCCGTATTGCTGTGGCGGCTACGTTGACGATGTGCCCGCTCAGGTGGAGGCGATCAGGGCGGCCCACGAAAAGGCCAGAGAAGCAGAATCGGCTTTTTCCGCTGCCGTATCCGCTTATAACAGCCTAACCCGCGGGAATATCGTCAGAGCGTCCACCCGGGAAGGCGTGAAAAGCTGGCTTATTTGATGGAGGTACAAATAATGGACATCAACGCAACAATGGCAGAACTGGCCCAGTATATCCGGCTACAGGAGGAGGCCGCCGCCACAGTGGAGGCCCTAAAGGATCAAATCAAGGCCAAAATGGCCGCCGCCGGGGTGGATACCCTGGTAGGGGCGGAGCACAAGGCGACATACAAGGCTGTTACAAGTTCCAGGGTGGACACAACCGCCCTAAAAAAGGATTTACCGGACGTTGCAGCCAGGTACACAAAAACCACGGAAACCCGTAGATTTACATTTGCATAAGGAGCAAAAATATGGAAAAAGCATATTATGTTAAGTATTACGCGAACTTTGGAAACACTTATAATCTCTATTGGCTCCCGGACGGTGAGCCCGCCCCGGCTGGACTTGAACGGATAACCCGCAAAAAGGCGTTTGACCTTTGCAAGCAAGAGCGGGACCGCCGTAGATACGATCAGGCTTTTTCCGGCTATGCCGATACCTGGGTATGGCCCTACGGTGCCCCGGAGGCCGTGCGTTACTGTCACCCGCTGGATCTACGGACAAGCGGCAGCTATGTGGTCCTAGGACTGTAAGGGGGGATGTAACAGTGGCACTGCTTTTGATCCTGTTTTTCCCGGTCATGGTTTTGGCGGAAATCCTTAAAAATAGCAAATAAGCATAGGCCCCCCGGATTTCCCAGGGGCTTTTCCTTGCCTTCCTACCGCCCGCCCATCGTGGCGGGCTTTTTTATGTCCTGCCCGTGTAGCGGCTCTAGTGGATTTCTAAGCGGTTTATTTTTCAGTGGTATAAATTATCATCTAGGCATAAAATAGCCGGGTACCGTCTTCCTAGCGCCTTTATAAACATACACCTGAGTGTATTTCCACGCCCAGGCGGCTATAGCGCCCATTTGCGCCGCTTTCCAGGTGCCCGCCGTGCTGCATCCTTCCCGGTTTTTCCGCCCAGTGGCGGGCTTTCTGCGGCTCCCCAGGGCTGGCCCCGCCCCGAAGCTGGCTCCAGATTTCTCGCAGGATTTCCAGCCGTTTTTCTCCCGTTTTTTGTGAAACCCCGCCAGGCTCCGAAGAGGGGAGGCCAGCAGGGTTTCATAGTCGCGGCATAGTCGCAAAAGCCGCATCCATAGTCGCAGAGAAATCCCCCGAAAGTCGCAAGACATCCGGGGGCATTTTCATAGTCGCTATAGTCGCTGTGTCAAAGTCTCTGGCCTATTTCGCTTCCTCTGCATCAATGATCTTGTCGGCCTCGGCTCCGTACACATCCTCCAGGTACTTCCGCCGCAGCTCCTCCGGGTCCTTTCGCTCTCCAAGCGGATTATCCGGCTTCAAGACAACTTCCTGCTGGTCTGTGTAGTTCATATTGTTTTTCATCAAAAAAATTCCGGCAACGGGGTTAATCTTGCCATTTTGCATGAAATCTTCCATCTGAGCGTTGATTAAATCCCGCGCTTTTTTGATGGTGTCACGAATAGGGCGGCTTAATTTTCTACTTTCCGGGTGATCGTTGCACCACCGCCACATGGTCATTCTGTCCACACCGAACGCCAAAGCGAACCCTGCGAAAGTCGGCTTCATGTCATTTTCCGCGCACAGGCTGAAATAGTCGAAACACCGTTTCTGCACCGCCTCCAAGCTGTCCATGTCCGGCTTATCCCACTTCATGATGGTCATGGAATGGTTGATGTACTTTGTGTTGTCTCCGGGTTCCAGGTCAGGCACCTGGTAGGGTTTCTTTTTGAGCTTTTCACCTTCTGCCAAAGTCGTAATCCTCCTTTACTATTTTAGTAAATTTATTATATTATTTACCATAACACATACACACTACAAGATATAAGATTTATATATATTATATTAAATATATCTTGTTAATAAGAAGCAGCTCATTCTTTGACTTCCGCTGGAACCTCGACGGTGATTTTAACCACGTTCCCACCGTAGAACGAGACTGATTTGGCCGTTCCCATGAGTTCTTTTGCCACTGCTCCATCATCGCCCTTGACAGTAAACGCAAATTGGCGCTTTTCCCCGATTAAATCAACAAAATCCTGAGCGTTTATACCAGCATACTGTCTGAGGTTTATATCAAAGGAATATACCCTAGGCCCTCCTCTCCCATCGAGTGATGGTTTTTCGCCGTCCTGCTCCGAGGCACCATTTCCCTTGAGCCTAACGCCCTCCGGTACTTGTAAAAGTTCATAGTATCCGCTTCTACGCCCTTGCGTTATCCTCAGCCTATCTTCACCTCCGAGGTCAAGGCACCGACTGAATGCGTGGCTGTCCCGTTCTTCTACTTTCGGGATGGCCTTGAATTCCCACCATTCAGCCACGTCATCTTCCTCTCTTTCCAGCCACCAGTCATCACCGACTACAACAAGGTCTGCCGGAATTACCATCCAGCCGGAGCTGTTATCGTATTCAAAGTTGGCCTGTTTCGCAAAGTCCTCCCAGGTGCATTTTGCGCTGATAGATGCTCTGCCTACCCACCGAACATCCGCAGGAGTTTTGCCGTTTTCTTTCAACGCATCCAGTGTTTCTTTCAATAGGTTCATCGTTTTTCACCCTCTCCATTTCCCGACCTTATAATCATACTCTTTCAGGCAATCGTACCGCTCCCGGAACGGGTAGAACGTCTCGCCGTTACCATTATACGCTTCCATGAGAGCCTTGTCCAGCTGCTCCTGATACCAGTCTGCTTCATCGTTTGGCAGGAACGCCGGGCGGAAATACTGCATGATCTCGTTGACTCGTCTCAGCACTTTCAGGATCCTTGTTCCGCTGAATGTATCCTTGCCCATGATTCCCGGGTCCCGCAGGGCCAGGGATATATAGTCGCACATCTGCTGTGTTCCGAGTTCCCAACCATCGTTGAAGCACTGCCGCTGAACAGCCTCCTGCTTGGCAAGATACGCATTTTGTTTTGCCATATGCTTTTCCTTTCTTTTCTTAGTAAATCCCTGTATAGAACTATAACAACATACACACAAGATATAGAATTATATTATATATATACTCTATACAGGGATCATGCTATTTATAAGACAGGCTCCTGGAATCGAACCGGCATAGGCCGGGGTAATTCTCTGTGGGGCACCAGTCGCCTCTTGCAGGGCAGCGGTCGTACACGCAGAACTCATCATAGCACCAGCTGCAATGGCGCTTGCTGCCAGGGTCTGGCGGTTCCTGAGTTGCCGTTTTCCGGTACTTCTCCACACGCTCCCTGTTTGGAGCGTATACGCACTTGTTCCACCTGTCAGCCAGGGCATTGACCTCAGATGTTTCGATTTTCGGCTGTTTCTTTTTGGGTGGCAGTGCTCCACGCTCTCCACTGTCGAAGACGCAGTTATCTGGGCCGTACGGTGCAGAGAAATCTTTCTGTTTCACTTTTTCTCCCAGCTCAAAGCCACGGGATACAGCGAACTCCACGAAGGACCACACGTCATCCTCCCACTCCGGAACGCAGTTGTAGCGGACCATGCGGTTCCACCGGTCCCACAGGTAAAACGCCTCTTCATCCGTCAGTTCATCCTGGTAATTATTGATGATTTTCTCGACAATTTTTATCATTTTCGGTGTTCCCTCCTGGTTTGATGGTAATGTCCGCCCACATACCGCCGATTCCACCTGGTGGCCTCATATCGGGCGGTATCGATTCTCTCTTTCTCCGCTTTCCCGGCGGAGTACTTCTCGCAGTGGGCGGAACAGGCCGGGTAGCGGTCCGGACAGTCCTTGCAGCACAGGAAGCAATCACGGGAGGTTTTGGGTGGCCTGGGCATTACCACCACCCCCTTCTGCTTCCTCCAGACGTTTCAGCCAGCGCTCTGCCTTCCTATACGCAATACCGCACTGGGCCAACATATGCTCCCTTTTGTTGTATCCCAAGAGACTCACCAAAAGGGACACATCAGCAATCTCCTCATCCATGTTCTCCACGCATTCCTCTACGCTCTTAGGCGTGGGGTTGGTGCCCTCCATAGCCCGCTTGAGCTTTAAGGCCGCCTGGGCCAGCTCAGAGGCCTCCTCCGCCAGCTGACACAGCAGGTCCGGGGTGGTGAGGTAGTCGTTAATTTTTTTCATCTTTGGGCTTCTCCTTCCGTTTTTCGGCAATCCGCTTTTCCTCCGCCTCCGTCCATTTCTGGTGGCTCCGGGAGTGGCATCCAGTGGGTAACGGTGATGGGCATCCCCATGAATGTCCACTCGTCCACGTCTGGGTGATAATCTGCAATATCTACGGTGCCAAAGCTGGGAATATAAGAAAAATAGCTGGTGTCCTTGCAGACTTTCGGTCTCTCGCTGCACGGAATCCACCTAGTCCGCTCCAACGCCTCCATGCCCATCCGGCAAGCCTCGTTTACCTCGTCCAGGCCGTCATTGCCTTCCCACTTCTTTTCCGGGTTCTTTTTGGCTTCCCGGATGTTGGCATCGTTCTCTGCCACAAGATCCGCCTGGTACAGATTCAGCAGTCGTACCAGCTCTTGCTTTTCTGCAAATTGCATATTTCTCCTTCCCGCCCGGGTTGCCCCGGGCTTAAAATCTAATCCGTTTTCTCGTAGCGGATTTTTAGTTGCGCCGGGTATAGGTCTACTGCTGGTTTCCGCTTCCCGGTCCAGCGCAGCCCACCAGCCTGTCCCACACATTTCCACCCGGCCGCCTTTAGGCTGGTGCCAGGCTCGGTATCCAGTATGTATGTAATCAGTTTCTTGTAGCCCATCGCCCTTGCTGCCCTCCAAGCGGCGGCATAGAGCATAGAACAGGCATTCTTCGTCCCATCCGTTGCCAGTCGGTTAACCTCTAACGTCCACCCATCATCCAGGTACCGGGAAACAGGTCTGCCAACGATAGCAACGCCTACAATGGTTTCCCCATCTGTGCAGCCGATGGAAAATTTATGCCCAACCACCGGCTTGTGATGCCGGTGGTGCTGCTCAACAAAGGCATTTGCCTCTTTCAGAGATACCGGGCATATATCAAGCACTTTATTGCCTCCCTTCTTACCGCCTCGATTTCGAGGCGGTTATCATTTTCGTGGGGCCACGGAAATGTTCTAACCCCACTGTTCCGCCATAGCTTTTGCAATCCCGGGGAAGGTCTTGGCGCGGGTTTTGCTGTCACGGTTTGATTTCAGGGTGTACCCGGATTTCACCCTTCCGGTGCTGTGCTCTCTCCCGGACGTACTGCCTACCCACAGCCCTTTAGGTTCCACGACATCTGTCGGAACCAGCATGGGCAGACCCCGCAGCCACAGGCAGGTCCGTTTTTTCCAGGGATCGCCAAACATATATGGCTCAATGATCTGGCTGTATTCCGGCAAACCAAACCACCGGAGCGGGCACGGATTCTCCACGGCAACCTTCTCGATACCGGAATACAACATCCGCAAGAAGAAACGCCGTGCTTCCCACCCTAGCTGTTCTCTGTTCCGGTCCTTTACCGTGTGATTCTTGTCGAACAAGCGCACAGCGCTGGACGCTGTCAGGTATGTGCAAGGCGGATGTGCAATCAGCAAATCCCACCGACCCACATCATGCGCCTGTCCGTCCATGGTGGTCACTCGCCCCCCCTCAATGGCCTTCAGGGCATCCCCCAGGATGTGCCATTCCGGGTGGCCTCCGCTGGGTTCCTGGATGTCACAGGAGTAGGCTTCATGCCCTTTCGCCCGGAAGGCCTTGCAGACGATTTGTGATTCTTCACAGGCTACAAGCACTTTCATATCTCGCTCTCCTCCGCCGGGGAGCGGAGCCACGCAAGGCGGCATTCGTAGCAGCTCCTCCCCATGTAGCACCACTCCGCTGGAACCATATCGCAGATAATCGGTGCGAATTCACTGTTCGCCAGCACCTCGTCCGTCATAGCCCTGATTCTGTCACTGTTTGTTTTCGGCTTCACCTTTCGCTGAGATTCAAGCTTCCACTTTGCTTCAAGCGCATCTTGGAAGCAATTGGCCGCATCGTGGAGGCCGACGGCCCATACCTGGTGCATCATTTCCATTTCCCATGCCCTTTGGCTTTTGCAGCACCCATTTTCTCCATGCTCGTGGTTTACTGGGTTTGGCGTAAGCTGTTCTATAACGTTGCTCATTTCGCATTTCCTTTCTGCTACAGCTCCGTTGCTCCCCGGAGCCGCCAATTTTTCTTCCTGTCCGGCCCCAGGCTGAACGCCTTGGCTCGCTCTACAATACGCCCCGCCACAGCCTCGTCGATTTCAAGTAGCTGGTCCACAGTGCATTCGCTGGAAATGACAGTCAGTAGGTCCGGATTGTTGTACCGGTAGTTGATGATTTCAAAGGCTACATTCACGTCCGCCCCTGTGGGCCTCTGGGTGACGCCGTCCTGGCTTTTCCCTGTCTTGAATAGGTCATCTATGTACAGGACCTTTGCGTCTTTGTAGCGGCTAACAATGGCCTTGTAGGCATCCGGTTCCGTAACAGCGGATTTGATTTTCACCACATCGTCACGCCAGAGCATATATTGCACAGGTAGCTCGGCAAGAAGCAGCTCCCTACAGATAGCCGTGCAGATATGGGTCTTCCCGCTTCCGGACTGCCCGCCAACGAAAAACCATCCCTTCGGCTCTTTGGCATATGCAACAGCCGCTTCTTTGATCTGCTTCTGCCACGGCTCTACAGCCTGGTACTTGGCGAATGTGTAGTCCCGGATGATGTCTTTCAGGCCGCTGGCTTTCATGCGCTGTATAGTCCGCCGGGTCTCCATGCACTCGCAGTCCCGAAATGACATTCTCCAGAAGCCGTTTCTGTCCTGGTAGGCTCTTGCGACTGTCCCCTTGTTGTGGCACCTGTCACAGCTATACCCATCCTCAGCCTCCAGGTAGCCCTCAGAGCGGTTAAAGCAATCCGCCTTATACTTTTCCAGTTCTCCAGGTTTCGGCTCTTCACGGTCACAGGTATACCCCATAGCGTGGCTCAGAAGGTCCTGTATTCGCTCCACTTGCCTCAACCTCCCTTCTCGCTGCGTTTAGATAGCCCTCAAACTTGGTCCCGAACAAGGTCTCCGGTCTCAGGTAGGTCACCATCTTTGGGTCTCCGGTCCATTTCAGGCACCGGTCCTGGATGACGATTTTAAAGTCTTCCAGTGTGAATCCCTCTTGGAGCCGTGCGTGAATCAGTCGCTGCGTAGCCTTTGATGTGGCCTTGTAATGGGTCCCAGCGTTCCGATTCAGGCAATCGATTACCTCTTGGTATGGGGCACCCGGCTTCTCAGGAAGTTTTTCGTCGGGCAAAGAGGGAGGCAACGTCGAGTTTTGCTCGACAATATATCTTTTATCCTTACTTAGCTCTGTCTCTAGCTCTAACCTATCCTGTGTATCCATTTTGGATACATCTTGTATACATTCTGTATACAAGCCATTTTCGTCTACGGAAATCAGCTCTTTTTCGGCAAGGCACTTACTTGGCTTATATCTGTCCTTCTGGATGTAGTTATGCAGCCGCCAATGCCGTATGACGATGACCCCGCTCTCAAACAGGATGATGTACCTCTTTGCGAGAAGAATTTTCAAATCGTCATTCGTGGCGCTTATTTGCCGCATAATACTCCTCGGATTGTTCACAAAGCCGTCATCATCCGCAACCATGCCGAAGGTGAAATACAGGATTCTGGTGCTCATTGGCATGTCCAGAAAATCATCAGACAGAACGATGGTTTTGGAAAACATTCTCCGTTCAGCCATCGGTCAGTTCCTCCCCGGTAAGCCTGACCACCACGCAGGGACGTGTCCCATACCGTTTGCAGATTGTCAGATCTGTCACAGCTGCGTCATCCCGATAGGCTACCATGTTACAGGCATCCAGAACAGCCTTTATCACGTTGTCCAGGTCGGGCTTCACCAATGGCAGCAGCCGGTTGTCGCAAGCTTCCGCCTGTTTCTTTTTGCTCCACGACTTGGGGACGGCGTACACCGCCGCTATATCCGCTCGGATTGGGCCGGTAAACTTTTTGCCGTGGGCCTCGCATTCGTATGCCCAGGCTACCAGTTTTTCGTAGTCCTTGGTCTTGCTGGGGGTATAAGCAACGCCGTTTTTGGTAAATCTGGGCCGTTCCTTCCCCTGCGGAACACCGGGAATTGTAAATTCAACAGTCATTAGGGTTCTCCTTTCGTTGGAGTTGGCGGTTTGACCTCCCACCGCCAAGGGGAAAGTTAGAACGGTAATTGTGCGTCATCGTCTTCCAGCTCCGCGAAGTCACCGCTCGGTGCATTTGCTTGGTATGCTGGCGCAGCATACCCGCTGTCAGGCTCAGAGCCGCCCGCAGAGCCGTTTTCCTTGCCCCCGCAGAAATAGACACTACTCACAAGAATCTCCGCCTGACGGCGCTTCTGGCCGTTCTTGTCGGTATACTGCCGGATTTGCAGCCGCCCCGTTGCCACAGCCATCTGCCCCTTGCGGAAATACTTCTCCACAAGCTCCGCCGTGGAATTCCAGGCAACGCAGTCCAGAAAATCCACTTCCTTCTCACCCGTCTGGGAGTTCTTAAAATCCCGGTCACAGGCCAGGGTGAAGCTGGTAACAGGCTTTCCGGAGCCGGTGCGCCTGAGTTCGGGGTCACGGGTGAGACGGCCCATGACGCTGATCGAGTTCAACACGTTGCTGTACCTCCTTTTTTGTGATTCGCTTCCCATTTAGTTTGAGCACATGGCCGGAGTTGAGAAGCGATAATTCCGTCTCTGGCGGGTATCGGAAATCCATTGCGGACTGCATCAGGATTGTGCCGTCCTGTCCGTGTACGGAGTACATCAGGTGGCCTCCTTGTCCTCGATTACCTCGCCGGTTTCCTGGTCGATATCGATGTACTCGGTCATATCGGGGATGTCGGCCATGTCGGCGGAGATTTCCTTCTTGATTGTGCTGTCTTGGGAAATTCCACGGACAAAATCAGATTTCAGCGGGGCATATTTCAGCACCTTTTTCAGGGCGGTTTTCTTTGCCATTTCATCAAAATTTGTCTGCCACGGGCCGTTTCCGTAGCTCTTAGAATACTGCTGGGCATGGGATTTTACATCCTCCATGCTCATGACCTGGAAGCCGTAGCCGCCGTCCTTGGTTTTGAACATAGCGTAGTAGGCGATGGGCTTTCCACGGTTGCTCTTAGCGGGAACGTGCCGCAGCGTCGGGTCAAGCCCCAACTCATATTGGAAATCGTCATTTTCATACACGGCGTGTGCCTGGATGATGGACACTTCGCCGGAACGGTAGGCCAGATCGATGAGGCCTTTATAGCCAAGCTGGAACTGGCACTCCATCCGCCCGTGATTCCGGAAGGGAATCAAGTAGGCCTGTCCAAGGGGCGTATTCGGCTCCAATCCAAGCTGAGCAGCGGTCATCATGGCTCCAAGGAATGACTGCGGGGTGCACTCTTTCAGCTTCGGGTTTGCGGACAGGGCAGACAGGGTAATACGGCTGAATCGCTCCGGGGTCATCACGCTGGGCAGTGCCGCCTGAATGGCGGGCTTCATCACCTCGATATAGTCCTGAATGCTGCTGGGTTTCTTGGTTTTCGCTACTGCCTGGGCAGAAGCACTGGCAGCGTTCTGAATCATGTTGTTTGCCATTATTCTTCATTCTCCTTTTTGAATCGAAAAGTTCTGCTATCAGAAACTTTGAAGTATTCTTCCGGGATTGCCCCGTGTTCTTTCTCCCACTTCTTCCTGTCAAAAGTGGACCGCTTCTGGCTCTTCCAGCTGACGGAATACTCGCCGTAAAACCCCTTTTCTGCGGCTCCCAAGGTCTCCATGACCCTTGCTTGTGCTGCCTTTTTCTTTTCCTCCAGGGCTTTGATCTGCTGGGTGCATTCGTCCAGAAGCGCAAGGTCCACGGCACAGCTGGTCAGGTCTACAGCATCCGCTTCCGGGTCGCTTATCGGGAAGGTGTCATTCAGGGTATCTATGGTGGAATCCATGCCATCAATCTCCGGGGGAAGGTCGTTCTGAACTTGGTACCAGAAGTTCTCCTCCGCCATTTTCAGAGCGGCTAACTCAGCTTCGTCCCGCTCAATGGTGAACACCTTGAAATCAACACCCAGAACCAGGACAGCCAGATACCAGCGGTCCAGGCCGGATATTAGGAGGTAATGGCAGCACTGGCAGTAGTAGTTCGCCGGGAACTCACCGTTCTTGAATTTCTTCAAATTCAAGGCGTTGGTGGTCTTGATCTCTAATCCCGCCCGCTCACCGATGACCAGCCGGTCGTAATTGGCGTGGGCGTAGGGCATATCGTCCCGGAATACGGTATAGTTCTCTCGCCGGACCTTTTTCCCGGTGGCCTCCATAAACCGGTGCGACACATAGTCCTCCAGGTCCGTGCCAAGCCGTACAGCCTCTTTCTGGGAAATATCCTCCGGGATGACCTTCCCGGTTTTCTCGGCCCACAGGGCGTATGCGGACTTGTGAGGGTTCAGCCCAATGATGGAGGCAGCATCAGAGCCGCCAATGGTGGCGGAGCGGAGCTTCGTCCACTCTTCCTTGCTCATGTTTGCTGTAGGAATTTTACGAATCATTCCTCCACCTCCGCAGCCCCGTTGAATTTCGTCATGGCCTCGATGCAGTCCAGGCAGTAGTCCTCCTCGTGCTCCGGGATATGCACCAGCTTCGGACCACGGATGGGCCAGCCGCAGCGGGCGCACACCGGAAGCCGGGAATCATAGGCATCCTGCCTGGACGCATGGGCCTCTGCCTGACGAACAATGTCCGAAATATTCATTCCCGCACCTCCCGCACGACCTGGGTCACAGCACCCATCATAGCCACGCCGGTCACAGCCATGGCATATCCCATGGGCACGGCTCCGGTGTTACCCAGGAGCGCCGCCGCCCCGGCTGTTGCCATCATGCCCGTTGCCACGATGACGCTTTCCAGGCTGGGGCTCTGATTCCGCTCCACAAAAGGGGATCGGTTGGCCCGGCAAGCCATCTTCACGGCATCGTCCATGTGGGCCTCATTCCAGCGGTCGGACCATTTCTGGCCAAGCCGGTCTTTCATGGCCTGAATCTCCTGGGGAGTAGCGTCTTTTGCGCTCATATGGATTCCTCCGTTTCGAATTTCAATGGCAACGTTTCCATGGTCCAGCCCTCGGCCCGGAGCTGCTTCCCGCGCTTTTCCAGGTTTTGGAGGCTCCACATATACTGCCTCCTGCGGTAGATCAGGTTCTGTTCCTTTTTGGCAAGCTTCACATCCGGAGATGCTTGCAGACGGGCGATTTCAGCCTCTACCATCTCGTCCGTGGTGACCTTACGGCGGCTCATTTGGCTTTCTCCCTATACGGAGCAACATCACAGTCCCGAACAATCTGTGTCATTCCGTTATTCGCTTCGTAACGGTTTTCCGTGATTCCGATGTATTTAAGAGTTACAACAGAACCAATTTTGAAGTGGTGGATGCAGTCCGGACTTTTGTTTGATATGACGACGAACTTATCACCAATCTTGGGTTTGTTCGCTTCACGAACGCCAGCCGCAATGCCGCTTGCGATGTCATCATCGCTACGCACTTTGTTTTTGCTGGATGCAACATTCTTTCGGAACAGCCGCTCCACAGCGATTCTTGCACCCTCTGCACGGCTGTATTCGTCCTTGGGATTGCACCGGGCGTTCTCGACTTTGACCACTCTGCCATTCTTGTAAAGCTCCGCTACGGTCATGCGACCACAGAAACGGATGGTAACGGAGAGGTTTTCATCGGTGGGCTTCTTCTGCTCGGCAAGGCCGGAAATCCATTCATCCCTGAAATAGTAGCCAGGAACGCCGAGCCACTTGCAGAAACACTTCTGAGTCTGGTCCTTCGGCGTTGCATCCTCACTGTAGTAGTAGGGAATTCCGCGAAACTCTTCCACCATACTGATCGTGATTTCTTTTCCGAGAAATCGTACCATTTCGTCAACATAACTTCTGGAATCAGGCCGCTCGCTCACAATCCGCACCTTATCTCCAACTTTGTACTTTGCCATATAAAAGCTCCTTTCAAAATCCCGCTGGCCTGAAACCGTATGTCGCTACGTGCCAGTCTACATATTTTTCTCTGTTCGCCAGGGCGAAAGCCAGGGCGAGTTTTCCTAGGTCCCGGATTGCGGATTGCTGTTGAAGCTCTGCTTGTATTTTTTGCAGATCCTCTCCGCCCGCATCAGGAACTCGTCCCCCTTCGGGCTGACCAGCAGTCCCGCCAGGACGCTGCTGACAGTCTGCTTGGCGATGGGGAACCCCTCGCTTTTGAGTTCCTGAATCAGCCATTGATAGGTGAGCTTGTTCACTTCTACAGTCATCCGTATGAATGTTGCCTTCTGTACCCGTTCCCTGGGAGTCCGGGGCAGCGTTGCTACTTCTTCCAACTTTCAAAACACTCCTTCCTTTCTTGGTGAATTTGAACAAAATTCAGAAAAATAGTTGCAATCCACAGTGGCGTATGATATATTAGCTTTGCTGAACAAATAGACCATTCGCTACTCGCCGGAGTTTGAATTTCCGAAATTCGGAGTTCTTACCCCGTGGATTTTTGTACCCTTTTTTCGTGAACCGGTGTTCATGGGGCTATTATAATTCACTTAGTTCACTTTGTCAATGGCAAAAACGATATTTAATTCACTTTGTATAGTTGCACAAAGTGTATGGAGGAAATTTAGCTATGTTTTATGATAAGTTTTTGGAACTATGCAACCAAAAGAATAAGGCCCCTTCTGTAGTTGCTGATGAGTTGGGATTTGCACGTTCATCAATCACAAAGTGGAAGAGCGGAACAACGCTTAGGTCTGCAAATTTAAAACGTGTTGCCGACTACTTTGGAGTTCCCGTCTCCTATTTTTCCGAGGAAGACCAGGAAACGGAAAAATCCCCGGCTCCCGACAAGGGAACCGAGGATTTCGCTAGATACTTTGCCATGCTCACTCCGGAGCATCAGCAGCAGATTCGTGCCGCAATGGCTGAGTTGATAAAAGAGCAGCTTCAAGGGTAAGTATCTTCCTCTTATTCTCTTCGTTCAGCTGTTCCCACATTTCCAAAACCTCTTCCAACATTGTCGCCGCTCCTTTGCATCAGTCTATTATCGATTGTTTGTTCGATTCATGAATTATGTATAGCATATCGCCTGTACGATAAATGGGACGTCATCGAGAAATATCTCTGTTTGGCTGAAATTGCCCGGCCCCCAGTGCCACTGAAAGGCCGGGCTTGCCGCCGGAGTGGTGCGTGTCCCTTGCCGGTAAGCACCTTTATGGTACTCAGCCATTGCGTATCCGTAAAGGTGTTATTTAGTCATATAAGAACTATGAGAGTAATATCACGTTTTATCTCGGAAATATAAGGACTTCATAATAAAAGCCATGGAAAAAATTATGATAATACAACAAATATCGACAATTTGCGACAATCTGCCAGCAAAAATGAAAAAGGCCAAGGAAGAACAGCATAAAACAAACCAGCAAATCATTGACAGCACCGGTCTGAGCGAATCCACTGTGAAAAAATTTTTCTCAGGGCATCTATCCGGTCCAAGCATCTATGATGTTACAGCCATGGCCATCGACCTGGGGCTGTCTCTTGACGAGCTGATGGAGCTTTCTCATCCAAAGCAAGACCAGAGCGCAGAAATAAACCAGCTAAAAACTGAAATTGCCCACAAACAGGAAATGATTGCCGAGAAAGACAAGGCCATATCCAGGCTGGAAGACAGAAGCCACATAATGGAAAATGAGATTTCTACCGTCCGTAGTAACTGGAAGGAAATTGCCTATGTAACATCTGGGCTTTCTGTGCTGTTTGGTTTATTCCTGATGGTATATGTGTTCCTGGACCTGAGAAACCCAAATCTGGGCCTGTTCAGGGGCACCACAGCAGCCCCTATTGTGTATGTTGCTGCCTTTACCATTATCGGAACGTGCCTGTATATCATCCGCACTGCAGTAAAGCGAAACGCGAAAAGGAGAAAACGTGATGCAAACAATACCCATTGACCTGTCGGCTCTGACACCGGCGGAAAGACAGCAGTTTTCGGAGAATCCATCTGTGCTGTCCACGGACTGTGTGGCCGTGTGCTGCCTGTATATGCGTTTCTCTTCCGACCGACAATCAGAGCAGTCCATCGAAGGGCAGCTCCGGGAACTGATATCATACTGCGTCCGGCAAGAGTACCGCATTGCCGCCGTGTATGTGGACCGGGCTGTCTCTGCCCATACCAGCATGGCAAAACGTGTAGCATTTCAGCAGATGCTGGCCGACAGTAAGCGGGCCGCCTGGAATACCGTGCTCGTGTGGAAGCTGGACCGCTTTGCCCGGAACCGTCAGGACAGCGCCGCCGCCAGGGCCGTGCTGATGAAAAACGGCTGCATGGTGGAGTCCGCCACGGAGAACATTTCCAACTCCCCGGAAGGGCGGCTCTTGGAGTCTGTGTTGGAGGGGATCAACGAATACTACTCCGAGGACCTAAAGCAAAAAATCCGCCGTGGTAACCGGGAGAGCGCTTTGAAGGGGCAAGCCCTAGGCGGCTCCGTCCCGCTTGGCTACAAAATTGAACACAAGAATTGGACCCTGGACCCCCTGACTGCCCCGCTGGTGGAAGAGGCATTCGCCCGCTATGCAGGTGGAGAAACCGTAGCCTCCATCTGTGATGACTTCAACCTCCGTGGTTATCGCACATCCAAGGGGGCAAAGTTCAATAAGTCCAGTTTCAAAAACATCTTCCGGAACGAAAAGTATATCGGTGTGTATAAATATACTGACATCCGTCAGGAGAACGCCGTCCCCCGTATCGTCTCCGATGATGTGTGGCGTAAGGTCCAAAGCCGCCTGAAAGTCAACGAGGAGGCCCCAGCCAGAGGAAAAGCCAAGGTGCCGTATCTTTTAGCAGGAAAGATTTTCTGCGGCCACTGTGGCGCTCCAATGGTCGGAGAGTGCGGCAGGAGCAAGGGCGGTAAGACATATAACTACTACTCTTGTTCGAACAGAAAGCGGAAAAACAGCTGCGATAAAAAACCAGCCCCGAAGGACTGGATTGAAGATGTCGTAGCTCAGGATGCACAGGCGGTCCTGACAGATGACATCATCGAATATGTTTCCACCGTAGCCGCCAAGCAATCCGAAGAGGAGATCCAGCAGAACACCAACATCCCGGCAATCAAGCAGCAAATCATGGACATTGACAGCAAGGTCCGCAACCTGACAAAGGCCATCGAATCCGCCTCTATTGCCCCGGATTCCCTGGTTTCCCGCATAGCAGAACTAGAGAGTCAGAAAAAGGGCCTCTCTGCCCAACTCACAGAAGAACAGCACAGTGTTGTTCCTTTGACCAAAGAAATGGTCCGCTACTACCTGGAAAGCGTCCGTTCCAACGCAATCCCCTTCGAGACTCAAAAGCATATGCTCATAGATATGTTCGTAAATTCCGTCACAGTCTACGATGACGAACCAGGATTTATGAAATTCACAACCGCCTATAATCTCACGCAAATACCGTCAAAAACCTATAAAGTGCCAATTCCCGGAGGATTTAAGTGTTCGGATATGGGGCTGATAAGTCCACCATTGGAGTATAATACGAACACCATTTCCGTAATAGGGATGGTATTCATCCAAACCAAAAGACACGCCTTGCCTTAATTGGCAGGGCATTTTTTCTTGACTATTACAGCGTACAATGATATGATTATTTTGCAGGAATCGGAATTGCGCACAGAAAGGAACTGATGAATATGGCCGTTGCAAACAAAAAGGTTGAACCGAACAAAAAAGAATGGCTTGAAAGTTTGTCGGATGATGACTTTTGTGTTCTTGTTGAACCCAACTATGCCTATGATAAGTGTAGGCTTTGCGGTAGCAGTAAACTACCTTGGAGTGATAATACAGATTGCCCGGAGATTTGTCCAAATTGTAACAACGATAAATAAACAAAAATGGCAGGGGCGATTGTCCCCTGCCAAAATTACTTTTTGTACATCCCTTGCAGCACGCCGACCTTCTCCGCTTTCTCGATAGCCCGCTTATGCAGATACTCATAAACGGCCATATCGTCCTCCGGGAATTTGTCTCCGCTTCGGTGATAGGCATCAATCATTCGAACCACGTTCTTGTGCAGGGCATTCGCATGGTTCACCTCTTCGCCGGAAAGCTTGTAAAGAAGCTCTGCCGTCTCTGCATCGAAGTCCTTACACTCCATGGCCATCTTCGCATAGTTATATGCGTCGCACATCTCTTCCAGAACGTGCTCCATAAGCTCAATTTCCTTCATGTCTACATCCCCTCCTGAATGTACGCATACAGCGTGTCCATCTCTTTCTTCCCGATCTTAATGGTGATATTCACTGCCGGTATCTTGATTGGCAGCGCATCTGCCCCCATGTAAGGCTTTGCCGCCTTGTAGAGCGCGTCAATGTCCACCGTGTTTCGCTCTTTATCGTAAACGCCCAGAGCCTTAAACATGGGGTGCTCCGCATACTGGGCGATAATATTCGGGATGTTGGCCGTCAAGAGGCCACCGGCTCCGGCAATCAGGACTCTGTCCCAGCCGTTTAGGCTTGGGGCAATATCTCGGTCAATGAATTTCGCAATTCCAGACTGGACAGTATCCATAGAAACCATAAAAATTACCTCCTTGAAAATGTGGGGCGGCGGTTGCCGCCCCTTTGGCTGGGAATCAGTTACCGTTGCAGCACCCACCGCCACACTTGGGCAGAGGGTTGTAGAGGGACTGAGCCGTGGTGGCGGTTCCAGTGGTCACGTCAGCAACCATCTTGGGATAGAAGGTTGCGTTTGCGTAGGTCACGATGGAATTGTCACCGCAGCAACGCCGCTCCGCCTCGATCTGGATTTCCCTTGTCAGGTCGGACTTAACAGTCGCAATATCCTGACGGGCCAGGGTGAAGCTGTCCTCGGTCCGCTGATTGTGCACAGCCTGGTCGCACAAGGTCTTGCGAATTTCCTTCAGCTGAGCGTCAATGTAGGCGTACACCTGAAGATTCTTCTGGTCATTGTAGGTATTGGCTTTCAGCAGAGCGATTTCGGAATCCTTGGCGGCAAGCTGCTGCTCCCTTTCCAGGTCGTAACGGCTTACAGGCATATTCTCGCTACACCCGCCAGGGCCAGGCATTGTGCCACGGTTACCCAGGGCCAGAGCGCCGATACCGCCCATAGCGTTCAGAACGCCCAGGGCCAAACCAGCAATGCCAGTACCAAGACCGGCACCAGCGACACCTTTGGAGGCATATTCCTTTTCGACTTCAACCATATTAGAAGTCCTCCTTTAAAATATTAGGAGGTGGCCACCTTCTGGATATAGCATAGCAAAAACCCCGGCGATGGAATCATCATCCATTCGTCGGGGTTTCATCGTATAATCGTCAGAAAATCGTCAAGCGATATCAGAATTTTAGATTTTCAGGGAGTTTATCACTGTACTTTCTGCAAAATTCATATTCCTTTTTCAACTTTCTGACCGTTCTTGTAATAGTGGCTTGGGACACGCAAAACTTGTGGCACTGTTTTGTTTGGCTCCATCCGGCGGCCCGGGTACGGATTATGTTTTCCTCCAGCGGCGTTAAGAGCGCCAGGGAACAAAACTCATCCAATATCACCCGGTTCCACGGGATTTTATCCACTTATCACTTAGTCCTCCTTGGGAGAAATGTAAGTTCTTGCCTGCTTGCTGTCAGACATTCCGGAGGTGGTGGGGTCGTTGACCACACCAAGGACAACCAGCACGCCAAAAGCGGCGTTGACCACGGCAATCAGCTTATTGCCGATGTCGCCCAGGTCCAGGGTGTAGCCGAACACGGCGGCCACGGTCTGGATCAGCAGCAGAACAGCGGGGATAACCGTCATCCAGAAGTTTTTGTTTTTGAATCGTACAGTCCAGTTGATCATTTTTTGTTTTCCTCCTTAAAAATCAGCCCAGCCCAAGCCGGGCAAGAATAAACCCTACAACAGCGGCCACAACAATATA
>ERZ1034678.55-NODE-55-length-59565-cov-31.731507_pt1 | contig 59565 bp, 106 predicted proteins | sample MGYA00520640_ERZ1034678 | MGnify/ENA primary metagenome ERZ1034678 (study PRJEB33766, sample SAMN09781767) | gut metagenome | biome: gut microbiome | host: Homo sapiens | place: Madagascar | study: EMG produced TPA metagenomics assembly of the PRJNA485056 data set...
GGAGCCTGCAATGTATATAAAATCCAAAATAGCATAACGAGTAAAAAAATCATGCGTTTCCTCCTGTTAATCGTATTTTCCATCTGTGATTTCTACCGGGCAGCTATTTACATTCAGTATTGCTACCACTGTGCCCGTATTGAGACTTACTCTCCCAATAACCGGATTTTTTAAATAGCTGACAGCTTTTACATACACATAGGCGTTAGTGGTCTTACTGCCAACTACACGATATCCATATCTTTTAAAATATCTTCTAGCCTTTGTAATAACCTTATCTTTTTGAATGAATGGTATCACGGCTATTCTCCTTAATTGGTCTTTTTTATTTTTGAGGAAATTTGAGGGACTAAGTAGGGGCTGTTCGCTGATCCTGTCAGACCCCCTCCCCCGGTGTACTATGTGGCTTTTCAACTATGCGTTAAACTAATCTTTCACGCAGTCTTTATTGACACATTCTTAACTATCCCATGTTTCTGAACGTTTCCGCACTTGTTGCTAATCATTCGCATCTACGTTGCTATCGTCATACGCTCCGGAATCGGTCAACATTGATGTATTTTGCCCATTTATGCTGCCTAACTGTGGCAGATCCGAAGCGGTCAAGGCTTGCTTGTGGTTCTGCTGCTCTCTCGATACTCCCGGAAGGTTCCACCCGTAATGCCTATTCAAAATTGCCAAGATCCCAACAGGGTTACGCTTTGCCGTGGCTAACTTTGCGCTTAAAGACTCTTCGCGGAAATCCGATATCTTTTTGCCGATGTCAGAACACGATGGACTTAATTTTGTACCCTCATCTCTCCATGTAGCTATTGTATATCTATCAATACCCGTTAATAAACTAAATCCTATAGCTGATACCTCTTTATCATACATCATACACATATATATATAATAATCACATATACGATTAACTAAATCATAATTATAAGCGTTATAATTACTTACTCCACCTGTGAATGATCCGGTAGTATTTACAAGGGATTTAGACTTAAGACAATCCGGCTCATTAAAAGCATGGCGTTTGATATACATAAGAGCAGCATTCCAAACGCTTTGAGACTCTTGTCTAATATCCTCGATTTTCTGATCCTCGCAGAACTTGGAAAGATATAATTCCATGTCATTCTCATATACCTGCAATGTTTCTGTATTTTCCACTTTTTCCATGTTCTGTGCCTCCTAAAAACTGCAATAAAAAAATCACTAAGCATCACTTAATAAACCCATGTTTTTTGATCTCCTCCACAGATCAGGCAAAACATAAATTTACAAAAGTGATCAGCTAGTGACTTCTGATCGGTTCCGGTCTGTCGGCTCCGGTGGTCTTGGTTACAATCTGGGCGGCTGCATATCCAAGGGGGTTGAATTTGTACCGCTGTCACTCGCACCGTATTAACGTCGGCTCCCTAACTGCTTTTATCATAGCATAAGCCATGCATATAAATCTACAACATAATATCACAACCTTTTACGCATTTGACAATTTGTTGCTGTGGTAGGTCTGCCGGTGATCCTGAGAAAATAAAAATCATGCGGTTAAAAAATATCATCCGTGTAAATTTGGCAAATGAGATTTTATAACAGTTAGGTAAGATGTTTTTGCAGATTTTTGTATGGTGGCAGCCGGTCGGTTCTAGTATTTATATATACTTGGTTATACAATGTCTTTCTGCACTTATTTATTTTTATTTTATCTAACCTTTATTTTATCTAATCTCCTTTTATTTAATCTGCGTCTACAAAATGTCTACAATTTGTCTACAAAATTTAGCACGTTAAAATGTCGCAGTGAAAATAGATCAAGAAAAGCAGGCTGTTACACCTGCTTAAAATATTTGACAATATGGTCGTTATGTGGTATGGTTTATATAGTCTCACAACGTAGATGGTCGTTGTGATGGTTTCGCTACCGAATCTTGCGGACACGGGTTGAAAAAATTATGTTTTTTGTAAAACAATTATGTTTTTATTTGTTTTGCAATGTCTTCCGGTTTGGATGGATGCCGGAAGATCTTTCCACCAACTCCGGGAGGATAAAGGATTGAAACAATTGTAATTTTTGTAATTGCGCAGAAAAAGAGAGAGGTTTTATCCTCTCTCTTACTGTTTAATCTCTATTATCGTTTTTTCCCTCTCCGTAGCACTCATAAAAAGCATCTATAAGCCGCCCAAGTTGGTTCGGCGTAAGCTGGTCTTTAATGTCATCCGGAATCCTATCATAATTTGCAAAAAATGTATGCTCACATCTACCTATTCTTGACTCTTTTTTTGCCTGCTCCACTTTATATATTTGTCCAAGTTCTTCATTTGTGATTATTCCATTTTTTACAGCTTTCCGTCCTTCTGTTGTTAAAACCTTCATTGCTTCGTCTTTTCTTACTGTTCCGATTCCATTAATTCTCATAATTTTCCACCTTTTACCTTTCTTTTATGCTATTTGTTTACTTATTCTTCTAATCCGTTCCGCTCTCGCTGTGATCCGGTCAATTATTGCCCTGTCACCGTATGCGGCTTTGCTGGTCAATAACTCTGCATCTGTCATGCTCTCCAGTGTTTGGAGCGTTTCCGCTTGCACTGCTTCCAGCGCTTGGAGTTCTGCCCGGTTAAATTCTATTAGCCGTTCTGATTCCACGTTTTCCAGTTGCTTCCGGTAGTACCGGAAGCAACTGCCGGACGTTTGAGCGGATCCGTGCGGCTTTCTTTGCTGTTATCTGCTCCGGTGTGCCTGTCATGTCGTTCGCCCCTTTCGTTTGTTTGTATCTTGATTATATATCATGCTATATAACATGTCAATAGTTTATTGCAATTATTTATTGATATTTTTCAAAAATTTCTCAGCGTCAACAACTTGCGGTTGCTCCGATGCTTTCCTCTCTGCTCTCCTCTGCTCCTGGAGCTGGTGCAATCTTTCATTTGCTTGCATCAATGCGACTTTCTCCTCTACCTCTGTACGCTCTGTATTTGCCTGTTCTGCTGCATTTTCCGGCTCTTGCGGTAAATTTTCCGTTTGGCTCTCCAAAGTGTCTAAATAAGCCAATACAGCCGATACAGCTATATCATTTATATTTATGTCTGACTCTGCTGCTCTGTCCTTTGTGCCTTTTGGTAATCTGATTTGTACAAGATCAAATTTACTGCGGTAATTGTTAATTGCTTTGCGTGTATAATCTGCCGTTCTTGCCATATAAAAAACCTCCTTTAATAAATTGTTTTATCATATTATATAACACTTTATATATAAATGCAATATAATTGTATATATATCATATTATATAATTTTTATATAAACTTTTATATAAAATGTATTGACACATGATATATAACATGATATAGTTATCTCAACAAATAAATAAAGCCGGTGACACCTACCAAGCGAACACCGGCACCCAAAAAGAAAGGCACCTAAATTATAACACGGGTGAAAAGGTAAATCAATATGTATAACTATTTAGAAGCAATGAAAGAGGATATCAAAGAGTACATCAACAACGAGATCAATTTAGCAGATTTCGCAAACCGTGACGAGCTGGAAAGCTCATTAAATGACGACCTTTTCACAGAAGACAGCGTAACCGGAAACGCAAGCGGATCTTACACCTTTAGCAGAGCACAGGCGCAGAAATATGTTACCGACAACATCGACCTTTTAAATGATGCTTGCGAAAACTTCGGAACTGATGCGGCATCGGTTGGCGAGTGGTTTCTGTCTGATGACTGGGAAAAAATGGACGTTGCTATTAGATGTTATTTGTTAGGGCAGGCAATTAGCGAAACTCTGGACGATATGGAAGACGAGCTTTCAGAAGTTTTTGAAAGTGAGGAAGAATAAACGCATGGAGAATTTTATATTACTAATTTGTGCAATGCTCGCCGTTTATGTGCTCCGGTATTATAAAGAGTTAAGCAAGTAAGACAGGCTTACACCGGGGATCGTGCCCCGGCTTGCTTTTACCGGGATGACCGGAAAAATTAGAATATGGAGGAAATGAAAATGGGAAAAACAAATATTGATATGTGGTACGGAGACAGACCGGAACAGGTGACAGGATTAGACATATATTTTAATGACTTAGGCGGGTTTTATTCTGGAAATCTTCGCATTTTCGGAAAAATTGTTGGTGATTATTATGCCGATAGCGTACAAGACATAGAAAAAGCTTTTCCGCACCTTGCGAAAGATATTGAAAATTGTTTGAATTAGCCGCCGCAGAGAATGCACGCCGGATCACTACCGGCGGCGGTTTTATGGGTGGATCACATCCAAAAATTGAAAAAGGAGGTTGCCAGGATGAAAGAAAAGAACCTTGCAAGACTTTACACGCTGTTAGAGCGTGCGGAACGAGAGCACGACACAGAGACAGCCGCCGCCCTGCGTTGGGCAATTTTTGAACTAGAAAACAGATAAAAGACGGCTTGCAACCGTCTTTTTGTCGTGTTCCGTGGGATCTGCTGCCGGTTGGTGGTTTATTTGTGTTACTCTTCCACCGGATCCGGTCAGATCCTTCACCCGAATATATTGACGGCTTGCGCTGTCTTGGTGTACAATCAAATATTACAAGGGGATTTTATCAAATGCGAAAAGTGGGAATCGGTTATATATATGATATTATGGAGAGCGTATCGGATGCAGCGGAACGGTTGGAAACCGTCATAAGGGTTGAATCTGCCGCCGGTGGTTTGTCTAAGGAATCTGCAGAGCTGTTGCGGTCTGCCTATGATGCTATGATGTCGGCAGTCGGAGACCTTGGTAAAGCTGCGACACGGTGACCGGGTGACAGGTCCAGGACTTGCACCGCAGAAACGAAAAATGTTACATGCCTTGAACCGGTCTGAAAAAATTAGTGAAAAAACTCTGAAAACGGATTTTTCAGCTTGGAAAGTGCTACCCCGGGGGGTATTTTGAAAAAGGCATTATATTTTGACGAAAAATTTTCTTTCAAAAACCTCTGAAAATGAGATTTTCGGTTGAAAATGCAGACCTACGAGGGTATCAAAAGAAACACATTAAAATTTTTTCAATACTTCACATCTATTTATCGACATAATACCACAAATGTGTTAAAATTTTATAAAATTCAAAATGAAAGGGGTAATTACTCTATGAAACAAAGTGGTTTAGGAATTGCTTCGATGATTTTAGGAATCATCAGTATTTTGACAGCTTGTATAGCTTTCGGAATAGTGCCGGGAATTGTAGGTGCTATTCTTGCTATCATTGCGCTATGTCAGAAAGACAAGAAACACGGCACTGCTATCGCAGGACTGACTTGCTCCATTATCGGAATTATTATTTTTGCCATTATGGCATTGTTTGTGAGTGGTGTATCCAATAGTAGCAAGGAATCTACCGGAACACAGACATCTGTTTCTGCAACGAAAGAAAGTTCTGTTGCAGTATCAGAAAGCACACCGGAATCAAAGACCGAAGAAGTAGAAGCACCAAGTGATACTGTTATTTCTCCCGGCTACACATTCGATGCGGACGGATTGCAAGTCACAATCAATGATTTTGACCTTGATTTCACTGATTATGAGGATGAATACGGTTGGAATGCTCCTGCTGATGGAACAAAGTATATTATGATTGATGTTTCATATCAGAACAACAGCAAAGATGATAAATATGTAAGCATATACGATTTCCAGTGCTACGCAGACGATACAGATTGTGAACAGAATTACAGTGTTGTGGATAATTCTTCGTTGAATGCGAATATTTCAAGCGGAAGAAAAACTTCTTACAAGATTGCATTTGTAGTTCCGCAGGATGCACAGAGTATTGAACTGGAATATGAAACAAGCATCTGGACTGGTCATAAAGAAGTGCTCAAATTACAATAGAATATAGGATTTTAAGGGCATCCGCAAGGGTGCTCTTATTTTTATGTTGCGAACCTACGTTCTGCATGGTATAATATGTGTCAGTTAGGAAGTCTTGCACCACGTCCGGTGAGTGAAAGCTGATTAAACAGCCTAGATTGCAACCAAGACCCGGAATAAAGACAGACCAAAAAAGATTGGAAGTTCGCTACTCCAACAGTAACAGGGGTAGTGGGCTTATTTTTATGCTCTTCTGCCCCATGACAATGTATTTGTTGGAGGTAGAAAATGTTAGTTGAAATCAAAACAGTAAACAAAGAAGAAGTAACCGTTGTAACAAGCCTTGATGTGGCTGAAACATTTGGAAAAGAACACGCAAGAGTATTGAGAGATATAAGAGAATTAGATTGCAGCGAAGAATTTAGACACGGCAATTTTGCCGAGTCCTATTACGTTAATGCACAAAACAAAAAACAACCTATGTACTACATCACAAGAGACGGATTTACTCTTCTTGCTATGGGATACACTGGCGAAAAAGCAATGCAGTTCAAGGAAGCCTATATCAAGCAATTTAACGCAATGGAAAAAGCCTTGATAGGCAAGGTAAAAGAGCGTGAAAAAGGAATTGCTGTAAGGCAGGCACTCACAAACGCAATCAAGGAATCTGGGGAAAATGAACGTATGCACGGTCACGCATACTCTACATACACTGATTTGATTTATAAAGCTGTGTTAGGAAAGTCAGCGAAGCAGTTAAGAGAAGAATTTGGAATTGGAAAACAGGACAACTTGCGAGATTCATTATCCGCAGAAGAACTTGCAAAAGTCAAGTCTGTAGAAATGGTTGTAAGTGGATTAGTAGACTGCGGTTGGGGATATGATGATATTAAGAATTTCATTTTGAACACAAACAGAAAACTGTTGATAGCATAAAAATCAAGAGAGTGACACCACTCTCTTATTTTTTTGAAAAAGTGCTTGACTTGTAACTCGTAACATTATATAATGTAACTCGTAACAAGGAGGTGATAATTATAGCACCTAAAAGCAGAGCCGATTACATGAAAAAGCGGAGGGAGAATACCAAAAACTTTAGTGTCGAAATTGAAAAAGAGAAGTTTGACAAGTTAGAAGAAAAACTCTCTGAAAAAGGAATCACTAAAAAGGAATGGTTTAATACCAAAGTTGATGAAGAAATCGGTAACAATTAAAAAGTGATTGCCAGTCCGCAAAAACTTTAGCAATCACTCTTCTGCACCACTCTCAAAGAGATGGTAAATCTATAATACCATTTTTCCGAGAGAGAATCAACAGAGATTTCGGTAACTGTATGCCGTGTCACAAATAACGTATTTTGGTAGTGATATAATAGCGAACAATGCCACTGAAAACGGCACAGTGGCAAGAAATTTGAAATCTCTGCAATCATAGGGCACAGCTTATCTCCCCACCCCATAACAGATAGGTTGTGTCCTATTTTCAAAGAAAAGGAGAAATGTCTTATGAAAAGTTTTATGTTGATTTCCATTCCAAAGGAACGATACGACCACATGGTAGAATCATACAGTGCCGTGGTGGCTGAAAATGAAAGACTGAAAGATAAATTGAAGCGAATTGAAAGGCTGGTGAAAGAATATGACGGAACTGGTAAACGTTGAGGGAACAGAACTGGCTATCAGAGAATACAATGGTCAGATGGTTGTTACTTTTGACGATATCGACCTTGTGCATAAAAGACCAAGTGGCACAGCGAGAAAAGCGTTTAACAGAAACAAAAGGCACTTTATAAATGGCGTTGATTATATTGTTTTGGAAAAAGAAAGTTCTAATGTCCACCGGGTGGACATTAGAAATATTGATATCCCAAACAGAGGTATTACCGTATTCACCGAGAGTGGATACCTTATGCTCGTAAAGCCATTTAAGGATGATTTATCATGGAATGTTCAACGTACACTTGTAAATGCTTATTTTATCTTAAAAAATCAACAGCCAACACCCACTGCCACCACGGAAATAGAGGAAAAGCCGACATTAGAGTTTGAAACAGACTGGTTCTGCATCAACCGTGGCAAAATCAATTACATCTGCCGTTGCTACGACATTACATCAAAGGAATATATGCACCACTTACTTGAAGTTTTGGGAAGAACGTATAATTTTGATGAAGCAAAGAGAATTTACAGTGCAACGACCGGAAATTGGAAATGCAGAAATTCCGAAGTAATCACCTACTTCCCACAGCTTTCAGACCTTGCATCTAAAATTCTTCAGAAAGATTTAGAGGACTGCGCAAAAGAAGAGACCCCATAACAGGGGTCTTTTCTATGCCATTCTTTCCATGAATCCGCTTATAAGTTCATCAGCCACAGCAAACACTTCTCTTCCGTAGGTAGCCAAAAAATCGGCAATAATCTCTTCTGTCTGAATATCCATAGTCAGATTGTAGGACAGGCAAAACGCATGGCACAATTCATGGCACAGCACACGATCATAGAAATTACCGTGAATCATGTCTGATATGTAAATATCTTTTGTGTTCCTGTCTGTCATGCCAAACGTATATGTACCATCAGAACGCATAAGCATAGGGCTGTGACTTCCTACAAGCCTTAAATTCCAGTACATTCCATTTATCGTGAACAATTTACCACCTCCAACATAAAAGGGGCTAAATAAGCCCCTTAAGTGTTTTAACCGATTTTTGTTACCAGAGCAGACAGCTTGTTTCGCAGTACCGTCTTTTCTTCCGGTGTTGCATCGTTGATGATCTCCGTCATGTCGTTTGCAAGTTCGGTCATGTAGGTGTTTAGGTCACGGACTTTTGCTTCTTTGTCCTGCTGTGTATTCGCCTTATGCAGTTCCTTATTTTCCATGTAGGTTCTGCGGCTCATGCCACTTCTGCCCTCTCTTGCATCACGCATACCGGATGAAGAAGTTTCCGTGTAGTACATACGCCCCATGTCTCTGTCCATGTCACGGTGATACATTTCCGGGGTCATGTGGTAATAGGGTGGCTCTTCATAACCTCTGCGGTAGGTTCCACGACCTTTAGGTGCAAATCTGCCGTCAGCATAGCGGTAATGGTCATAAAAACGTTTGCCACCGTCACCGTAACGTTCAAACATTTCCATGACTTCGTCCGGGTCATAGTCCTGCATGGTTTTTGTCAGCTCCCGGTAGTACATTGCTTCGGATAAGTCTTTCATCATATCAACGGCTTTTCCCATTTCGCAAATATCTACTTTGTCGATGCCCTTGTCAAACTGCGTTTTAGCGCATTCAGAAAGTTTTTCAATCATTTCATGCATTCTTTTAACATCCAATTTATTTACCTCCATATTCTGATATAACTTGTTCTATATCTTTTTTGTTTACCAATATTTCTTTTAATAAAATTTTATAATCGATCTTTTTATCTCTTGATATTAGTCTCAAATCTACTTCTTTCCCGTTGTAATACGTTTTGCAAAATCCACTTAAATTCATAGCAATTTCAAAAGGAAGTTCTAAGTTGCAAACCCTATGGTACATAATTCCATATTTCAAATTGTGGATTTCACATAACTCACTTAATGTTTTTCGCTCTCCATTGTAATCAATGTAAATGTTTCTTCTTGTATTGTTGCATTGCTCTTTTTGCGTAATCCAACGGCAATTTGATGGTTCATAGTTTCCGTTAAAATCTATTCTATCTATGGATAATCCATTTTTATAGCCATTCTTTACAGACCAGTTATAAAAATTTTGAAATCCATTTTCACCTTTCCATTCAGAACATACCTTAATGCCTCTGCCGCCATACCACATATATGCCGTTTCTTTTTCGTTTTCGCATCTTTTTCTCATAGAGCACCAAATTTTAAATAATTTAGTACCGCTCATTTTATGTGTAGTTAATTCTTCTATATGGTTCTTTCTGTTTTCTTCATTAAGGCATCCGCAACTCTTGGTGTATCCACCTTTGATTTTCGAGCTTTCAACAATTGTTTCTTTTCCACAAGAACACTTACATTTCCAATATGTCTTTTTGGTGTTCTCCTTATATACTCTTTCAACAACTGTCAGGCGGTTAAATATTTTTCCTGTCAAATCATCAAAATTATATGGTGTATTTCCTTTCTTAAAAGCCATTTCCCAATCTCCTTTATACGTATATACCATTTTACGTGTATTATATCAATTTTATAACTTTACGTCAATACGTATTTATGGTAAAATACACTTAAAAAGGAGGTTTTAAAATGTCAAAAATCAAATTCACAACAACAATGGAAAGCGAATTACTGAAAAAGATTAAAATTCAAGCAATCAAAGAACACCTTCCTGTATCAGCAATACTGGAAAGACTTATTAAAGAATACTTGTCAAGCCTGCCTAATAACGATTAAATTAGAGTTCTGAACCTCTACTGCCTGACTTGATGTATTCATTACCGAAACTGTTGAACAACAGCATCTTGGAACGTCAATATATGCTTGTGAACTAACATTCTGTAAATTCTCTGCTGCTGCCGGAGTTACAATCATTCTTGTAGACTGTAAAGGTTCTCCGTCTACCGCCAGCGCAAGGGAAATTTCCTCAACAGTTCCACCAGTGGGAATCTGAATGTTTCCGGAATAACTTACAAGGAATCTTGCACGACACTGATTAGTGATACCTCTAAGTTTCACAATCCCGGATCCCTCTCTATGAGTGATACAGTTACTTCCATTCACTGCAGTTTCGTTAAAGGCAACGTCTGCTCTTGCTGCCACAGTTTGTAATGCTACTGCTGTATATTCAGCCATAATAAATACCTCTCTTTCAAAATAATAGGGGCAAACCATGTAGTCTGCCCCATGTTGTCAGTAATTCTGCATAGCAGACATAACCATAAGGTTAAGTTACTCGATATGCAGTTTTAGCATCCGCAACCAGTGTTGCAACCACACCCGTAATATACGTTAGGGTTGGGAACCTGATATGCAGGAATAGGTGCAGGTTTCACAGTGTCGATGATCTGCTGTGCCTGAGCTGCCATCTGAGTAGTGAGAAGTGCATTCTGCCGATCCTGTGAAGCTGCTCTTCGCAGATCATTGTTCTCTGCCTGCAGAGTAGCGATCTTATCCTGGCATAAGTAGTCAAGGATTGCTCTTGTACCGGCATTCTGACTGTCGATAATGTCACGAGTGTTGTTGTTCATGGTGTTCTGCAATGCGCAAGTATTCGTTGCCATATTGTAGTTCACACCCTGGATAGCTTCACGGGTATCGCAGCAGCACTGTGCTAACTGTGCCTGTAAAGCATTAGCATTCTGCATTCCTGCTACGGTGTCTGCATTGATAGCCTGTTGGATGCCATAACCAGTCTGTAAAATGTTGGTGTTTACACCGTTAAATCCGGTAAGCATACCGTTATTCACAGCGTAGAACCCATCACACAGACCGTTGTTGATTCCGTCCAGTTTACCGATGATAGACTGGGTGTCGAAACCTCTTTGCAGTGCAGAATCGGTGTAGTAACTGGAATTAGAGCCATTACCGCCCCAACCATTACCGCCCCAACCGCCAAAAGCAAAGAAAAGGACGAAAATAATAATCCACCATGCACCATCGTCACCCCATGCACCGTTGTTTCCATATCCACTGTTGGCAGGCATAACAGGCATGGTAAAGGGAGTATTGTTACTCTCAAACATAATTTTTACCTCCATATAATATTTTTTATACTTAATCTTGCAAGAATTTAGTATCTATCTCATAGGAAATTGGTGCTTGAATTTTTCAAATTCGGAATCAAAATCCATACCACGTTCCTTGGCAATATTTCTTCCTAACTGCTCTACTCCAGCAAAATCTCCTTTTTGAGCCATACCCATTATATTTTTAGCCATTGGGTTTGACATGATCTGACTGTTTCCCATCATATTTTGGATAAACTGTCGGGGACTTCCCATTCCTCTAAGCATCTGCATAGGATTCATCATATTCATTCTGCATCATCCTTTCTTTGCGATTGTGGAGTTTTTCTTTGCGTTTGCGAAGTTTTTAACTGTTCAATCTTTTGCTCCAGTTCATCGAAACGCTTCATAAATACCGCTGTGGCTTCGTCTGATAGGTCAAATTTCGCCTTTTCTGTGTCAGGCGGTAAATTGCTAGGGTCTGCATCTAAAATAGGCTTGTAGATCCTTGTGTAGATTTTTCCATCTGCTCCCCAGGATTTAGCATAGATCTCCGACAAGTCCTGCTTGGGGAAGAATGCTGTATTTCCATCCATAGGAACTTCATTCGGTGCTATGCACTCTTGTGCCGGTACAATACGACCGTACATCTGTACCGTGGTTTGCTGTGGCTGCTGAATAAACTGTTGTGGCTGGAACTGTTCCTGCTGTGGCATAAACTGTCCGTACATAGGTGTTCTATACTGCGGATTAAAATAATTCGGATTCATAATCGGCTGTGGCATGGCTATTCTCCCTTTCTTCCATTGATTCTATCTGTTTCGCAATTTCAACTTCATCAAGTGTCTGATATGTCGGCTTGTTCATAAGTCCCAACGGACTGAAATTCATAAGCATTACCCGTTTCTCCTAAAACTTCCTCGATCACATGAACCATGATTGATTGATACTTAATCGGCACTTCTATTGTACGTTCTTTGCCGAAGATATGTTCCAGTGTTTCATCTGAAAATTTGAATTTTCCCATAAGGTCATCCCTCCTTATGCTTAAATTTTGGCATAAAAAAAGACGGTCTACCCGTCATGTATCCGTCACATTTTATTCACTATAAAATTATCGGAATCTTTGCAAAAAACTCCTTTCGTTTTAGGCTTGACTACTATTTTGACTACTATACGACTACCAAGTGTAAAAAAACGCCCATTTTATCAGCTTTTTCGAGTGGAAGCAAGGGGGCTCGAACCCCACTCTATTTTTCTTACTTTCCGCATATTTACTGGTTTTTTAGGCGTTTTTTGTTGATTACTTTTGACTACTTTCGCAAAAATAGTAGTCAAATCACCTTGCCTGTAAATCTGGTATACTACTCAAAATAGACGATTTCTTTTCAATGGTTTTCCTGTTCCTATGATAGTGTATTTCTGATGTCATAATATCTGTATGACCCATCTGATCCATGACAAGTCTCTTATCCACATTGTTATCCATAAGAATAGTTCCATATGTCTTTCTAACTTTGTGTGGTGGCTTTGGATAAATTTTCAATTTCCTGCAAAGCCTTTTCTGCCTTTGCCTAACCGCCTGTGCGGTGATCCTAATATCATTTTTGGCAAAAATGTAATCTCCAAACGGATTCATGTGTTTTATTTTATCGCAAATCCATACATAATCACTTGGTATAATTGCTGTTCTGATTCCTGCCTTGGTTTTAGGATACTCTTTTACTTCAACAACATTTTTTCCGTTTTCATCTTTATACTTCGTCTCCGTTCTGCGAACGTTAAAAGTATTATCAGAAAAATCAGAATGCCTTAATGTTACAACTTCTCCGATACGTACGCCAGTTAAAAACATAAGCAATATCGCAACATTAGAAGTATCAAGGTGGCTGACAAGATACTTAATCATTACATCAGTTTCATATTCGTCGAATACTTCTTCATAGTCTTCTTTTATTACTTTTTTAAAATCACTATCAGATACGTCAAGATTATCAAACAGTTCTACGATATTAAAATCAATAAGTTTGCGTTTTTTCGCTCGTTTAAGAAATGTTCTTGTAATTCCTTTTAGACCGGAAAATGATTTAGTTGTCAACTCTTTATCGGCAATTTCTTCCTCTAAAAAATCCCCCCATTCATCTTCTGATATTGATTTTATTCTTCGTTTTCCCAACTCTCCATAGTGTCTGAGAAAATATCTCTCGTCTCTGTCGTATGTTGCTTTACATATCTTTTTAAGAAACAATCTCCGGTCTTCACATTCGTAAAACACTTCTGTAACTGTTGGATTTTGCTCTTTTTGGTAGTAAAACTCAATAACTTCTTCTTTGAGATTTTCCTCGCTTTTCTTTTTTACAAGTCTCCTTCCTTTTTCTTCATCTGGCAAATAAGTTCTCCAGTATCCGTCTTTGCCTTTGTTGATTGCGTATTGGTGTTTCTTCAGATACTCCTCTTTTTTTTTCATTTCAATGCTTTTTTGCAAAGATTCCGTGTCAATCATACCATTGCTAACGGCATATTGCAATATTTCCATATTAGAAAGCTCCAAATCTATCACCTTCTAACCGCTTAATCTTATTTTTTATAGACCTCACTCTTCTTTCTACGGTACTTACAGATATGGAATGTCTAAAGGATATTTCTTTTTGAGAAATTCCTTTAGACAAATCCCAAAACACTTTCTCTTCTTCTTCCGTGAAATTGGCGTTCCGGAAGATTTCTTCAAGTTCTGGCTTAGTCAGTTTTGACAACTTCATAAGCCATTCTCCTTCTCTAAATTTCAGTTTAACAATGATAGCTTCTTTCCAACCATCTGTTTCTAAATGGGGTTTTGGTGTAAATCGTTCCATAGTAATCATCTTCACACCATCCGCAATGTTGGTCTACATATTCATACAAACCAAAATCATCCCTTTGCGGTCTTCTTGCCACTACATATTCTTTTAATTCCTTTGTTTTCTCATAGAGCTTATTATCTCTTTCATAATATTTCTCCAATGTTATATGTTCGAGATCCTGACCGTAACCGTAAAAAACATCATCGTATTTTCTTTCAAATTTCATGCGTACTTTGTTATGATGTGCTATTCTTAATAGCATGAATAACACATACCATTTCTCAAATAATCTTTTCATGGTTTTCCTCCATTAAATCCTAAACTATTTTCATTTTCCTTCGAAGGCAGGCTGCCCAGTACTCGGTTATCTTGTACTTGTGGCACTCGTCCCGCCACATCTCCCGTCCTACCTCGCCGTCATAGTGGATGCAATCCTCGCAGTTATAGCACGGTTCATCCATCTCTCCCTGGCAATGATCAAAGCAGTTTGGATTATTTGCACAATGCTCGCAGATACATCGCATACAGCTCATGTTCTACCTCCACTAAATCCTAATATTTCAGTTTAATTCAAGCTAATGACCGCTCCTTAGCATATAAAATAACATCTCAGTTATGGATCTTTTTCGCTCTCCCTGTCTGCATGGTATTATTATTTCAAGCTTCCAACCCATATCCATATTTTTATCCAGAGGTGTAGGATTCTCGTATTCATCCGCAGGTTCTCTATATTCCGGTATTGCAACCATTATCCCGTAGTATAGTGAAGAGTTTGGATTGCATTCTCGGATATGCTTAGCTAGTTTTCCGCTTCTTAAATCCTCTTGGATGTTTTTGTAGCAATCCATAGTAGTAACTATATAATTCTTTTCTCCTAAGAAGTTCAGTCCATTTCCACTAAATACATCCTCTTTGCAGCTCTTGATTTCATAGCAAGTGAATATCCCTTTTTCTATCGCACTGATTGCAGTTACTCCAGCAGGTTCAAATTGCATGAAATCAACTCTTTTAACATCACTTGTTCCGTAGTCTATGCTCACTTCGCTTGCGTAATACTTTCCTCTTTTACAAAGCCGCTTGACCAACAGATCTCCCAGGAAACTTGTTATTTCTCCTCGTTTCATTGTTCCTCCACTAAATCCTAAAATTCCAAAGGTCTATTGCTTTTTGTTCAGAAATATCATGTCCGCCTATACAAGTACATCTTCCACAGGTTACATGATAATGACGTTCTTTTATATCTCCATACAAAGAAGTAGACATAAAAGGATTGTTGTTACCACAAAACGGACATGGCTTTAATTTATCTTTACTCATGCTATACCTCCGCTAAATCCTAATAGCATTACCGCAAAATCTACAGTACTTTGCCAATATCACACACTTGGAACCGCCTGTATAATGGCTTTCCACATATTTGTGTACTACTGCTCCGCAATATTTACAAGTTATTCTTGCCATAACAGCGTAGCTGTCATTTATTTCTTTCTGTTCATCGTGTGACCACATTTCTCGCTTAACTCCTTCGCTAAATCCTAATTTATTTGTCTTACCAAATTTGCATAATATCTACCTATGCCACGCCCATTGTCAAATTTCTGATATTTATGAAACTTAATCGGATTAGCTTTAATCAATTTAAGTACATCATCAGGGAAATTATTTTTATTGGCAATTTCTATCATCTTTTCGTTCGCAAATTCCTCTGTACATGAACCAAAAGGACAACCAATAGAATTCACTCCCCATGATTTTTCTATAATATTAATAATTTCTGTAACGTCTGGCATTTTCACTACCTCCATTCTCCCAAAGAAACTCCTAAATTACTCATTTATCAGTTCTGCTAACTGAATGAAATCAAGAGTTCCGCATCCATCATATAAGTCATATACTGTCTCCACGATTTCATCACAATACCCTGCTTCTTCCAACTGATCCGAAAAATCCGGATCAGAAGATGTACAACCATATTCTGTTTTTATGGATTCTCTCTGAAATTTTCTATCAGAAATTTCCAAGGTTTCAATGCAACCATTATCCGTTGTTTCAATGCAATATTTCATGTGATTTTCCTCCTGTTTTTTAACTTGCTTTTGAGTTATTGAGTGGGAACTCAAATAGAAACTCAAATTTTTAATTAAATTTTTCACTTTTTAACTCAAATTTTGAGTTACTATTTCACTTTTGAGTTGCTGTTTTCACTTCCTATGCAAACCGGAGTTGTCCGGTCTGCTCTGCTTCTATTCTCATGTTCGGTGTACGCTCTCCTATTCGGAGATCACTGCAGTTTGCAGATACCAGTGCTTCTGCCATAACCGGCACTACGCTGTTACCTATCCTTGACACTCGCTCCACTATAGGATATGTTTTTCCTGCAATATCCCTATCAATGATATAATCCTCGGGAAATCCCTGCATCAGCTTCAATTCTTCCGGCTTCAGCATCCGCAGAAAAATGTCTTTTATGACATATTGCTCTCCATCAATCTCAATCACAACATTCACCAGTCCGAACCGATCCTTTGTAGTAATTGTCCCCAGCGGCTTGTCCAATGTCTGTCCGCAACCGGTTCCGTAATATTTGACCATAACCGCAGATACAAGTCCGAAATGTCCGGGGGAAGTGGTGATCGTATGCAGTGGCTCGTCACACCCCTGTCCGATCCCAGTCTTATAAAACTTTGTGACAAATGCGGTTACCAATCCGTACCGGTTGCTGGTATCAATAGTCTTGATAGGATCCGTAAGGAGTTGTCCCCGGGAATCCCCCTGCTTGGTCTCACCGTGATACTGGATGATAAATGCCAGCGCATCCTTACTTTTAACGATATACGGATGTGGATTATTAATTATGTACTTCCTCACACCATTACCGATTCTGTCCATTGTAGCCGCCGCCAGTGGCTTCTTACGCTCAAATATGGATGTTCCAAGATCAGACCAGTCAATATAGTCACCGCATTCTTTCCATCTCGGTAGCAGTATCCCATCTTTACTGTATGTAGGTGCTGGCCAGACGATTTTATTTCCATCCCGCCGGAAAATTGCATACCATCTTTTCCGTGTCGTAGGTGCCCCAAAATCCGCAGCTATAAGTTCCCGACTATCGAAATCATATCCAAGAGATGTCATTGCTGTAATAAACTTACGGTAGTCCTCTCCCCTGCGTTCCGGTATCGGGTGACCGTCTGCATCCAGCGGACCCCACTGTTGTATCTCTTCAACATTCTCCATGATGATTACATCTGGCAGTAGCACTTTTGCGTGCTTGTACACCGCCCAGGGAAGTATCCGCAATCCTTTTTTGCGTGGTTGCCCGCCCTTTGCTTTGCTATGGCTTGTGCAGTCAGGCGATGCCCACATGAGAGCCACATGGCGATCTCCAACATACTTTTGCAGATCTACCTTAAAAATATCCTCTGTCAGGTGCAATGTGTCAGGGTGGTTTACCATGTGCATCCGTATAGCCTGCGGATCATGGTTTACGGCAATGTCAACAGATCTTCCAAGTGCCATTTCTATTCCTACGCTTGCTCCGCCGCCACCCGCAAAGCAGTCAATGATAATGTTATTTTTCATGGCATCACCTCCGGCATAAAATCAGATAATCGCATTTGTGCCATTTCTGCATCTAATCTCTTTTTTGACAAATCATAATAATGCTTGTCCAGTTCAAAGCCAACATATGGATGGTTGGTTCTGTAGCATGCTATCAAGCTGCTGGCACTGCCTACATGAGTGTCCAGGATGATGTCTCCGGGCTTTGCATAGCGGTTTAGGAGCCATTCATATAGTGCCACTGGTTTTTGTGTAGGGTGGATACGCTTTTCATTTAACGCCTTATTCCCCTGCTGAATAGTTCCTTCAGTAATGGACTTTCCCTGGAACATTCCACGCCACATATACCTGAATATGTCTATCCTTTTAGTAAGACTGCAGAATGCAACCTCTGCATCCGACTGGTCAGAACCATCATTGCATTTATCCCATACGATAAGACCACCAGCCAAAGTAAAATCAAAGTAATTGCATCCCCATATAATCTGATTTTTGGATACCCGAAACAATTCCTCGAAGTATTCCCTAGAGGGTGGCTCATTGTCCCACCCTCTGTTTTCGTACTGTCCGTCCTTTACATATGTTTTTGTTCCATTTTTCTGCTTAACATATGTATTCCTATTTTTGCCACCATGCTCATGTAAGCCATACGGTGGATCCACAATCGCAAGGTCAAAGTAATCATCCGGGAACTCTTTCATCCCATCCATGCAATCCATGTTGTAATATCCAAAATCCATTACGGCATCACCCCAGGAATATCCTCAAAACTAATCTGATTATCTCTTTCAAAGACAATCATCTCATTCTTTGCTCTCTGATAGAAGTTGCGGTCAATCTCAAATCCGAATGCACTTCTCCCGATCTCTGCGGCTGCTCTTAAGGTACTACCGCTGCCACAGCAAGGATCAATCACTACATCACCGGGATCTGTAAAAATCTCTATCAGCTTTTTAAGGACTGCTACAGGCTTTTGTGCTGGATGAATTTTCGGTACATCTTTTCCGTCTTTCTCCCAGCTGAACCAGTTAAAAATCATTTTTCCAGTACCACGTATCGTCTTTCCGTCTTCGTCAACCTTTGCACCGTTCCGGAACTTCGGCAGCTTGTCACGGTAGAACACAAGAGCATATTCAGTAGCACCAACCACACGCATATTTGCCTTAAGCACCTGCGGACTGTAATTTTTAACAAATACCAACGGTATGTAATGGACGAATCCATGCTTATAGGCGGCATCAATCAGCGTAGGCATCTGCTCAAAAGAGCAGAACACGATCATGCAAGGGCTGTTGCTACTTCTTCCCCTGGTAACACTCTTTTTATCTTCCTTTTTCAGCATCTTTGAGCAGAAATGGAAATACTCATACAGATTAAAGTTGAAATCGGAATTGAATGCCGCCTTACCTGCCAGCTTGCTTTCGCCGTTCTTGTTGTCACCTCCTTTGTACCACATAGGGTTACTTCCGTAGAAATTTTTTCCGACATTATACGGGACATCGGCAATGATAAGCTGTGCCGGAGGTATGGCATATTTCTTATAGTTCTGCATCGAATCTCTGTAAATCTCACATTTTAATTTTTTCATTTTTTTCAAGGAGACCGCATATGCTTCACTCTGCGCAGAGTCTCGGCTCCTTTCTTGATTTATTTAACTACTTTATCCATCTGCTCCTTGTACATCCTGCCTGCCATCTGCACCAGATAGTGCTGTAATGCTTCATCCACGCTGACACGATGCTTGGTACAGTAGCGGTCAACGTAGCGTTTAAAGTCCGCATTATCGGCATACAGGGCGGTGTAATTAATGGGTTCCATCTGCATCACACTCCTTCCGGCTTCTCGCACCGTTTAAATTCGATAACCCACACCCACGGATTAGCATCCCAACCGTAGCGGTCAAGGTCGGATTTCTTGATGGTTGAATCCCAAAGGTCATGAAACATCCCTTTTACAAACTCGTCTCCGACGTATTTTAAAGGTTCTTCTTCAATTCCTTCTTTCACACACCCTTTTCCGTCAATATTCTGCAACCGCTCCACTCTCACATCCGTCACCTTAAGCCAGATACGTGCGGCTTCTTTCGGCATATGAATTGATGGGTGCCACCTTGCATCCCCATATATTTCATTTGTTGCCCGGTACATATAACAGCCATAGCTTTTATTCAAGACGTTCTGTTGTGGTTCTTGGTAACAATTTCCATGTTCGTCTCCCTCGCAACAACAACAACAATCAAAATGTTCCCATGTTTCCCGTACATACAAGATATCGCCTGGACAGATAGGACAGGTTCTCTCCGCTGTACTCAACTGTTCCATCTGTTCCTTATCAGCAAAGTTATGTACTGCATAAGTCCGCCTGTCAGCATTGTAAAAATCCATATCCGGTACTGTATACTCATTTGCATCTTTGCATATACGCCGGGTGCAGGTCTTCCGTCCGTCCAGAATTGCCCGAACCATTTCAGTATTGAATAAAATCGGCTTAATTGCCATCTGAACCACCTGCCTTTACTATCTCCAACAAATCATCTACCAAATCCTTGACCTCGTACATCATCATAGTGTCGTAGGATTTTGACTGCTGCTCTGCTGTTTTATTTCCATACTTCGTACAGTCTTTCAGAAATGCTGTGCATTCTTCCAACTGCTTCACAACCTTGTTTGGGTCATAGGCGGTCGGCTGTTGGTCAGTTACAAACACAATGGCATCACCTACGGCACAATATGTTTCATAATCCTGTTCTCTTAACCAACTAATATTTTCAATTAAAGATTCACATAGTTTATCAGCATAAATCAGTCTTCCCATCGTTCGCCCTCCTGTTCCATCTCTCAATCATGTGTTGCACACCTTCGCTAACAATTTTCACATTCATAAATTCGTCAACTGCAAATACAGTTTCTCCTCGCATATGAAAACCACATTTTTCGCACCCTACTTCAGCACCTATCGAGTAACCTGTTTGCATATAGTCTCTTGAAACTACTTTGGTATATGCTTTTCCGCCACAGAACGGACACGGCTTAAGTTCTTCGCTCATTCTTCATCACTCCAATCTAATTTTTGACCGCACCACCGGCAGTATTCGTCTCCATAACATACATTGTTTCCGCAATTCTTGCATTCGTAATCTGTTCCGCCAAAAGTTCCAAGTACAGCAGTAGGCTTTTCGTCTATCTGTGTTTCCATAGCCGCACGGCATTCTTCTAAAGTCCCAATCTTACGGTATTGACGCCAATCGCTTAATGCTTCAAAATAATTGTTTTTCATATCCTGCAATTCTTCTGGTGTACCGATTGCACGGTACTGTTGCACCTCTTCCAGTGCCTGGATTGCCATTCCCACCGCTTCATCCAATAGTGGATGTGGTCGATTGTCATGGTGGTGTACATCGAAATGGTCTATGATTCTTGCTATTGCTTCATTCTCCGTCATGGCTACTCCTCCAATAGTTCCGGATTGTCAAATACATTCCCAATCACTGAACATTCATCACCTAAAACTTCATAGCTTTCAGCAGATAATCTATTTGTCACTTGAAAGGAAATTGTTTCATCATCCCATACGACTTTACCGACACAATTTGCTTCCGCCAGTCCGCTTTCTGTGCTGTATGAATCCCAATAAGCTACAATATCATTCTCCCAAATCAGATTACCGTTCTTGTCCTTAAGTCCGGTACACTGGCAGATGGTAGATGCATCTACAACACAACGACAGAAGAAATCCAAACTATCCGTTGCGTAGAAAAAATAACTTTCGTTACCCTTTTCTGTGCAAAATGGGTATAACAGATATCCTAGCACCCATTCTCCGTTATCAAGTCTCTTTGCCCTGAATAAATATCTATCCTGCATCCTCATTCCTCGCTTTCTTTCTGTAACCATGCCAACGCACAATCCTTACAATCATGGCTAAAATCGCATACCTTGTCACTTCCAGTAAATTCCGCAGGACACATAATAGCCATTGCTAGTTCCTCGTCCGTCATGCTCCTGATCCGGTCTGCGTTGGTCTGCTTATGTGGCTCACTTTCCCGGTACGGATTCGGCAGTGGCAATCCCTGATTCTCGGCATCCTCATAAGCGGCAAGCTTCTCCGTTGGACTTCCGTTGCCGTAATCAGGCAGTCTCCAAATTGTCTCTCCGCATCTTTCACATTCAAACGAATGCTTATATACAGCCACTCCTGCTATATTTCTAGTTGTCAGTCTCTCCATCCTTGCTCCTTTCCGGAATCCTCGGTCTCTTTGCAAATTGAGGGTATCTGCATTCATACGGCTTCGTTCTGCCGATTCTAATAGCATCAGCAACCGGATGTGTAGCCATGTAGAGTAAGTCGCCGTTCTAAAAGTTTCCTGTTCCCTCTATCATACAGCTACACTCCTTTTTCCGTATGTACCTGCGATTCCGTATACATTGCAAATTTCTCTGTAATATTTTTCCTGCGCATGGATATGAGCATCCACACGATCAAGTTCCGTCTCACACCACTTTGCAAATTCTTCTGTGGACAATGGTGTCTCTGAAACATCGAATTTCTCTCTGTTGTCAATCACAAAACGCACCATGTCAACCGGAATGTGGTTCAAATCCGCAAGAATCTGAATCTGTTTGTCCTTGTCCTCTGCTTTTTCGTAATTCGCCAACAATTCATAACCTGTCATCTGCATTTATATCACCTCTTATCAAGTTTGATTTCTTTGTCGTAGCAACTCTTCTTTGGATTTCCCTCTACTGGGGAAACCATCTTTTTAGGATCCGTAGTGTAGGATCCGTTTAGTTTCAAACCTATTTTACTTTTTTCATCCACATAGCATGATGGCTTGTAACGATCCGGCGGAATGTAGTTGTGAATCCGCCAGTGCTTTACCAATACTACACCACTATCGAAAGATAACAGGAATCTGTTGTCTATCAATGCTTTCAAATCATCTTCTGAAGCACCGCACATCCTTATGATTTTCCGTGGGTTGTTCACAAATCCGTCATCATCAGCGTTCATGCAAATGTGAAAATAAAGCATTTGAGCCGTAGCAGGAATATCCAAAAAAGCATCACTTTCAATTATTTTTGCGCTAAACATTCGTTTTTCTGCCATTTAGAACTCCTTACTCAAAAATAGGCTTCTCTATATAGATTCCAGTGTTTTCCACCAGTTCTCTCCACAAGTACATGAAATCTTTACCATTACACTTGTCTCCGGCTTTGTCCATGTGGTCAGAAAACTTATCCTTGAAATTCGTCAGCTTCTTCTTACCGAATCCATCTTCCATAAGAATTACCATTCCATATAGGATGTACCTTGTGGACAAATCATTGATAAGATTGTTACATCTGACCTGTTCCCGGATGCATTTCTGCGCTACGACCGACTTGTAATGTGGATAATCAGCTTCGGTAAATTCCTTGTACTCAATCGTCCAGTCTGCGAAATCGTTAAGCCTACTCTGTAACTCCGTATAAGGCTTATTTTCGTACTTTTCGTTGTACTCGGTAAATTTACCGCAGAAGTCGGAAAGTCTCGTCTGTGAGTACTTGTAATCTTTCCACAAGGTGTAACAGAATAGTGTAAGTATTCCGGTGAATGGACTTCTCTCCGCAGACTGCTTCAAAAGTTCTGTCTGCCGCATGATTTTCAGAATTTCCTGCGGATTGTCATATCGTTTTGGCATTTTATGTATCACCTCTTTTCAAATTCTGGCTCTTTCCTTTTGCAATGAGTAGCACCGTATTCTGATTTTCCTACATATTCGTAGCAATCAACACATTTCCATCTACCACTTTGATACGGCTTGTGAGTACGTCCGTTGATTGAGTGCATTGTGTTTGGGTACTCATTCCAACAGCTACAATCGTAATTTTTTTCACTCATGTAATCTTCTCAAATTTCTTTAACAGGCATTCATTGCACAACTTTGCACCTTCAAAATCGTAAAGTTCCCCTACATCCTCACCGCATTTATCGCAGTACAGATGCTTCACATGGCGGTTAGGACAAGCAGAGCCAGGACAAGGATAACTTTCAGTGGCACATCCGCAGCATTCATCTTCGTATTTAACCATCACTACTACCATCCTTTTCTCCATGCAAAAGTTCCATAAACCGAACAAATTGTCTTTGTGACACGGAATTGTTCTGCTTCTCTGACTTCAAACCTATGACCAGATGCTTGTCAGCAATGTTCGCCAGTTCCCTAGCAAGGTTGATTCTGCCTTGATTGATTCCGTCACGATATCCTTTAGGTGGTTTGTAATCTGCAATTTGTTTCTTTCCCTCACCTTGGCTACCGCTCGTTTTGTTTCTAAGCTGATAACCACCGTCAGCATATTTCTTTATCCAGTATTGCTCCCACTTATCTAACTCTTTATCCGGATAGTGCATAAAACCGATTTTCCAACCGTAGATGTTTTCTGTGGAATACAGACCATGACTTTTGATTGACAGATCTATGTGCTGATATCCTTTAAGGTGTCCGGCAAGTCTTGAAAGCAGATTGACCGCTTGCCCGATATAGGCATATCGAAAACCATCCTCGTCTGTTCTTGTCAGAAAGTAAATTCCACTTCCATCGTCTACGTGTGGATTGACCTTCAGTATTCTTTCACGATTCTTTCTCTCTATGGATTTTGCCCTTGCTACATTCTTCCAATCAGCCAACCACATCACCGCCTTTCAAATGGAATCAAATATCCGTCCGGCAAGGCATTTATAATATTTCTCAATGCCCCATATCCTGTCTTTTGCATATTGACTAAAGCATTGTTTTTACAGGTATTCAGTTCGCATATGTTAGAATCAATGCTCTGCATTATTTCACTTCTTAATTGTGGTGTAAGTGGTCTATAAAATGTGTCAGCCATTCGCACCACCTTTTCTGTACTTTTCCAGTTCTGCAATCATGGTCTCTCTTCCAGTATCTGCGCTCTCATACCACTCTACCGCATGAAAAACACCGTTAAGATTCTCACTCAAAACCTCAATTCTGATACTTGCCGACCGGATATACTCAATTAACCTCTGTGTATCTCGTGCTATGTCCTCGTAACCGTACAACTGTAAGTGTTGCACCATAATTTCAAGGTTGGAGATACTTGACGGCTCCATCAGTTCAGGAACATCTTTGTAGCACAAATATCCAAAACTTCCACCACTCAAAACGGACACTCCTTTCCATTCCGTAAAATCCATTCCTTGCCGCCCTGCGCAACGTCCACATTCGCCAATGGAGCAATCTTTTTTACCTCTGCGACACATTCATCAGCATCAGAATTATCACGGCTTAAATGGCACAATATGACGTTCTGCAAGGCATCTGATTTGTTCGCAATGACAAATTCTTTTACCGTTTCCAGTTCCATATGACCACGGTATACATGGGATTTCTTAGCATCGTTGGAATCCTCTGCAATGTACTTCTTCTGATAGTTGCATGAAATAAGGATGTGGTTTACTTCATGGAACCGCCACTTAACAAATTCCGTGTCAGTTACATAAAGCAATTTTCCAATTTCCGGGTGAGTAATCAGAAATCCGTAACAAGGGCATTCTGAACCATCAGCGTTGGTATGTGTCCACTTACCATCCAGTGTTGTCAGGTCAAATGCCTGTATTCTCCACTCACATTTTCCGATTGCAATAGGTTTATGAGTTGCATACGGCTTAAATACTGGTATTCCCATGTGTTCAAGGTCTGTTACTGATAATGAGTGATCCTTGTGAGGGTGGCTTACAACCGCCCCCACAACGCACTTAATATTCCAGTTAAGACCACGTTTTATGTCCATGATAGGAAGTCCTGCATCCAGTAAAAGTGTTTCACCGTTATCTGCCGTTAGAAGATAGCAGTTACCGGAAGAACCGGAGCCTAAACATTTTAGTTTCATCAGTTGATACCTCACTATCTGAAAAACAAAAACCAAATCAACGCTGTGAAACTGTCTGCAATAGCCGAAATAAACAAAATAAACATGATAAATCTCATCGGTGTCATTTTGATTTTTCCGGTGTATGCAAGAGTGATTTTTTCTATTGTGCTAATAGATGAACATACAAAAAACCGAACAATAAAAAACGCAACCCACAGTACAATAATCATAATCTGTTTTCCTCCTACTTAAAGCAATCCGGTGTCTCTGCGCTGGCAATGTCCGTCTCTGCGGTCTGCGGTACTTCCTCAAATGTTGCGTCAGGAAACTCGATAGTGTTTGCATTTGCCTGTACCTCTTCTGCCACAACTTTTTCCACATCAAGTTTCACATCGGAAACATCAGGAAATTCTTCCTGCGCATACAAACCTTGGAATTTATCCGGAAAAGCTTCTCTTAATGCCTGTACAACAGCAACTTTTCTTATCATTGTTGCAGGCTTTTTAGACCATTGACCGTTGATTGTTCCATCTTTTTTTCTTCCAACATATTCATCGAAAGATACTGACTGGTACTCCGGTGTCTCTCTTCCTTTGATAAACACTTTCGCCCAACCGCCTACAATGGTTTCGTCTTTAAGGACAAACGAGCCTTCTCTTTCTTCCACAGAACCGTCTTTCTTCTGAACAATAATTCCTGCTTTTTTTCCTGCATAATTCGGATTTGCATCGGCTCTTTTTGTAAAAACATCTTTTCCGGTAACAATCGTAGCAGGATCATTGTTTCCAAACTTAATGAGGTATGCTTCTTTCAAAAAAGGATTAAGATGCTGATATCTGCAAAGAGACATAAACATCATTACTTCCTGATCCGATACGTTTCCACCACCGCTTACAAGGTACTTTCTTACCGTTGTTGGAGAAATTTTTACAATTTCCCCATTTGATTCGTATTCCACAATTCCTGTGTTTTCCTGTTTCTTTTCGTCTGCCATGTTTCTACCTACCTTTCTACTTTTTTGATGCCGTCAATGTCTATGATGAATACCTGACTTGTCTTTGGATTCTGAATCAGTGCAAGAGGTTTACATTCGCTGTGCATGTCATCATGATTCGCAATGTTCAAAACCTTTGCAACCATCCCGTCTTCAACAGAAACTCCCTTAACATAATTTTGCTTATAACTTCCAAGTCCACTCCATGTATCGTATGTTGAATAGCAATTACCCCTATATGTTACCTCTACCATGTCACCGACATGGATTTCGCTGTCATTATGTTCCTGCGCTTTTTCTTCCGGTTTGTAGTTTTCAAGGACAACGTACTCTCTGTGCCACGCCGCTGTAACTGGTTTTCCATCTTTCTCAATTACAACTCCAGGTTTACTTGTAGAAATAACCTTAAATATATCTCCGTTTTTGTATGGAATCATCCAAGGCTGCGCATCTACAATTTTGATATACTCACCGACTTTGGCTTTCCTCTTCACCTCACGGACACCGTTATCAGGCTTCACATCCTCGCCCATCAGCCGATTGAAAGCCAACTTAGCACCAGTACGGAAATCAAATTCATCAGCCGGATTGCATTTTGCTTCTGCTTTCTCGCCAGTGGACTTGTCCAGTGCAACTACTTTGTTGTCATTGCGGTAGATGACAATGGTTTCATTCTGATGTTTCACTAAATCAAGCGCATCTTCTGCGCAATTCCATCCGTACCCATATTTGGCGAATCCTTTGCAATCATGACCGTCTACAAATTTGTCAAACTCAACCGAATAGTAATTATCCGTCAAGAATTTTTTGACTGTTCCGCATTCCCCCACAGTTCTTATATTGAGTGTAACAGTATTCTTTTTTACTTTTACTCTGTCTCCAACCTTAAATTTACGTTTTTTCATGCTATTCTTCCTCGCTTTCCGGCTCATTCATAAATCCACTTGCAACTCCCTGATGCACTGTCACATCAGCATTGTAAATCTCCTTGATGCTTCTAGGCATCACATGGAATGTCACATCCGTATCAGCAATCTTGCCTTTGAATTTCAAGGCTCCACGGTCTGAAAGTCCCAGGTAAACACCCACGCAACACTTGTCATCAAAATTGAATATCACGGTGTCACCGGCATTGATTGTTTCTCCGTTTGTTGTCAGAACAGAAATGACTGTCTCTTTCTTAATCTTCATTTTCCACCTCCACAAGTTCACCATTTTCCACCTCCACAAGTTCACCATTTTCCAATCTGTACCATGTATCCGGCTTCACTTTTTCACCGTCTACCCGAAACAGCTTCGCACCAAGAAACTCCCATGCTTTCTGCTCTGATCTGTCGTATCTATCATCATCTTCTTTGCCGATGTATTTCCACTCTGCAAGTACAATATGAGAACCAAGAACACCCATTGCTTTTCCTTTGTATCCCCATGCAACCGCAACACTCTCGGAATCATTGGCAGATGATGCACCTTTGTAACCTGTCGCAGATGATGCACCGTAGTCTTCATCACTTCCAGCTTCTTTTTTAACTCTACTCATAGTAAAATCAATGGCTGCCTTTACCAGCCCGGAAATATCCAATCTCGCACCAATCTTTATTTTTGTGGATGCAACCTTGGAATCATCTTCACCTCTGTCAAATTCACCGTTCTGCTCCACCTCATGGTAAACAGATTCGTTTGGAGAATAATAACCAAAACAATCCAAAGGATGTTCACAAGCATGGAATCCGCTGTGACAGACATCTGCTGTCTCCTCTTCGTACTCCTTTCCCTCTTTGTACTGGAATCCACGGCAAGTCATGTCTTTGTTGAATCCTTTGTAACTTTTAATTACTTCTTCCATTTTCCACATCTCCTTTCTTTATCTTATCTGCAAATAATTTTGTGGTAACTTTTGCTCCAAATTGTGCAAAAGTAATTATCATAAGTGGGTTTTCTTCAATTAAAGAATCAAACGGCTCTTCTCCCATTGTTTTTGCGATTACGCTGCACATTTCATTAAAAGAAATCTCAATTTTTATATCCTTATCATTATCATCATTAGGCATTAGGCACTTCCTCCACTTTCAAAACTGCATCATCACTTCTGCGAAACATAATCAACTGGCTGTCAACATCAGGAATCTTCCAAGGATCAAGGCTCTCGGTATCGTCAACCATGATAGGTAATTCCACACCGCACCGCTTCTGGAACGCATTACAAATGTCAATCTCCGTCAGAATCCTTGCTCCGTGGTTCATGTTCCGGCTGTAAGGCTCTCCAAGGTATGTAAAGTCACAGCATTCTTCCGTGTTACCATTCACAAGCGGTCTAAACATCCGCACGGTACAGAAAGAAAGGTATTTGTTCACATCAGCTTCCAACAGTTCGTTCTTCTTCCGGCTAAACCGCTTCAAAAGGTCAAGCTGTGCCTGCACATCCGTAATCTTCTGTGCAATGTTCTTGCGCTCCTGTTCCAGTTCTGAAATACGCTTATCCACGCTCTCGTTAATGCTTACGCTCGACAAAGACTTATCAACCACGGAAATATCATTGCGGATCTGTTCTTCATCACCTTTCAACTGGATTCTGAGAAGATTCATGTCAGTGAATTTGTGCATGGCAGCTTCTTTCTCTGCAATCTGTGACTGAACAGCTTTGTATTCTTCCGTGTTGGAAATATCCACGCTTGTCTGAATGGAATTTAAGGCATTATCAGCAACTGCAATCCCTTTTTCCAACCGTTCCACTTCATCCTCGGTCTTTTTCAGTTCCTCACGCTTATGCTCCAGTTCCTCCTGATCCGCTTTGATATGGTCAGCACAGGAAGAACCCTCTTTGGTAATCAGTTCCAGTTCATGTGCCTTGCGTGCATCAAACTCTGCTCTTAACTGCTCTTTCTTCTCTTCCGGATATTCTTGTCCACAGTAGGAGCAAATCAGAGAGTTTTCATCAAATTTAAGGCTTTTATTCAAATCCCAACTCTTCTTCAAGTCCTGCCTCTTATGCTCATACTGTTCGATGCGATTTTCCAGTGAGGTAATCTCTTCACGAATGGTATCTGCCTTAAGCAACTCTTTCTGATGTTCATTCTGAACCTGATTCAGTGCCGTGCGCTTCTCTCTTCTGTCCGTATCCAGTTTTTCATTTGCTTTCTGCTGTAATGCGCTCAACTGACCTTTTAACTCAATGATTCCATCAGAAAGCTTATCGTAGGAAATCATGCTTTTCTGCGTATCTGTCTGCTGCTTAATGTTCTCTTGCAACTTATCCAGTAAAGCTTTCTTTTTCAGTTCCAGATCAGCAAGGTCAATATCCACTCTCTGACGGCTAACCTCGTCAATACGGCTCGGAATTTCATCTAACAGATCCTGCAAGCCCTTGGTTCCATTTCTTCCCCTTGTGCCGTACAACTGCGTATTGCAACGCTTTTTCAGTTCATCAACCGTGCCGTCCTGCAGAACAGTCCTTAATGATTCAAACTCCGGAAACTGGTTGCAAATGTCATCATTACTGTGCTGACCAAACATATCAGCAAGAAGTGCTCTCTGATCCGTGCCATCTTTCAGCAGAAGTGTCATGGCATTGATGCAAAGTGAAAACTTATCTTTTCCGCAGACACTCTCTTCCAAAAATGCTTCAAAATCTGCTGCCTTTTTTGGAATATCATTCACATAGTAATCCGTGACATTGCCAGTAAACTCGCCTTTCTTATTGAAGTTCTGACGGCATACTTTTTTCAGAACCTTGTCTGTGCCATCAATCTCAACGGTAACTTCTGCGGTAATATCTCCGTCAATGTCATTGCCGTCCTTATCGTGCGGTCTGATTCCGGTAATTTCTCTGCCATTCTCGTCACGGCATCCAAAAATATACTGAATTGCTCTTTTGATTGTGGACTTACCGGCTTCATTCACACCGGATACCTCTGTCCTGTCGTATAAATCAGTGTCCACTACGTTAGAACCATAGAATTTGCAGAAATTCTGCAAAAAGATGTGTTTAATCCTCATTTTTCCTATCCTCCCAAAGATATAAATACAATGAATTAACAAACATATAGATTGAGACCGGCTTGTCTGTCTCGTTGATTTTCTTGTACAACTCTGTGTTTGGGTTCATCTTATCAACCACCCACTTGATTGCCCGGTACACGCTTTCCTTGGTTGTACTGTGTTCCTCTCCAATAATCCGGTAGATTTCAGAAAGTCTTCTGTTCCGGTTCTCAAACATCAGCGTTTCAACCTCTATGATGTACTGGAATCCCGGCAAGTACTGTTTCAGCCCCAGTTCTACCAAGATTTTTCTGATTTTCCTTTCCATTTCCGCATTCCTCCGGCTTTCATTCTTCTGTTACGTGAATCATATTGTCCTCTCCGATATACAAGATTCCTGCATCTAACAGTCTTGCAATCAGAATCTCATTCGCACGGACGATGGGGATAATTTGTCGATTCTGCATAAAAATACTCCTTTCTTAACCATTTTTTCTTCCCGGTATTGCGGTTTACAATTCTGTAATAGAATGCTGTTTCACGGTCAACTTCCCATTCTTTCGGACTGTAAAATATCTTTCCGATACACCCTTTGACGGTAAACCGCTTTTTGGCACTCATACGGTGTCCTCCGCAAGTTTCCCTTGATCCCACCATGATGTAAACTCAGGTTCAAGTGCAGTAAAAGAGCTTCTTCCATCGTTAAACGTATATATTTTCCCATTTTCAAATTTTGCAAAATGTCTCTTTCTCCACGCTTCACCTTCTGAATCTCTCACAAAAATCTTTGTGTCCACAGGAACTTTCGACCAATCAATAGGTAGTTCAACATATTCCTGCTCTGACCATTTTTTAATTTTTTCGCCGCAATAACAATTATCCTGCTCAACCCTCGAAAATATGCAATCTTCGCACTCTAAGTCACTGCATTTATAAAAATTACCTTTTTTGTCTACTGCAATAGAATGACCGGTTGTTGCAATATCAAGAATCTGTTCCGCATACTTCTCTCTGTTCGTCATTTTCCATTCATCCTTTCCAGTTCTGCGCTCCTGGTTAATATCCAGTCTGCGTAATCACTTAATTCTGTCTTTGTAGCTGCGTTATTCTCTCCGTGGTAAACCATGAGTACAATTCCAACATCGCAGTACTTTTCAAACAATTCTGCCAGGTAGTCGGCTCCCACATGGATATTTCCATCTACGGAATAAATATCCGTCACTCCCAACCGATCCATACGGTCTTTATGCCATCTGTCAGAAATCTGCATCAGACCTTTACAACCGCCACTTTCCACATCCGGTCTGCCGGAAGATTCTTTCTCGATCATTGTCATGAGCAGTTCCGGGCAGATGCCGTATTCCTCACCGTACTTTACACACGATTCCTGCGCTTCCTCGGAGATAAAACTGCCGGATGGCTGTGCTGTGGAAGTAAATGTGATGGAAAGTGCTATTATAATAGGAAGAAACAGCTTTATTGTTGTTCTCATATCACTGCTTACCTTTCTGTTAAAATTCTTCCATCTTGGAAGACATACAGACTTTTTACTTTGAAAAATTCTGATTCTTCTAATTCCAAATTATTGCAGTATACATAGCGCACTCCGGTTTTTTCATCGTTTTCTCCAAAAACATCATCTGTGTAATACAAAACCATTGAAGAAAATTCTTTTATATCATTTTCCGTAACTGGTCTGAGAAGAAGCTTTGATTCTTCCTCTTCATTTGCATGGTCAATGATTGCAATGTGTTGTCCATCTAAACAATCATCCCTTAAGTAAACAGCAACATTTCGTTCATTGCTTTCAAACCATACAATGACTTCTGCATCATCAGCGTTGGAATTTACATCCGAAACAGTAAGCCCCACTAAATCCCTTAAATCACTGCCGTGCAGGACTTTGTTGCCATATTTAAGTCCTCTATCATAATTTGCTTTTCTTACATTTTTACAGATTCCGCTATTCACTGAAATATCTCCTTTCATTTAAGCACTTCGCTGTGCTTCTATTTTTCTTCTGATTGCATCAACACCTTTTTGATAAACAAGTGTTTTTATAGATATATGCTCCTCTCCATTCTTGGTGTATTTCTGCTCTATTACACGGAACCATCCGCAATCAATGTATTTCTGATATGGCACATTCCATCTATCCAGGATTGCATTATCACGAAGAAATTCAAATAAGTTGTTACGTCCGAGCCCTTTGATTCCCAATACCTTTGAAACTTCATTCATGGAAATTGCAGTCTTGCTGTCTGCAACTGCGTCAAAGAAATCTGCTTTTGGTCGCATTTCTTCGATTTGCTTATCTTTCTGTGAAATAATGTTCTGTGCTACAATAAGTGCATTCGCTACAATCTGCTCTGGGGTCATATTCTCTTGGTTTGCTATGTACCCACCATTCTTTCGGATAGAAGGCAAAACATCTGATGTTACCCAGCGTTTGAACCTTTTTGCTGAATCAAGCTTGCTTCCGATAATTGCAGAATATAAACCGCTTTCGTTTATTAAAGAGGACTTCATATTCATACCATCCAAAATGGATGATTTGGAATCTTCCTCGTCTATGCGCTTCATCATATTACTCGTCTGCGCATATCCAAGTTTGTCGGCAACATCTTTTGCTACAAACCAAGGCTCACCATCAATAGTTTTTATCCTGATTGTTCCAAATTCATCTGAATTAAATATCTGTAATTCTTCCATGCTTCTCCTTCCTAATTTTTAAAAACTATTATCTTCTCTTCATGATTCGTTACTCAACAGGAAAAACGATTCCTCGGAAAAATTGCTTACTGTTACCCAAACATTGGGAAAAATCCTACAAGAATCTGACCGATTATTCCCAAAATTATAGTGTAGACAAGTCCGACAATTCTCCATCCGTGCTCGGATCTACCATGCCAATAACTCATAATGCAAGTCAGTAGAACAAACACTGTAATTGGTATTGTGTCAAGCCAACTATAATGAAGCATTTTCAATATTCTCACCTCTCTTGGAAAATTCCTCCGTAATTTTTTCTTTTTCACTCATTCAATTAACTCCCTATTTTTGATATACTCTCCTTATTCTGATATAAGGAGGTGAATTACATTGGATTCCAAAGAATATGCATCCGCTTATGCTATTGCTAAAATTTGTGGATATACCGGAAGTTTTGATGATTTTAAGAACCTGTACTACCAATACTATTCAGAAATCGTCAATTCTTTACCGGATCCAGTTTTAGACAAGGTAGAAGCCATCCCGAATCCATTTCGGATGCAGCGTTAATTTTTGATTACTTTTAACGCTTCGGTGAGAGAATTGAGTATTTTACATTCGTTTTGTATTAGCTCAATTTTCTCGCCATCTGCCACATCGTTAGCAATTCCTAAAGCTATTAACTCAACAAATTCTTGTAATGTTCTATGTGATTTGTCTTCTACCATGCAATACGGTTTTTTCATTATTTCATTCGCCTACCTTTCCTGATGCGATATAAACTATCACAATATGATAGTTTTAACGTAAAAAAACTTCTATTTTCTCATTGTCGGTCATTCCAAGAAAGTTTCCAAGCTCTTCACATTCAATAACCGTAAATGCAACCCTGCCGTTAATCTTTGAATTGAAGGCGGCTACACTCTTTCCGATTGCATTAGCGCACTGATTGTAATTCTTGTCACGCTCTCTGATAATGCCTTTAAGTTTTTGTGTATTCATTCAATACCTCCTTTCTTTCACTCCATGATAGAATAATATCACTGCATGATAGTTTTGTCAATCACAACGTGAAAGTTTTTCTTAAAAAATATTTACAAATCTTTCATGCTGTGATAGAATTATAATGTCATTAAAGTTACGGCAAGAAAGGTGGTGAAAATATGGGTAGCCAATTTTGTGACAGAGTAGCAAACAATATAAAGAAGTATCGAAAAGAAAAAGATATGACTATTAAAGATGTTGCATATCGTGTCGGTATTACAGAAGCAACAATGCAAAAGTACGAAGCAGGAAATATTAAAAAGATTGACATAGAAATGCTTAAGAAAATTGCAGATGCTTTATGTGTTCGCCCCGAGAACCTTACTGAATGGGATAAGGGAGAATACAAAAAACAGCACGAAGAAAATCAAGGAGAACGTTATGCGCATCTCATAAGGAAGTACAACCAACTGTCTGACGGACATAAGCAAGCTGTACTTTCCTTAATTGATAGCCTTATCGAATGTCAGGAATCAATTAAGATAAACTCCTAGAATGAAATCTTTGATTTCTTGACACTCACAAACTGGGAGGACTTCAAGTATTGAATTTATTTCAATCAGAAGTTCTCCTTTTTCTTTTTCCTTTTGATTTCTTTCCCCCATAGTACACCCCCTAATCTTTCCGCACTTGGTAGCGATACATCACATTATAGAACATACGTTCTAAACAATCAATATATTTGACGCACGTTTTTTATTGTTGTAAAATATCAACAAAAAGAGGACGGTGAAAACGCCAATAAACACCGCCCTCGCCAGAACTTGAAGTCCCTTGAAACAAGGGATGTTACAAGTGTATCATGTGAAAGGGGGATAAAAAACATGATGAAAAAAGACCGAATCAAAGAAATATCGACACATCTATCAGTCAACCGTGTAAATTATATGTTAAGTTTTCGTGGAAATCTCCATGAATTTCTCAACGAACCGGATATGACGGTTTACAAGCTTGCTGATGAAGCTAATTTGCCTTATTCTACGCTTAATTCACTACTGTACGGTAATTCTAACGACACGAAGCTATCGACCGCTGTTGCGCTTGCTAGAGCCTTTGGAATCAGTGTAGACGAACTTGTAGGTTGCGGCACTATGGAAGATAAGATGTTGGAATCTGTCAAGATATGCCGCAGTCTGCCGGAACACTCTCTGTACCTTATCCGCTACTTCATACGTCACCAAGATAAAATCTATTCCAGTCTTGAAAAATCTCACAAGTATATTTCTGTCCTTAATCCGCAACTTATGAATGGAATTATCGCAACCACAAATGCCGTGGAACCCATGTGCATAGACAATTTGCCGGAAGACATAAAATCAAAGGCCTATATCGGTATAAAAGTTCCTTGCGACTACTATATGCCGTTTTATCTGCCGGGGGAAATTATTCTCCTTGCAGCGGATCGTGAGCCGCAAGACGGTGAACGATGTATTGTGACCAGTAATGGTGGAATATATATTGTCGTGAAAACACATATAATTGAAGACGGTGTAAGAAAATGGAGATATGTTCCGCTTATGTCTCCGAACAGCATACTCCCGGAAAATCTTATTGATGACATGATAGGATATGTGGTTGGTTTTGTCAACAATGACGGTGACTGGGGAATCAGATAAAAAGATTAAGAGCATGGCTTTTACACCATGCTCTTTTTGATTGATTTATTTTTTCCTTTTAATCTCCGCCCATCGGCTATCACTTCTTCTGTAAATGGCAAGTTAACTAAAACAATAAAGACAACCAGTACTGGAATTAATTTTGGTAATAATACAGGTCTTAGGACTGTAAATATTCCAATACCTGAAGCTTTAAAAGGTAAAACCATTTTATCAAATACATGGGTATTGGAATCTGCCTATGGAGCTAGTGCTATTACAACAGCTATACCATTTGGCAGTACTTCGGCTATTACATCTAGTTTGCTCATAAATAACACACAACCTTATAATGTCGTTGCATATATCAGATGGCATTATATTGATTAAATAAGCGGTAAAAAATATGCATAACCAACATAATCACCACTATTTTTATCTGTTCTTAAAAAATATAACGACATTCCTTTTTTAATAAATGAGCTTATAGCCAAGTCTCCGTCTCCACCTATTGCTACCGTATCTTCGTTCACGTACACATAACCAGAATATCTTCTGGCTGCTAAAAAATAAACATAACCATCATCTGATGCAATATATTTATTATTTTTTGAGTAAGATGATAAATCAACAACATTTGAAAAATCTTTTTTAGTTAACTTGCCATTTACAGCATTTATGGCTGCATTAGTATCATTGATGTCTTTTGCGCCAAATGATGTTCCTACTTGCGTATATTCGGTAACATCAACAAAAGAAACAGTTCCATCGTCATTTTGTATTTGCTGATATTTTCTTAACTGATTTTTAGTCGTGTCTAATACATCATCAACGTAGTTTGTTTTTAAATCTGCCATAATCACACCTTAAATCCTTTCTGACCGCCAAGCGTAAAAGCAAGTCGGTTCTGTGCTTTTCTTTGTGCTACTAACGTATTGTATATTTTTAACTGCAACGATTCTATCCTGTTCCAGTCTTCATATGTTGGAACCGATTTATTTTCTTTCCATGTTTTAAATTGTTCAGAAAATGAGAAAGTGGAACTGTTAATTTCTGCCAGCGTAGTTTCAAATAAAGTAACTTCATCGGCATAAATCAGATCTGCTTCAACCTTATCCTCTCCAAGATTAAAAGATGATATTTTATACATAGATTCTGCGGTGTTTTTTAGTTCCAAAAGATTATTTTTAATACGGTTATAATCTGTATATAAAAAATAATCTCCTATATAAGTTTCACCATTCCATTCAGAAGACCAATTTGTTTTCGGATCTGTCCACATTATGCTTCCTCCACATCTCCAAACAATTCTATATATTTCTCTGTATCATTCAGCCCCAAATACTCTTTTATATCTTCTTTTGTTTTTGGAACTATTTCACCGTTTGGATAAAACAAGAAAAAATTACCTTTTTCTGTTCTGAATATTTTTCTGTTTGTCATTTCATCAACATATATTATTTCAGAAGTTTGTGTGTTATACAGAAGACCGTTAATTATTTTTTTCATTGCAACCTCCTTATGTTCTCATTGCTCTTCGCAATTGCAATGATCCACTAAAAGCACCATTAAAGTTTAATTTGTGTGTTTCCACTTCGACTTGTAAGCTGTTTACAATATCACTTTCCATGAAAATAATATCAGCTGCTTCCAAAACAGGATCACCTCTGTATTGAATATCATAAGAAATATTATTTGCATAATAATTTCCAAGCCATTCAGCAACAGTCCTTGCATGATCTTCTGTTGAAATAAGTTGATTTTCACAGTACCTTATTTCGCCAGAATTGTTAATTGATTTTTTTAGATATACGTTATCTTCAACTACTTGCGGTGTATTGTCCTCTCCGTTTTGAAATGTATATATTTTGACAAAAACATCTTTTGTCTTTTTTTCTGCGTATCCATAAGGATTTTCTGTCATAGAGTCTTTTTTCAACTCATAATCAGATAAATCTCCAAAACTGATTTTATCAATCAATACTCTATTTTTAGGATATGCTCTTGTTATCTCGAAGCGAATACTATCGAAGTTTTCAAATTCATCATTTAACAACGATTTTTCTTTCAAATCATCATATTTGAAAGTATTAAGAAGTGTATCTCCATTATATGTCGATACTTTCATCTCCTTGGGAGGGTTTCCCTGGAATGAAATATACAATCCATAATATGTGTATGCAGCAGGAAGTTTTAATGTAAGCACAGGATTCTCTGAAAATAATCCAGTTTCATCAGATGTATTGCTTGTAACATATCCTGTCTGTTCAATGATTGTACCGGTATTTCTCGGAAGAAAAAGTTGCGAACCATCTACACGCATAAAATTTCTTGTCAACTCTGCATATACATTGTTGTTCCCATACAATACATTAGTCGCATTTCCCCACCATGCGGTTCCGTTTGATGTAACCTGCATATCTTCCGGATCTATAACATTTGCAAAGTTGGCTTTAATATTTAATCTTCCGTCAGAATCTACAAACAAAATGCACCTTGAAGCGTTACACAATAACTGTAAACATTCTTTGTGTGGAGCTTCCGGCATTGGATTGTGTAGGCTCACATCTCTTAAACAATCGTCAACAAAATACTCGTCAGGCTCGAATCCTGCATCTTTTAGAATGCTAATAGCTTCTGCATATGCTGTTCTATCGTATATTTTGTTTCCTATTGTATAGTTGTCTTCCAAAGTTGAAAGAACATCATTTGCTGTGAAAGACATTTGATTTTTTTTAGAGTTCCAGTCAGTCAAAAGCATTGTGGCTTTTTTATGCCATTCCACTGTTTCGTCTGACAGGACCATTCCGTATGACAACTCCATTTTTTGACCTGTTTCAAGGAAGTTAATAAAGGAATTATCATCGTCTACATTGTATACATTGTTTTTATCCAGTATTGTTACAGATAATTTTCTGTATGGAATCTCCGCTGAAATTCCGTTGACAAATTCTTCAAAAGATGATTTTGATACATCATTATTTCTATATGTCAACCCAACACCCATTACGATTTTTTCTACTCTAAATCGTTTATTTCCTCCGACCATAGATATAGGAATTATTTGTATGTTCGTGGTGTTCCCTATTACATCTGTTGTTAAAAAATCATGTCTATCATTTGTATAAGTCAATTCTTTTTCATCTGTAACAATTTTGAAGCTAGTCGGGTAATATTTCCCAAAATCTATTGTAAGTCCTTTGATGGAATACTCTTGTGGGAATGTTACTTTTACAGTTTCCATTATGTTTTGTGTGGTTAATGGAGCATTACGTAGCTGGTACAATCCGCTCGTTTCTCTCGGAAGAAAATACATTTGACCGTCTACACGCATATAATTTTGCTCTAATGTAGCATATTCCGTATATTCTGCATCATTTCTAAACGGCAAAACCTTGTTTCCCCAGTATGCGTAATCACCGTCAAAATGAGCCGTGTTTTGTGCATCACCATTTACTACACCTAGAGTAATTGATATGTATGCCCTGTCTCTTATTTTTTTCTGCATTGCAGATTTATAAGCATTAGAAGCCTTTATCATTCTTCCCACCCACAATCAATTAAATTAAATTTACACGTTTCATAGTTCCTATAAAAAATATCATCCAAAAACAACGGTTTACCGGTAGTGTCTCCTGGATACATCGTGTATGTATGCCTTACATTGTCATCTCCAGTAAACGTAACCGGCACAAAAAATGGCTCTAATGCATCTTGCATTTCTTTCCATGTTTCTGCATTCAAACCGTTCCATTGAAGATTATTGATCTTCCATAATTTTCTTCCGACTTTCTGACCGACAACTGCAGCGTTTACATTTCTTCCAGAATCAACCGTCTGTGACCGAACTATTTCCATTCCTGGAGCCGGGCACGGAAAGCGTACTCCGTTTACTATGATGAAATCACTTGCTCTTGCTATCATTGTGTTTTTCTCCATAGAAAAAAGGGCGGGAATAAATCCCACCCTTAAGTAATAATCTGTAATCCCATAGCTTTCTGACCCCTTAAGCTTGCCCTTGCTATGTCTCTATCACCGATATTTACAGATGTTTCTTTTGCAAGTAACTGCTTAAGCAGATCAATCTCCTGTTGCATCATGCGCATTTGTGCTTCTGCTGTGGCGTTTATAGCGTCTTTGATTCCAGTGATTTCCACTCCACCGGCAACCGCTGTCTTGCCGCCTACTGTCCCGGCAATTTCTGGCACTCCGTTTTCACCTGCCATAAACATTGTGTATCGGCTTGGAACGTAACCACCAGTTTCAAATGTAGGGATTCTGCCAAGATTTACACTTCCGCCCGGCACGAGTTCTTTTCCGAGTACAACAACCGGATCCCATGAAAAGTTCAACTTATCATTTATCCAGTTTGCAAACCTATTCCAAATTTGTTTGACAGCCTCTATTGCATTATTCCATGCATTAGATAATCCGTCTTTAATACCACTCCATGTCCATTTTTCGGTAGTAAAATATGATTTTACATTGTTCCACCATTTAGCAAATCCAATACCGTTCCACCACGACGTAAAACTTGTCCACTTGTCTTTTAATGAAGACTTAATGATTTCTCCAAAATTTTGCCATTTCTCTTTAGTGAACCACGGAGTTACACTACCATTCCACCACGTAGGAATACCAGTGCCGCTCCACCATTGTGCAAATGAATTCCATTTATCAGACAATGATTGCTTTATATTTTCTCCAAATTCACTCCATCTTTCAGCAGAAAACCAAGGCTTGACAGATTCATTAAACCAGTTTTCAACAATAGGTTTTAAATTTTCAAAAACTGATACTAAACCAAATGTATCGTTTATGTCCAGTTTAAATTGTGATAAAAAATCAAAAAACTGTCTTATCGGCATTGCTTTTGTCAAAAAGTCTGCCGCATCAGAGTTCATCTGTTTCCAAGCATCGAATAGTATTGAAAAATCGGTGTTTTTTATTGTATCAAAGAATCCTCCTTCTCCAAAAAACGAGAAATTTTCATAGATTTCTTTATCATCAGGGAAAAGTGCTTCACCTAATGATTTCCCTACATTAAATCCAATCTCCCAAGTAACCGCAGCTACTGCAATTGTAGGAACTATTCCTATGCTTGATCCAAGTACTGTGGCTGATAACTTTTCAGATATTTTTCCCCATATGATATTTCCAACACCTGTAAACTTTAAAAGTCCTATTGCTGTGATAATAGTGGTTTCAATCGGTGCAGCATCAAAACTTCCTTTCCACAGGTCAATAGCCGCATCTATGGCAGTTTCTATGAAATTTCCCGCAGAAGTAAAGATTGCCGTCCAATCCATCCCATCCAAGAAACTACCTATGTGTCTTCCGATTTTTTCCCAGTCCACAGAATCTATTGCTCTTGTGAACCAGTCAAAAATACCAGTTACCAGTTTGGATGTATCCATTCCAGCAACCTTAAACCAGGAATCGGAATCAAATTTAAATGCATACGACAAATCTTCTATGATATCTTTTACCGGCTTAAATACCTTGCTTACTTTATCAGCCCAACCCATAGCTGTGTTCTGCATTTTGTCGAATGCTTCCTGCCATACTTTTTCGTATTCCGCAGTAGCATCCATGATTTCCTTGGTAAGGTCAATTCCTGCTCCACCACCAGAAGAACTTCCGCTCGAACCACTGTTAGTGTCACCAATATTTAATTCATCAATACCAAGTGTGTAGCTTTTAGCCTTTTTTGCGCTTTTCCCTACTTTATCCAGTGCATCTGCCGTATCTTCCAAATCCTCATTGTATCCGGATACACCTTGACCGAATGACGAAAAGTCAATCTTGATTCCGAGTAAACTTGCCACACTGACAAGCAGTCTCTTAATCGCAATTACTACACCGTTAATAACAGGAAGTACTTTTTGCAATACCGGAATAAACAACTGCCCAAGTACCATGCCTGCTTCTTTTACATTGTTGGTAAACTGTCGGATCATGTTGCTAGGAGAATTGATGGTGTTTGCCAAGTCTCCCCATGATACCTTGGACTGGTCTAAAATTGCCAGTAAGCGCAACTGTTGTTTCTCTGCCTGTGACATTTCAGAGACAGCTTTTTCAATGCCGTATCTGTAAGCATAGGTCTGTAATGTGGCATTTGTGATATCAATACCATACTTATACAGTGCTCTTGACTGCCCGATTAATCCGGACTGCAAATTGTTTGCAACCGTACTGAAATCAACGTTAAACAGAGAGGAAATGTCCCCGGCAAGCATTGTCATGGACTTTGAAATTGCCGTGGTGACTTCTCCGGTCTGCCCTAAAGAGTTGGTAATGGATGCCAGCTGTGAAGCATACTGTGTGATCTCCTGTAAATTCAGTCCCAGGTTCTTCATTCCACTTTCAGAAATCAGTCCACCGTCAACATCTACTTTCAGACCGGACATTTTCCCAAGCAGTTCATTTACACGGTTTCCGAAACTCTGCGCATAATCTTCTGCGTTGTCGTAACCGAATTTTTCAAAATCCTTGCCCCATTCCTTGCCGACTTTATTGAATGCTACCGTGTAGTAGTTGAATGCTTCGATATAGTCCGTGGTTCCCTCTATGGACTTCCACAGGCTTTTAATTCCACGGATCACAAGGAAATACGTTGCATAGAATTTTCCGAAAGCCGCTGCAAGACTGAATGTGCTTTTCGTGGCTCTTTTTGCGCTTGCTGTATAGGTGTTCAGATTTCGTCCTAAAGAGTTTGCAGCTCTCCCAGATGCCGCACCAGTAGATGCCAGTCCTGCCAGCGCATTTGTCATGCGGATGATGTTCTCACTTACATTCGGAGCGGTCGAAAGAGTGGTGAATAACTGCTTCAAATTCTTTGCCAGTAAAGGAATGTTCGTAATTGCTCTGCCGGATGCCACACCACCAAGCCTTGAAATCGAAGATGCTATGCTTGCAATATCCCCTACTCCATCTACTTTAGTTCCTGCCATGTCAGCAGAAAAAGTCTTCAGCGCAGATGAAATTCTGCTCAATCCACTTGTATCTATTTTCCCCATTCTGTTAATGGAATTTGTCAGTGTGGAGATATTTTTAATACCGCTTGTATTCATGGAACTGGCGGCATTTGCGATACTCTGTATGCTGTTGGAAATGCTTGTCAGTTTGGATGTATCAATAGAGAGGCTTCTCTGAAAATTTGTAAGACTTGATGCAAGTTTATTCAGCGCATTAGTGGCTTTGTTCGCATCCGCACTGATTTTTATTTGAAGACTATCAATATCTGACATACCGCACCGCCTTTACCAAAATAAAAAAGGAAGTGTCTGCCACTTCCAAGAAAAAGAGCGGTAAGCTGTGACACCTACCGCTCCTAAAATCACTTTTTGAGATATGCCCTTGTAACCGCACCGACTTTTCCATCCACTTTGATTCCCACACTCTTTTGGAATGCTTTTACTGCATCAGAAGTAGTTTTTCCGAAATCTCCATCAATGTTCGTCTTACCTTTCGCATTTACAGACGGCATAAATCCTTTTCTTACAAGTTCATACTGAACCCACTTGACATCATTTCCCTTCATTCTTGCCAGTGGTTTGTAATACAGAAGTCTTTCCGGCTCTGTATAAGGGTTGCTATGGCTCGTAGAATCCTCATATACGGTATCTAACTCCTTGTACCATACATTCATGTCTACATTGCCTACAATGCCGCCTACACGCCCTTTAGAAGTGTACTGCCAGCCTACCATGTTAGGTACTTGCGGTTGATACTTCACATCACACTTTCCGTTATTCTTGCCGTACCGTGCAATCCACATAGGATAACTCACACCACCATAAGGCTTAATGTAAGTCTTGTAAAAACTTTCCCCAGTATATACACCGAATGGCAATCCTGCATCGGTGATGACTTTGCCATAAGCATTGATAATAGGAATAATATTTTTACCAAGACCTTTCATCACGGCATCTTCAACATCAAGGTATACCGTAACTTTTCTGCCATTAAGGATAGTAAGCACTCTTCTTGCATCAGAGCGTGATTTTGCAACCGTTGTAATATATCCGTATTCATATACTCCGTGCACATGGACATTGTGCTCTTGGCAACCTTTCCAGTTCTCCTCAAACTTTTTGTCCGGATTCAGATCCTTACGGATAACTTTCAGAATAGCAAAATCAATACCGTTCTGCTTTACCGCCCACCAGTTTATAGTCCCCTGGTATGAGGACACATCAATTCCTGTTAAACTCATGTCTGTCTCTCCTTTTTTGGATGTGATAATTCAAAATTAGCTTGCATTGCCATAAGTCCTGCAAGGAACGCTTTCCTTTGTTTTTGAAGTTCTTTTTCATTATTAGCAATGTCCGCACGTTCCATAATAGGCTTGTCAATATACTTCGATTGTGCTTTTCGACCATTCAAACAATGGTCTACGGCAACAGATGTTGCTGCTAATCCATATTCTCCCCACCACATCCACATTTCTCTGTCTCTCTGCTTCATTTCTAACTTGTATGCTTCTGCATAAGGTTCTAAATCCGCAGGGCAGGAAGAATCTATATCTTTTACTGTAAATCCGTACCCTTTTGTGCATAAAAGCCACATAGGTCGTACTTCTTTACAGTATGTTTCCCATGTTAGTTCTCTGACTTCTTCTCCGCTTTCTTGGAGTTCTTCTCCTGCTCCTGTTTCAGGAGCTTCGCTAAAAAACCGTTTTCAAGCAGCTCTCCTTGCACATCAGCAAACAGCTTCTGAATGTCAGCTTCATCAGAATCGAAATAATCATCAAGCATGGAATAAACCTCGCTCAACTTTGCTTCTTTCTGTTCTTTGTTGTAAGGGTCGAAACCATATTCATCGGAGTGAAATTTCTGCAAACCGACAAGAATCAGTTCCGGCAGCAACATGAGGATATTATTCACAGATTCAATACCGTCTTCCTGCTTTTCAAGGTTTGCCAGTTTCTTAATGATGTTGTTCTTTACGGTTGCTTCGTAACCGAATTTAATGGTTAGTTCCTTTTCTCCAAATTTTATTTTCAGCATAATTTATCCTTTCCCCAACCTTTTGTTGGAAAGGAGCCGCCCGAAGACGGCTCTCTTTTTTGCTAGATCAATGTATCGTCTACCGTTTCATCAAAGTCAGCCACGGCAGTGTTATTTGTTTCTGACTGACTTGCTATTCCCCCGTTGTCAGTGCAACAGTAGAATCCAAACCTTTGTATTCCTCAATGGTAAGATTCATTTCAATCGTCAGAAGCTCATTCTGTCCGATTTCAGGCTGTGGAATCTGTTCGGGTGGCTGTGCCACAACGAAGAAAGATTTCTCTTCTCCGGGAATAACGGTTTCAAACCACATTCTCTTACCACCAGTAAGAGCCTTGTATGCCGTGATAAGCGCAGTCCATTCAGCTACTGTCTCTGATGTAAAGTTAACTGTGATTGCAAAAGAGCCGCCAGTGTCTGCACGACCTTTTATGTATCTGGTGATTGCATCCTCTAATGCAGAAGCGTCAATCTGCTCCGGCTCAATGTTGATGCCGCCAATGGAATTGATTCTTGTAAGTTGCTTAAAACTTGTAGGTTTTGTTCCGGCGGTTGTCTCTGTACCATATCCGAAAGTAATGCCTAAAGTAGAAATTCCGGCTGCTGCCATAATTTATACCTCCTTAAATTTGCATAAAAAAATAGAGCCGAATGGCTCTAATGGTTACAATGTATCGTCAGCACCAACTGTTCTTCTGAACCGTGCAGTGCTTCTGTATGTGTCCTGCGAAGTGTTGTTGAACTCCGGCATTGAAGCTATCTGAAATCGCAGACGTTTGAAAAGCCCAGCAACCGTAGCCATAATAGCTTCGGCTTCTTCCTGGCTTTTGTTGGTTATCACATCCACTTGGTACGATGCTGTGATTCCATTAACAGACCGTCCTTCAAGGTCTTCTCCTGTCTCTGTGAACGGCATAGCATGAAAATAAACTGTAGGGAATGTTGGTTCCGACAAATCCTTGCTTTTGTCCGTTACATACGCTTTATGATGGCTCTGCGGTATCTTCATTTTCAAGTATGATGCAATCTTGACTTTGAAATCTGATACCCATTGATATTCATTAACCGCCATTACCGAACACCTCCATTGCCACTTTCACTAAATCTTTTTCAAGTTTAATACCCGTCAAATACATAAATGGTCTGCTATCCATACCTTCGCACCAGTACACTTTTCCGTCATCGCCTTTGTAGAACCAACCATATTGACCGTTTGACAACTGAATAATGTTTGAACCACTTCCGTAGTTCCATTGAACACCTTCTGGCAACGGATATGGATATTCCTTTTTCCCACCAAGGCTACCGAGTGTACCAAACTCCACAAAAACAGCGGATTCATCATCAGCAACGACCGCCCAGATTCCACCGCCTTTTATGTTCCCTATATGCTCTGCATGAATGCTTCGCATTAAATCACCAGTGAAGATAGCATCTAAACTTGTGACCTCTATCCTAGCCACTTCTACGCCCTTTTCTGCCAACTTTTCAGCCAGTAGCCTACATTTATAGGTCAAGCTGTTTTCGTAGTCTCTAAGAGCCTTAATAGCGTTCTGTATGGACTTGTCACTGAATAGATTTAGTTCAATCGTCTTCCCCATATCACTTTACCGTCTTTTGAAGCAAAAACAGGTCAACGGTAAGTCCTTCATCAGCTACACCTTTTACAACATAGTCCGCTGTCTTATCGTCAACCAGTCCATCACTATCTCGACCCACATCAGATTTCTTCCAAACAATGTCTCCTACTTTAATCGGCAAATATCCCTTATCTGTCACAATCTGACAATAGGAACTGGAATCATCAATACCAAATTCCTTTACCAGTACTTCTGACAACTTATTGCTGATATTTGCAGAAAAAAGAACAGGGTCAGAAAATCCGATAGCTTCTCTCAAAACTACTGGAATCTTTTCACCATCAACCTCGATGTACTTAATGTTTCCATTTTCGTCACGGTCGTAGATTGTGACTTTCTCACCCTGTTTGGAATACTTCATTTTTTGCTTATTTGCTTCAAGCATCTTTCTTTACCTGTTTGTAAATCTGATTTACCCCGGTGCTTGCCAAACCGGAAACAATGCCGACCGCAATAGCATTTAGTACGTCATTTGCCGGGAAATCCGGAATAACATACATTCCTACTACTCCGAGAATGCCACCTACAATGCCGACAACAACCGGGATGTAGTTATCCTTAATAACCGGAATCAGCTTCGCTCCAATACCGGCAAGATAGCAGATAACCACGATTGCTACGCAAGTTCCTACTTGTGAAAAATCCATTATTCTTTACCTCCATTCTTCAATCTGATTTTTTTGATTTCCTCGTACATTTTGGTAGCCATTCCATTTCCGCCTAACGCATGATACGCATTGTACATCTCCACAAAATTCTCATACGCATAACTGGGAATTTCTCCCAACTTCATGTACTTATCGTGATACTCAATAAGTTGAACACGCAAAAGAAGCATTGTTCCCTTGCTGTTCGCATCCCTATCTTTCTTTTGCTGCTTTAGGAGCCAGACGATGTATCCTAATAAAATAGGCAGAACAATCGTATACGTCTGTAATAAAAATTCTTTCACTTCATATCTCCTAACTGTTTATTTGTTGGCACACCGCCCACCACCCTTAAAGTGTGCCGCCTGCAACCTTATTACCGGAATCAGTAATATGGTCACGCACAATCTTCTAAACCCCTCGATTTCGATGGGGTTATAAAACTTTTGCAAATGGAAAAACACCAACAAACAGTTCTTCCCGGTCTCTCCATGTTCTTGACACTCCATTCTCTGAATAGCTTGCCATAAAGTTTTCACCGGCTTGTGACCTGTCGTACACGACAAGATTAACCACCACAGGCTGAAATTTTTCAATATCCGCAGCAATCTTTTCTTCCGTGTAACTTTCCGGGTACATTCTTTTTGCTCTGATGTCGGCTTCTGCTTGACTGATAAGTTGTTCCAAAAGAGGATTTTCTTCCAAATGGTCAAACACGACATCGGAGCTTTCAGAATCAATATGAAATTGTTTCAGACGGATTTTTACTTGCTCCAAAGTCTTATATTCTGCCATGTGTTACCTCTTAAAGTTCAAACTTTTCAATCAGAATCTTTTTCAACTCACCGCCAGTAGCTTCATCCGCATCAACAATCCCATGATCTTTCGCAAGAGATTGTAGTTCTGCGGTACTCATGCGGTTAATCTCGCTTTTGGTATATTGCTTAAAATAAGAAGATCCCGAAGTTTTTCTCTCCGGGATCTCTTCTCCTGCCTTATACCATTTGCCGTTGAATTTGACTGTGTACTGTGCCTTCATAAGCACACCTCCTACGCTACCTTCATAACAACAACGCTGTCCATACCCTCAAAGGTAGGAAGTCCGATCATGGACACTACGCAGTGAGTATTGATAGGGTGGTTGGTAGCATAAGTATAAACGGAAATACCAGTTTCTACGATGGACAAATTGCCATCTGTGATGCTTCCGCTTCTTTCCTCGGGGGTTTTCCCAAATACATAATCACCAAGGTATACGCCAGCGCATTGAGCGGATACAACACCAGTAGGTACAAAGTACTTGGTCTGACCGTCTGCAGGATCAATGTACAACTTGTCATACACCTCTATCTCAATTCCGTATCCACGCAGATATTCAGTAACCTGAGACTGCTGTAAACGGATTCCACCATTGTAAGCAGTGATTCCGAGAACCTGCTTCTTGGTGTCCTCTGCTTTCAGAACCATTTCCCACGTCTCGGTGTTCATGGTAAATCTTGTCAGAGAATAACCTGTCTTCTTTGCGAAGTTTCTTCTGGTTTCAATCAGATCATCCAACGGTGTTGCGGTTGCCGGAACGTTCCACTTATCACTCTCTCCGGAAATTTCTACGAAATGGTCTTTCTTATGCTCAACTCCTGCATCGGAAGTGTAATCAACATAAAAACTCTTACCACCGATAGTGACTTGTACACGGGGAATGCCGTCTGCCGGTGCAAGCAACTGCCAGATTTGTCTCTCCGGAACAACCCTTGCTCCTTCAATCAGCATCATAGGCTTTTTACTGATTTCACGAAGAACATTATTTGCAAGTGAAGCATTTTCTGCATTCTGGTAATTTGCGTATTCCTGCTCTTCCTTTTCAGTTACCATGTAGGATTCACGGTAAAAAGGCATTTCGTTTTGAATGTCGGAGAATCCGCCAACATCTCTTAACTCTGCCTGTGCATCAAAATTAGATGCTTTCAGAGAAACAGGAAGACCGCTCTTTCCCTTAATGAATCTAAGGTCGAGACTATCCTGCTTTCTTGTTCCAAACTTCTGTCTGCCAAGGTAAGGCGCAGAACCTAAAGTTTTTTCATAGTTATTCCACATTACACCGAGACTTCTCGCTGTAAATGCTTCGCTTAATGGTAATGCCATAGTTAATACCTCCTTGAATTGTTGTTAATTACACTGCGGAAATTTGTGGTGCACCGTAAAAAGTGACTCTCGGTGTAGCTTTTCTAGCTTCATCAGAGATTGTCAAACTCTTTACTTTTTCCCAATCAATAGTTCCCTGGTATACATAGGTTCCGGGTGCATCTCCCATAGTTACATCCACATCTTCAAGCAGATAACCTACGCACTTTGCGTCATTAGACGGATATGGTGTACCAGCAGGCACAACTTTTCTTCCGTCAGTTCCTGCACTCACACCGCTCTGTTCTACGATGCAAGCTGCTCCCTCATAAGGGAAAAACTTCAAAATACCTTTACTTTGTGTAAAGTCTCTGGTAATAGGCTTACCCATAATTTTTTACCTCCTATAAAACATAATGGTTTTTTGCTTCTTCGCTTGCTGAATTGCTTCCAAAGCTGATTTTTTCAGCGTTTTCTACGTCCGCTGTTTTTTCTTTACCGCCACCGCCAGCACTTCCACCGCCCGGATTTGTGGTTCCGTTTGCGATTTCCTGCTCTTTAGCCTGTGCCGCAGCAGTCTCTTTATCAGAGATAATTTTTCCGAGTACTTCGTAGTCAAAACTGCCGTCATCCTTGATAACCTGTGATGCCTGTTCAGCAGAAATGTTAAACTTGGATGCCGCATTGCTTCTCTGATCCGCAATAGCTTGTGTCTTTTCAAGTTCTGCAATTCTTGCATTTGCAGTTTCCAAAGCTTTATTAGCTTTTTCAATTTCAGAAAGATTTCCGGCTTCAAGTTCATCAAGCTTTTTCTGTAACTCATCTGCGCTATCAGCCTTAGCCTTGTATTGCCCTGCCTTTGTTTTTTCTCTTGCAACTTCCGAATTGTTCTGATTCAAAAGATTTGTAATCTGTTCGTCCGTAGCTTCGGGAAAAAGTTTTAATACGTCTTCTCGTGTCATAAATTACCTCCGTTAAACTCACGCTTTTGTTACCGCAGGTCGCTCCTGCTGAGTCTCTGCTATTTACCGCATAGCTGCAAATTTTATAAAATAAAAACAGCCACCTATTTCTAGGCAACTGTCTTATTTTGCATTTGTTTTACAATTTCCTGTGCTTTTGCCATCTGCTCTTCCATGTTGATAATGTCAGCAGTTTTCCACAGTGCATCAAGGTAAGGCTTGGAAAGGTTGAAAGTCTTTTCGCAATCTCCCCAAAGTCCAACTGTTTTAATTGCAATAAGCGGATGAATACCACACTGCAGAAGTTGTAGTAATGTCTGCGACTTGGTATACATATTATCTTGTGGACTGTGGTTGATCTGCACATCAAAATCTCTAAGAGTGATTTTCAGATCCTCTTTCTTAATGCGGATAACATTCAGCGCAACCTTGGCCAGTCTCTTCTCTGCTGTCTTAACAACCGGATCCTTAAGCCTTGCTCTTGATTTTGAAAAATCCCATCCGTTTCTCAGCTCAACCGCACCCTGCGTATCACCGCCAGTGTTTCCTTGCTTGTTTGGTATTCCCAAAATTGAAAGTGCGCTGTTTGTTAAATCATCCTTGGAAACCTGTGTCTGCGTTTGGTCAAGTTCCTGCGACATGACATCCACATCGGACTTATTATCTTTATTGATGGACTTTACAACCAATGCATGGTTCATTTTCATTTTTTTGAACTCTTCTTCGTCAATCTCGCAGTTTACAAATTTGTACCATGCCTGAATAAACTGCTCTATGCCGTCCATTCTGTTTGACTGCGTATTATTGATTGCATCCAACAAATCTATAACAATTTCAATGTCTGACAACCGTTCATGGTTGTTCGGAAATTCTACAATCGGAATACCACCAAATCCATGAAGTTTCCATGTATCAGGAACAACCGCACTGTTTTTTATCTTACATTCATAGGATTCCGTGTAGCAGAGTTTGTACCACTCACCATTTTCATCTTTTAATTCCTGTACCGCCAAAATTGGTTCTTCGGAACTTCGATTGTAAATAACAAACGTGTTCAGAGGATTAGGTGCAACCACACGGATAGGCACATCTCCATTCACAATCTGAATAGCTTTGAATGATGTTCCGGTTGCCGACTGCCACTCACCAGCTTTTATGTCTTTCTCATGCTTATTTGCATCTGCTAAGTAATCATTCAGTTCATCTACTGCTTTATTTACAGCTTCATCATCTTTTCTGCTGACAAACTGAATAGGTTCTCCGTAAGTCTGACCGACCTTGAACTGTACCCACTCATAAGCATGATTCTCAACGATTTTGTTTGTTATATCCTCATTTGACAGCTTTGTTCTGTATAGTACCGGCTGATCTCCTTTGTAGTACTCCCACAAATACTTGATAACTGTCTTGTTGTAATAAAAAACACCAATGCAATCACCAATAACCTTTACAATGTTGTCTTCGGTTATCTGCTCCACATCCGTATATGCAATTTTTCTACCGTGACAACCCTTTACAAGGTCTTGAAATTTCATAGTGTTCATATTTTCACCTACATAAATGTAATTCCGCTGCTCTGATCTCTCTGTGAAAGTTTCTTGATCTCACGTTCTCCGGTCTCCGTATGGTAAACAACCATTTTATTACAATTCCGGCACTTATATGTTTTGTCAATGTGTGATTTTGAACTGCATTCACCGACCAACCGTCCGCATCCCGGACAGTACACTCTAATTTTTTGGTTAAAAATCATAAATACCTCTTTTCTGCGCGCAAAAATACCGCCCACATAACGTAGACGGTATTTCCGGCTGTTTGCCTTTTAGGAGGATTAGAAAGCATCTTAAATATTTTCGTCAGTTTAACATTACCATTTTTTATATATGACATTCAATGACATTGTTCATTCAAATACCATTCTCCGTATTTCTTTTCAAACTGTTTCAATGCAGTTCCGTGAAGTCTGACAACCTGTCTCCATGAATATTTCATTTCTGTTGCAATTACTTCAAAAGTTTTCTTTTCTATGTACCTTGCGAACAGAATATTGTATGTGTTTTCATCTTCCATGCTGTCTATTTGCTGTATGATTTTCTCTTTTTTATCGACAAGTTCGTCCACCATGCCATCTATTTTCCGTTCCATTTCATCAATTTTGGCATATCTTGTTCCAATTTTGTCAAAATTCGGTGTAGTCTGTACTCTTTCACCGCTTTGCGGAGCAGATATACTTGCTGCCATATCTTTGAGCTGTGCGATTTCCGTGAGTTTATTATTTATCATCCGATTAAGGCGGCTTATCTGCCCTAAATATTCTTTTGTTGTCATCTAATACCTCCTACTCATTGAAAAAGGATTGCTGATTGCTTCTGCGGTTGCCATAGTTCCTGCTCTCATTTCATTTTCAAACAATGCTATGCTATCTGGCGCATCATCGTGCTTTACTTTTCCACTCCGTGTCATTGTGGTCAATTCTTTCATAAATTTGTAATACTGGCTTTGCCTGTCCATTTTTTTGAAATCACGAAAATAATAATCACGGATTATGTTATCCCTTGCATTTTCCATTCTCGTAATTTTGTTAGAGCAGTTAAATTTGAACCTTGCACTGCATCTGCCTCCCTTGGACTTTACAATCTCCATAACATCTCTTCCAAAATATTCTCCAGCACTGTTGCTCTCAAAAGTGACTGTTTTAACATTGTGCTTAATAAGCATATTTGCGCATTCAGGCTTTGTGAACTGTGTTCCTGCATTATCAAATACTACATCAACGATATATACCTCGTTACCGTACACATATCCGACTGGCATAGCGCAGCTATCTTCTCCCTTGTCGGCGCTGTCACAAGCCGCCATAATAGCATCCGGTTCTCTATCTACCGGAAGTTCTTCAAAATAATTCAGCTCGGTTTCGGAAAACATTCTTCCTTTTGCCTCGTATGGCTCCTGCTGAAACTCCGCAGCCCATGTCTCGTCAGAAACAAGTTTTCTTTCTTTCCGGTAATAATCTGTAGTAAATATTTTTCTAAAACCTTTTTTGTCCTTTCGGTAAATTTCCCAGTTACTTTCATCCGTGACCGGATCAAGTGCCGGAATCGCAACTTCTCTCCATTTCCATCCAAGTTCATCAGCCTTATTCTGTAGTGCTGTAATAGGGTCATACAGGCTGTATTTTGTTCCTTGGATAATAATGGGTGTACCCTCTAATCTACGCCCTAAAACGTCATCTGTGACCTTTTCACACAGGAACTCTAATCTATCACGGTTTCTTGCTTCCTCGTGATTTTTTACGCAGTCATCAATATAGACAAGCACGTTTGCTTCGGTACAACCTACGATTGCGCCATCAATAGGTCGGCAAGTAAATGTTGGAAAGATATTCTTACTTTTAAGGTCTATGGACAGATTCTCTGCACTCTTGTATCCATCTTTGCTTATTTTTGTAGCTTCCGGAAAAACACTTAAAAACCGCTGATATGTACTTTCAGTCTCAAATCCTTGTAAAAGACCACCGTAGAACCTCTTTACCAGTCCTTCACCTTTTCCTACACCGAAAATGCTTCCGTCCGGGTCTCTGCCGCCCATCATCTGTGCCAGTTTCAGTCCACCAGTGGTCTTACCAGTACGTTTTGGCTGTGAAACTGATAGAAAATCCAGTTTTCCATCGTAAATCTCTTGATATGCTCCGACTACCGGCTTTAGAACCTGTCTTCTCGGAAAATAGAACCTCTTCCACGGATCTTTTTCATCAATTTCGATGTAATAGAAAAAGCTATCCACAAGATAAGCAGATTCATACATGAGAGCACTGTAAAATTGTTCCAAAACCTTGTATGAAGTATTGTTATCCCCTGCGTAAACTTCCAGGTCTGCAACTCTACCGCCGGTCTTATCCTTGACATATTGTGCAATGTATGTTTTTGCTTTTGCTGATTGCTGTAATCCGTATTCAATGTCATGTTCTGACCGAAAAGCAACTGCCAAAGCATCTATGTACGCATCAATGACCTGTTCATCAATTCCCTTGCGCTGTATGTAATTGTCATAGCTGTTTACTGCCGATATAAGGCTCTGACTTGCCAATATAAAAGAGCCTCCTTTCCTTACATTTTGGAAATTTGGCTCTCTGCGTAGGCACTCTACGACTGGTGCTCTAAATATTCAGTTTACTTCCAATCAAAATACGACCGTTTCCCACATACAGGGCACTTGATATTGTAACTGCCAAGACCATCATGCATTACACCCATTATGTCAGTTGCATCGCATTCTTTTTTCTCGAACTCAAATATCGAACCGCATTTATCGCAGGTTAATCTTTTGGTCGGCGCTACTAATTTGTGTCGTTTTATAATTTTCATCCCCGATTCACCCCTATTTTATTGATTTTCCCACACTTTGGACATTTGATTTCAGCCTGTCCGTTGAATTTGCCTAAAAGGCGGTTGCATTTGCTACAACGATGTTCGGACAGTTTTACATAAAAACATTTTTTCAAAGTTTCCTCGTCTTCCTTTGTATCTGCCACAACAATCGGGTCTTCTCCAAGTGTTGTACATTCAATTTTTATATTTTCAATATTCCCGATGTTTTTAGGTGTGACCTGTCGAAACATATCACGTTCTATGCTCTCAATTACTGCCGTCATACTCATTTTTTCATCCACCTACTTTCATATCAAGCATATATAATATTTCCTGTTCGGATACTTCTTTTGCTCCTTCTCTAACATGAAACAGTATTTCCATTAGTTGTTGATTATCTTTATCCGTCATTCTGTTTTTATCAATTGTTTCATCGATGCAGTAATATAAACAATGCCCATATCCACACCCCCAAACGACTTCCATAAAATGATTTTCCAACGACATCAACATTATCTGTTATCAAAATGTCATGTCTTAAATCCAAAAGATATTCTTTTTTGCTTTCCCACAATTTAGGCAAAAGATTTTTCAAAAAGCTTACTACTCTTTCTTCTCTATCACTGATGTATAATATCGTGTCTTTCATTTTTATTTCACAATCCTTCTGCTTTCTTCCATCACTTTACAGTTCCTTGCAAAATCTCTTTCAATAAAACTTTGCGGTATCCTTCCAAATTTTTCCAAAGCGTATTTTTCTACTGCTTCTCTTGAAACATCTATACTAAAATTTCGTAATTCTTCTGTTTGCGGTTGATAATCTGATAAAATTTTATTCATTCTTCATCCACTCCTCAAACTCTTTCCGGCATTTAGGGCATAAGTCAATTTCTGCTTCTTCTGTGTACAAAATAATTCCAAAATTGTCAAGCAAACTATCAAGATGGTAACATTTTTGGATTTTTGACTTAATTTTCGCTTTTCCTTTTCTGATAAGTGTATTCTTTATTTCTAATCCACACCTATCGCAAGTGTTCCATTCTTTGATATGTTTCATTAGTTGCCCCCTATCTGTATGGATTGAAGAAGTCCTCATCATTTCCAATTCCAAGATGCTTTCTCAATGCAAAATTTGTTATCCGTTCTTGATTAAACGAATTACTGACAATATAACTTGCAAGTTCTCCATCTTTCCATCCGTCCGTACTTGTCATAGAATCATAAATCTGCTTATATTCTCCGGTCAGCTTATCAAATTCAAACCATCCTAAGTCAAGTGTCACTCCATAATTATAAAAACCCCTGTCACACCACTTTCTGGCATAATACATTAACTGCTTATACGAAAATCCAAGCCTTTCAAAAATATTACCAATAGTTCTTATGCTCAATTCCCGATCGCTAGAATGTAATTTTCTTTTCTGTTCATTCACGCAAGCTCTGAAAAATATTTCTTCTAATGGCTTCATTCTTCCACCAACTTTCTGCTCATACCTCGAATCCTGCTTTACGGCACTGCTCCTTTATTGATTCCGGCAACTCAATACCATTTTCTTTTACGTATCGAATCATTTCCTCTAATTTCTCATTGCTTATTTTTTCTATGATTTCATAATCTTTCAGTCCTGATTCTCGCAGTTTTAATATCTCGTTCCATTTTGAACCGTCTATCTTATAACAATAGTCACGATTATATAAAACGTGACTATGTTTATCAAACATATTTGTGCAGTCAAAAGCAGTACCAGATAATCTTGAACAAATATGGGCGTTTTGGCAACAATCACATTCCGTATATTTTTCAACGTACTTCCTCGGTTTATATTTCTTAAAATCTTTGCATTCAAAATCTAAATCTGTATCATTACCTTTTGTACACTCATAAATGGGATATTCGTCCCCTGTTTCTTCGTCAAAAGAATAATCGACAGAACAGTATTTGCAAGCAGAGCAGTCTCTAAACATCCTCATATCCTCCGTAACCCATGCAGACGGAATCGAACCGCCGACACACATCCTATGCGGATGCTGTTCTACCACTGGATCTATGCATGGGAATCGCACCGTAAAACCTTTTATGGCTTGCGCTTGCCATAACCAAATGTGCACCGCCTACTTGTCACTGACTATCCACAATCTCACAGTCTTGTCTGTTCTCTACTTCATAGGCTTGGTTTTCGCTAAACATATGTGGCTTACGTTTTAGCTGGGGAATAGTTGCACGGAGAGTCGAACTCCGTCAGACCAAACCATGCCAATGCATTTCAAATCTGCAAATTCTACTTTGCAAAGAGTTTTCTGTTCCCGATAATACAACTACTATCCATACATCTCCCATCGACCTGAACTATTGCAGTAGTGCCAGACTAAGTGGAGATAAGGATAAACACGCCCGGAAAGCATCGAACTTTCGTTAGAGGTTTTGGAGACCTCTTTCTGACCAACAGACAGACGTATATAAAGTTTTCACGATTTTTTGAAACTTGAAACGGTCAAACTTTTTCATTGCTTTCCAAAACAAGAGGATTTGTCACTATCTCAACAAAGCTACTTCCTAGGATTTTCACTTCTCAATAATGACTACTGGTCGAATCCTTCATCAACGCACGCCGTACACAGGATTTGAACCTGCAAGCCTTTTACAGCCAACGGTTTTCAAGACCGCTCCCTCACCACCCGGACATACGGCGAATATAGCAGTGTAGTGGAACTGCTATATCCGAAATTGCTTTTGCCACTACTTTGTACAATCTCATGCGGACTTTCTATACCGCTTACGGCAAGGTTCACCCCTGTCGTAAGTTAGCGCAGATACAAGGACTTGAACCTTGACAGCATTTCTGCTGGATAGCTTAGCAAGCTACTGTGATACCATTACACCATATCTGCCAGGGGAGGTTTTTTACTTGGTTTTCCTCTGCCCAAGGATCTTTTAGTCAGCCGCAAGCGGCTCTATCAAGTTCCCATGAGATAAACATTAACCGGTGTATTTATCACCATATGCTTCTGTAATGAGCATACTCGGAGTGTACTTGCAACAACACCTATTGGGATGATGGGACTTGAACCCACAGCCTATGCATTAGAATGACACTGCTCTTTCCATTTGCGCTACATCCCAATGTGCGTTTCCATAAGCTGTATGCCTACATTTAAGGCGCTGACGCAGCGCAACACTTATGGCTATTTTTATTTTTGCAGGACATCCGCCAGTTACCTGCTAGTTTGGAGCGACCCAACATCGTGGGGAAAGAAGGAGTCGAACCTTCGGTGTTTCTAATGTCACGGTTTTACAGACCGCTGCAATCGCCACTATGCATATTTCCCCAAAACCTGTGCCGTATAACCACAGATAAAGTTTTCACCGCTATATAGTTGCAAAACTTCAAGCGGTTGCGTGGAAAACCCTCACGAGCCTTGCGACGGCTCTTAACAGCATTCCGCTATGAGGTGAAAGGAGTATTCCATGTAGATGGAATATTCGCAGATGGCAAAGACCGAAAGAAGAAAACATCTGCGAAACAGGACTACCAGGATTCGAACCTGGGAATGCAGCAGTCAAAGTGCTGTGCCTTACCACTTGGCGATAACCCCAAACTCCGGGAGAGAGACCATCTGCTCCCGGATTATTTTCGTGAACCACTTTATTCAAAATTTTCACGCCTGCGCATGGTACTTTTTCAAATAGGGGAAATATTTGTCATTTTTCACACGCAGGCTCCATACACTTATCGTGTCTTGACTTCAACGGTTCGTAGGCATTCCCCAGCCGTAAACGAGCCGCAAGCCGTTTAGGTTTTATGAATTTCACCCACTCTGTTCTCCAAAATGGGATAATTCGCATAATCTCCGGTAACCACATAGGCTATACCCACATAAAAGTTATTCCAAATGCAAGGAACATTGCAACTACGAAAAAGAATACTCCGTCAGATGCAGTCTTCTGTTTCGGTGCATACCAAGCACTGCCTATTGCCATAAATACAATGAATGCAGTTGTTATAATCTTTAAAATCATGAATCCAATCATGTCAGTTCTACCTCCCACACAAAGTAATTTGCTATAAGCAATATCAGTCCGAACGCTATGCACAGAACTCTTGAAATTGTATCTGTGCCGGAATCCCGTGCAATCTGAAAACAACTTCCGCAAATAGTAAGTAATGCTGTTGAAGAACATACTTTTAAAAATTTCCTGATTATGTTTTTCATTTTTTCTTTGTCCTTCCTTCAATTTCATCGATCATTGCCATTACCAGTGCTTTAGCAAACTGGCTATTGTTGTGCATTTTAATCAGCAGATTGCCTTGCCGGATAAGATGTGACCAGTCATCATCCGTTTTCGGATTAGCGCACTCTTTATGTATTTTCCAAACCTCTGTGTAGATCTCTTTAATCTCCGGTGGCAATTCACATTTCTCCTTAACTGGCAAATCTTCTTTAGGCTCTTTATCAAGTCTGCTCTTTTGGTGCTTCATCTGACAGCTAACCATTTCCGTAACATTCTCACGGTCTCTCTTGATTCCGTGACCTTGCAGAAATAATTCGCATTGCAGGACTTCACCGCATTTTGAACATTCGTCCTTAATCTCTTTTCCGTAGATTTGCATAAGCTATAACCTCAATCCTTAGTTCCACATATCCCCATGAGGATCAACAGCAAATACATCCACCAAGGAGCCTGCAATGTATATAAAATCCAAAATAGCATAACGAGTAAAAAAATCATGC